>QFCH01001130.1_pt1 | contig 66605 bp, 51 predicted proteins | sample 5346071 | NCBI WGS metagenome assembly QFCH01 (sample SAMN09062255, study PRJNA434731) | Human gut metagenome, whole genome shotgun sequencing project. | isolation source: stool timepoint B chromium assembly | host: Homo sapiens | collected 2015
TGAACTGTTTTTCAGGACTGGAGGATAAGCCAATGAGCCTTTTAATTAAAAACGGTCGTCTGATTGATCCGGCTACAGGACGGGATGGCCAGTATGATGTGCTTGTAAAGTACGGTAAAGTGGAAAAAGTTGCCCCGGCAATCGATGAGGCTGCCGATACAGTGATCGATGCCAAAGGATGCTATGTTGTTCCGGGTTTGATTGACCTTCATGTACATTTGAGGGAACCGGGATTTGAGTATAAGGAAACCATAAAAACAGGTGCAATGGCTGCAGCCAGAGGCGGTTTTACTTCAATCTGTCCCATGCCGAACACAAAACCGGCCATTGATTCGCCGGAAATGGTTTCATGGCTTCTTGATAAAGCTCAAAATGAGTCGGTTGTGAATATCTGGCCTGTAGGTGCGGTGACGAAAGGGCAAAGCGGCAAAGAAATGGCAGATATCGCCGGAATGGCTGCGGCCGGCGCTGTGGCGATCAGCGAGGACGGAAAATCTGTGATGAATACAAAGATTTATAAGGATGCTATGGTACAGGCAGCAGAAAATGGTCTGGTTGTGATGGCCCACTGTGAAGATAAGTTCCTTGTCAACGGCGGCGCTATTAATGCCGGTGCGACAGCAGAAAGACTGGGTGTACAAGGGCACGTGATTGAGGCGGAAGACACTACTGCGGCCAGAGATATTTTGCTGGCAAAGTCTACGGAATGCAGACTGCATCTGTGCCATTGTTCCACCAAAGACAGTGTGAAGATGGTGAAACTGGCAAAGGAAGACGGGATTTCGGTGACGGCTGAAGTATGTCCTCATCACTTTGTTCTGACCGAGGATGATATTCCAGGGGATGATGCCAATTATAAAATGAATCCGCCTTTAAGAACTGCCGCCGACAGGGATGCCCTGGTTGAAGGCTTAAGCTGTGGTGTGATGGATTCTATTTCAACGGACCATGCGCCTCACCATGCAGATGAAAAGGCCAGAGGTATTGCATCTGCTCCTTTTGGGATTGTAGGAAGTGAGACTGCGCTGACACTGACCATGACTTATCTGGTTCATACAGGAAAGCTGACACCCTATGAGATGGTGGAGCGTATGAGCTATAAGCCTGCTCAGATTATTGGCATCGACAGAGGCAGTCTGGCTGAGGGCATGGCAGCAGATATTACGGTGATCGATCCTGATGCCCAATATATCATTGATGTAAATGAATTTGCATCGCTGGGCAAAAACACCCCATTTAATGGCTACAAAGTTCGGGGCAAGGTTTTAAAAACCATTGTTGCCGGCCGGATTGTTTACGAAGCATAAATCATAGGGAAGCATAAAGAATTGGAGAGACAAAAATGAGTACAAAGAAAATTACAGTTTCAGTGAATTCGCAGAAAAAACTGGCGGAAGGTGTGTACAGTATGTGGCTGTCTGTTGGTTCCATGGCTGATGAGGCCAGACCGGGACAGTTTATTTCGGTGTACAGCAATGACAGTTCCAGACTTCTTCCCCGTCCCATCAGTATTTGCGAGGTTGATACGGAGTTTCGCAGTATCCGTATTGTTTATCGGGTTGCAGGAGAAGGAACAAAGGAATTTTCAAAATTAAAAGCCGGGCAGAGAGTTCAGATTATGGGACCTCTGGGCAATGGTTATACACTTCAGGAAAATGGTCATGCCCTTCTGGTAGCCGGAGGAATCGGTATTCCTCCCATGCTGGAACTGGCCAAAAAGCTGAATTGCGAGAAAACAATTGTGGTTGGTTACAGAGACCATGAGACATTTTTACTGGAAGATCTTCAGGAATATGGTACGGTTTATGTCGCTACAGAGGATGGCAGTGTGGGAACCTGCGGTAACGTTTTAGATGCCATTAAAGCCCATGGACTTTGTGGCGATCACATTTACAGCTGTGGTCCGACACCGATGTTAAAGGCTGTAAAAGATTATGCGGCAAAGAACCAGATCCCATGTCAGATTTCTCTTGAAGAAAAAATGGCGTGTGGAATCGGCGCATGCCTTGCATGTGTATGCAAGTCAAAAGAAAAAGATCATCATACCAATGTCAATAATAAAAGAATCTGCAAGGACGGACCGGTATTTGACGCACAGGAGGTAGAATTATGAATACAAAAGTAAATCTTGCCGGAGTAGAGCTTAAAAATCCTGTGATGACGGCTTCAGGTACATTTGGTTCAGGTGCTGAGTACAGCGCGTTTGTAGATTTAAATCAGCTGGGGGCGGTAGTGACCAAGGGGGTTGCCAATATTCCGTGGCCGGGAAATCCGACGCCGAGAATTGCCGAAACATGGAGCGGCATGCTCAATGCTGTAGGTCTTCAGAATCCGGGGGTTGATTTGTTTATTGAAAGAGATATTCCGTTTTTAAAGAAATATGACACAAAAATTATTGTCAATGTTTGCGGAAGGACAACTCAGGATTACATCGAGACCGTTGAACGCCTGGGCGATACAGATGTGGATATGCTGGAAATTAATATTTCCTGCCCCAATGTAAAAGAAGGCGGCATTGCATTTGGCCAGAATCCCAAATCTGTGGAAGAAATCACAAAAGCGGTGAAAGCCAAAGCAAAGCAGCCGGTGATTATGAAATTAAGTCCCAATGTGACCGATATTACAGAGACCGCAAAAGCAGCCGAAGCCGGCGGCGCTGATGTTTTGTCTCTGATTAATACAATTACAGGAATGAAAATCGATATTGAACGTCAGACCTTTGCTTTAGCAAACCGCACAGGCGGACTGTCAGGTCCTGGAATTAAACCGGTGGCTGTGCGTATGGTTTATCAGGTCGCCAATGCGGTGAAAATTCCGCTGATCGGTATGGGTGGTATATGCAGCGGTGAAGATGCCATTGAATTTATACTGGCCGGTGCAACGGCAGTGGCTGTGGGAACCGCCAATTTTATGAATCCTTATGCAACCATGGATGTTGTCAAAGGCATTGAGGCTTATATGAAACGCCACAATGTGGAGGATATTAACCAGCTGATTGGCATTGTACGCTAAAACAAACATTGCCGGAGCCCGTTTGAGGCTTCGGCAATGTTTGTTATGTGCGGTTTCGACTGTCAATTATAATTGTTACAGGGCCATCGTTGATCAAATCCACCTGCATGTGGGCACCAAATTGTCCATGCTGGGTATTCAGGCCGAGGGCCTGGCAGCGGCTGATAAATTTTTCATAGAGTGTTTCTGACATCTGTGGGGCACCGGCTTCGGTAAAACTGGGCCGGTTGCCTTTTTTTGTGCTGGCCATCAGGGTAAACTGTGACACAACAAGAAGGCTGCCGTTGACATCGGATACAGAAAGATTCATTTTTTCATTTTCGTCTTCAAAGATACGCATGGCCGTTATTTTTTTTACAAGATAATCCAGATCGGATGCATCGTCCTCGCAGGAAACGCCCAGAAGAATCATCAACCCTTTATCGATTTTTCCTATAATTTCGCCGTCCACGGTGACGCTGGCCCGGGAAACCCGCTGTATGACTGCTCTCATTATTAAAAAACTCCTTTTTGTTTTTTTGCTATTATAGCCTATATGATGTGGGATTACAATGGATGACTGCTTTATTTTAGATTTTTTATTGCAGGCATTTTTTGACAGCAACGGCGGACAGAAAGTCGAAATAAGTCTAACGATTTTCAGAAAGTATTGACAAATTTCGACATATGATTTTGTCGGCCTGTGTTATGATTCGGGTATGGACTTGAAGTTTTGGAGAGACGGAAAGGTTGTTTATGTTTTCAAAAGTCAGCAGCGGCGCAGTTTTGGGAATTAACGGTCAGCCGGTCAGCGTGGAGGCGGATATCAGCAGTGGTTTTCCTTCCTATACTCTGGTTGGATATCTGGGTTCTGAGGTTAAGGAGGCCAGGGAAAGAGTGACCACGGCCTTGCGTAATTCCGGCTATTTTCTGCCTGCAAAACGGATTGTTGTGAATCTTTCTCCGGCAGGCATTCGTAAGCAGGGAACTGCCTATGATCTTCCTATTGCGCTTTCGATTTTATCTTCTCTGATGTGTATTCCACAGGAAAATCTTAATCATATATTCGTGATCGGTGAATTGGGACTGGACGGAAGCATTAAGCCGGTCAGAGGGATTCTTTCGTTGATGATGATGGCCAGGGATGAGGGCATGAAGGGTTGCCTGATTCCGGCGCAGAATCTACAGGAGGCGCAGTGTGTCCACGATCTGCAGCTGTGGCCGGTGGAAAGTCTGAAAGAAGCAGTTGATTGCCTTAATAAAGTTGATCCTGTCTGTAAAGCTGTAAAAAGACGGCTTAAACCAGGAAGACGTCAAACGGCAGAAGGAAATAACGCAAATGTGGGAATCTATAAAGATTTTGTAGATATTCAGGGGCAGGAGATGCTTAAGCGGGCTGCCTTAATTTGTGCTTCCGGGATGCACCATATGCTTATGGTTGGTCCACCGGGAAGCGGCAAGTCTATGTGCGCAGAGCGAATCCCGGGAATATGACCGCCCTTATCATACGAGGAAGCTATGGAGGTTACAAGAACTTACAGTGTTGCCAGATTGCTTGGCGATGGACAGGGGCTGATGACAGAGCGGCCTTTTAGAACACCCCATCATACAGCCTCAGCCAGAGCGCTTACAGGGGGCGGCAGGATTCCTGTGCCCGGGGAGGTTAGTCTGGCGCATCACGGTATTTTATTTTTGGATGAGATGGCGGAGTTTTTGCCGTCTACCCTGGATGTTTTACGTCAGCCTCTGGAAAGTGGACAGGTCGTCATAAATCGTGTCAGCCACAGCTACCGTTTTCCGGCAGGGTTTGTTCTTGTGGGTGCCGCCAATCCATGTAAGTGCGGTTATTTTCCGGATCGGAACCGCTGTCGGTGTACCATTGATGAGGTCAACCGATATATGCAGAGAATCAGCCGTCCTTTGCTGGACCGAATGGACCTGTGTGTTGATGTCAAGCCGGCGGGTTTCACTTTATTTAATAAGAAGGAACCCGACATTACTTCTGAAACAATGCGGGAAAAGGTATTGGATGTGTGGCATATTCAGACAGAACGATTTATGGGTACAGGAATTTATTTTAATTCCAGAATGACAGAAAAGATGATAGAACAATTCTGTCCGCTGGAGCCTGGGTGCGAGACATATATGCGTGCATTGGCAAAAACTTTAGATTTAAGTGCCAGAGGATGTGGAAAGCTAATGAAGGTTGCCCGGACTATTGCAGATTTAGATCATAGCCAGCGGATCTGCGAGGTTCATTTAAGTGAGGCTGCCTGTTTCAGGCTGCCGGGAAAACAGGGATGGGGGTTTGAACATGATGAATCAGACAGCCGATTGTGATCGGATGATTTATTTTTGGCTGGCTTCATTGGTGGAGCTTGGTATTGTCTCACTTGAAAAGGCGGCTCTGTGGTGCGGCGGCTATGAGAATTTTTTTAAGGCTTCGCCTGAGATATTGGGACAGTCCCATCTGTTTGGTGGAGAAAATCTGAAAAAAATTGTGGCACACAGAGATATATCTTTATTGGAAGATGAATATAATAGGCTCTGTAATAGAAATATATTTTTTATCGCAAGATGTGATGATGCTTTTCCTCAAAAGTTAAAGCTGTTGCCGAATTGTCCTTTTGGCTTATTTGTCACGGGGAGGCTTCCGGATCCTGACCGTCCCTCCATTGCCATTGTGGGGGCAAGGGCGGCCTCGGCGTACGGTCAGGAAATTGCAAGGGCATTTGCCAGGGAGCTTTCGGCTGTGGGGGTTCAGATCATCAGTGGTTTGGCTGCCGGTATTGACGGCTGTGCCCATAAAGGAGCACTGGATGCCGGGTTTCCGACTTACGGCATTTTAGGTTGTGGGGTGAATATTTGTTATCCAAGGGAGAATATTCGCCTATTTGAGGAGATGAAACGGTGTGGTGGGATTTTATCAGAATTTCCTGTGGGTGCCCGTCCTCTTTCCTGGCATTTCCCTTATAGAAACCGTTTGATAGCAGCCCTGGCCGATGGGGTCCTGGTTGTGGAGGCGCGTAAAAAAAGCGGTTCACTGATCACGGCAGACATGGCTGTGGATATGGGAAAGGATGTTTTTGCCGTTCCGGGAAGAATTGGGGATGCGGTTAGTGAAGGCTGCAACAGTCTGATCGGACAGGGGGCTAAGCTTGTTTTAAGTGCCGCAGATATTGTGGAGGAGTGTCATTTTCAGGTAAGGGCGGATGAAAATAAAAAGATTGGGCTTGCTAATTTAGAAGATTTGGTGTATTCTAGCTTGTGTTTGGAACCTGAAAGTATCGAAACAGTTGCCGCCGCTGCGGGACTTTCTTTTCAGGAGACGGCTCACGTTTTGCAGAAGCTTGAAATTCGAGGGCTGGTCCGTCAGGCGGCAAAGAATCAGTATATCATCAGATTATAGGATAATTAAGTAATCTTTGGAGGAAATATATAATGGCGAAATATCTGGTCATTGTTGAATCACCAGCAAAGGCGAAGACAATCAATAAATTTCTCGGTGCCAATTACACGGTCGTTGCATCTAACGGTCATGTGCGGGATTTGCCAAAAAGCACCTTAGGGTTTGATCCGGAGCATGATTTTGAACCCAAGTATATTACCATACGAGGTAAGGGTGACATTTTGGCAATGCTGCGTAAAGAGGTAAAAAAAGCCGATAAAGTTTATCTGGCAACTGACCCTGACCGTGAGGGGGAGGCGATTTCCTGGCATCTGGCGCAGGCATTGAAACTGGAAGGAAAAGCGATTCACAGAATCACTTTCAATGAGATTACAAAAACAGCGGTTAAAGGCTCTTTTAAGCAGGCCAGAGATATTAATATGAATCTGGTCGATGCCCAGCAGGCCCGTCGTATCCTGGACCGTATGGTAGGATACAAGATCAGCCCTTTGCTGTGGGCTAAGGTTAAACGGGGGCTGAGTGCCGGCCGTGTACAGTCTGTGGCGCTGCGGATTATATGTGACCGTGAACGGGAGATTGACTCCTTTATCCCTGAGGAATACTGGACATTGGATGCCCATCTTGCGGTTGAAGGTGATAGCCGTCTTCTCACTGCAAAGTTTGTCGGTGACAGTAAAGGGAAAAAGGATATTCATTCCAGAGAGGAATTGGATGAGATTCTTAAAAATCTGGAAGATGCGCAGTTTAAGGTCAGAGATATTAAAGTGGGTGAGCGTACAAAAAAATCACCATTGCCATTTACAACCAGTACATTGCAGCAGGAAGCGTCCAAGCAGCTGAATTTTTCTACCCAAAAAACCATGCGTCTGGCTCAACAGCTGTATGAAGGTGTGGATATTAAAGGTGAAGGTACAGTTGGTCTGATTACTTATCTTCGTACCGATTCTACCCGTATTTCAGATGAGGCCGATGCGAGTGTGAAGGCTTATATCGAAAAAACCTATGGTAAGGAATTTGTTGCCTACGAGATCAAGGCCAATCAGGGAAATAAAAAGATTCAGGATGCGCATGAGGCCATTCGCCCCACATATTTGAATTTGTCACCGGTTAAAGTTAAGGAATCTCTTTCCAGAGATCAGTTCCGTCTGTATCAGCTTATATGGAACCGTTTTCTGGCCAGCCGTATGAAAGAGGCCGTTTATGAGACAACATCCGTGAAGATTGAGGCCGGGGCATACCTTTTTAGTGTAGCTGCATCAAAGATTAAGTTTGAAGGCTATTTATCGGTTTACCGTCAGGAAGAGGACAAGGTCGAAAAAAATGTGCTGTCCAAGAAGCTGACAAAGGACAGTCGGCTGATTTTTAAAGGCTATGAAGAAAAACAGCATTTTACACAGCCACCGGCACATTTTACGGAAGCCTCTCTTGTAAAAACTCTGGAGGAGCTGGGGATCGGACGCCCAAGCACCTATGCGCCCACCATTACCACAATTATTGCAAGACGTTATGTAGCCAAGGAAAATAAAAATCTTTATGTGACAGAGCTGGGGGAAATTGTCAACAAGATTATGGTTGATGCTTTTTCCAGCATTGTGGATGTCGATTTTACTGCCAACATGGAGTTCCTTCTGGATAAAGTGGAAGAGGGCACTATTAATTATAAAACTGTAGTCCGTAATTTTTATCCGGATTTGGAGGAGGCCGTGGAAAAGGCCGAGAAAGAGCTGGAGGAAGTCAAAATAGAAGATGAAGTGTCTGATGTTGTATGTGAATTATGCGGACGTCAGATGGTGATCAAGTACGGACCTCACGGAAAATTTCTGGCATGTCCCGGCTTCCCGGAATGTCGGAATACAAAAACTTATTTTGAAAAGATCGGTGTGGCCTGCCCGAAGTGCGGCAGGGATATTGTGATCCGAAAGACACAAAAAGGCCGCAAATATTATGGTTGTGAAGGTAATCCGGATTGTGACTTTATGACATGGCAGAGGCCATCCGGCAAAAAATGTCCGGATTGCGGAGATATACTTGTTTATAAAGGAAGTAAACTAGTTTGTCATAATGAACAGTGCGGCTATGTGGAGGCTGTAAAAAGTGAAGAGGAAAAGCAGGCATAATTGATAACCAGGTCCGTATAGACTGGCGTTGTTTGCTGATGATTGGGCATGGACCCGCAGGATTTATTCTGTGGGTTCTGTTTTTTTGCGTATCCTTCGGGTTTGTTTTTTGGGGGGGGGTGAAGCTCATTGGATGAAATCAGTATCAGTCCTTTGCTTTGTCGAAAAAATGAAGGCGAAAATTTCACTGAATTTATGATGTAATCAAAAAAATTTCTATAGACCATTTTTTTAGAAATTTAAGGAAAATACATATAAATTTTCGTAAAGGGCTTGTTATTGTCGGAATATTGTGTTAGACTTAAGGAAACATAAAGACTGTTTCCCTAATTAGATATATATTAAAGAAAAGTTTGACAGTTTTTTGGGAGGTATGAAATGGGCGTACAATTATTGGATAAAACAAGGAAAATCAATAAACTGCTTCATAATAATAATTCCAATATGGTTGTTTTTAATGATATTTGTCAGGTTTTAAGTGAGATATTGGAATCAAATATTCTGGTGATCAGTAAAAAAGGGAAAGTGCTGGGGATTAAAGACCGTACAGGTATTGCGGTCATCCACGAACTGATTTGTGATAACGTGGGTGAACACATCGATGCCCTGCTTAATGAACGTATGTTAAACATTTTGTCTACAAAAGAAAACGTGAATCTGATGACGTTGGGATTTACCGGTGATGATGTCTCTAAATATGAAGCTATTGTAACGCCCATTGATATTGCAGGAGAACGTCTGGGAACACTGTTTATCTATAGGGATACGGTTCCATATGAGATCGATGATATTATTCTCAGTGAATACGGAACAACGGTCGTTGGTCTTGAAATGCTGCGTTCAGTCAATGAAGAGAGTGCTGAGGAGACAAGAAAGATTCAAATTGTCCGCTCGGCAATCAGTACACTGTCCTTTTCCGAGCTTGAAGCCATTACTCATATTTTCGATGAGCTTGAAGGCAATGAAGGGATTCTCGTGGCCAGTAAAATTGCGGACAGAGTGGGCATTACCCGTTCCGTTATTGTCAATGCACTGAGAAAGTTTGAAAGTGCCGGCGTTATTGAATCCCGTTCATCAGGTATGAAGGGAACCTACATTAAGGTCATTAATGATGTTGTATTTGATGAACTTAAAAAACTGAAATAATAATGGTTAAAAAGTTTAAATAATCGTAAAGAAAAGGCTTGCTTACGGCAGGCCTTTTGTGTTATAATTCTACACGGTAAATTTAACACGCAGATCGATTTTTCAGAAGGGTGCCCGAATACACCCGATTTTTGTGTTTCGGGTTTTTTGAAAAAGGTGAAATCTGCGGAAGCACAAACCAATGGAGGTATATTATGAGCGTTATTTCAATGAAACAGTTACTTGAAGCCGGCGTACATTTCGGCCATCAGACAAGAAGATGGAACCCTAAGATGGCTCCTTACATCTACACAGAAAGAAATGGTATCTATATTATCGACTTACAGAAATCTGTAGGTATGGTTGACGATGCATACAATGCAATCAAAGATATCGTAGCTGAAGGTGGAAAGATCCTTTTTGTAGGAACAAAGAAACAGGCTCAGGATGCAATTAAAACAGAAGCAGAACGTTGCGGTATGTATTACATCAACCAGAGATGGTTAGGTGGTATGCTGACAAACTTCAAGACAATTCAGAGCAGAATTAACAGATTAAAAGAAATCGAAGCTATGGCTGAAGATGGAACATTTGATGTTCTTCCTAAGAAAGAAGTTACAGCTTTAAAGAAAGAATGGGAAAAACTGGAAAAGAACCTTGGCGGTATCAAAGACATGAAGAAAGCTCCGGACGCAATCTTTGTTGTTGACCCAAGAAAAGAAAGAATCTGTATCCAGGAAGCTCACATTTTAGGTATTCCATTAATCGGTATCGCAGATACAAACTGTGATCCTGAAGAACTTGACTATGTAATTCCAGGTAATGATGACGCCATCAGAGCCGTTAAATTAATCGTTGCCAAAATGGCTGACGCTGTAATCGAAGCAAATCAGGGCGAAGCTTATGAGGAAGCGCCTGCTGAAGAAACAGCAGAGGAAGCAGTAGAGGCTTAAAACATTCTTAATTTTGAACGGAGGAAAGAATCATGGCAATTACAGCAGCAATGGTAAAAGAACTGAGAGAAGCTACAGGCGCCGGTATGATGGACTGCAAGAAAGCTCTTAATGAAACAAATGGTGATATGGAAAAAGCAGTAGAGTTCTTACGTGAAAAAGGACTTGCCGCTATGGCTAAAAAAGCCAACAGAATTGCAGCTGAAGGTATTGTAGCAGTTGAGGTTGCAGAAGATAGCAAAGCTGCATCAATCGTTGAAGTAAACAGCGAAACTGACTTTGTTGCGAAGAATGCTGATTTCCAGGCTTATGTTGCAAAGGTTGCAGCACAAGCTCTTGATACAAAGGCTGAAAACCTTGAAGCTTTCATGGCTGAAGCATGGCTGGAAGATGCTGGTTTAACTGTTGAGCAGGCACTTTCTCAGAAGATCGCTGTGATCGGTGAAAAATTAAGCATCCGTAGATTCCAGAAAGTTACAGCTGAAAATGGTGTTGTGACAACATATATTCACGGCGGCGGAAAGATCGGTGTTGTTGTTGAACTTGAGACAGCAGCAGATGCAGCAGCAGTCGCTGAATGTGGTAAAAATGTTGCAATGCAGATCGCAGCTATGAATCCTAAGTATGTAGACAGATCCGAAGTTCCTGCAGATTTCATTGAACATGAAAAAGAAATCTTAAAAGTAGCTGCGATGAATGAAAATCCGGACAAGCCGGAAAACATCATTGATAAGATGATCATTGGCCGTCTGAATAAAGAATTAAAAGAAGTATGCCTTGTTGACCAGGTATACGTTAAAGACGGTGATCTGACTGTTCAGAAATATGTGGACAGCGTGGCTAAAGAAATCGGAACTCCTGTTAAAGTAAAATCTTTCGTTCGTTATGAAACAGGCGAAGGCATGGAAAAACGTGAGGATGATTTCGCAGCAGAAGTTGCAAAACAGGCTGGAATGTAATTTCCTGGATAACATGAATTTTAAAACCCTTGAAAAGCTCAGAAAATGGGCATTTTCAAGGGTTTTTTAGGCTCTTTGTCAAGAGTTGGGGTAAAATGTTTTTTTCGAGACATCGGAACTGTATTCCGGTGTCTCTTTAGCTGTACGATAGATTTAAAAGCTGTTGCAAGGATTGTGACGATGGCAGTGTGTATGCTGAAGGAATAATTTTAGGGATTTATATTAAGCTAATCCAGTTACTTATTCAATTTTGCAGTGCTTCCTCGTTATTATATTTTGCATCAAAAGAGGACGTATCACTGATGTAAGCGATATTTTTATGTCCCAATTTATAAAGATGATTTACAGCTAAAGAAGCACTCTGTTGATAATCAAAAGAAACGCTGCGAACATTCATATCTTCTTTATAGAAAGCAGCAGTAACAAAAGGAATAGATAGAGAATTTAAATATTCTACATCTGATTGGAATTGATTATCCTCCAATGCACATAGTGCGTGTTTGCCTTTGCCTCAACATTTGGCCGGAATAACTGACGAGTAAATATTAATCTTAGTATATCAAAGAAACTTAAAAAAATGTTCCTTGCCGAAAAAGAGTGGCTGCCTCAGTTTAATATAGACGATCTTAAGAGATTAGATACAATTGTAATTCCGGATGATGTTGTACCAGTGGATGTGCCGGAGGATCCAGCGTTTGCTATCAATCATCGATATTCTGCTTTAGGCCAGTAAGCGAGGTGATGAAAATGACATTTATGAAGAATGATGGAAAGTATGCTTATTTAGATAGAAAAGCGGTTATCGGGTGTTATTTGGAATTACTTTGTCCAAATAACAGATAAAGTGCTGGATAAAATTGCTTTGTGGAATTTTGTAAATAAAAATGAAAGATGAAAGGAACCTATTTGCGAAAGTATCTTTTTTTGTATGGGAAATCATGTTATAGTAGTTCTAAAGAACTATAAAGATTTCTTTAGAGGGGATGCTTATGAAAAATAGAAACTGGAGGCCCTATGTCTATAAAGCATTGATTTTGTTTGGGGCCATAGCGTTAAGTATTGTGTTTTTCTTTCTGCTTTATTTTAATGATCATATCAGGGCATGGCTGGGGAAGATTGTGGGAATTTTAAAACCCTTTATTTATGGCGGAGTCATGGCTTATTTATTGAAGCCGGTTTGCAATGTATTCGAAGAAAAACTGGTCTGCTGGCTGACGCCTTCGGGAAAAACACCGTCAGCCCGTGTGCGGCGTATTGGGGCTGCTGTGAGCATTGGTGTTTCTGTGCTTTTGGGAATTATCATTGTAGCTGCGCTGTTGATGATGGTTTTGCCTCAGCTGGCCACAAGTATTGCGGGAATTGTAACCATGCTGGAGGCTAATATTAAATACCTGGAGCAGTGGCTGACACAATTTTTAGGTGAGCAGACCGTGATTATGAATTATATTGAAAATATTTCTGTAGGTATTACCGATCGTCTGACTGACTGGCTCAATACCCAGCTGCTTCCAAACATTCAGATGGTGATTGGCGGCGTGACATCCAGCGTGTTTGGCATCGTAACTGTATTTAAAAACCTGTTTATTGGGCTTATTGTTGCGATATATCTTTTAGGAAGCCGAAAACAGTTTGCCATGCAGGGGCGCCTTATTGTGTACAGTGTTCTTAAAAAACGCTGGGCTGATGTGGTTATCGGAGAAGTTCGCTTTGCTGACCGGATGTTTTGCGGTTTTATCAATGGCAAGCTGCTGGATTCGGCGATTATCGGTCTGCTGTGCTTTTTATTTATGTGGCTTTTTAAACTGCCCTATGCCCTTTTGGTCAGTGTAATCGTCGGGGTAACCAATGTCATTCCTTTTTTTGGTCCTTATATTGGTGCGGTACCTTCGGTGCTGTTGATTTTAATGGTCAGCCCGATCCAGAGTCTTGTTTTTCTTGCATTTATTATTGTTTTGCAGCAGTTTGACGGAAATATACTGGGACCGAGAATCCTGGGAAATGTGACCGGATTATCCAGTTTTTGGGTATTATTTGCGATCCTTGTTTTTGGAGGGCTGTTTGGATTTATTGGAATGATTATTGGCGTTCCTGTGTTTGCCGTGATTTATGATATTGTGAAAAAGCTTGTCCACCGAGGGCTGCACCGGAATGGTCAGGATGCGCTGCTTGCAGAATATGAGGCGCAGTTTACAAATCAGGAATAAATTGTTGAAAAGAGGCGTTGTGGCTTAGGCCACAACGCCCTTTTTAGATGAAGCTGCTTACTGAAAAGCGATGGCTGGTCAGGTTGGGGTGCTTTCCAAAGAAGCCGGGCTACAGCAGGTATTACACTGGGACTGGCATGGTTCTTTTAGCTGAGCTTCACATTTAGGAGGGCCAAGTTCCAGTGGTTTAATGGACAGATCCAGTAGATCACCGCATACAAAGTCCATGCAGATGGTGTCATCGTTAGGCAGTGGTTCTGCCTTTGGGACGATGGCCTTACCTTTATGCGGAATCAGATACTGGGAAAAGTATATGCTTTTTATATAAACGGTCAGGCCGATTGTAATGGTGTTGTCTGCCATTTCGTAGTTGAGAATTTTAGGAATGGCCAGCATATTTAAGCCTTGACGCAGGCAGTTGTTGACTGTGTTAAAACCGATATACTGGAGGACACCTTCCGTTGAACATGGGGCATAGGCCGTACCGTAAGGTGTGAAGATTTCCACCTCAATACAGCTGGGGTTGGTATCCGGATCCAGATAGCAGTAATCTTCAACACTTTTATTCGTCGGAAGGTAGGTTGCAGTTACATTTTCGGTTTTTAAAATCCTTCCGCAGCAGTCATAAAAAGTGAGTAAAAAGGTAACCTTCAGGTTGGTCAGCGTTACAAGGCTGCAGTTTGGCCGTCCGTTAATGGGGGTTACCTTTGTTTTTGTATCCTGAGTGCCTGCAAAGCAGATATCAATAACCTGGGCACGGACACTGGCCGGAGGTGCCGGAAGCCCTGTGGGAATATTGGGGATTGTACGGCAAAGATTCAGGCCGACCTCGTCGTAGACCACCGGGGCCAGTAGGGTAAGGCAGTCTGGATCCCCGCAAATGGGGTTCACACATACATCAATACACTCACCGGATGCGCAAGAATCATGGCAGGCACCATGACTGACATAACGTTTACAGCTGTATTTGCAGTTACATGATTTATTTGTAGACATAGATAAAATCCTTTCCTGGAATACTTAATTTTATATTATGCGGAAAAAGTCTTTTTGTTCGGATATTTCATATATATATTGAAGACAGATTTTCCGGGAGGAAATTATGGATCAGATCTACAGGATCGATGAAAAACATTGTCTGATCATTTACGCACAGGGCAGTCTTGTTCTGGCTTTGCATACGCCGGTGTACCGAAATGCCAGACCGCATATCCTTGTTAATGACTGCCTGCACGGACTGACCTCAGCGATGTTTGACCATCGGATTTATTTTGCGTATGTAAACATAAAAAATGAGATGGCCTTTGGCTGCTGTGGAAGCCCGGAATGCTTTGTGCTGGCAGAAACGGGTGAAACTGCAGCGCAGTTTGAACAGCTGCAGCTTGATGTTTTTAATCAGGAGCTGTACCTGTTTTTTCAGACGTGGAATCCGGTTCGATCATGTTGGGAGCTTCAGTGCAGGTGCCCTTTGAAAGACGAAAATGCCAGGCTGATTGATTCCGGATACAAGGTGCCTGCATTGGTAACTTTTTTTGATTTTGGAGAACAACGGTATATTATACCGGATGCTGAGAAAAACACCGGCATGATCAGGGCATTTAGGTCAGATGAGAATGGAAGCTTTCTGCCTTGTACGCTTGCCGGTCCGAAGGACTTTGAATCCATACGTTGTGCGGCAGGCTGTCTGGTTATGGAGATGGAAGAAAAGATGAACCAAATCGTCTGTTTATCTGAGGAAAAGCAGATGTGTCAGGCACAGATTGATCGACTGTCTGATCGGCTGGAAAAAAAGGAAAAGGAGATTTGCAGGCTGTCCCAGTGCCTTGAGTGTACTCAGGCACATCATGAAAAACAGCTTATGGATATAAAGGCTCAATATGATACCCTGGCAGACAATGCGGTGAAGCTTCAGAAGGCGGCGCGGATTTGGAGGGATAAATATTTTTCCCGAACATGAACGGATTAGGTGGAAAAAGCCGAAAAAATGTGATACATTATGTAATAGCTGTTTGTTGGGGCAAAATGTTTTTTGCCCCTGGCATCATCAATTATTTTTTCGGGGAGTATGAATATGAGAATGGAAAACAATCTGGGAAGGGATAACATTAAAAAACTTGTGTGGCGTATTGCAATTCCCAGTATGCTGGCCCAGTTTGTCAGTGTACTTTACAGCATTGTAGACCGGATGTATATCGGAAATATTGCTGAAATCGGCGATCTTGCTCTGGCCGGGGTAGGGGTGTGCGGTCCGGTAGTGACTATGGTTGGCTCTGTTGCGTTTCTGGTTGGTGTGGGCGGTTCTCCGTTGATGAGCCGGCGCATGGGTGAGGGGCGTATGGAGGAAGCGAAAAAAATTCTGGCCAATTGCTTTATGATGCTGGTGGTTTTGGCTCTGGTGCTGACGGGGGTGCTTATCTTAATAAGGCGGCCGATGCTGTTTCTTTTTGGTGCCAGCGAGACAACTTATCCTTATGCGGATGTTTATTTTACTACATATTTGTCAGGAACCGTATTTGCCCTGCTGGCAACAGGAATGAACCAGTTTATTATCTGTCAGGGGTTTGCCAAGGTTGGAATGAAGTCAGTGATTATTGGTGCTGTGCTTAACATTATTCTGGATCCCATATTTATATTTGTATTTCATATGGGGGTCCGAGGCGCCGCCATTGCCACCGTGCTGTCTCAGGTGGCCAGCTGCTGTTTTGTACTGTGGTTTTTGTTCGGGAAAACAGTTCCCATCAGAATTACATTTTCCGGCTATAGTATGAAAATTATGAGGCGGGTTCTGCTCATGGGCTTTACGCCGTTTATTATTATCGCCATTGATAATGTGATGATTATCGCCATGAATGCTGTTCTTCAGACATACGGCAAGGGCGGTGAAGGTGATATGCTTATTACATGTGCCACGATTGTTCAGAGCTTTATGCTTGTCGTTACCATGCCCCTGAGTGGTATTACCGGAGGTACACAGACCATTCTGGCGTATAACTATGGTGCGGGTCAGACTAAAAGAGTGCTGACTGCCCAGCGTTACATTATTTTATTGTGTGTGGCATATATGGGATTGATGTTTATTGTGGCCAGAGTGGGGGGGAGCTTATTTGTCAGGCTTTTTACCTCAAGTCCCCAACTGGCTGAAAAGGCGGTATGGGCCATAAGAATCTGTACGATGGCTTTGATTCCGTTAGGGGTTCAGTATGAAATTGTGGATGGCTTTACAGCATTGGGATGTGTAAAATTTGCCCTTTCCCTTTCCTTTATCAGGAAGCTGGCTTATTTTGTTCCCCTGTTTTTGCTCCCGGCGTTTTTTGGCGCGGAATCCGTTTTTTTTGCTGAAACAATTTCCGATCTGCTGGGACCTTTGACTTCGGTTGTGATTTACTGTATGTTTATCAGAAAAATTATGAGCCGCAGAGAAGCGGCGCTAAATTAACATTCGTTGTGCCAGAAACACCGGATAGTGTCTGGCAAAGAAAATGTATTAAAGGAGATAAACCATGGAACTTTTTATTATTGTTGGTGTGATTTGTATAATCTTTGGTCTGATTTCTATTGTCCGAGGGAAGATGCCCTTTTTTGCGGCATCCCGTGAGGTGAAAAAACCTCTGCTTCATGCCAGAATTCAAGGCGGTACTGTTCTTGTCATCGGCGCTGTGATTCTGGGATTTGTTATATTCCAGTATACACCGTATGTGGTGATTATCGCAGGCATTGCGGCATCCCTGATATCCGTAGGGCTGGAGGTTTACCTGAAGGTATACTAAAAATCTCATCGGACAAAATGCTTGATTTTTTACCTGAAGGGGTATATAATTAGCATTGTCAAAGCGCAGATGTAGTTCATCGGTAGAACGCCAGCTTCCCAAGCTGGAGAGGCGGGTTCGATTCCCGTCATCTGCTTTAAAAAGACGGTGAGCTGAATATGAAAACTAAAGGGAATGAAAAACATATGCTCCCTTCTAAGCAGGCAAGTCAGATTGTAGAAACTTGATACTTAGAAGGGAGCATCTTTTATGCCCTAAAGACTGTTATGATCGGTAACATATCGGACCGTTTTTTGCTACACTTCAAAATTACATTTTGTAGCAGCAAGGCGCTGGAGGGACTCAGGTGTCACCTTGTAGAAGGGTTCATGTTTATTGAGCGTGGCAATGCGTGTCATCTCTTCAGCAGTTAATTCAAAATCAAAAATTTCTGCATTTGCCTTGATATGATCTAAACGCTTGCTTCCAGGGACAAGGCCAAAGCCCATCTGAATGTGCCAGCGCAGGATAACCTGAATGGCGGTTTTTCCATACTTTGCGGCAAGGTTTGTGAATACGGGATCATGGATAAGGTCAGCGTTTCCGTGACCCAGGGGATACCACGCCTGGAGCTTAATATTCTTTTCATCACAGAAGGCTTTGACATTTTCTGCAGGGTAATAAGGATGTGCTTCCACCTGCATCATGGCCGGTATGATTTCACAGTTTAGGAGAATATCCTGAATCTTTTCTACTGGAAAATTTGAAATGCCGATTGCGCGCAGCTTGCCTTCTTTATATGCCTTTTCCAGCATTTTGTAAGCATAAATATAGTTGTTCACCGGATGATGGAGAATCATAACATCAATGTAGTCAACACCCAGTCTTACAAGGGTATCGTCAATCGCTGTGTCATTTTCGTAAAGCGTTGGGCCCAGTTTGGTTTCAACAAAATAATCTTCCCGCTTTAATCCGGATTTTTTGAGGCCAAGACCGACCGCCGCCTCATTGCCGTAGCGGTTGGCTGTATCGATCAGCTTATACCCGTGATTAAGAGCAAAAGCTACATTTTCCGTAATCTGTTCTCCAAACTGCATGATGGTGCCGTAGCCGAGCTGAGGCAGTTTGAGACCGTTATTTAAAATAATTTCTGACATTTAGTTACTCCTTTGCGAGTCATGGATTTTTCGGCCGGTGCCATTAGTCGTGAATTTTTCGGCCGGTACACATTTTGACAAACTCAGGGTCAAAGTGCTTGATTGCTGTTCCCTGATAGCCCATGTCCAGGGCGCTGATTTTTGCCATCTCTTCATGGGTGAGTGTAAAGTCCCAAATCTTAAAGTTTTCTTTGATACGTGCCTTGTGGACAGATTTTGGAATGACAACAACACCTCGTTGGATGTTCCAGCGCAGAATGACCTGACCAATAGATTTACCATGATTTTCGGCAATTTCTTTGAGCATTTCATTGGTGAATGGGCTGTATCTGCCGCCGCCCAGCGGTGCCCAGGCTTCAGGAACAATACCATAGTCGTTCATCGTTTTAAGCGCACTTTCCTGAGTGAAGTAAGGATGCGTCTCAATCTGATTGACCATGGGCTTAATTTTAACCGTCTCACAGAAGTTTGTCAGGACAAATGGATAGAAATTGGAGACACCGATTGCACGGATTTTGCCTTCTTTATAAGCGTCTTCCATGGCGCGCCATGCGCTGAAGTAATCTTTCATAGCCTGATGCAGAAGGTAAAGATCAAGATATTCCAGTCCCAGAGCCTGCAGGGAGGCATCGATGGCAGATTTGGCCATGTCATAGTTCTGCATATCCTGTACCCACATTTTTGAGGTAATAAATAATTCTTCTCTTGTGCAGATGCCCTCTGCAATTGCTTCGCGGACCGCTTCACCAACTGCATCCTCGTTTGTATAGGATGCAGCTGTGTCAATCAGCCTGTAACCTGTTCGGATGGCGTTAAGGACAGCTGCTTTACATTCTGCTTTGTCTCTGACCTGAAATACGCCAAAACCCTCCATGGGCATTTGGACGCCATTGTGTAAAGTTTTGAATTCCATAGATATCCTCCATATTCATTAAAATTAGGTCTGTTTATATGACAGACTCCATGTTATGATAGATCTATCATAACACCCGGTAGCTACTACCGGTCAAGGGTTTTTTAGAAGATTGATGTAAAATCTAAAGTTGAAGATAGATTGGAGGATCAATCGATGTATACAATGAAAGATGTGTGCCGTGAAACCGGCATGACTTATGAAAATCTGAAATTTTACTGCAACGAGGGCCTGATTCCAAATGTAAAACGAAATGCCAACAATTACCGTGTATTCGATGATCGGGATATTGCCTGGATCAAAAGCCTGTCCTGTCTGAAAAACTGTGGTATGAGCATACAGGAGATGAAGGCATACATTCGTCTGTGCCTTGAAGGTCCGGTATCGATCCCTGAGCGGAAAGAGATCCTTATACAAAAAAAGGCGCATTTACTTTTGAAAATGGCAGAAATTCAGGAAAGTATTGACTATATTGATAAGAAGCAAATCTTTTATGATGATGTTCTGGCCGGAAGGGTTAAATACCGCAGCAACTTGCTGCCATTAAACGAAGACATGTAGCAATACGTAAGGATCCAAATGGACAGTACAACAGAAAAACAAAAAAGTATTCATATTTACCACTGGAAATTTTTCTGAATGTTTGCTATAATGTTAAAAACTAAAACGTTTTCGATGAGAAAACCATAGCTAAGGAGAGAAATATAGGAATGAATAGTCAGTGGATTTACAGAATTGACCATCTGGATCTGGATAATGAGGCCTGTCTGGTAAATGAAACGATTTTCCATAATGCCAATGGTTATATTGGTGTGCGTTCCAATTTTGAGGAAGGATACACGCCGGATTATGATACAATCAGAGGCAGCTATATTAACGGATTTTATGATATTGCAAAAATGCCGCAGGCAGAAAAGCTGTGCGGACTGATTGAAGAAAAACAGACAATGCTTAATGTGGCTGATTCTCAGACCATTGAGCTGACAATCGACGGTCAGCGGTTTAGCATGTTTGAAGGTACTGTTTTGGAGAGCAGCCGCAGTCTGGACATGGAAAAGGGGGTGACCGTCCGTCAGGTGATCTGGCGTTCACCGGCCGGACATGAGGTTGAGATCTGTATCCGCCGTATGACATCCTTTGAGCTGCTTGAATTGTTTACTATTGAGTATACGGTAAAGGCTCTGAATTTTTCCGGAGCGCTTGCGTTTAAGTCTGTCCATAACGGGGATGTGAAAAATTACTGTAACCCTAATGATCCCAGAGTGGCCGGTGAAAGCTTTGTACATTTAAAACCCCATGACCTTGAAATTCCCGGAGAGGGTGCTTCGGTGCTGACAACCGATACTGTCAGTTCAGGACTTCAGGTTTGTACCTATGTGAAAAATGTCTGTTCTGTACCTGCATCCATGAATAGGATACAGGAAGGTCATTGTGTCACATGGAATATTGACTGCTCTGTATCTCAGGGCCAGAGTGTGACGCTGACAAAATATACTGTGTTTACCGATTCACTGCGCCATGATGACTGTATTCAGGCGGCCAAAGCGTCCATGGAGCAGGCTCTTTGCGTGCCCCTCTCCCGATGGTATGAATATCAGCAGGACTATTTAAAGACATTCTGGCAGCAGTCCGACCTGGATATTGACGGAGATGATGCGCTGGCAGCAGCGGTGCGCTATAATCTGTATCAGCTGATTCAGTCCGCAGGCAGAGATAAATTTGGCAATATTGCGGCAAAGGGACTTTCCGGTGAGGGCTATGAAGGTCATTATTTCTGGGATACAGAGATGTATATGCAGCCATTTTTTACGCTGACCAATCCGGATATTTCCAGAAATTTGATCGATTTCAGATACGAAATTCTGGATGCAGCCAGAGAAAATGCAAAAATTTTAGGGCATAAAAAGGGGGCCCTTTATCCGTGGCGTACGATTTCGGGAAAGGAATGTTCCGGCTATTTCCCATCCGGTTCTGCACAGTATCATATTAACGGTGATGTGGCTTATGCGGTCGTGGCCTATTATCTGGCAACTCTGGATTTGGAATATATTGCATCAAAGGGTGCAGAAATTGTATTTGAAACTGCCCGTCTTTGGATGGATACAGGTAATTTCCACAAAGGCAGATTTTTGATTAACGATGTGACCGGCCCGGATGAGTATACATGTATTGTTAATAATAATTACTATACCAATGCCAATGCTCAGTATAACCTTCATTGGGCGGTTCGCTTCTGGGAAATTTTAAACGAAGCCGGATTACTTGAGCCGGTGGCCGAAAAAATCGGACTGACTCAGGATGAAATTAACGGGTTTAAAAAGGCCGAGGAACAGATGTATCTGCCCTATGATGAAGAACTGGGAATTAATCCACAGGATGATTCCTTCCTTCAGAAGGAAAAGTGGGACATCAAGGCGACACCAAAGGACCATTTTCCTCTCCTTTTACATTATCATCCACTGTATATTTACAGATATCAGGTTTGCAAACAGGCGGATACGGTTTTGGCGCATTTCATTTTTGAGGATGCACAGGATCTGGAAACGATTCGGAAATCTTTTGCTTATTATGAAACCGTCACAACCCATGATTCCTCTTTGTCCACATGTATTTACAGTATTGTGGCTTCCAAACTGGGAGAGAAAGAAAAGGCGTATGACTATTTTGGAGATTCGGCTAAGCTGGATTTATTTAATCTGCACCATAACACAAAGGATGGTATTCATACGGCAAACATGGGCGGCAATTACATGGCCATTGTTTACGGCTTTGGCGGTTTAAGACTGAAGGAAAAAGGTCTGTGCTTTGCTCCGTACCTGCCGGTACAGTGGAATGCCTATACATTTAAAATTCACTACAGAGGAAGTAATATCAAGGTCAGTGTGGATAAGGAAAAAACAGTATTCAGCCTGGAAATGGGATCTGCCGTGAACTTGATGATTTATGATCAGGAATATACGCTGGCAGATACACTGGAATTTCCGGCTGCTGACAGATATTAACCGCAGAGACTTGTGAAAAAACACAAATAAGCTGTAATCAAAGAAAATAGAAATAATCTAAAATTATCGGCAGCTTTCAGGCTGCCAGAACGGGGGAAATATGCTTCATTCACTGGCAGGCAGCACCCATTTGCTGGATGGGGAGGCGTGGCGTCGGACGCAGAGAAATAAAAATTATATGCTTAGCCTGAAACCGGAAAATATTTTGTTTTCCCATTATTTTGAGGCTGGCTTGATGTCCTATTCATATAAGCCGGAAGGGATTCACTGGGGGTGGGATTCACCTACCAGTGAGATCCGGGGAACTTTTGCAGGGCACTGGCTTAGCGGAGCGGCATTGCTTTATGCCCAGACCGGAGATATGCAGATTAAACAGCAGGCGGATTTTATGGTGTCAGAGATTGGACGATGCCAGAAGGAAAACGGCGGTCAGTGGGCTTTTCCAATTCCGGAGAAATATTTGTACTGGCTGAAGCGTAAGAAAAATATATGGGCACCTCAGTATGTGTGCCATAAAAATATGATGGGCCTTTTGGACATGTATTTGTTTGCAGGAAATCAAGAGGCTTTGGACATTGTACTCAAGTGCGGAGACTGGTTTTATGCGTATACCAGTGATATTTCCAGAGAACTCATGGATGACATGATGGATCTGCAGGAAACCGGCGGAATGATGATGCACTGGGCGAACCTGTATGCGGTTACTAAAGATGAACGCCATCTTGAACTGATGCGCAGATACGAGCGTCCGCGGCTGTTTGAGCCTTTACTTCGGGGAGAGGATGTACTGACCAATATGCATGTCAACACAACTGTACCTGAGATTTTGGGGGCAGCCAGGGCTTATGAGGTGACAAAAGAGGAACGTTATAGAAAGATTGTGGAAAATTATTGGCGTCTGGCTGTGGACGAGCGGGGGTTTTTTGTCACCGGCGGTCAGAGCAGCGGAGAGGTATGGACACCGCCGATGATGCAGTCGGCCCGTCTGGGGAAGATGACCCAGGAACATTGCGTTGTTTTTCATATGATGCAGCTGGCAGAGTTTTTGTTTAGATGGACCGGAGAAAGCAAGTATGCAGATTACTGGGAGAGAAATCTCTATAACGGAATATTTGCCCAGGGCTATTGGGAATCTCATCACATATTTCAACTGAGACAAAGTCCAAAGCCGGAGCAGGGCCTGGTGGCGTATTATTTGGGGCTGGGGGCAGGCTCACAAAAACGCTGGGGATCTGAAACCGAGGATTTCTGGTGCTGCCATTGTACGCTGCTGCAGGCCAATGCCGTTCATAATCGGGCCATTTATTATCAGGATCAGGAGGGGCTTACTGTGGCCCAGTATCTGCCTTCGGAAACAGAACTGATTGTTCACGGGAAAAAAGTTTCGGTGACACAGGTGGCAGGAAATGAAACTGGAGAGACAATCCGGATTACGCCGGAGGCATGCGGGAACTTTTCCCGGCCCTCAGCCTTTGAAACTGTGCTTAAAATCGGACTTGAGGACCCGGAGGCAGATGTGGACTTTACGGTTCGTATCCGTATACCGGAATGGATTTGCGGTAAACCGGTGATGACGATCAATGGGCAGCCGTTTGACGGACAGACCGACGACCGGGGTTTTTTGAAGATATGCAGGACATGGAAGGATCAGGATCAGGTACGCATCCATCTGCCCAAACAGCTGCGGACTCAGGCGCTGCCGGATCGGCCGGATACAGTGGCGTTTCTGGATGGTCCGGTAGCTTTGGCCGGTCTGTGCAGTCATGAACATATGCTGTACGGAGATATCAGCCAGCCTCAGACCATGCTGACCGTGGATGAAGAGCGGGAATGGTGCGGATGGAACAATGCTTTTCGTACTGTGAATCAGCCGGTAGGCTTGAAATTTAAACCACTCTATGAGATCGGAAATGAAGTTTATACCGTATATTTTCAGGTTAAAGACTCTGAAACAGGCAAATAATTCGTCAAATATAGACAATTATCAAATCAGATGAAGTTATGATATAATTTGTAGGTATACAGATATAAAAAGTATTATATTTATTGTGTAAAAAGTGCACAGGATTTTCAATGGATGTAGAATTTTGGCGCATTTATTTTAAAGTAAGTAAGAATTAAAGGTGAATTGAAATGAAAAGAGCAGGTATAAGAGATGTGGCCAGGGAAGCCGGAGTTTCCATTACAACGGTTTCCAAGGCTTTAAATGGGTACAGTGATGTAAACCCTGAAACAAAGAAGAAAATTCAGGAGATTGCCCGGCGGCTGAATTATATGCCGGACGCCAATGCCCGCTCCTTAAGCGGGAGATCAAGGAAAACCCTGGCCTTTCTTGTATCTGGTCTGGTGGAAACCGATGAAAGTGGTTTTGTTTTCGGTATGATCAGTGGAATGTATCAGGCTTCCCTGGAGCATGATTTTGATTTTATCATTTTGACAACAAATGCGGCCAGACAGAGTGAGCTTAGCTACATACAGCTGTGCCGTCAGAAAAATATTGACGGTGTACTGATTTCAGGTTTAAATACCAATGAACCTTATTACAAGGAACTGATGAACAGCGAAATTCCCTGTGTTGTTGTGGAAGGGGAGTATAAAAGCAAAAATGTCTGTGGCCTTTCCATCGATAATGCAAAGGCGGCCTATGATGTGGTTCATTATCTTATTGGCCTGGGACATAAAAAGATTGCCATGATGAATGGTAAGGAGACGGCCACTGTTTCACAGCGCCGGCGCAGAGGCTATCTGCAGGCCATGGAGGAAGCAGGCCTTGAGACCGATGATATGTGGATTGAGAACGGTGAATTTGACGAAGAAGGCGCCTATAAGGCTACATTCCGGCTGTTGGATAACTGCCCGGGGATGACGGCCATCTTTTGTTCCAGTGACCTGATGGCTGTTGGTGTGATTCGGGCACTCAATGAAAAAGGACTTCAGGTGCCGGATGATGTGTCTGTTGTGGGCTTTGACGATATTCCGGCGGCTAAATATATCAATGGTGGTCTGACAACCGTGGCCCAGTCTCCGTATATGACAGGGCGAATCGGCGGTGAACTGCTGTTTCGTATGATCAAGGATAAAAAAACATATGGTCATGTGTATGTGGATTACAATTTTATTAAAAGAGCCACCGTCAAAGCATGTCCGTGATTTTGGGGGCTTCAGATGATATGACGTGCAGAAATGGTATTGTCGCAAAAACTTCAATACCATTTTTTATTTCAGAAGAGAATTTTTTTATATGGATTGGATATACTTTTTTTAAGCCCTTGTTAGAATTGAATGGCTTTTGATATATATTTTAAGATTTAAGGGCAAATTATATAAAAAAATGAAAAACAGGTATTGACAATCCATACGGCATGTGTTATTTTATAATCACAAAAACGTTTTCGAATAAGCATAAAAAACAAAGATGAATTTGATTGTTTTCAGATGATTTTTTATGCACGGCCGTTATTAAAGGCCATTTTTTTAAGAAAACGAACAAAAACGCTTTCGGAAGGGCAGTGAATCCTGATCCGAAAAAACATTTATGTTTATTTTAAGGAGGAGTTTCTAAATGAAAGGCAGAATTCTTGCAGGTGTATTATCCGCAACAATGGTAGCGAGCGTACTGGCCGGATGCGGCAGTTCCAATGGCACAACAGAGACAAAAGGAGAAACCACTGGCAATGCAGCTACAGAAACAGGCAGCGAGGCTGCGAAGGATACAGCCGGTGAAACTGAAGCCAAAGCTGAAAATAATGGCGAAAAGATCACAATTCGTCTGACACGCTGGGGAACAACAGCCGATGGTGCAGCCGATCAGCAGTTGATTGATGAGTTTAATGAAACAAATGATAAAAATATTGAAGTTGTTTTTGACCTTGTACCAGGAGATGGTTATGGCGACCGTCTGACAACATCCTTCTCATCCGGAGATGGCTACGATATCTTTGCTTCCGGTGAAGGTGATTTCTTTAAATGGGTTGACAGAGGTCTGACAACACCTATGGATGATCTGATGGCAGCTGATACAGAATATACACAGTCTCTTCCGGATTCCCTGTTAAACATGGGTAAAGTGAACGGACAGCAGCATTACATGGTCAGCGATGAAAACCCGATCACCCTGTATTACAATAAAGATATGTTCGATGCAGCAGGCGTTGAATACCCTACAAATGACTGGACATGGGATGACTTATTTGCAGCAGCCGAAAAACTGACCGTTAAAAATGATGACGATACATATGAACAGTACGGCTTTAATGCTCAGAACTGGGAATATGCGGTGCTGACTTATATTGAATCTTTAGGTTTAAACTTCATGAATGAAGACGGTACAGAATGTGACGGTTACTTAAACAGCCCTGAAGTTGCAGAGGCTCTGGACAAATATTTTGCAATGGCAGAAGAACCGGGCAAAGTATCTCCTGCAGCAGCTGACCTTGATACATTTGGTAATGCCACAGCAATGATGACAGAAGGCAAGCTGGCAATGTTTGTCAGCGGCGGCTGGGATAAGAAGACACTGGAAGACGCGGGCACAAACTTTGGTATGGCTCTTGTTCCCGGAAATCACACATCCTACCTGTGTGCATCCGGTTTTGCCATCGGCGCTAACTGTAAGAACCCTGAAGCTGCATGGGAAGTTGTTAAATTCATGACATCTGAGCATGCGTCCGATGTTCGTTCTGAAGTGAACAAGGTATTGCCTACAAGTGAAGCCAAACTGGATGAGCTTGAAACATCTCTGGAAGACTCCAAAAAAGCTTATGTACAGGCGTTAGATACAAGTGTACAGCCAATTGGTATGCGTTCCACAATGGGCAGCGTCATCAATACAAAGATTAAGGAAATGTTCGAAAATATTATTTTCCACACAGCCGATACACAGACAATTCTTGACAACACAGTTGCAGAAGTTAAAGCTGAAATGGCTGAAATGGAATAATTCAGGAAATTAAAGTACTGGCCTGAATATTGAATTTAGAGGGGATTCTTCATTTAAACGTTAAAAACATGATTACGATAAATGAGGAATCCCCTTTTGAGACCAGGTGAAAAAATAGAAAGAGGGTTTTTCTGTGAAAAAGAAAAATAAAGGTATTGTAAGTGCCGAGCAGAAAAAAGACAATAAATACGGTTATATGTTCGTCCTTCCGTGGATTCTGGGATTTTTCCTGTTTACACTGATTCCCATGATTTTTTCCGCTGTATTGTCTTTCTGTGACTGGGATATTGTGACCGGTCTGAGCACGGTAGATTTTATCGGAGTTAAAAATTATACAAAGCTGTTTAAGGATCCTGATTTTTATCAGTCTTTAAAAGTCACATTTACATTTTGTCTGATATCCATCCCGTTTTATCAGATTATGTCATTGATCATTGCGCTTTTATTAAATATGCGTATTCGTTTTATGAAGGCTTTCCGCCTTGTATATTTCCTTCCTTCCATTATCCCTGTGATCGCATCCTCCATGATCTGGATCCAGATTTTCGGAGAATCCGGTCTGTTAAATCAGGCATTGAAACTGTTTGGTATCCAGGGCCCCGCATGGCTGAATAATCCCAATACAGCATTATATGCGCTGATTATTATGGGCGTATGGGGAATCGGTAATACGATGATTATTTACTTATCTGGTCTTCAGGGTGTGAGTGAAGAAGTTAAGGAAGCCGCTGCCATCGATGGCGCCAATTCCATTCAGACTTTCTTCAAGATTACGATTCCACTGATTTCGCCTACAATTTTCTTTAATGTGATTATGGCCGTGATCGGTTCCTTCCAGTATTTTACTCAGGCTTTTGTTATGACCGAAGGTGGTCCGTTAAAATCAACCTTATTCTATAATCTGTTATTATATACAACAGCTTATAAAGATTACGAAATGGGTTATGCGGCTGCCATGGCCTGGATTATGTTTGCCATCATCATGGTATTCTCACTGCTTGTTATTAAAAGCTCCAGCTTCTGGGTATATTACCAGAACGACGACAAAATCTGATCAATGGAGGTACGAAGATAATGAAAGCAAAGAAAAGTTACGCCAATATAATTATGCGCTGGGTAGCGATGCTGATTCTTCTCGTAGGTGCGGTCATTATTATGATTCCCCTGTTGTGGACGATCAGTATGGCCTTAAAGCCGGATTCGGAAGTTTTCAGTATGAAATTTTTCCCGACAGAGCTTCATTTTGAAAACTTTGCAAAAGCCATCACGTCGATTCCGTTTTTCTTATATTTAAGAAATACGCTGATTATTCTTATTCCTGTACTGATCGGTACGGTTTTGAGTTCATCGATTGTGGCTTATGGTTTTTCAAGATTTAACTTTAAAGGTAAGAGAGTATGGTTTTTAATTCTTCTGGCAACCATGATGCTTCCAGGACAGATCACCATGATTCCTCAGTACCTTGTATTCCGTGAGATGGGATGGGTCGATACCTTCCTTCCATTAATTGTACCGGCCTTTTTCGGCGGCGGTGCCTTTAATATTTTCCTTCTGCGTCAATATATGTCCGGTATTCCTAAAGATTTTGACGAAGCCGCACGTATGGACGGCGCCGGTCCTTTTAAAGTATTTATGAAAATCATTCTTCCGATGTGCAAACCTGTTCTGACAGCGGTTTCTATTTTCACATTCATGGGTGTATGGAATGACTTTAACGGACCGTTGATTTATCTGTATGACAGCAAGAAGTTTACGTTGTCCCTGGGACTTTCCTTCTTCAAGGGAATGTACACCAGCCAGTGGAATCAGCTGATGGCTGCCACGCTGCTTGTGATGCTGCCGATTCTGATTCTGTTCTTTATTGCACAGCAATATATCATTGATGGTATTTCTATTTCTTCAGGAACAAAGGGCTGATTCAGCAGCCCTTTGGTTTCCAATGACAATCCATTTTTGACCTGAAAGGAGTATATCCTATGAAAGCTTCTGTACGCTGTACGCGTCCTCAATATGTATGTGCCAATGAGCGCATGAAACTGATCGGTACAACCGATGGCTATTTCCCTGATTTCGGACATCATCTGGAAAATGAGATGGGTGGACTCTGGCTCTACCCGGTGAAACTGCTGGATGGCTTCTGGCTTCGCTTTACAGATCATACAGCAAAAACGGTGGACTGCTGGACCCATGCGGATCAGTTTATGAATTATCCACATAAAAATGAATTTTTGTACAATAACGGGCTGGGACATACAACCGTAAAAATCCGCCGTACCCAAATCGTTCCTGATGACGTGCTGGGTGTCATTGTCACCTATGAATTTTACAATGCAGGTTCAAATGCCTGTGAATGTACAACAGAATTTGTAGCCCGCACGGATCTGCGTCCGGTATGGATGTCTGAGGATGCGGGAATTTTTGACGGCGCTTCGGATGATCTGATCTGTTGTGGCAGTTTGGATGAAAACTGCATGGATGGTGATCAGCCTGTATTTGTGGCCAAAGACTGTGATCATTCATGGTATGTGGCGATCGGCTGTGACACACCGGCTGACAAAATCCGTCATGGTCAGTTTTTTGGACCGGAAAATACAGTGGGCAACGGCATCAGCGTGGGCATGACCCATCATTTTACATTGGAACCCGGAAAAAGCCGTCAAATGAAATTTTATATTTCCGGTTCAGACACATCCTTTGAACAGGTTCGCCAGGCTTATGAGCAGCTGGAAATGGAAAGAGATTTTGAGGCTGAAAAAAAGGCCCGCTATGAGTCTCTTTTTAAGACCAGCAGCCTGAGTACACCGGATGCCCGTTTTAATGAGATCTTCAATTGGGTTAAGGTTCATACAGACTGGCTGACAACGGCTACTTCCAACGGAAACCGGGGAATTGCTGCCGGTATTCCTGAATACCCATGGTGGTTTGGCTGCGACAGCTTTTATACCCTTCAGGGTGTGCTTTGCATGGGTGATTATCAGCTTTGCAGGGATACACTGAAGCTGATTCTGGATTATTCCATTAAATATAACGGCAATGGCCGTATTGTTCATGAAATTCTCACCAATGAAGTGTGCCCCAACTACGGCAACACTCAGGAAACCGCTCATTTTATTACAATGATCTGGAAATATTATGAATGGACCGGAGATTTCTCTCTTGTGGAAGAAGCCTTTGAATACATGGGCAAGAGCATTGAGTGGCTCAAGGCTCAGGATGATGATCACGATTTATTCCCTACAGGTTATGGAATCATTGAAATTGCCGGCCTGAACATGGAATTGATCGATACGGCTGTATATACATGCGAAGCCTATGAATGCTATGGTAAAATGTGTGCACTCATGGCTGGAAAAGGTGCTTATACCGGAGAAAATCAGGCTGCCCGTTTACAGGCCATGGCATCAGAGTGTGGGGCTTTAGCCGATAAAACAAAGGATGCCATTAACACCCTGCTTTGGAATGAGGAAGAGGGCCTGTACTGTGATGCCTATACCTCCTATGGAGCTCTTGAAAATAAAAAGGCCATGATTATGGAAATGCTTGAGACCGCCCAGTGTGCCCATATTAAGGCTTATGTGGAACGGCTTTTTGAAGAACGTAAAAATGACGGTAATAAGGAAAAGGGCTGGCTGTTAAACCGTAACTGGGTCATCAATGTTCCTCTGGAAACAGGCATTGCCACAAAGGCTCAGGCGGAACGTGCGCTTGCCAATATGCATACTTCAGACTTTATAGGACCTCATGGTATGTATCTGGATGCCATGTGTCAGAGTGCCGCTATGACCATTTCTACCGGTGTTATGGCGGTAGCGCAGGCGCAGTACGGTTATGCTGACCGGGCTTTAGAGCTTATTGAGCGGATTTTTGGAACCTTTGGTATGGCGACACCGGGCTCGATTTCGGAAATGTCTCCAGATTACGGCTGCTTTGTGCAGGCATGGACAACCTATGGTGTGATGCTTCCGGTTGTTCGCCATTTCTTTGGAATTCAGCCAAGTGCCAGCCTGGATCAGGTTATATTAAAACCTTGTTTGCCATCGAAATGGAATCAGGCATCCATGGAACATGTGAAAGTTTTTGGCGGTGAAATGTCGATGGAAGCACAGCTGTGTGATCAGGGCATGAAAATTAAAATCACAAATACATCCGGAAAACCGGTTTGTGTGGAACTTGACTGTCCGTTTACCATCAACGGGGTGTCTTGTGTGTCCGGCACTGTATGCGATGCGCGTGAATTTGAATTGATCTATAAAAGATGAGAGGAGTTTATAATATGCCAATTATGAAATATGATGCCGGCAGCGGCGATTTAACCAACTGGCTTGTTGAGGAATCATCCTTTGACGCAAGATATCTTGGAAAATGTGAAGCGATTTTCTGTCAGGGAAACGGCTACCTTGGGGTACGCAGTGCGCTTGAGGAAGAGTATGTCGGTGAAACAAGAAATTTGTTTGTGACAGGAACCTTTAATAAATTTGATGAAAATGAAGTGACAGAGCTGCCCAATATTCCGGATATGACAAAAATTGTTCTTATGATTGACGGCAGACGTTTTTCCATGGAAAAAGGTGTGCTTCACGATTATAAACGTACATTAAATGTAAAAACCGGTGAAGTTGTCCGTCTGGTTGACTGGGAAAGCGAAGACGGAAAGCGGATTCGTTTTGAGTTTAAACATATGGCATCCATGGCCAATGATCATGTCATGGCTTACAAGGTAACCATTTGTCCTGTCAACGAAGATATCAGCTTAAAGATTGCCAGCGGTATTGATGGCCGGGTTTCCAACAGCGGTTCCCAGCATTTTGCCGAAGGTAAGCGCCGTCTGTATGACTACAAGTACCTGGAAATGATCTCCACTACAATTCAGTCTAATGTGACGGCAGCCATGCACTGCGCCCATAAATTCGCATTAAACGGTGAGGAAGTAACACCGGCACTGCTGCCAGTGATCAGCCGCCGCGAAATCAAACTGAGTGCAGACCTGACTGTGAAAGCAGGAGAGACTTTCTGCGTGGAAAAATATGCTACGGTACATACCACAAGAGACCTGGCTTACCGTGATCTGTCCGAAGCGGATGCTCTTGCTCAGTTAAAGACAGACAGTAAGGCGGCCATTATGGATGTGTATCAGTCCAGTTATGATGCATTGATGGAAGAAAGTGCCAATGCATGGGCTAAAGTCTGGGATAAAGAAGATATTACAATTCAGTCGGTTCATCCGTTTGACCAGCTGGCTATCCGTTTTGCCATTTATCATTTGAATATTATGGTTAAAAAGGACGATAACAGAGTAGGTATCGGCGCCAAAGGTATGAGCGGTGAGGGCTATAAAGGTCATTCCTTCTGGGATACAGAGGTATTTATTCTTCCATATTATATGATGACACAGCCACATACAGCACGTACACTTCTTGAATATCGTTATCAGACACTGGGCGGCGCCCGTAAAAAGGCTGCCGAAAATGGTTATGACGGTGCCATGTATCCATGGGAATCTGCATGGATTGATGATGGTGAGGTGACACCACTTTGGGGTGAAGCCGATGTGGTTACCGGTGAAACCCTTCCGATTCTCACCGGACTGATTGAGCAGCATATTTCTGCCGATATTGCCTTTGCTGTATGGCAGTACTACAATGCAACGCATGATGAAAACTTTATGGATCAGTACGGTTATGAAATTATTATGGAAACAGCCAGATTCTGGGCAAGCCGTCTGGAATGGAATGAAAGCCTTAATCGTTACGAAATCAATGATGTGATCGGACCGGATGAATATTCCGAGCATGTCAACAATAATGCCTACACAAATTACCTGGCGCACTATAATATGAACCTGGCTGTAAAATTAATGGATCAGCTGAGAGAAAGCGATTCTCAGGAAAAACGCAGCGTATTTGAGCGGCTGAACAAAACCCTTCATCTGGATGAGTTAAAGACAATTATCAACAGTCGTCTGCCTAAGTTTTATCTGCCTTTGCCGGATAAGACAACGGGCATTATTCCTCAGTTTGACGGTTACTTCAATCTGAAGCATATTGATCTGACAAAGTATAAGGAAAGCTCTGTTGTTGGAACGATCTACAATGATTATAATATGGAACAGATCAGCAGTATGCAGGTATTGAAGCAGAGCGACCTGGTTGTTCTTATGTATTTGCTGGATGATTTGTTTGATGCAGAGACAAAGAAGAAAAATTACTTCTATTATGAAGAACGTACCCTTCATGATTCCTCTCTGAGTAAATCTACCCACAGTGTTTTGGCCAATGACCTGGGGCTTCACGAAGTGGCGTATAAGTTCTTTACTGGTGCCAGTGCCGTAGACCTGGGAGAAGAAATGCGTTCTTCCAACGCAGGTATTCACAGTGCGTCTATGGGTGGTGTATGGCAGTCCGCAGTTCTGGGCTTTGGCGGTGTCCGCATTGTTGGCGGCGATTTAAGAATTGCACCGTCTCTGCCTGAGGAATGGTCCCAGCTGGACTTTAACATTGTATGGAGAGGCACACCGCTTCATGTAACTGTAGATCATGAGCAGGTAACAGTAACAAGCAACGGACCGGAAGTTTCCTTTATTCTGGGACACGAGGCAGTTGTTCTGAAAGACGGAGAATGTGTTACAAAGAAGATTTGATAAGGTTAAACTTTGAAACAAAAGGCAGCGGCAATGACTGCTGCCAGGCCTGCGGCCTTTTGGTGTGTGGGCAGGAATATACCATCGATTATTACAAAAGCAGCTGGGGCCGGGAATTTGAGCCTCAGCAGTTTAAATGGAAGGCCGGGGAGACGTTTAATATGACGTGTACGACTGGCCGTTCCAGCCACGGCGTTCATCCCTTTTTCAGAATCAGTTCTGATTCGGGACATATTCTGTCTGTGCTGGTGGCCTGGTCCGGTACCTGGTATGTGGAAATTGACGGCCATGGTACCATAGAAGTCGGGCTGCCTGATATCAGGGTTCTGCCTAAAAAATATGATGATACGCATACGCAGGATGAGATTCAGACAAAAGATGGACAAGCCGGCTGTTTTAAATTTCCGGCTGTGTATATTTTTCAGGCCTGGGACGGTGACTGGGATTGTCTGACACAAAAGCTTCATGACTATGGGCGCAGCTATTTATATCCGGAAGCCGGCGAATTGCCTGTGGAATGGAATCACTGGTGGACATTTGAGGATGCCCTGATTAATGAAAATGTATTTCTTGAAAATGCAGCTGCTGCAAAGGCGATGGGGGTGGAATTATGCACATTGGATGCAGGGTGGTATGGCAGACCCGGAAATATTCACTGGAGCCGGCAGCAGGGTGACTGGGCCATGGTCAATGAACAGCGCTTTCCTCACGGCCTTGCCTACATTTCCAAAAAACTCCATGAGATGAATATGAAATTTGGACTTTGGATGGAACCGGAGGCCATCGGACAGGATTCCCGGCTGATTGGCAGCCATCCGGAATTTGAAGCTGTCAGTGAGGGTAAACATTATGAAAATCCATATATTTGTCTGGGCAATGATTCGGCGGCTCAATGGCTTTTTCAAATGCTTTGCAAAATGATAGAGACGTCAGGCTGTGACTGGATGAAACTGGATTTTAATATGGATCCTGGTGCAGGCTGCAGCCGGATGGATCATAATCATCACGAGAAGGACGGTCTGTTCTGGCATTATCAGGGCTATTATGATATACTGAATAAGATAAAAAATAAATATCCACAGCTGACTTTGGAAAACTGTGCATCCGGCGGACTGCGCTGTGATATCGGTCTATTATCCTGTGTGAACCAGACTTTTTTAAGTGATGTGGATGAAACCGGACACAGTCTGAACAGCTTTTATGAGCTGTCCAGATTTATTCCGCCAGAGCATATTCTTCACTGGGCCTGGTCACAGACAAGAACCTATGACGATGGCAGCCAGGCGTTTCCAGGGTTTGAAATCCGTGAGGACACGCCTCAGGATCTGATCCGGTATACCATCAGGGCAGCCATGCCTCATGCGCTGGGCTTTTCCAGAAATTTTGCGTCTATGTCGGAAAGAAACCGGGATATTTTCAGACAGGAGATCCACTATTATAAAACAGTCGTTCGTCCTGTGATCCGCCGGGCCAGACTTTTTCATCTGCAAAATGCCCGGGGCTGTATGGTGCTCCAATATGCAGGTATGGACGGACATGCTGAGGGCAGACAACTGCTGTTTGTTTTCTGTATGCGTGATTTTTGCGAAAAGCAGGTCATTGTAAAGCCAAAGGCACTTGATCCTGCACGGACTTACCGGATTGTGGACAGAGACGGCATATTTAACGGACAAAGCAGCGGTAAAGCGTTGATGGAAACAGGATTTTTGGTGAGCAGCGGCCCCCAAAGGGCATGGATATTTGAATTAATTGAGGAGGATGAAACAATGAGCAAAAAATACAAAGGTGTTATTTTCGATCTGGACGGTGTGATTTGTTTTACAGATCATTATCATTATCTGGCATGGAAAACGGTTGCTGATAAACTGGGCATCTATTTTGATGAAGTGATCAATAATCGTCTGCGCGGTGTGAGCCGTATGGAAAGCCTTGAAATTATTCTTGAAAAATATGACAAACCTTTAACTCAGGATGAAAAAGTTGCTCTGGCTGAGGAAAAGAACGGCGTTTACAAGGAACTTCTGAAAAATATGAGTCCTGCAGATTTAAGTTCTGAAGTTAAAGAAACACTGGATGGCTTAAGAGCCAAAGGCTTAAAGCTGGCCATCGGTTCTTCCAGCAAGAATACACAGTTTATTCTTGAGAGAATCGGACTTAAAGGCTATTTTGATGCTGTTTCTGACGGCAATAATATTACAAACTCCAAACCAGACCCGGAAGTGTTTATTAAAGCCGCTCAGTTTATCGGTGAAAATCCTGAAGACTGTCTGGTTGTAGAAGATGCCTACGCCGGCGTCGACGGCGCCTGCGCCGGAGGTTTTGACAGCGCGGCCATCGGTGATGCTTCATCCTATGAAAAAGCAACATACAGCATGAAAACATTTGGAGATTTAATGGGAATCTGCGAATAATATAGCGCTGTAGTTAGAATATGACAGGAAATCCTCTCAGACTGCCTGGTGCAGCATGAGAGGATTTTTTTAACTGTAAACATTTCATCCCCAGACGCATATGCTGTCATAGAACGTTAAGGGGTGATTTTTTGGCTATAAAAATATTTATTGATCAGGGGCATAATCCTTATGGACATAATACCGGTGCTACCAGTCAAGGGGTGAATGAGCAGGATATTACTTACAATGTAGGACTTTATTTATATGATATGCTGAATTCAAATTCTAACTTTGAAGCCCGCCTTTCCAGGCCGGAGGAAAATACAGTGCTTGGTACAAGCAATGCCACCAGTCTTCGGGCACGGGTGGATATGGCGAATACGTGGCCGGCCGATTATTTTATTAGTATTCATGCAAATTCCAATGTCAATCCCAATATTAACGGAACCGAAGTTTATGTGTACAGAGCTTATACAGAGGCCTATGATCTGGCAGAGTATGTCTTAAACGGCATCGTAGATCTGGTTGGGACAAAAAATAACGGCGTACGCACAAATCCCGCTCTTTATGTTCTGCGGCGCACAAAAATGCCGGCGATTCTGGTAGAGTTGGCTTATATGAGTAATTTTGAAGATCTGGAGCGGCTGGTTGATGAGCAGTATACTTTTGCAGAAGGGATTTATGATGGGCTGCTCAACTATTTTGGACTAAATCAGTGATTTCATAATTTTTTGTTCAGATCCCGTTAAAATTATATAAAATTTTTCACTTCTCCTATTTTTCGGTAGAAGTTTTTTCAAGGACAGAGTATAATAGCTGAAAGAATAGTTGCAGAAAAGGCTGTTATACTCTGCGCAAAAAATTTGAAGAAGAGGAGTTTTGAAAGATGAAAATGAAGATGTATTATTCTGTTGGAACTACACCACTGATGTTCCATAAGTTTTATCATCTTGTGATGACGCCGCTGAATTTCGTGATGGCTGTTTTCCTGATTTATCAGGCCTTTGTCGGGCAAACCGAGCTGAATTGGCTTGGAATGGGTTATAATGTATTGCTGCTTGTGGCTTGTGTTCTGACATTTGTGGGATGCTTTAAATTCAGATCCTATGCATGGTGGGCGATTATCGGAGCCTTTGTGCTGGAAATTGTCTATGACGCTTATTTTGTGATTGCGGTAGGAATGATGGATACATCCCTGATCAGTGCGGCACTGATGCAGATTGGCTGGCGCCCGGTTGCTATTGTTTTAATGGCTGTTTACTACATTAAAAGAAGACCTTTGTTTTTTAATCCGATTACGGAAGAAGAAGTTTCTCAGGCTGTTGCAGAGAGTGGAAAAACAATGAAAAGTATTGCCCATTATGACACAGCATCCATTGGGCCAAAAGCTGCGGATGAACCGAATGAAGGTGATCAGGAAGCTAAGGGAGATGCGTAAAATGTACCTGACAGATTATCATTTACATACGAAGTTTTCGGTGGACTGTGATGCCGTACCGGAGCAGGTCTGTGAAGCGGCTATTGCCCAGGGACTTTCGGAGATCGCACTGACCGATCATATGGATTTACTTTCAGATAAACCCTATAGCTATATTCTGGACTGCCCGGCCTGGTATGAAAACATGAAAATGCTTGTGGATCGCTACAGTTCAAAGATAAAGATTAAAATGGGTGTGGAACTGGGACAGCCCCAGTGCCATCCGTCTGAAGCACAGGCTTTTCTGGACCAGTATCCTTTGGATTTTATTATTGGCTCCATCCATAATCTGGATAATGATGTGGATGTTTATTACTATGATTTTCAGAAAAATGATTACAGAGAAGTTTATCCCCGGTATATTCAGGCCATGAAGGTGTTGGCTACGGACTGGGATTTTGATGTTTTAGGTCATATCACCTATCCGTCCAGATATGTGACCCAAAAGACAGGGATTCATCCGGATGTGATGGTGTGGCAGGATTTATTTGCGGAAGTATTCCGGATTCTGATTGCGCGGGGGAAGGGGCTGGAGCTGAACTTGTCCGGTATTGCCAGAGGCGGCGGGGATCCCATGCCTGTGCCGGAACTGATGAAGCTTTACAGACAGTGCGGCGGAGAGATTGTAACCGTAGGCTCTGATGCACATTTTGCTGCGCAGGCAGGCACTGTATCCAGGCTGGGACAGGAAATGCTGCAGCAGTTGGGATTTAAGTATATTACAGTATTTAAGGACCGAAAGCCGGCGTTTATAAAAATCGGATAATTGTCAATACTTTCAATCGGGGCATACACAGGGAGGCGAAAATATGCGCAGGATTTTAGGCGTCAAACAGATGACGCAGACAAAGTTTTTAAATTTGTATGAGCTGGATATGGAAAATGATACAGGGAGACGCAGTACCTATTATGTGTCATCCCGGGCAAAAAAAGTTGAAGATTTAAAACTGAAAACCCACAAAAACAAGGCAGACGGCGTGATTATTTACAGTCTTTACGGGGAAGCCGAAGATCGGGTCGTGTTGATTCGGCAGTATCGTTGCCCGCTGGACGGCTATGTGTATGAATTTCCTGCAGGACTGGTGGATGAGGGAGAAACCTTTCAGGAAGCCGGTGTTCGGGAACTGAAGGAGGAAACCGGGCTGGATTTTACGCCGGTGACCGTTGATCCTATGTTTAGCAGGCCGTTTTTTACGACTGTAGGGATGACGGATGAGTCCTGCGGAACCATTTTCGGGTATGCCAGCGGTACGCCTTCCAAAGAGGGCCAGGAGGAAAATGAGGATATTGAGATCGTCATTGCAGATAAGAATGAAGTACGCCGGATTTTACGGGAAGAAAATGTAGCCATTATGTGTGCTTATATGCTGATGCATTTCCTTAACAGTGAACCTGGACATGCCTTTGACTTTTTGAAAAAAAATACGGAGTGTGACAATGAATTATAATCCAGATCAAAATTTTTACCGATACCGGCGTCAGATCCCCAAAATGTCTCCAGTGAATACGGCCATTATTGTGGCCAATGTCATTGTGTTTATTGCGATGGAATTTTTAGGTTCCACACAAAGTGCCAGATTTATGATTGCTCACGGCGCATCCTACTGGCCGCTGATTAAATTTGATCATGAATACTACCGCCTTTTTACAAGCGCTTTCCTTCACTTTGGGGTACAGCATCTGGTGATGAATATGATCGTTTTGGCCGTTATTGGCGATAATCTGGAGCGGGCCATGGGGAAAGTCCGGTATTTGTTTTTTTACCTTCTGTGTGCCGTGGGTTCAGGATATGTGTCTTATCTTGTAGCGATGCGCATGGAGGAAAATACGGTGTCAGCAGGCGCCAGCGGTGCAATTTTTGGTGTGTCCGGAGGCATTCTGTATGTGCTTATTGCAAATCGGGGACGCCTGGAGGATTTGACCGCATTTCAGATTTTTATGTTTATCGCATTTACATTATATAATGGAATGAACAGCAGCGGCGTGGATAATGTGGCACATATTTCGGGGCTGCTTATTGGTCTTGTGCTGGCCATGCTTTTTTACCGCAGACCAGATCGAAACAGGATTTGGAGCTGATTATTCAACTGCTTCAATGATTGACAAATAGGGAAACGCAATGAACTGCAGGTGATCACTGTGTTTTTTTAGGCAATGGATAAAAAGACAGTGGGGCAGGCAGAGGGGAGGAGAGATATAATGCTGAAAACGGCGGTGATTTTTCAAAACGGGATGGTGCTTCAACGGGAAAAACCGGTACGTATTTGGGGATGTGGTGACCCGGACACTACAGTGGAAGTAGAGATTCAGGCAAAGCAGGTATCGGGAACGGTTGATGCCAATGGAACATGGATGGTAACGCTGCCTCCGCTTCTGGCGGATGAACATCAGGTGCTGACTGTAAAAACGGATAATGAGACTTTGGTGCTGGAGGATGTGGCCATCGGTGAGGTGTGGCTGGCCGGCGGGCAGTCGAATATGGAATTTTGTATGCGGTATGAGAAACACAGGGATCAGGCGTTTAGCCAGGCCAAAGACAGAAATATACGTTTTTTTGATATCCCTGAAGTGGCCTATGACGGTCAGGCGGAAGAATTTGATTACTGTCGCCAGAATATATGGCGAAAGGCTGATTCTAAGGCGCAGCTTCAGTATTTTTCAGCAGTCGGTTATTACTTTGAAAAGGAAATCAAAGAGCAGCAGGGCGTACCTGTGGGAATTATTGGATGTAATTGGGGCGGAACCATGGCCAGCGCATGGATGTCGGCCAAAACTGTGGCTAGGGTAGGACGCCCCTTTATGGAAGACTGGGAAAAAAGGCTTGATGCCAGCGGCGGGGATGCCTACTGGGAGCGTCAGCATGGAAATCCGATGAACGACCGGAGTAATCCCTTTGATCCTTTTGCAGAGGCTGTGCTTCCCAGAACATTAACAAACGAAGAAATTCAGTTTTATATGGAAAAAATGGCTGCAAACGGAGATGATTTTATAAATCTGCTTACACCCCAGGCATTTCCCGGCAGTCTGTATGAGCATATGCTAAAAAAAGCCGCACCATATACGATTCGGGGATTTTTATGGTATCAGGGAGAAAGTGATGATGATTCGGGCCATGGTGTTTTATATGCCAGGATGCTGACCGCACTTATCGAAGACTGGCGCAGTCTGTGGCAGGATGCCGGGCTGCCGTTTTTGTTTGTCCAGCTGCCAGGATTTAAGGAATGGCTTAACAATGGCATTCAAAACCATTATCCTGTGATCAGACAGTGTCAGGCCCAGGTGGCTCAAAACGTGGATCATGCCTATATGTGTTCCATTGGAGATGTGGGTGAGGCGCTGGATATTCATCCAAAGGATAAAAAAACAGTGGGACATCGCCTGGCGCTTTTGGCCAGACATTATGTTTACGGTGAAGATCTTCTGTGCGAGGCACCGGCCGCCTCGGCGATTAGCCGTGAAGATGACCGGATTACGGTAGATTTTGTACATACGGGAAAAACTTTAAAAATTACAGGCAGTCAGGTGGAAGCACTTAGAATTTACAAAGGCGTGGTTCCTCTTGATGACAGAACAGATAGCTTCAGTCATCTGTCCTGTGAGCTTCCTTTTTGTGCCCGGGTTGAGGGGACAAGGCTTATGATTCAGCTTTTGGAACCCACGGATGGCCCTGTAACGGTAGCCTTTGCCCGAACTGACTGGTACAGCATTAATCTGTTTAACGAAATGGATATTCCGGCATTGCCGTTTGAATTTATTGTGTGAAAGGCCTGACAGTTTTAGAAAGCCGATCTCTCTAATTGTGACCCATTAATTTCAAAATAAGGTGGAAAATTGGCGTGTTTTGTGTTAGATTATTAATGAGGTGTATAACATGGAAAATTTAAAAAGAATTCTATTGAAATTAAGCGGAGAGGCGCTTTCAGGAGATAAAGGCTTTGGCTTTGACGAGGAAACCTGTTTGGGTGTGGCAAGACAGGTCAAGACTCTGAATGAGCAGGGGCTGCAGGTAGCCATTGTCATTGGCGGCGGCAATTTCTGGAGAGGCCGTAACAGCAGCAAAATCATTGAACGTACAAAGTCTGACCAGATCGGCATGCTTGGTACGGTGATGAATTGTATTTATGTTTCTGAAATTTTCAGAACGCTGGGAATGGACACTGAGGTATTTACGCCGTTTACGTGTGGTTCCTTTACCACATTATTTTCCAAGGATGGAGCCGTGGCTGCTTTAAATCAGGGGAAGGTTGTATTCTTTGCCGGCGGTACAGGTCATCCTTACTTTTCCACAGATACAGGAACAACCCTGCGTGCCATCGAGATTGAGGCTGACGCTATTCTGCTGGCCAAAGCGGTGGACGGTGTTTATGACAGTGACCCAAAAACCAATCCAAAAGCTAAAAAGTTTGATACGATCAGTATTCAGGAGGTTGTGAACCGCAGACTTCAGGTTGTGGATCTTACATCAACCATTATGTGTATGGAAAATAAAATGCCGATGATTGTTTTTGGACTGAATGAGGAAAACAGCATTGTAAAAACACTTGGTGGAGAATTTAATGGAACAGTCGTCACTGTAGACTGACATATATAATCAGGAGGATTTTTATTATGGATGAAAGAATTAAGTCTTATGAAACAAAAATGAGTAAAAGTCTGGAAAGTCTGGAAAGAGAATATGCTTCCATCCGTGCAGGGCGCGCCAATCCCCATGTACTTGACAGACTGGTTGTAGATTATTATGGCACACCCACACCGATTCAGCAGGTCGGCAACATTTCAGTACCGGAAGCCCGTATGATCATGATTCAGCCATGGGAATCCAAGCTGATCAAAGATATTGAAAAAGCGATTCTGGCATCGGATCTGGGAATCACACCAACCAATGACGGAAGAACAATCCGCCTTGTATTTCCTGAACTGACAGAGGAGCGTCGTAAGGAGCTTGCCAAAGATGTGAAGAAAAAAGGTGAGAACGCTAAAGTTGCAGTCCGCAATATCCGTCGTGACGCCAATGATGCGTTTAAAAAGCTGAATAAATCAAAAGAAATTTCTGAAGATGATTATGCTGATCTGGAAGATGCGATTCAGAAGCTTACAGATAAGTATATTGAAAAAGTTGAAAAAGCAGTCGAAGTTAAGACAAAGGAAGTTATGACTGTATAATAGGTTTGGATATGGCGGCAGCTGCCGTCAGACAGAGAAAAGATTTCAGGACTGCCGCAAAATATCATATAATGTTTTGCGGCAGCTTTTTCATGGAGGAAATATGGAAAAAGAAATTGATGGAAAAATATATAATATTCCCCAGCATGTTGCCATTATTCTGGACGGCAACGGACGGTGGGCAAAAAAGCGTTTCATGCCCCGTAATTATGGCCATGCTCAGGGAAGTAAAAATGTGGAAAAAATATGTGAGGTGGCATGGAATCTGGGAATTAAGTATCTGACCGTGTACGCTTTTTCCACAGAAAACTGGAAACGTCCGCAAAAGGAAGTGGACACGCTGATGAAGCTTTTAAAAGATTATCTGGAGGACTGTCTGGAGCGAACCAGCAAAAATAATATGCGGGTGCGTGTCCTTGGCGATAAGACAGGTCTGTCGGATGATATTCGTCAGTCCATTGAGGAGCTGGAGGCTGTTTCAGCAAAAAATACAGGGCTGAATTTTTCGATTGCCCTGAATTACGGAAGCCGGGATGAAATGGTTCGGGCAATCCGACATCTGGCTGCAGATGCGGTGTCCGGCAGCTTAAGGCCTGAGGCTGTGGACGAAAAGGTATTTGAGCGCTATTTGGATACGGCCGACCTGCCGGATCCAGATCTTTTGATCCGTACAAGCGGTGAACAGCGGCTTTCTAATTTTTTGCTTTGGCAGCTGGCTTACACAGAATTTTATTTTACAGATGTGCTGTGGCCGGATTTTGACAGAACCGAATTGATTCGTGCCATTGAACAGTATAATACAAGAGACCGGCGTTTCGGCGGTGTAAAATAAGGAGGAAGCGACATGTTTGTGACCCGTCTGATCAGTGGTATTGTACTGCTGGTAATTATGATTGCTGCGATGATTCTCGGCCATGATGTTTTATTTGTTCTGACAGCGATTCTGTCTTTCATAGGATTATATGAGCTTTATAAGACATATAATATACACAACAATATGATAGGATATGCAGGAGGTTTGGGGGCACTCTGCTATATTCTGGCTGTACGCAGCGGCAGCATGCAGCTTGTCATGGGCGCCATTGTGCTTAGCTTTCTTCTGGTTATGTTTGTGTATGTCTTTTCATTTCCTAAATTTAACGCAGATCAGGCAGCTGCAGGCGTTTTTGGATTGATTTATGTTCCGGTGCTGATGATGTTTATGTATCAGATTAGGGAGCTTCCCGACGGCCTTTATCTGATTCCCCTCGTTTTTGTCAGTGCCTGGGGAAATGATACCTGTGCCTACTGCGTGGGACGACTCATTGGCCGTCATAAAATGGCACCGGTTCTAAGCCCTAAAAAAAGTATAGAAGGCGGCATCGGCGGCGTGGCTGGTGCGGTGATTTTAGGTATCCTCTATGGATTTTTTCTGGGGCACAGACTTCCAAGTCTCGGAAATCCCATGGTGGCCTGCGGCCTCATTGGCGGTGCAGGCGCTCTGATTGCCATTGTGGGCGATCTTGGGGCATCGGCGATTAAGCGCAATAAAGGCATTAAGGATTACGGCAGACTGATTCCGGGCCATGGCGGTGTGATGGACCGATTTGACAGTATTTTATTTACCGCACCGGTTGTTTATTTTCTGGCGGTATTTTTTGGATAACTGGAGGGATAAGTGATGAAGTATATATCTGTTCTGGGATCTACAGGTTCCATTGGAACACAGACACTGGATATTGCAAAGCATAACAGTGATTTAAAGGTTCTGGCACTGGCTGCCGGATCGAATATAAAGCTTTTGGAGGAACAAATCCGTATGTTTAGGCCTCAGATTGCGGCTGTGTGGTCTGAGGAAAATGCGGCCAGACTTCGGGAAAGTGTGGCTGATCTTCCGGTAAAAATCGTTTCCGGGATGGATGGTCTGATTGAGACGGTGACACTCCCTCAGGTTGAAATTGTAGTGACAGCCATTGTGGGGATGATTGGAATTCGTCCTACGATTGCGGCGATTAAGGCCGGAAAAAATATTGCACTGGCCAATAAAGAAACTCTGGTGACTGCAGGCCACTTGATTATGCCTCTGGCAAAGGAATACGGCGTGTCGATTCTGCCTGTGGACAGTGAACATTCCGCTATATTTCAGTCTCTGCAGGGACGGGGGGATAACCGGATTCGCAGAATCCTTCTTACCGCTTCCGGCGGCCCTTTCAGAGGCCGTACGCTGGATGAACTTTCAGAAATTCAGGTGGAGGATGCCCTTAAGCACCCCAATTGGGTGATGGGACGCAAGATTACCATTGATTCAGCGACCATGGTGAATAAAGGGCTGGAAGTTATCGAGGCTCAGTGGCTGTTTGATGTGCCCCTGGATCAGATTCAGGTCGTTGTTCACCCTCAGAGTATTATTCATTCCGCGGTAGAATATACCGACGGTGCGGTGATTGCCCAGCTGGGAACGCCAGATATGCGTCTTCCGATTCAATATGCGCTGTTTTATCCGGAAAGAAGAGGCTTAAACGGCCAGCCTCTGGATTTATTCCAAGTGGCATCCATGACCTTTGAAAAACCCAGACCGGATGTATTTCGAGGACTTTGGCTGGCTTATAAAGCAGCTCGAATCGGTGGTTCCATGCCCACTGTATTTAATGCAGCCAATGAGCGGGCAGTTGCCAAATTTTTAGATCGGGAAATCGCCTTTTTGGACATTCCTGATATTATTGAGAAAGCTATGGAAAATCATAAAGTCATTCAGGCGCCTACTGTAGACGAGATTCTTGATACAGAACGGGCGTCCTACGAGTTTATTGAAAGCAGGTGGTAGTTTGGGGATAATTCTCGCAATTATCATATTTAGTATAATCATTATTATACATGAGTTCGGACATTTTCTGCTGGCAAAACAGCATGGAATTCGGGTAAATGAATTTGCTGTAGGTATGGGACCAAAGGTGTTTTCCTTTCAAAAAGGTGACACAGTGTATGCCCTCAGAGCTTTTCCTTTTGGCGGAGCCTGCATGATGCAGGGAGAGGATGTCGACGATGTGGACGAAGGAAGCTTTAACTCCAAATCTGTGTGGGCCAGAATGTCCGTGGTGCTTGCGGGGCCAATCTTTAATTTCCTGTTGGCCCTTTTATTTGCCATGTTTATAATTTTTAATGCAGGCTACAGAGACGGGGAAATCGGAGCGGTGGAAGATGGCACACCGGCAGCTCAGGCTGGGCTTCGTGCCGGAGATGTGATTACAAAAGTGAATCATACAGATATTCATATGTTTGAAGAACTGCAGATGTATATGTATTTTAATCCCGGAGAAACCTATGAAATTACCTATGAGCGGGATGGCGTTAAGGCAGTGATCATGCTGGAATCTTTTTATGATGAAACCACCGGTTCTTATAGAATCGGTATTGCAAGTGCGCTGCCAAAGCAGCCGGGATTTCTGGATCTTTTTAAATATGGTTTTTACGAAGTTAAATATAATATTACCTCAGTTGTCAAAAGTCTGGGCATGCTTGTCACCGGCGGTGTTTCCAAGGATGATATTGCCGGTCCGGTGGGGATTGTAAATCTGATTGATGAAAATTATCAGGTGGCCAAAGACTACGGGGCCATGAGTGTGATTTTGACCATGGCGCAGCTTGTTGTTGTTTTAAGTGCCAATCTGGGCGTGATGAATCTTTTGCCTATCCCGGCTTTAGATGGCGGACGTTTTCTGTTTTTGATTGTAGAGGCCATTAAAGGTAAACCGCTGAATCGGGAGCGGGAAGGGCTGATTAATATGATCGGCTTTGCGGCACTTATGGTGTTAATGGTTGTTGTACTGTTTAATGATATATCCAATCTTTTCTAGAAATGATGAGGAAGACTGGATAAATACGAAGGGAGTATGAATAGATGTTACGGGAAAATACAAAAGTCGTAGATATTGGCGGCGTGAAAATCGGCGGTAAGTATCCGGTGGCGATTCAGTCCATGTGTAATACAAAAACCGAAGATGTAAAGGCTACGGTGGCACAGATTCTGGCCCTTGAGGCGGCGGGCTGCCAGATTGTACGCGTAGCCGTACCTACAATGGCGGCAGCACAGGCTATTAGGGATATTAAGAAGCTGATTCATATTCCTCTGGTCGCTGATATTCATTTTGATTATCGCCTGGCTCTGGCTGCCATCGAAAACGGTGTGGATAAGATTCGTATAAATCCGGGAAATATTGGCAGCACAGAGTGTGTAAAGGCTGTGGTGGATGCAGCAAAGCTTAGACACATTCCCATTCGGGTCGGTGTCAACAGCGGTTCCCTGGAAAAGCCGATTATTGAAAAATATGGCCGCGTCACTGCTGAAGGTATTGTGGAGAGTGCCCTGGATAAGGTTCATATGATTGAACAGCTGGGATATGATCATATGGTCATCAGCATAAAATCCTCAGATGTGATGATGTGTGTGCAGGCCCATGAGCTGATTGCAAAAATGACGGATTATCCGCTTCATGTGGGGATTACCGAATCCGGAACATTGATTTCCGGAAATATAAAATCAGCCGTCGGCCTGGGGATTATGCTTAACGAAGGCATTGGCAATACCATCCGTGTATCCTTAACCGGAGATCCTGTGGAAGAAATAAAGTCTGCAAAACTGATTTTAAAAACACTTGGACTGCGGCAGGGCGGTATTGAAGTTGTGTCCTGCCCGACTTGTGGAAGGACACAGATTGATTTAATTGGCCTGGCCAATCAGGTTGAAAATATGGTGCAAAGCTATGATTTAGATATAAAGGTGGCCGTTATGGGCTGTGCGGTCAACGGTCCGGGGGAGGCCAGAGAGGCAGATATCGGGATCGCCGGCGGGATCGGCGAAGGACTGCTGATTAAAAAAGGACAGATTATACGGAAAATGCCGGAAGATCAGCTTTTGGCTGCCCTTAAAGATGAACTGGATCACTGGAATGAAAGAAATGCAGGGTGATGGACATGGGAACACCATTTTTTCATGTATTTCCTGTTTTAAAGCTAAGTCAGGCGCTTCAGGATCTTTTCGGTGAGGTTTTTGTTGACCGGGTTACGGCCAGCAGGACAAGAAAATGTGTGCGGGTACATATGGAGAGCCGGCATTTGATTTTCCGTGAGGACATTAAAAATGTGGAAGGTGAGATCAAATCCCAGCTGTTTGAAGATCCGGATATCCATATTGAGATGGTTGAACACTACCATTTGTCGGCTCAGTATACGCCCGGAAATTTGCTGGATCTTTATGGCCCATCTTTTGAAGCCGAGCTGATGGAGGAGAGTGCTGTGGAGGCTAATGTTTTCCACAGAGCAAAAAAGGAATTCACAGACAATGGAACCCTTCGTCTTACTGTTGAAGATAATTTTATAACTAATACAAAAATAGAAAGTGCCAGGCAGAAGTTAATTGATCTGTATAAAAATCGTTTTGGTATGGATCTGGCCGTGGAAATCTGCAGGATTCCGGAAACTGAAAGCAGGCATAAAAAGTTTGCCGAGGAAGCTTTGGAAAAGGAAATTCAAAGTATTGTTCAAAACTATGAGGAAGCCAAAAAAGAGGCAAAGCAGGAGGCGGCGGATCAAGCTGCTTCGGCCAGAGAAGCCGAGGAAAAGAAAAAGACATGGCAGCAGCGCCGCGACAATTATCAGCAGCGCAGGGTGGATGACAAGGATATTTTCTTTGGTAAGGGCTTTGATGGAGAGATTACACCGATTTCTGAAATTACCGATGAAGTCGGCGAGGTGATTGTTCACGGACAGATTTTCAAGGTTGAAACAAGGGAAATTCGAAATGAAAAGACAATTATCATGTTTGCCATCACGGATTTTTCCGACAGTATTATGGTCAAGCTGTTTGTAAAAAATGATTTTCTCCCCGATGTGCTGGGAAGTCTGAAAAAAGGAAGCTTTGTCAAGCTTAAAGGCATGGCTTTGATTGACAAGTATGACCATGATGTGGCCATATCCTCGGTGGTGGGGATTAAGACAATTCCGGATTTTACCCAAAAGCGTATGGATAACAGCCCATTAAAGCGGGTGGAACTTCACGCTCATACAACGATGAGTGACATGGACAGCGTGGCTGACTGTAAAAAGATGTTAAAAACCGCATATTCCTGGGGACATACGGCTTTTGCCGTGACTGATCACGGGGTGGTGCAGGCCTTTCCGGATGCCAACCATGCTGTGGAGGATTTTGATAAGGCTTTTCGTTCAAAGTACCAGGCCGAACATCCCGATGCGGGAAAGGATGAGCTGAAAAAAGTTTCTGCGCCCTTTAAGGTGATTTATGGCTGTGAGGCTTATATTGTGGATGACCTGAAACAGATTGTGGACGGCGGTCACGGTGAAAGTCTGGACAGTGACTTTGTAGTGTTTGATATCGAGACAACCGGCTTTAGTTCAGTGAATGATCATATCATCGAGATCGGTGCAGTCAAAGTCAGTGGCGGTGAAATTGTGGACAGGTACTCCACCTTTGTGAATCCCGGTGTGCCCATACCTGCGGAAATCGAGAAATTGACAGGGATTAATGATGATATGGTGCTGGATGCCAGAGCTATTAACCAGGTGCTGCCGGAATTTATGGCATTTTGCGAAGGCTGTATCATGGTGGCTCATAATGCGGCGTTTGACATGAGCTTTATAAAGCATAATTGTCAGGTTCAGGGGATTGAGCGGGAATTTGTGGTTGTGGATACGCTGGGAATTGCCAGGGCCATGCTGCCGGATCTTAAAAATTATAAGCTGGATACCGTGGTGGCGGCTATGGATTGTGTGCTGGAAAATCATCACCGGGCAGTAGATGATGCTCAGGCTACGGCACATGTTTTTGTGCGGTTTATACAGCGGCTGAAAAAGCAGGAAATTTATGATCTGGACGCGTTAAATGCCATCAGCCATATGTCAGACAGTGCCATTAAAAAACTGAAAACCTTTCACTGCATTATCCTTGTTCAAAATGAGATTGGCCGGGTGAATCTTTACCGTCTTGTTTCCTTGTCTCACCTTCAGTATTATCAGCGTCGGCCCAGAATTCCTAAAAGTCTGCTGAATAAGTACAGGGAAGGGCTGATTATAGGCTCCGCCTGCGAGGCCGGGGAGTTGTTTCAGGCTGTACTTAACAATCGGCCGGAGGATGAAATCGCCAGAATCGTTGGCTTTTATGATTATCTGGAGATTCAGCCCATCGGCAATAATCACTTCATGATTGACAGTGAAAAGATTCCTCAGGTGAACAATGAGGAGGATTTACGAGAGCTGAATCGGAAAATTGTCCGCCTCGGGGCGCAGTTTGACAAACCTGTATGTGCCACCTGTGATGTGCACTTTCTCAATCCGGAGGATGAGCTTTACCGCCGGGTAATTATGGCCGGAAAAGGCTTTGCAGATGCAGACAACCAGCCGCCTCTGTATTTTCGGACAACAGAAGAAATGCTAGAGGAATTTATGTATCTGGGATCGGAAAAGGCAGAGGAGGTTGTAATTACCAACACCAATAAGATTGCAGACCGCATCGAAAAAATTTCGCCGGTGAGCCCGGACAAGTGCCCTCCGGTCATTGAAAATTCCGATCAGACGCTGAGAAATATATGTTATGAAAAGGCCCATTCGATTTACGGAGAAAATTTGCCTGATATCGTGACCGAGCGTCTGGAGAGAGAGCTGAATTCTATTATCAGCAATGGTTTCGCCGTGATGTATATCATTGCCCAGAAACTGGTGTGGAAGTCCGTTGATGACGGCTATCTGGTAGGCTCCCGTGGTTCTGTCGGATCTTCCTTTGCGGCGTTTATGGCCGGTATTACAGAGGTAAACTCGCTCCAGGCTCATTATTTATGTCCAAACTGCAAGTATGTGGACTTTGACTCTGATTATGTGAAAAGTTTTTCAGGACGCAGCGGATGTGATATGGAAGATAAGCTTTGCCCGGTCTGCGGTCAGCCTTTGTCCAAAGAAGGCCATGATATCCCTTTTGAAACTTTCCTGGGGTTTAAAGGAAATAAGGAACCGGATATTGACCTGAATTTTTCAGGTGAATATCAGAGTAAGGCCCATGACTATACGGAGGTTATTTTCGGACACGGACAGACCTTCAGAGCGGGAACGATCGGTACATTGGCGGAAAAAACAGCTTACGGCTATGCCAGAGGTTATTATGAGGATCATGAGATCCATAAACGCAGCTGCGAGCTGGAGCGGATTGCAGAGGGCTGTGTTGGTGTGCGCCGAACCAGCGGTCAGCATCCTGGCGGTATTGTGGTTGTTCCTATGGGTATGGAAATTTATACCTTTACGCCAGTGCAGCATCCTGCCAATGACGTGAATACAAGAACCATTACCACGCATTTTGACTACCATTCTATTGACCATAACCTTTTAAAGCTGGATATACTGGGACACGATGATCCCACAATGATTCGTATGCTGGAGGATATTACCGGTGTGGATGCCACAAAAATCCGACTGGATGATCCGGACGTACTGTCATTGTTTCATGGACTGGATGCCCTGGGAATTAAGCCCGAGGATATTGGGGGCACGGAGCTGGGATCTTTGGGGGTTCCGGAGTTTGGTACGGATTTTGCCATGCAGATGTTAAAGGATACCCATCCTACCGCATTTTCCGATCTGGCCCGGATTGCAGGGCTGTCCCATGGGACAGATGTATGGCTGGGCAATGCCCAGACACTGATTCAGGAGGGCAAGGCAACGATTTCCACAGCCATCTGCACACGAGATGATATTATGATTTATCTCATTCATAAAGGAATGGAGTCTGAGCTGTCATTTAAAATTATGGAAAGTGTGCGAAAAGGTAAGGGGCTGACCCCGGAATGGGAAGCGGCAATGAAAGAACATGATGTGCCAGACTGGTATATATGGTCATGTAAAAAGATCAAATATATGTTTCCGAAAGCCCATGCGGTGGCCTATGTAATGATGGGATTTCGTATTGCCTGGTTTAAAATTCACGAACCATTGGCTTTTTATGCCTCATTTTTCAGCATCAGAGCAACGGCCTTTAATTATGAGCTGATGTGTCAGGGCAAGGCGGCTTTGGACCGACACATTAAAAACTATAAGGCTAATCCAAACCTGAGCCAGAAGGAAGAGTCGACCCTTAAGGATATGCGTATTGTTCAGGAAATGTATGCCAGAGGCTTTGAATTTCTGCCTGTAGATTTGTACAAATCTCATGCCACTAAGTTTTTGATTGAGGACGGCAAACTGAGACCGCCGTTTTCTTCCATCGAGGGTATTGCAGACACTGCAGGTGAGGCCTTGGCAGAGGCCGGACAGCATGGTCCCTATATTTCCAGGGACGATATCCGGCAGCGGGCAAAGGTTGGTCAGTCGGTTGTGGACACACTTTATCATCTGGGGCTTTTGGGCGATTTGCCGGAAAGCAATCAGCTGTCTATTTTTGATATTATGTAAAAAGTGAAAGCGGGGAAATTTATGGGAAACTATGGAGAGCTTATGGCATTTGAACTGTCTGTGACAAAACTGGGAAATGCCATAAAAAAGGCATCTGTTTTATGGCAGGATGAAAATTACAAACAACTGTCTGATTCTGTGGCCCAGCTGGGAAATAAATCCAGATTTGTGATGGAAACAGGCAGAAGAAGTCAGAGGGCTGTAGAGGAATTTGAAAGAATCGCAAACGAAAACTATTAGGAGAAAATCTTAAGTAAGTGGAGGCGTTAGATAATGCAGGCTTCAGTATCAATAGAAGCGCTACAGGATGTAAAAAAAGCGTTAAATGGATTTTCCGCTGATATTTCAGGAATTGCGTTCAGAATAGAGAAAAGAGTTAATGAAACCCTTTATTCGGGACAGAAAAGTGTGAATCAGGCAGAGGCGGCTGTGAATGAAAGCTTAATGATGGAAAGGGAACTTTCTCGGCAACTGGAGACAATTACGGCTGAGCTTTCCAGAGTGGAGGACGAGTATCAGCAGTGTTTGAGTAAGATTGACTTCCTTACGGGAAGAATTGACGGAATAAGAAAAGAAATCGGCTATCTCAATGGGGATGTGGCTTCTGCCCGATCCGGAATGCAATCGGCTCAGGCCAGTAATGATCAGGACAGTGTCAATCGGTATAGTGACCAGATCAGAACTCTGGAAATGCAGATCAGCCGGATGGAGAGTGAGTGCCAGGCATTGACTGCTCAGAAAAGTGCAGAAAATAACCGGCGGCAAATGCTTTATACACAGCGGCAGAACCTGTCCAACAGACAACGGGCCTGCAGAGAAAAACTGGATTCGGAACGCAGCCGGTTAATGTGCAGAGAAAGTAAAAGAGACAGATTAAAGCAGGCATACTGGAATATGGAAAGGGAACTGCAGGCCTATGTCAGTGCTGCCAAAGCATTGGAATATTCATCCAATCATGTGGCAGAGAGAAATATCAGTGCAGTACAGAAATGTATTCAGAGTATTGAGAAATATCTGAATACACCGATTTAAATGACAGGAGGATTCATATGGCAAAAAGTGTATCTGTGGAAAGCGGAGCTGTTGAAGGTGGAATCAGATGTTGTCAGACTTCGATTCAGGAACTTGAAATGGCTATAAAAAAATTAAACCATGGTTATCAGATGGCAGGCTTGGGGGGCTGGCAGGACCAAAAATATATGGAATTGGGACGAATTGTCGGGGATTGCTGTCAGGCTATGGAAGTTCCGGAAAAAGAACTTAAAGATTGTTTGCTTAAACTTGAAGAATTATTGAGGATTATCAGAAGATACGAGTCAACAGGTTTGTAGGAGGAAGAAAATGTCAGTAAAGGCTTCACCGGAAGTTATACGTGAAATGGAACAGGATCTGTTAAAAACCGCCAGCGATCTGGAATGGATCAGCAGCGGTATTCAGTCTGTCCTGAAAAAATCCCCGGAATGGGATGACGAGCAGTCCCAGCAGTTTATGATGCTTATGCGTCGGATTGCCCAGCTGACTGCTCAGCCGACGGCGGCCCTTCGCACAGCTGCGCCAAAGCTGGAAAGACTGGCTCAGGCGTTAGATGAGTACGGAAGTATAAGATTTTAAGGAAGGCATGATTATGGCAGTATTTAATTGGGAAAATGTACCGGAGTTGGTTAAGAATTTAGATACGATTCTTCATAATGCGGTAGCATTGATGGAACAAAATGAACAGCGCAGGAGACGTATTGAGCAGGATGCCCAGCGTAAATTCTCTGCTCAGAATTCGGAGATCAATCCATCAGAAATTGCTGAAAAAATGACACAAAGGCTGGAGTCTATATATAAAGAAGCTAATTCCATAGATCGGGAGCTGGCCTCTGTATTTTATAGAAGAAAGCTTACAGACAAAGTTGCGTATATGGTCAAAACAGGGAGAGCGCCCCGTCAGATTCAGCCAGAATTTTTTGAGCTGAAAACAGTGGATGACTGTTCCCGGGCTTTAGATAAGCTTAAAGCGCAGTTTTGCAGTATACGATATTTTTCCTCATACGGGGAGGCCTATCAACCGAAAGGTGGTTTATCCGGTTTGTTTAGTGCCGGAAATGTAGGTGATACAAACCAGCTGATTGATCTTAGAGAAACGCTCCGCTTTTTTAATGAGACCTTAAGAAAGGAAAGAAATCAAATTCTTACAAACAGCATAAAACAGTATCAGTCGGCCATTGAAGCTAAAAACAAAAAAATAAAAAAACAGCTGAGCGACCAGATTTCACAGGGGTATATGGAAGCTTCTGAGAGGCAAAATAATACGAATAGAAAAATGGCTAAGGATTTGGATCAGCTTTTTAGTGATGACCTGATATTTTTAATGGAAAATCAGCTGTTTGACTTTTTTAAGGAAGAATATAAGCTGAATCAGACATCCCAATGTGTGAACGGTTTGTTCAATCAAGGCTATGTCGCTTATGATTTAAATTGGATCAATAATGCGGATATCAAACATTTGATTAAAAACAAGTTTAAAGATCTGGTTACGGACGGCAATCTGCTGTTTTTGCCTTGCGGCATGAGCCAGTATGGCACATCTTCATGGCTGATTCAAGGGGATGGTACAAATCCGGATATCCCACGGCGTTTTGTGAATCGTTTGATGTTGAGTATGCTTTCATCAGTACCTGTAGGGCAGCTGGTTTATACAGTGGTTGACCCCGTAAGAAAAGGCGGAAGTATTTCTGGATTTTATAGTCTGAGACAACAGGTCCCTCAACTGTTTGGTAATAAAATCTATACCGAAGGGGGAGAAATACGGGAAAAAATCAGAGAAATCAGTGATCGGGTGACCCGGATGACTCAGGAAAAGCTGGGCGGAAGCTACCATACAATTTATGATTATGCCAGCGATCACTTAGATTATAAGGTTCAAACAGAACTTTTGTTATTATTTGATTTTTCTGCAGCGATGGTTGGGGATGTCATGGCTGATGTGCTCAATATAATGAAAAACGGGGCAAAATGCGGCGTCCGCATGTGCATGACTTTAGGAGAAAATCCACAGGAAAACAATCAGACAATGTCGGGAAAAGATATGGATGAAATCTGGCGTTTGTCAAAAATAATTATCCAGCGGTCATCGGAGTTTTTGATGGACGGCTGTTGGTATGATCTTCATTGCAGTATGGACGATGAAAAAGCAAAGCATTTTCTGGAAAAATATAGTTTATATTCACAAGATTCGTCAGATCAGGGGGGCGTATTTTCCCCATTGCTGTATAAAATTATTTTTTCAAAACAGGCCGCTGAGGTCGATGCTGCAGTGGCCCAGCTTTATCAGTTGAAACATATGTGGAGTCAAAAAACTCAGGCTTTAGGCGCAGGCAATGCTTTTCCTCAGGAAGTGGCCATTGGCATGGTTGATTATCCGGCTTCACTATTTTCCTCAAGCAGCGCTTATCATCAGATGCTGGAATTTTTTGGCACAGAGCCCAGTCAGCAGAACGGCCTTTGGCAGATACAGCTTCCCATGATGATGGATCTTAGACAGGGGCTTGATTTTTTCTTGGAATGTCCCTCTGAATACAGCCGGGAAATCCTGGATTTTACGCATCATGTGATATGGACATTTTTATCATCACTGCCTGTGGGCAAGGTGAATATTTGTGTTTTTGACGGCAGGCAGCGGGGAAACAGCATTATACCATTTCTGGATTTTAAAAAGCGCTGTCCGGATGCGTTTGACGAAAAAATATATACGGCCCAGGAAGATATGTATGAGCGGCTGAAAAAACTGAACCAGCAGATCGATGAATTTATTCAGGATAAGCTGGGAAACCGGTATGGGGATTTCTGGGAATATAATAAAAATACGCCAAATCGCAGTGAAGCAGCCACACTTTTGGTTTTATATGATTTTCCAAGTGGTATGGATAAAAGGAATCTGGAACTTTTGCAAAATATCGTACAGAACGGAAAACGGTGCGGCGTTTATGTGCTGATTTGCCATAACCCGGAAATTTCTTATTCGATCTATGATCATACAGAACAGCATCTTTCAGAAATTAAAAAAGGCTGTGAACAAATCGCATATAAAAATGGCCGGTATTGTTTAATGCCGTATGATTACCCGGTAAGTATTACAGGGCTTCCATCTGACCTGGAAATGGAACAGTTTATGTCAGCATATGTGAAAAAGTTAGGCAAAATCAAACGTCAGGGCATTTCATTTTCAGATATTCTTCCAAAAGAACTGTTTAAGGCGCAGTCCTTTGGCAAGCTTTCCATTCCGGTAGGTATCGGCGACCGGGATGCGGCTGTAAACATGGTGATGGGGGAAGGGTCTTCTCATCATGGTCTGATTGCGGGTGCTACCGGTTCCGGTAAATCCACGCTGTTACATACAGTGATCATGAGCAGTATGCTTAATTACAGCCCGGATCAGCTTCAGCTTTATCTTATGGATTTTAAAAGCGGAACAGAATTTAAAATTTATGAGTCTGAAAAACTTCCCCATATCCGTCTGCTGGCTCTGGATGCCATGCAGGAATTTGGTGAAAGTATTCTGGAAAGTCTTGTTCAGGAAATGGAACACAGAGCGGAATTGTTTAAAGAAGAAGGCGGCGGGGTAACGGCCGTTAAAGATTACGTAAGTGTAACCGGCAAGCCTATGCCTAGAATCCTGGTTATTATTGATGAATTCCAGGTTCTGTTTAATGATGCTGCCAACAGAAAGGTTGCGGAGCATTGTTCCGAGCTGGCTAAGCGTATTGTGACGGAAGGCCGTGCTTTTGGAATTCATCTGCTGATGGCTACCCAGTCCATGAGAAGTATATCCAATATGACTTTGATTTCCGGCATTGCGGAGCAGATGCTTATTCGTGTAGGCTTAAAATGTGGGGAATCAGATATCCGGTATTTGTTTGGAAATGAAGACTGCGGAAAGATTCAGACAATGATGAAGGGACCTGTGGGAACCGCGGTGATGAATCCGGATTATACGGAAAAGCCTGCGATGGGATTCAGAGTCGCATATTTAGATGATGAGACGCAGCATGAATATCTCAAGATGATCAGTGATCAGTTTAAAGACTATCCGGCCCGACTTCAGGTTTTTGAAGGTAAACGAACCGAAAAATTGCTGGATTATTTCCGTGTACAGGGGATTGGAATGACCGATGAATTCCCGGCATGTATTCATCTGGGTGTACCGATTAAGGTTGCACCGCCTTATAAAATCGTTATTGATAAAAAGCGGAAGCATAACTTACTTGTATGCGGCACTGATGTGAAGATGGCAGGCCGGATCATTGATAATTATATGATCAGTGCGCTTTTAAACCGTAATGCTTTGGTATACTGTGCCGATGGCGATCTAATGGTTGATGACGAAACCTCAAGACCGTTTTATCATCTTCTGTCAGACTGGAGCGGACGATTGACGCTGGCAGAAGATCGGGGAAGTATCATCCGCATGATCGATGATGTGTATGATGAGTTCCAACTTAGAAAGAAAAAGAATAAAAAAGAGCAGATTTTTGTGATTTTCAAAAACCTTCAGTTTTTGGATATTGTGGAAATGATGTTTAATGGTGATCCGGTGGAGCGCAGCGATTATCTGGATGATGAGCCGGAACAGGAAAACGGGGATTTTTCTGACCCTATGGCTGCGTTTAACTTTGATCATATTCTTTCTGGCCCGAAAACGCATAAAGATACCATGCCCGTGGGGGATAAGCTGATTAAACTGATGGAAAGTGGATCCATGTATGGCATTTGCTTTGTTGTGTCTGCTCTGGAATATCAGACGGTCAAAGACTCCATGTGTTCCTATGGAAATAATGTGATCAAAAACTTCCCGGAACGGATCGTCTTCTCCCTTTCTCAGGGGGATGCACAATTTTTGCTTGACGAACCTTCCATTTCAGGGTTAAGAGACAACACTGTATATTTTACAGATGGTGTGCGGGAAAAACTGAGAATTAAGCCATATACATCACCGGATGTTGATGCATTAAAGGCATATTTAAGTGGTTTAGAATAGGAAGTACAAAAAAGTGAAGAACGCCCTTCTAAGCAGACAAGCCAAATGATAAAGGCTTGTGACTTAGGAGGGCGTTCTTTTTATGATCTGTTGTCTGCTTTGATGTTACAGCCCCCGCCTTTTGGCTGTTTCCACAACGCGGCGAATTAGTTCGTCCCGGTCTTCTTTGAGGATAAAGCCGCCAGCGACGTCCCGGTCTGCACTCTGGGCGGCCTGTTTTTCATAGTTTTCCAGATCGCCATAGATGGCTTTAAGCTTACTGCTGTCAAAAGGCATCACATGACCAAACATTTCCTGAATGCCGCCGCTGGCAGTCTGACTGTAACTGGTGTAGGTACCGGTCGGACAGTCTACGGCCGGATGGCGGATGCCGCCTATAGCATTCCCGAAGGCGTCGGTAAGATTTTTTACACGATTTCCGAAAAAGCCTCCAACCAAACTGCTTTGATAGGTTATGCAGGTCTGGATTTTGGGGGCGTGGGGGGCAGGAATACCATGAATGGCCCAGTTATAAAGGTGGTAAAAGGCTGCATTAAAAATCGGTTCGTACGGGCAATCCATCGGTTCTCCCATACAGCCTTCCCATACGTTGCCAATGCCGATTCGATTTAAATCTTCTCTTTGATAGCCTTCATAATATTCGAGAAGGTTATAGGCTGTATCGTGACTGGAGGCCGGTATTTGCCATGTACGGAACTTAAAATCCGGTTCATCGAAATCACCGTACCAGTAGGCATATTTGTTTTCGCTTTCTGTGTTAATGGCAATGACCGGTTCCTTTCCGCCCAGAATACTGCCCATAGGAATGCCGCTTTGACCGAAACGGAAGGCGGAACTGTAAGCGTTCATCGGGGCATCAGAGGCGCCGCAGCCGGCCAGAAGATATCCGTCAAATAGGGGGCCGTCCTTTTCGATTTCCGGCAAATAGGCAAAGGAATGGAGAATCCGTGCAATATAACCGCCGGACTGGGACCAGCCGGTGAGGAACAGATGGGCTTTTGAGTAAAAGGAAAGCGGGTTTTGGGAATCATCCCGGCGAAGCAGCCGGGCGAGATCGATGAGCATATCCCAGAAAAGACCGCTTTCGTATTGTTCCATAAACATCATCGGCACATTTTTGACCTCTTTAGGCGGTATCCGGTCAGGATCCGGGTTGCTCCAGTTGATCGGTGCATATCTGTCCGGATTAAATTTTTTAAGAGCATCCACCACCTGACCTTTACTTGTAATGCCGATATAAATATCTCCGTTGCGGGTAAAGAATTTCCATGAATTCACCCACATGCGGTCAATATCGATCATTGCTGTGGCATTGAGAATTTCGATCACAATATTTCCGCTGAAATGGGCAGGGTCTTTGGGACGGCGGACTAAAAGCCGTGTCGTGTAAGGTGCATCAGGTATTTGAATGAAAGGTGTCTGATCTGGGTTTTCGCCGTATATATTGGCGGTTCCGGTCATGAAATATTCATCCTCCACATATCCAATGGAAGTAAACCCGCATTTTTCGGCGGCAGCGGCAAAAGGATGTTCTCCGTTGACAACCGGAATAAGTTTTAATTGTGTAATCATTGTAATACCCCCTGATTAAATGATATATAATTGAAAATTTACAGTTACTGTGAATGGATCATTTCAATGATAGTATACATTTTTATTAGCCTAACGTCAATATAAATAACTTAAAATAAACTAAAAATATTGACATTTAAACCTAATATTTGATATACTTCAGATATAAGGTTAGGGTTAAAAGACCCTGTCAGGAGGAGGTTTTTTCATGAAACAGACAATGCATACACAGACGTGGCGTCAGGTCATCATTACTTATGAAATCGGCTGTGATTATGAAAATCCATTTTTGGATGTTAGCATTAAGGCTGCATTTACCGGGCCAGACGGACAGTGTATTGTAAGAGAAGCTTATTGGGATGGGGGACATATGTATAAATTTGCCTTTGCGCCTACGGCTGAGGGGGTGTGGCGTTGGAATGTAACTGCACCGGAAGAAACCGGAATTAATAAAGAGACCGGGGAAGTCTTTGTTGAACCGTATACCGGCGCGCTGCCTATTTATAAACACGGTTTTCTGCGTGTGGATGCGTCAGGGCGCTTTTTGACTTATCAGGATCAGACACCGTTTTTCTGGCTGGGAGATACTCACTGGGCCTTTGCATACGGCGAGCGTTGGGATGAATCCAATCATCCGGAGATGGACAGTATGTTTAAGGGGATGGCGGACCGCCGTGTGGCGCAGGGGTTTACGGTTTATCAGACCAACCTGCGCAGTGATCCCAACTGGGGAAATCAGGAATGTAAGTACTGGGTGAAGGGAAAACTGGGAATACTGCCAAATGTGGCGTTTTACCAAAATGAACTGGATCGGCGAATGTACTATCTTGCCGATCTGGGACTTGTCAATGCCCTGGGCTTTGCCTGGTTTATGTCTGTGATTGATCATATTGATTTGTGGAAAAATATGGCAAGATATATGATGGCCCGCTACGGAGCTCTTCCCATTGTGTGGACACTGGCGGGAGAGGTGGCCGGATATGCGCCGGATCCTATGCGTTCCCGGCTGATTCATGACTGGCGTGAGGTGGCCTTATATATTTCTCAAAATGACAGTTATCATACCCTTCAGACCGCTCATTATGATAATCATCGTCCGTTTTCAGATTATTATTATGATGAAGACTGGTATGATTTTACGTTAAATCAGGCGGGTCACGGTGATTTTCCCATCAGTGCCCTGGACTTTTACAATTACCGCAGGGAACATCCGGACAAGCCGTATATTGAAGGGGAAAGTCTTTATGAATTTTGTTCCACTCTGGAAGAAAACGGAACGCGGCTGTGTACAGCGGATATGGTGCGCAGGGTAGCCTATACGGCCATACAGTGCGGTGCCTGTGGCTATACCTACGGTGCACAGGGCATATGGGATAATGTGTGGGAAGTGCCCAAACAGGCGGAACCATTGAATGTTTTTAATCGTTTTGGGATTCCATGGTATCAGGCGGTTGACGGAATCGGAGCCGTTCAGATGGGGTATATGCGTCAGTTTTATGAAGATAATCATTTTGAGTCCATGCAGCCTGTTGCGGTTGCTTCAATCTCTCCTTTTGGAATTTCTGCGGATGCCAGCAATTATCCCACCATGTTTGATCCACTGGCAACGGTAAGCACGGATAAGAAGCGCTATATTATTTATTATAATGCGCATACAAGAGGCGGATGCAGGATTGAACATATGAACCCGGCTACGTATAAGGCACGGTGGTTTGATCCGAGAACCGGATCGTATAAGATGGCCTGTGATTCATTGATACCTGAAAACGGCAGCTGGGATGCCCCTGCCCGCCCGGATGGCAAAGACTGGCTGCTTTTAGTGGAGGCCTGCTAAATTTAAGATTTATTTTGCCATTACCATACAAGTATGATAAACTTTAAAAAGATAAAACGGTGCTGCCGCGTCAGGCGTCTACAGTGGTACTTATTCTGTTGACCGCTTTATGCGGCAGCTTTCATATATCCCAGTATGAAGGAGGCAGGCGCTTTATGGCAGGAATATCTATGAAGGAACTGGCAGATGCTCTGGGTGTGAGTACGGCATCGGTTTCTGTGGCTCTGCGGGGAAAGTCTGGAATTTCCGAGGAGACAAGAGGACGGATTCTGGCAGAAGCCAGAAAACGGGGTTATGATATGAGCAGACTGAGTGGAGCACAGACAAAAGGTGTGATTGAGATCATCGATTATACTTATTATGGTTATAGTCCTTCACCAAAGGATACTTTTTCCTATTATTCTCAGTTTGTGGATGCAGCAGCTGCACGAATTACAAAAAAAGGCTATACGCCGTCAGGACCCTTTGGGCCTGTGGAACCTGGACAGCCCCCAAGAAGCGCTGCAGACGGTTACATTTTACTTGGCGGCGGGATGCGGGCCGAACAGCTGAAGCAGTATTGCCACGGCAGGATTCCCTTTGTTGTGGCCGGCAATGGGCTGGAAGAGCTGCCGGTGACTACGGTTTCCCATGATAATTATTATGGGATTTTTTCTGTGCTGAAACATCTGGATGGTCTCGGCCACAGGAAAATCGGCTATATCCGTTCTCTTTGCGGAAATGTCGGCCTTGAACGTTTCATGGCATGTAAAAACGGATCCGCGCGTCTGGGGCTGGAATTTTCAGATTTTTTGGATGTCAGTGATCAGGAAAAATTTATGGATGCAGAAAATATGATCAGTGGTATCACACAGTGGTTTGGCGAAAGTCAGCCACAAGCGACCGCGTTTGTGTGTGACAATGATTTTGCTGCGGCTTCCCTGATGCGTGTGATGCGCAGTTATCATCAGATCCCGGGAAAAGATATTGCTGTTACCGGTTTTGATGACCAGCCGTTTTCCACACTGTTAGAGCCGCCGCTGACCAGTGTGCATACCTTTGAACCGGAGCTGGCGGCTGTATGTGTAGAGGAACTGATTTATAATATGGAGCACCCGGGGGCGAGGTTTCGCCATGTGAGAATCGGAACAGAGCTGATTGTCCGATCCAGTACGGTCAAATAAGATTTGGTAGGGGAAATCATATGAAAAAGCTGAAATTAAATTCATTGCGTTTCAGATCAGTACTGCTTCTTCTGACCATGGTTGTGCTAATGATTGGCCTGGTTGCCTACAATAATTATTCGGCCTATACGTTGCTTTTGAAAAAAGTGTACAGTAACACAGAAGATACGCTGGCGCTTTATCAGAAGCATCTGGATGAGGTATTGGAGCGCAGCGAAACTTATTTGTATACCACATCAACGAATAATGGGAGCCTGATTTCTCTAAAATATATGGATATGAACACAACGGAATGGTTTAATGCACTTTATCAGCTGCGAAACAGTCTGCAAAATGCTGTGGCAGCCTATACAATGGATGAGATTTTTTGTTATATCCCTGAAAAAGACACTTATGTTACTGGTTCCGGCAATGCATCAATCACAGGAATTGATTTTAAGAAACGGATTAAAGGTGCCATTGAGGATGAAACGATTAATCTTGCGGACTGGACCGTAATCAAAGAAGCAGGGGCTTATTATTTTATGAGGGTTCTTCATATTGGAGAAACCTATGTAGGGGCCTGGACCGGTATGGAAACATTGCTGGAGCTTCTGGCACAGAACGGAAAAACTAACGGCAGTCTGTATTTTGTGACACCTGATGGACAACTTTTAAGAAATGGTGTGGAACCACTGAGGATGACGCCGCCGGAGGAAAAAAAGAATCCTTATGAACGGGAACTGATCGAAGAACAGAAGATGCTGTCTGTTTCTAAAATGCTGGAGGGTGCGCCCTTCTATCTGACAAGCCTGGTGCCGGAAAGTGAGTTTTCCAATAATGGAAGTGATATGGTTCAGGTCATTATTATTGTTTTTTTCGGTCTGGGGCTGATCTGGCTGATCTTTGTGGTCGTGATGAAGCGTTGGATTTTAACGCCTGTGCGTGCTTTGACCGATGCCATTGAGCGGCTGCGCAGCGGTGACCTTAAAACCTATGTGCCGGTTTCAAATCAGCTGGATGAGTTTCAGAACATGACCAGCGCATTTAATGACATGGTGTCTGAGATTGAGGATCTTAAAATTCATGTCTATGAACGTAAACTTCAGAAACAGCGCTTGGAGGCCCAGTACCTGAAGCAGCAGATTACACCTCATTTTATGATTAATTGTCTGAATACAACTTATCAGCTTACAGAAACCGGGCATTTTGATCTGGCAAGAAAAATGCTGAAAGATTTAAGCCGTCACCTTCGGTTTATTCTTTCGTCCGGACAGACGGTTTCTTTGCAGGAGGAACTGCAGCTGGTGGAAAATTATATTGAATTATCGGGAATTCGCTATCCTTATAGTATTCGTTATGTGTGCAGCTGTCCCGATGATTTGACCAGGGCCACAGTTATTCCGCTGATGTTTTTAAATTTTGTGGAAAATACCATAAAGTATGAAGTGCGCATGGGACAAATTTTGGAAATTCATATAGAGGTGGAAAAGACGATCAGGGATGGGCAGGAAATGGTAAAGGTTTGCATATGGGATAGTGGCAGCGGCTTTTCCAAAGATATTCTCAATATTTTGCAGGATTTGGATGGTTATCTGGAAAAAGAAGGGGAACATATCGGTATTGCCAATGTGATTATGCGGGCCAGGCATGTGTACAAGCAGCCATATTTTTCATTTTGCAACCGTAGGTCGGCGGGGGCACAGGTGGATATGGTATTTCCGTATATTGTGTTTCAGGGGGAAAAGAAAGACGGGAAAGCTTAATTTGGAATGATCGTTAATTTAAGAAAATAGGGGGGGGGACATGATGAATCTGCTAATTGTGGATGATGAATATTATACGGTGGAAAGTCTGCGGATGAAAATTGAGGAAAAACGTCCTGGATTTGAGCGGGTTTTTTGTGCATACAATTTAAAGCATGCACTGGAATATTTTGCTCAGTATGAAATCGGTGTGATGGTCTGTGATATTGAGATGCCAGGGGGGAGCGGACTGAATTTGCTGGAGGAAATTCGAAAAATGGGGCTGCATACATCCTGTATTTTTCTGACGGCTTATGCCAAGTTTGATTATATATCCAGGGCAATGAAGCTTTCCAGCAGTGACTATCTTTTAAAACCTGTGGAGGCGGAGCCTTTGCTTACAGCCATTGACCGTGCTGCCCAGCAGTATGAAAAGCAGAAGCGGGCACTTCAAAATACGGTTTATGCGGATTATTGGCGTGAAAGTGAGCTGTATTTGATGGAACAGTTCTGGCAGGATTTGCTGGCCAATACCATTTCACACACCCAGAATAAAATTGAGGAAGAGCTAAAATATAGAAAATTAAAGGCAGATCAGGCCGGCCGGACATTTATTTTACTGCTGATTCAGTGTAATCTGGATGCTCAGGAAATGCCGGATAAAAGTTTGTTTGAGTTTGCACTGAAAAATATTGCGCGGGAATATTTTTACAGCCCGGATGAGCTTCCGGTTGTGGCCCGTATCTCGGAGTGTTTGTATGTGCTGCCCCTTCCGGACTCAAATGCCCATAAGGCGGTTTTGCGTGACCAGCCTGGGGTGGTGAACCGCTGTGTGTCTGCTCTGACAGATTTTGTTCCCCATTTCCCGTATTCATTTAATTTTTTTGTTGCGGACGGTGCATATACGATGGCTCAGATTGCCGAGCCCTATAACATGCTGATGAAGGAGGTCCGTGAGAATGTAGCTCTGGAAAATCATGTTTTTGATCTTTCAAGTCCTGTCTCCAATGAAACGGCAGCGGAAAATATTCAGATTCCCTCTGCAGCATGGGCAGATTTAATCCTGCAAAATAAAACGGATGAACTTTTAGATCAGACCAGGGATTATCTGAAACAGCTGAAAGCCTCAGGGACAGCCCGCAGAGAATCATTAATCGGTTTTTACCATAGTTTTATCCATCTGCTATTTGAAACAATAGAAAAGGATCAGGAAGAAACCGCCAGAATTTTCAGGGAGCAGTTGTCTATGCTCTCTGAGGATGCGCCGTTTACTTCATTTAAGGAAATGCAGCGCTGGATTGCGCAGACCCTGGAAATTTATGAGGAAACCGTAGCTGCAGGAAAAAATCACACCGATGTGGTGGCTGTTGTGCGCGACTACATTAAAAATCATTTGTATGAAGAATTAAACAGAGATACACTGGCAGCGGTTGTGTATCTGAATACAGATTATTTGTCTCATATTTTTAAAAAAGAAACAGGATATTCGCTGACCAATTATATTATTGAGGAACGAATTCGCCGGGCCAAACAGCTTCTGGCCAAAAATGAAATGAGTATCCGTGATATTGCCATTACATGTGGATTTCAAAATATATCATATTTTTCCAGACAGTTTAAAAAGGCAACAGGGATGACCCCAAGGGAATTTAGAAAATAAAAAAGGAGCGAAAGCAAAA
>QFCH01000313.1_pt1 | contig 66485 bp, 62 predicted proteins | sample 5346071 | NCBI WGS metagenome assembly QFCH01 (sample SAMN09062255, study PRJNA434731) | Human gut metagenome, whole genome shotgun sequencing project. | isolation source: stool timepoint B chromium assembly | host: Homo sapiens | collected 2015
GTTCCACATGTCAAATGTGGGACCAACTACTTCTTGGACGTCCGAGCCCGGGTAGAGGTCGTTTCGGAGTAGTGGGCCTGACACGGCGGCCGCTGGCTCGCTTACCATGAGAACACCGTAGCGGTTGTCCCAAGCTTTTGAGATGATATTTTTTTCATTGGCTGTCAAGATAGCAGAGCTATCAGGGACAATGGTGTCACCTGGACGGATACCAAAGCTTTCTACCTCAGCCTTGTCCGCAAAACCACCATCAAAAATGATATCTGAAATAGCTGGCATGGTTGGCCCACCTGTTCCACGTGTCAAATGTGGAGGAACAGAACCTGAGATCACGGGAATTTCACGACCGTCACGAGTAAAGAGTTTAAAGCGTTGACTGCTGACCACCATAGGGTTCCAGCCACCGATTTCAACCACACGGAAGGTTCCATCTGGCTTAATCTCGCTGACCATAAAACCAACTTCGTCCATGTGAGAAGCGACTAAGACGCGTGGTGCATCCGCAGCTTCTGAATGCTTGATACCGAAAATACCACCTAAGCCATCTGTCACCACTTCATCCACGTGTGGTGTCAACTTTTCACGAAGATAAGTCCGGACAGGCGCTTCATGACCTGAGATTGCAGCAAGCTCTGTTACTTCTTTGATTTTTGAAAATAATGTTGTCATATCAGTTCCTTCTTTCTGTCCTCCATTTTACCACTTTTTATAGGAGAAGGATAGTGGGAAGGTGGATTGGTTTTTACTCAGTTTTCCAATAAAAGAGAGGGGCAGATGTAATTTCAGAAATTTTTCTTTCTTTTTACATTAAATTGTCAGAAAATTTATTGACAGATTAAAAAAATCGTGTTACATTATCTCCAAGGGTATTTTTATACCAAATCTACACGAAAGGACGAGGTATGAAACTCTCTCATATTTTAACAGGCTTACTTCTACTCCTGGTCTTTCTCTCCATTACCATTGGAACTAGTGATTTTTCTTGGGAAAAATTCTTTACTTTTGACCAACAGACCTGGCTTTTCTTTCAAGAGTCGCGTCTTCCAAGAACCATCAGCATTCTCCTTGCAGCCTCCAGTATGAGCATGGCAGGACTCCTCATGCAGACCATTACCCAAAATCAGTTTGCTGCTCCGAGTACAGTCGGAACGACAGAAGCCGCCAAACTGGGAATGGTGTTGAGCCTCTTTGTCTTTCCGTCTGCGAGTCTGACCCAAAAGATGCTCTTTGCTTTTGGCTCATCCATCATATTTACCCTCTTCTTCCTTGCCTTTATGACTCTTTTTTCTATAAAGGAAAGGTGGATGTTGCCCTTGATTGGGATCATCTATAGTGGGATTATCGGTTCCATCACAGAAGTTATCGCCTATCGTTTCAATCTGGTTCAGAGTATGACAGCTTGGACCCAGGGCTCCTTCTCCATGATTCAGACCCATCAGTATGAGTGGCTCTTCTTAGGCCTCATTATCCTGATAGCCGTTTGGAAATTATCCCAAACCTTCACCATCATGAATCTGGGCAAGGAAACCAGTGAGAGTTTGGGGATTTCTTACTCCCTACTTGAAAAGCTGGCCCTCTTTCTAGTGGCGCTAACGACAAGTGTCACCATGATTACCGTTGGTGCCTTGCCTTTTCTCGGAGTCATCGTTCCCAATCTTATCCGCAAGCGCTATGGAGATAATCTGAGCCAAACCAAACTCATGGTCGCTCTGGTCGGAGCCAATCTGGTTCTGGCCTGCGACATCCTCTCTCGAGTCTTGATTCGGCCCTATGAGCTGTCTGTCAGTCTCTTGCTAGGAATCATCGGTAGTCTCGTCTTTATCCTACTTCTCTGGAGAGGGGGACAAAAAGATGCAGTTTAAAAGCAAACATACCAAGCTCTTTTGCCTTCTCATTATTCTGGCCATCGGAGCTTGTCTCCTCTACTTTTGGCCCATCACTAACCTGTCTGCCTTTGCCTGGAAGCTGCGTTCCCAAAAAATCATCGTTTATCTCTTGGTAGCCATCGCGACAGGGATTTCGACCATTAGTTTTCAAACCCTGACGGAAAATCGCTTTCTGACGCCAAGTATTTTGGGAATCGAATCCTTCTATGTCTTGCTACAAACCCTGGTACTGATATTTGAAAGCAAATTTCTACAGCTTGGGAAGTCTCCTATCTTAGAATTTCTAGTCTTGCTTCTGCTTCAATCCCTCTTCTTTCTCGCCTTACAAGGTTACTTGAAGACGCTGATGAAGCAAAATTTGGTTTTCATTCTGCTAATCTGCCTAGCCCTGGGAAGTCTCTTTCGAAATATCAGTATCTTCCTCCAAGTCCTGATGGATCCAAATGAATACGATAAACTGCAGAACAGTCTCTTTGCCTCCTTTCAGCATCTCAACACTTCCATCCTAGCCATCAGTTCTCTGATCATCTTTGCCTTGACAATCTTTTTCTTTCGAAAAGCAGTTATTCTGGATGTCTTACACCTGTAAAGAGAAACGGCTCAGATTTTGGGACTCGATGTTGAAAAAGAACAGAGAGAACTCCTCTGGGGCATCGTGCTTTTGACCTCAACAGCGACTGCCTTGGTAGGGCCTATGGCCTTCTTCGGCTTTATGCTGGCCAATCTCACTTACCTGATTGTCAAAGATTATCGGCACAAGTTGCTCTTTATCGTAGCCATTCTGATTGGATTTATTAGTTTGACCTTGGGGCAAGCCCTCATCGAACGAGTCTTTGCACTGGAAATTCGCATCAGCATGATCATCGAGAGTGTGGGTGGTCTCTTATTCTTTATCTTACTTTACAGGAGGGCCCGTCGGTGAAACTGGAAAACATTGACAAATCCATTCAAAAACAGGATATTTTGCAAGACATTTCCCTTGAAGTCAGTCCTCAGAAACTGACAGCCTTCATTGGTCCAAATGGTGCTGGAAAATCAACTCTTCTCTCTATCATGAGCAGACTGACCAAGAAAGATCAGGGAATTCTCAGTATCAAAGGCCGTGAAATCGAGAGTTGGAATTCGCAAGAACTGGCCAAAGAACTCACCATCCTAAAGCAGAAGATCAATTACCAAGCCAAATTGACTGTAGAAGAACTGGTCAGCTTTGGACGTTTTCCCTACAGTCGTGGTCGACTGAGGGCGGAAGACTGGGAAAAAATTCGAGAAACCCTTGACTATCTGGAACTGACCAACTTAAAAGACCGCTACATCGATAGTCTGTCTGGCGGACAACTCCAACGTGTCTTTATCGCTATGGTACTAGCCCAGGATACAGACTTTATCTTGCTGGACGAACCGCTTAACAATCTCGATATCAAGCAAAGTGTCAGCATGATGCAGATTCTCAAGCGACTGGTGGAGGAACTTGGCAAAACCATTATCATCGTCCTCCACGATATCAACATGGCTAGCCAATATGCGGATGAAATTGTTGCCTTTAAGGACGGTCAAGTCTTTTGCAAGGGAACGACTGCTCAAATCATGCAGGCTGACCTGCTTAGTCAACTCTATGAGATTCCCATTACGCTGGCTGATATCAATGGCAAAAAGATCTGTATCTATAGCTAGCTATTCTGAACTCATGTTAGAGAACCCTCTGTCTCTTAGCTAACAAGCCTATCTAAGAGCCCCCTACATCGTTATCATATTTTAAAAAGGAGAAATCATGAAAACATCCCTTAAACTTTATCTCACTGCCCTAGTGGCTAGCTTCTTGATCCTACTTGGTGCATGTAGTACAAATACAAACTCAAGCGCTAGTAAGACAGAGTCAAGTAGCTCTGCTCCAACAGAGATAACTATTAAAAGTTCACTAGACGAGGTCAAACTTTCAAAGGTTCCTGAAAAGATTGTGACCTTTGATCTCGGTGCTGCGGATACTATTCGCGCTTTAGGATTTGAAAAAAATATCGTCGGAATGCCTACAAAAACTGTTCCGACCTACCTAAAAGATCTTGCGGGAAATGTCAACAATGTGGGTTCCATGGTTGAGCCAGACCTAGAAGCCATCGCTGCTCTTGAGCCGGATTTGATCATTGCTTCTCCACGTACCCAAAAATTCGTAGACAAATTCAAAGAAATCGCTCCAACCGTACTCTTCCAAGCGAGCAAGGACGACTACTGGACTTCTACCAAGTCTAATATCGAATCTCTAGCAAGCGCCTTTGGTGAAACTGGTACACAGAAAGCCAAAGAAGAATTGGCAAACCTGGATAAGAGTATCCAAGAAGTCGCTACTAAAAACGAAAGTTCTGACAAAAAAGCCCTTGCTATCCTCCTCAATGAAGGAAAAATGGCTGCCTTTGGTGCCCAATCTCGTTTCTCTTTCTTGTACCAAACTTTGAAATTCAAGCCAACTGACACTCAATTTGAAGACTCTCGCCACGGACAGGAAGTCAGCTTTGAAAGTGTCAAAGAAATCAATCCTGACATCCTCTTTGTCATCAACCGCACCCTTGCCATTGGTGGGGACAACTCAAGCAACGATGGCGTCCTAGAAAATGCCCTCATCGCTGAAACTCCTGCCGCTAAAAATGGTAAAATTATCCAACTAACACCAGACCTCTGGTATCTAAGTGGCGGCGGTCTTGAATCAACCAAACTCATGATTGAAGACGCTCAAAAAGCTTTGAAATAAACAAGAAAACCCAACATCAAATGATGTTGGGTTATTTTTTTTCTTGATTTCGTCTGAGGCAAAAGTGGTCTGGGACGGGGTCCTTACCTGTTTTCGACCAAGGATGGCATCGGAAAATTCGAGCCAAGCCCATCAAAACACCCTTGAAGCCATATTTTTCAATAGCCTGAATCATGTAGTTGGAACAAGTAGGTTCAAAACGACATGAGGGCGGAAAGGCTGGCGAGATAAAACGTTGGTAAAAACGTACTGGCGCTATTAAGATTCGTTTCATTATTTCTTGGTTACAGCCATGGTGTGTAGTTGGCTGATTTCTTTTTTGTTAAGACGACGGGATTCTCCTGGACGAAGACCTGTCAAGTCTAAGTGTCCAAAACGTGTCCGAGACAACTTATCCACTTGAAGACCGACGGCTTCAAACATCTTTTTAACCTGATGGTTGCGTCCTTCATGGATAGTCAACTGCACTACTGAGCGATTTTTAACTGGATCCACTTTGAGAATTTCATAAACAGCTGGCTTGGTTTTCTTGCCATCAATCTCAAGACCACGAGTCAAGGGGCGGAGATTATCCTTATTGGCCACACCTTTAACACGCGCGACATAGACCTTGTCAATCTCATTACGGGGGTGAATCATTTCATCCGTAAAATCCCCATCATTGGTCAAAATCAAGACACCTGATGTATCCCAGTCCAAACGCCCCACAGGGTAAATGCGTTCTTTAACATTGGGCAAGAGGTCCACAACAGTCTTGCGGCCCTTGTCATCTGTCACACTGGAAATCACTCCACGTGGTTTGTTAAGCAGATAGTAGACCTTTTCTTCATTGTAGATAGGTTGACCTTCCACTTCGACCTTGTCACCAGACTTGATGGTCGTCGCTAATTCACGCACCACTTGGCCGTTGACGGTTACTAAACCTTGCTTGATCAGCTCTTCTGCTTTTCTCCTACTGGCCACACCTGCGTGGGCAATATATTTATTGATTCTCATCTTCTTCTATCCTTTCACCAAATAATTGGCTTTCTTGGGCTTGAATCTCAAGCTCATCAATCACTGGCAGTTCTTCCAAATGGTTAATTCCCATGTAATCTAGGAAATAATCCGTGGTCACATAGAGGTTGGGGCGGCCCAAAACTTCTTTTTTTCCATCTTCTCTTATCAATTCAAAAGCTTGTAGCTTAGCTAGAGCTCCACTCGAATTAACCCCACGAATAGCATCAATCTCAATTCGGGTAATCGGTTGCTTGTAGGCAATGATGGACAAGGTTTCAAGAGCAGCCCGAGATAAACTTTGGTTGATGGGCGCCTTGGAGTATTCCTTCAAAATCGCTGCAAATTGAGGCTTGGTGACCAATCTGTATGCACCACCTGTCTCGATAAGGGACAAGCTCGAATCTTGGTCTTTTTCATACTTCCGGGCTAATTTTTCTAAACTCTGTTGGATGCCTGTCGGTGGCAGAGAGAGGAGTTCAGCCAACTGACGGACCCGAATCCCATCTTCACCTGCTACAAACAAGAGCGCTTCTATTTCTGCTAAAGTACTCATCTTTCCTCTCTATCAAGTCTAGCTTTGTGCCTCTTGACTTTCTTCCTTCTTTTCCATAAGATAGATATCTCCGAAACTCTCCTCTTGCACGAGGGTCAGTTCCTGGGTTTTGATTAACTCTAGGGTCGCCAAAAAGAGGGTAATGACCTCTTGGACATTCTGGGCTTCCTTGAACAAATCCTGCAAGCGCAACTGGTCTCGTCCAGACAAGGACTCTTTTACGATGACCATCATGTCCTCAATCTTATACTCATCGCGCAGGATGGTCGTGTGGTTCTGAGCAAATTCCTCTTTTTTCTTGGCTAGGATATTTGAAAAAGCCAAAAAGAGGTCAATGGTCGTCTTGTCATGTACAAGCTCTGCATCTTCGTAAATCAACTCTGTCGGCGCTTTGGAATAGTACTGAGCCCGATCTTGGTGCTTAGCCTCCAAGTGCTCCCCCAAGAGCTTGAACTTGCGGTATTCTTCGATTTGGGAGAGAAGGTCCTGCTCCAGGTCATCCTCTAAGTCTGTCACTTCTGCTACCTTTGGCAAGAGCTTGCGGCTCTTGATCAGCATCAGCTGACTGGCCATAACCATATACTCGCCCGTCACTTCCAGACGCATGGCCTGCAGAGTTGAGACATAGGCTAGATACTGTTCGATAACTTCCGTAATGGGCACATCGTAGATATCCATCTGATATTTGGAAACCAAGTGCAAGAGCAAGTCCAGGGGCCCTTCAAAATCTTTTAATTTAATATCCATTATCTATATTTTTCTAAGGTCAGAACTGTTTTTAATCCTAGTTTTTTTGCAATTTCGTACAAATCGACCTTGTTTTCTATCTGTCTTAGAATGAACTGTTCCCGTAGGGCTTGGGCTGATAGTTCTGGGAAACCTTTCTCCTTGACAAAGGACTCCAGCTGACGAAAGGCCCACTGACGAGAATAGGCTTTCCCTCCCCTTTCAAAGAGATAGGTCTGCCCCATTAAGGGTTCTAGCTCTGGAATCAAGGTCGTAGGTATGGTGACAATCCTCTGTTGGGAAGCCTTGCTGATTCTCAACACTTGAAAATCCAGATTGATATCTGCAACCTTGAGGGCTAAAATCTCACTTGGCAAGAGCCCTATTTCCAAGATAAGAAGCGCCAGCAAGCGTCCTTCTGGATAATTACTTTCCTGCCAAAAAGAGTCTAGATCTAGAATCTCTGGCTTTTCAGTCTTCTTTTCAGCTTGTTTGGCTAATTCCAGACGGTAAAAACTGTCCACTTCTCCTTTTCGATAGAGAAAGTAGAGAAATTGGTTGCAGGCCGAAAGTTTTCGCTTCTGGGCGCTAATTTTTAGATTGGCTAGCTGGCCTTGGTAAATCTTAAGACTGGTCTCAAAAATCCGCTCACCCACAATGTCTAAAAATTGCTCCAGATCATACTTATAGGACTGCTTGGAATTGGCAGACAAGCCCTGTTTTTCCTCTAAAAAGTCTGAAATCCTATCTCTCATTTGCATCGAATCTCATATTCCTTACTAAAGTCATGCAAAAGGGCATTGACAGCCTTGAGGATGGACTTGCGCGTGATGATTCCTTGGAAAATTCCTTCACCATCTACCACTGGCAAGAAGGGTTCATCCACCAGTTTATGGAGGACCTCTGTGATGTTATAGTCTGGAGCGACGACTGCCACATCTGTCTTGGTCATATTGACGATGTCTGTCGTTGCCATCTGCTCATCCGTCAAACCTTGCTCCATTTGATAAGCCAAAATGTCCCTCAGACCAATGGTTCCAACAAAGCGTTTGTCAAAGGTCACAACAGGGATACGGGTATAGGTGATTTGGCTCAGCACCAAAATTGCATGGTCAGCGTTATGGGTATCAATCAAGGCTGCTAGATTCTCAGCAGGGGTAAGAAAAGTCTCTTCCTGCTCCAATAAAAATGCTTCAAATTCCTTGGCAATCATCGAGCAAACTCCTTGGACAAGCCTGGATAAACCTCATGGTCACGTGTCAAAAAGTCTACTTTAAAATAGCTGTCATCAATCTCCACTCGAGCATAGAGACATTCTCTGATAGTCCCTCGTGGTTGGCTGATGGAGCCTGGATTTAGAAAAAGAGTCTTGCCTTCCATCCAAGCATTTGGCACATGCAAGTGACCATAGAGACAGATATCGGCCTCTTCTTCCTGAGCCCAGTAGTCCAACTTTTGAAAGTTGAAATTGATGTCAAACAAGTGTCCATGCGTCTGGATGATCTTAGTGGGACCAAGTTGAGTCACCAACCGTTCTGGGTAGCCAGCATAAAAGTCCATATTTCCTTTGACGACATGAATGCCTTCCCAGAGCGGAGAGTCTGGACGGAGTTCTGAGTCACCATCGTGAAAAATGGCATCAACTTTCCCCAGATAACGATCACGAATTTCTTCCACAATCAAGCTATCGCCATGGGAATCACTCATTACAATGATGGTTTGCTTTGCCATGATGGAAATACCTCCAAAAGTTTCTTAACGGCTAAGGCACGGTGGGATTGGCTATTTTTTTCTTCAAGGGTTAATTCAGCTGCTGACTTACCTGTCTCTCCCACAAGGAAGAGCGGATCATAACCAAAGCCATTTTCACCCTTGGGTTCAAAGTTGATATAACCTGGCCAGTCAGCTTCAACCACCAGCTTTCCTTGTTTGGACTAGCTACGACTAGGGTTGTGTGGAATTGAGCCGAACGGTCCTTGAGTTCAAAGACCATGGCCAATTCGTGCAAGAGTTTGGCATTGTTTTCACGGTCGGTTGCTCCCACACCTGCAAAACGGGCTGACCAGACTCCTGGCAAACCGCCGAGGACATCGACTTTGAGACCTGAGTCATCTGCTAGCACCATCTTGCCTGTTAATTGGGAAATGGTTTCTGCTTTGAGGCGGGCATTTTCTTCAAAGGTCATACCTGTTTCAGCTACTTCAGGCAAATCTGGATAGTCATTGAGATTTTCCACATCGTAGCCTAACTTGTCAAAGATAGCTCGGAATTCCTTGGTCTTTCCTTCGTTACGAGTCGCAATGAGCAGAGTTTCTCTGACCTTGCTAGTTTCAAAGAAGGTTTCCACTTCAACTCCTTCTTTAGGCAATTCGACATGCAAAAGCTGTCCATTTTCAATCAAGAGCAGGGCACCCTGACGTTGGATGACTTCTAGATTGCGGCCTGCTTCAGCATTTAAAATCTCAACGATAAAGGAGAGCAGACGGAAGTTAGAAGACCAGCGCATCACCGTTATCGTAATCGGAAAGCCATTTTCCTCGTCACGAAAAATCCGCGCTAAATCCATAAAATCAAGCTCGAGAGAATCTTTGATAAGGCTATAGATGCCTCCATAGACATCCCAGACACCGACATACCAGTCCTGGTCATCCTTGTATTCATAAATTTTATTTGTCATAATGTTACATGCTCCACATGAATCTCTTTTTCCAGCCATTCTTCCCCAATCTGGGCAAAACTTTGGCTACTGGCTGTTGTGTAAAAACGATGTTGAAGAGGCCCCGCATCTCGGCTACGATTGATTTCAAAATAGTTCAGTAAAACCGAGATATCCCGTACACACTCTGCCCCACTATCGATGAGTTTTACATCTGGTCCCATGACATTTTGGATGATGGGGCGAAGGAGCGGGTAATGGGTACAACCCAGAATCAAGCTATCCACCTTGCCGACCAAGGGACGCAGGGTTTCATAAACCACTTTCTTGGTTACACTAGTTGATAAGGCACCAGATTCAACCAAGGGGGCAAACTTGGGACAGGCCAAACTTTCCACCTGTAAGTCTGGATCCAAATCATGGATTTTCTGACGGTAGATGTCTGATTGTACCGTCATGGGAGTTCCAATCACCCCGATTTTCCCACCTTGACTGGACTTGATAGCTGCCGAAGCTCCTGGCAAAATCACACCTAGAACGGGAATGTCTAGTTTGGCCTTGATTTCTTCCCAGACGACCGCAGTCGCAGTATTACAAGCAATGACAATCATCTTGACATCCTTGGTCAAGAGAAAGTTGACCAACTGCCAAGTATATTCACGAATTTGCTCAGCAGGACGGGGACCATAGGGTGCCCGTGCCGAATCTCCAATATAGACGATTTCTTCATGGGGAAGCTGGCGCATGAGCTCACGAACAACAGTCAAGCCCCCGACACCCGAATCCAAAAAACCAATTGGTCGATTATCCATACAGTCTTCTTTCTAGTCTTTTTTCTGATTGATAGTTCATCATGATTCCTTGTCCTGAACGATCGGATAGACAGCTTGATAAAATGTCAACTTCCTCTCTCTTAATCATAATCAAATATCAATAGAATGCAAGGAAAAAGTCTTATCATTGAGAACTATTGAACATAGTGAGAAGTCTGGAACTTTCATCCCAGACTTTTCCTATTTATTTCTTTTTGTTCTTAGCAAGAGCTGCTTTTTGTTGGCGGATAATCTGGTGGTAAACTTGTTGTACCTTGGCTTCGCTTGGCTTTTGACCATTTGCGCTCAAGAAAGCACGAACTGCGTCAGCGTTCAAACGTGGGTTGTCAGCATATTTTTTTTCGATTTGCTTACGAGCCAAGTAAATCCCTCCAAGAGCTCCTCCTAGAAAAGCTAACACAATCAAGATAATTGCTAAAAGTAAATCCATTCTTTTTCTCCTGTTTCTTTTTGAGTCTTCTATATTATACCATAAAGTGACTTTCCTGACTAGTTTGTTTTACGCTTTCAAGAGGGGGTTAAGCCAATTCTAAGCTAGTCTTACAATCAGAATGAATTATGAAATTACGAATAATTCCACCCTTTCCTCTCTTTCTTCTACTATTTTAAGAAAAAACAACAGCAAATATGTATCTTGCTAAAAACCTCTTGACAAATGCTAAGCGACCATTAGAATGGGAGGTAAGGAGATAAATAGAAACAAAATAAACGAAACTGCTTTATAAAATGTAAGCGGTTTCGAACAAACAAAGGAGGGTTTTATGAAAAAACACTTTTGGGAGAAATCCTGTCGCTATAGCATCCGCAAGCTGACGGTTGGGACTGCTTCTGTTTTACTGGGGGCTGTTTTTCTAGTCAACCATACTGTAGCCGCAGACAGTGTTGAGGTCAAACAAACTGAACCAACCTCTGTCGAAGCTATCACTAAGCCTGATAGTGAACCCAAAGCAGCTGAAGCGACTGAAACTACAAAACCGTCTCTAGCCGAGAGTCCAGTAGTTTCCGAAAGCAAGCCAGCTGTGGAGACTCAGACAACAAATAGTCAATCTAGTGAAGAAGCCATTGTAGAAGCTAAAGAAAATAAGGAACCTGAAAAAACAGATCAGCCGGTGACAAAGCAAGAGAACTATCAACTCAACTACGATCAGCCAACAGCTCCCTCCTATGACGGATGGGAAAAGCAAGCCCTTCCTGTCGGAAACGGAGAGATGGGAGCCAAGGTATTTGGCCTAATTGGCGAAGAGAGAATCCAGTACAACGAAAAGACCCTCTGGTCAGGAGGACCACAACCCGATAGCACCGACTATAACGGAGGAAACTACAAGGATCGCTACAAGGTCTTAGCAGAGATACGTAAAGCCCTCGAAGCTGGTGACCGCCAAAAAGCTAAACAGCTCGCTGAACAAAATCTAGTTGGACCAAACAACGCCCAGTACGGACGTTATCTAGCCTTTGGAGATATCTTCATGGTCTTTAATAACCAGAAGAAAGGGTTAGATACTGTAACAGATTATCATCGTGGTTTGGATATCACTGAAGCCACTACGACCACTTCTTACACCCAAGATGGGACGACTTTCAAACGCGAAACCTTCTCCAGTTATCCTGATGATGTCACTGTAACCCACTTGACCAAAAAAGGAAACAAGACACTTGACTTTACCCTTTGGAACAGCTTGACAGAAGACTTGCTTGCTAATGGCAACTACTCTTGGGAATATTCCAACTATAAGAATGGTCATGTCACTACAGATGCAAACGGAATCCTTCTAAAGGGAACTGTCAAAGATAACGGCCTCCAATTTGCATCCTATCTAGGAATTAAAACGGACGGAAAGGTGACTGTTCAGGACGAAACTCTGACCGTTACAGGCGCAAGTTATGCAACCCTCTATCTCAGTGCCAAGACTAACTTTGCTCAGAATCCAAAAACCAACTATCGAAAAGACATTGACCTCGAAAAAACAGTTAAAGGTATTGTCGAAGCAGCTAAGGCCAAAGACTACGAGACACTTAAAAAGGCCCATATCAAGGACTATCAAAGTCTCTTTAACCGCGTTAAACTAAATCTAGGTGGAAGCAAGACTGCTCAAACGACAAAAGAGGCCCTTCAAGGCTATAACCCAGAAAAAGGGCAAAAATTGGAAGAACTCTTCTTCCAATATGGCCGATATCTGCTGATTAGTTCTTCTCGTGATCGGATAGATGCCCTTCCTGCCAACCTACAAGGAGTCTGGAATGCTGTAGACAATCCACCTTGGAACGCTGACTACCACCTCAATGTCAATTTGCAAATGAACTATTGGCCAGCCTATATGAGCAACCTTGCTGAGACAGCCAAGCCCATGATCAATTACATTGACGACATGCGCTACTATGGTCGTATCGCCGCCAAGGAATACGCTGGTATCGAATCCAAAGATGGACAAGAAAATGGTTGGCTGGTCCACACCCAAGCAACACCATTTGGCTGGACTACTCCAGGTTGGAATTACTATTGGGGTTGGTCTCCAGCAGCTAACGCTTGGATGATGCAAAACGTCTATGATTACTACAAGTTCACCAAGGATGAGACCTATCTCAAAGAAAAGATTTATCCAATGCTCAAGGAAACAGCTAAGTTCTGGAACTCCTTCTTGCACTATGACAAGGCCAGTGACCGTTGGGTGTCTTCTCCATCCTACTCACCTGAACACGGGACCATTACCATCGGAAATACCTTTGACCAATCGCTAGTCTGGCAGCTATTCCACGACTACATGGAAGTCGCCAACCATCTGAATGTCGACCAAGACTTAGTCACAGAGGTCAAGGCTAAATTTGACAAACTCAAACCACTTCACATCAACAAAGAGGGACGCATCAAGGAATGGTACGAAGAGGACAGTCCGCAATTCACCAATGAAGGGATTGAAAATCACCACCGTCACGTTTCCCATCTAGTTGGTCTCTTCCCAGGTACACTCTTTAGCAAGGACCAGGCTGAATACCTAGAGGCTGCGCGTGCTACCTTGAACCACCGTGGAGATGGTGGTACTGGTTGGTCTAAGGCCAATAAAATCAACCTCTGGGCTCGTCTGCTGGACGGTAACCGTGCCCATCGCTTACTCGCTGAACAACTCAAGTATTCAACCCTAGAAAATCTTTGGGATACCCACGCGCCTTTCCAAATCGACGGAAACTTTGGGGCAACCAGTGGGATGGCAGAAATGCTCCTCCAATCACATACTGGCTATATTGCACCATTACCAGCTCTTCCAGATGCCTGGAAAGACGGTCAGGTTTCTGGCTTGGTTGCTCGAGGAAACTTTGAAGTCAGCATGAAGTGGAAAGATAAAAATCTGCAAAGCTTGTCCTTCCTTTCAAATGTCGGTGGAGACTTGGTTGTAGATTATCCAAATATCGAAGCCAGCCAAATCAAGGTCAATGGCAAACCAGTCAAGGCAACGATCCTTAAAGAGAATCGTATCCAGCTTGCAACACAAAAAGGTGACGTCATTACTTTTGAACACTTCCCCGGTCGTGTAACCAGTCTAACAGCAGTTCGACAAAATGGAGTCACTGCCGAACTCACCTTTAACCAAGTAGAAGGCGCTACCCACTATGTCATCCAAAGACAAGTGAAAGAAGAAACTGGCCAAACCTCTGCGACCAGAGAATTTGTAACCAATCAAACCCACTTTATTGACCGATCACTAAATCCTCAACATGCCTACACCTATACTGTCAAGGCTATGCTGGGCGAAGTTTCCACACAAGTTTCTGAACAGGCCACTGTTGAAACCTATAGCGAGTTGATGGACGACAGAGATAGTCGTATCCAGTACGGAGCTTCCTTTGGAAACTGGGCAGACGCAGAATTATTTGGAGGAACAGAGAAATTTGCTGACCTTTCAAAAGGAGACTACACAGACGAAGATCTCACTGCTACCATTCCTTTCACTGGCGTTGGTATCGAAATCTATGGACTGAAATCGTCTGAACTAGGTCTTGCCACTGCTAAAATTGATGGCAAAGAGGTCGGCGAACTTGACTTCCATACTGCTGGGGCAACTGAAAAAGGTAGTCTCATCGGTCGCTTCACTGGATTATCTGACGGACCTCACACATTGACTCTTCGTGTTAAACGTGAGCACAAAGGGCGTGGTAGTGAGCGCTCGAAAATTTCATTAGACTACTTCAAGATCCTAGCAGGAACAGGCAATACGATTGAAAAAATGGATGATCGTGATTCGCGCATCCAGTATGGTTCCCAGTTTAAGGACTGGTCCGACCCTGAACTCTACGGAGGCACGGAAAAGTACGCTGATATTAACAACAGCGACTCTAGTGCAGCTTCAGAAGCTCAGGCAACTATTTCCTTTACAGGTACAGGTATTCGTATCTATGGTTTGAAGAGCCTTGCCCTTGGACGAGCACGTGTTACACTAGATGGCAAAGAAATGCCAAGTCTAGATTTCTACACCTCAGGTGCGACCGAAAAGAGAGCCTTTATTGGAGAATTTACAAATCTCACTGACGGTCCGCACACCCTGACATTACAAGTTGATCCAGATTCGCCAGAAGGTCGCAAGAAAATCTCTCTAGACTCCTTTGATATCATCAAAGCCCCTGCTGTTGGTCTAGATAGTCCGAGCATCGCGCCTCTTAAGGAAAATGACAAAACCATTTCCTTAAGCCTACCAGCTGAAGATTGGGAAGCCATCGCAGTGACCTTCCCAGGTGTCAAAGATCCTCTAGTTTTGCGTAAGGTGGATGAAACGCATCTGGTTACCAGTGGGGATCAGACTATCCTATCAATCCAAGACAATCAAGTTCAAATCCCAATCCCTGACGAAACCAATCGCAAAGCTGGAAATGCCATTGAAGCTTATACCATTCAAGGAAATACCACAAGCAGCCCTATCGTAGCCGTCTTTACTAAAAAGGATGAAAAGAAAGTTGATGAGAAGCAACCAACTACAAGCAAGGGAGAGGAACCAGCTCCTACTGTTGAAATTCCTGAATACACTAAACCTATCGGGACTGCAGGGCAAGAAGTGCCACCCACTGTAGAAAAGCCTGAATACACCGATCCTATTGGGACCGTAGGACAAGAAGAGCCTCCTACTGTAGATAAGCCTGAATACACCGAACCTATCGGAACAGCAGGGCAAGAAGAGTCCCCTACTGTAGAAAAGCCTGAATACACCAAACCTATCGGAACAGCAGGTCAAGAGGAAACTCCTACTGTTGAAAAACCTGAATACACTAAACCTATCGGAACTAGCGGAGATCAGGCCGCTCCAAGCCTTAGCCTTCCTGACTATCCAGTTCAAGTCTTAAAAGATAAGGAGACTGGAGTAGAAATCATCGGTGGAGCCAGCGACTTAGAAGGAATTTCTCACGTTTCTAGCCGACGTGTCCTAGCTCAAGAACTCTTTGGCAAGACCTATGACGCTTACGACCTACAACTTAAAAATCCAACAGATCATAGCGTACAGCCAAAAGGCGCTGTCTTAGTTCGCTTGCCTGTTTCAGCTAGCGTAGAAAACATCTACTACATCACTCCAACCAAGGAGTTGCAAGTCCTTGATTTCACCGTTCGAGACGGAAAGGTAGAATTCATCACTAATCATTTCAGTACCTATGCTGTCGTCTATCAAGCAACTGGAACAAGCTCTAACACAGAGGAAAAACCAAGTACTTCAGATGCAGAAACCTCAGCACACGAGGCTGAACAACTTTCAGCTAGTCCGAGCCTTGCGAAAACTGGAAATCATTCTTCTAAAGAAGAACTTCCAGCAACAGGAGAAGCGTCCAACCCACTCCTCTTCTTAGCAGGACTCAGCCTAGCCCTTACAGCCACTTTTATGTTAAAAGGAAGAAAGGATGACTCCAACTAACCTTTAAGCACACAAAAACAGGATGAAGATCACCTTCATCCTGTTTTATTTTGTAATCAGAAATTATGTTTACAGTAGGTATAAAAAGGCTAAGGTCAAGAGACTTGCTAGAAGCCCAACTCCCCAAAAGAAGAAATCAACCTTCCACTCACTCCAAGGATTGCCCTTGCCTGAGAATCCTCCAAGCTCAAAATGATGATGCACAGGTGTCATACGGAAAATACGCTTTCCACCACTAAGTTTGAAGTAGGTAACCTGCATCATAACAGAGCTTGTCTCAAAAACATAGATAATCCCAATCAGCAAAAGGGTCCATTCTTGGTGGAGCGCCATAGAGATTGCTGCCAGCATTCCACCAAGAGCCAAACTTCCCACATCTCCCATAAAGACCTTGGCAGGTTTGTGGTTAAAGACGAAGAAGCCTAGCAAACCACCAATCATGGCAAGAATCACAAGAAGAATATCCAGTTGATTTTGCATATAAGCAATCACACCGTAGGCCGATAAGCTAATCACCACGGAAATACTTGCTAAGCCGTCGATCCCGTCCGTCAGATTCACCGCATTTGAAAAGCCAACTAGCCAGAAAAGGGCAAAGAAAATATAGAAAATTCCCAGATGAACTTGGTAGCCAAAGACTGAAAGCATGTCGCCACCGCGCTCATAAAAGAGGTAGAAAATCACTCCTCCAAGCAGCTGGAGAGCAAGTTTTTGCTTGGGATTTAAGCCTTCGTTAATCTTACGAAAGACCTTGAGGAAATCATCCAAAAAACCTACCAAACCATACAAAACCAAGATAAACAAAATCATGCCTACATTGTTGGTCAATTGTTGTGTAAAGAGAGCGACAAGGAAACTCACAACTACTGCAACGATCAGGAAAACAAGACCCCCCATGGTTGGAGTCCCAGCTTTAGCTTGGTGTTGCTTGACATCCTCGTGCATCTGCTGACCTGTAATCTGTGCTTTTCGATAAAATCGGATAAAGGCTGGAATACCTATCAAGGTCAATAGAAAGGCTAGAACTCCAGCACTAATGGAACTAATCATCTTAATCTCCTAAAGTTATTTTCATTTTTTTAATGTCTTTGAGGGCTGTATTGGCACGGACACTTTGTTTCTTGACCGTTTTACCGCTACCTTCCCATTCGACTTCTATATTGAGCCATTTGGCAAATGTTTGCACATTTTCATCTGTCCAGCCGTACATATCAGGCATTTCTTCGACCTTATCAGACAGGATCAAGATCTGCTGATTGGCTTCCAAATTATCTCCTTCAGAAACCGAGAGTTCCTTGATCTTGGTTCCTGTTCCGATAACGATTGGTTGGACAAGGTTACGACGCAATTCCTCTGCTAGGTCACCCGGCGTAAAGTCCTTGGTAGCTGGCATGGCATAGCTTGTTGTCTTGCTGACCTGATCCAAGCTCTTGGCAGTTGACTGAAGATTGAGGGATTCTTTCATGGCAGAAGCTCGCTCAAGGATTGGGTTGGCAAACTCTCCCAGCTGAACACCTGAATAATGCTCTGGCTGTTGCACCGTTACATAGAGAATAAAGTCAGGATTCTCAGCAGGATGCATCGACACAACGGAGAAGATATAGTTGGTTTCACCTGTTAGGTAGCCCCCATTCTTCTCATCAGCAATCTGAGCAGTTCCTGATTTGAGGGCAACATTCTGACCTGGAACATTGACATTAGGCTTTCCTGTGCTATGGTTGTACATGGTACCATAGACAGGATCTGTTCCGACCATGACCATGTGATCCCGAGTAGAGGATGCTGCCGCTTTTGATACAGGATTTCCGACGATTTCCTTTTGAGACTTACGGACAGACTGGTCATTTGGGTCATAGAGGGCGCTGATAAATTTTGGCTCCAACATAACCCCATCGTTGGCAATGGCTGTAAAAGCACGTAGCATCTGGGTCTGCGTTACAGAAATCCCCTGACCAAATGCACTCATGGCAATATTAACAATATTATCTGCAGGCAATTGACCTGAATACTCATCAGTCAGACCAAAACGCGTCGGCACCCCAAACTTAAAGCGATTGAGATAATCCAACCAAGTAGCATCTCCCATTTTTTGTTCAAGTAGACTCATTCCAACATTACTGGAGTGAGCGAAACCTTGTGAGAAAGTCATCATCCCACCAGTAGTCAAACCATCATTAACATCCCAATCTCGAGTCGTCGCATCCGCTATTTTTAATTCACTGCTATTGAAGTATTCTCCACCTGGGAAGGTATTGTTATCAATAGAAGAAGCTAACGTCATGACCTTCATGGCTGATCCTGGTTCATAGTTACTTTGATAAAGAATATCACGCCAAACAAAGTCCTTAGTGATTCCTTCCTTAGTATCGGCATCAAAGGTTGGTCGTTGCGTTGTTGCGAGAATTTCCCCTGTTTTGGCACTGACCAAGGTCGCCGTCATGTACTTGCCTTTTACCTTTTCCTGAAAGGCATCCATCTGGGTTTCCATAAAGGATTGCAAGGGACTAGAAAGGGTTGTGTAGACATCTTTTCCATCTACCGTTTGTTGGGAAGCCTGATCTGTACCCGGAACAATATTTCCCAGACGATCTTTCTCATAGGTGATGATCCCATCTGTACCCGCCAGAATGTTATTTAAAGAACTCTCCAATCCAGATGTCCCAATCAAACGTTTGGTGCCATCCTCATTTTCATGGAGTTGCGCTAAACCGATAAAGGAAGAAGCAAACTGTCCATTGGGATAACTGCGGTTAGGGCTAGTTGTAAAGTCAATCCCCTCAACGCCAGCAGTTTTTAGGTCATTTTTAATAGCCATCATATTGGCATAGGTGATCCCATTTCCCTTGGTACCAAAGGATACCTGTTTTAGATCTGGTTGAGAAAGCTGTTCTTTGACATAAGACTCTTCCATATCTAGGTATTTATGGAAAATCTCAGCTACCTTATTAAATTGAGAATCCTCTACATAGAGAATTTTGCCTGTTGCTGACTTGTAGGTCTTGTCAATAACGGCATAGATATTATACGAAGTCGCATCCTCAGCAATAGGCGTTCCATTACGATCGTAGATGGTTCCCCGTTTTGCAGGAATCGTCTTGGTTGTTTGATGGACCTTGTTTGCTTCTTGAACCAAGTCCTTACCAAATTTTTTACCCGTTCCGATAATGACCGCAAAGTTGACCAAAAAGACAGCGAAGAGTATGACAGCCAATAAACTCAGGCTTTTCCCTACTCTTCGGCGGTTTTCTTCTGGAGATTTACGGTTACGAACGGCATAACGGATGATTTTTTCTTTCCACTGTTTCATTTCTTACTCCGCTGCTCGGATATTTTCGTTATTCAACTGCAAATCCTTAGAGTTTGCAATCTCTTTCAAACGTTCTGAACGAATCAATTCATTGACCTCTTGCTTGGCATCGTCTAGCTCTGTTTTCTTTTCTTCGATTTGAGCATTGACCTTAGTTAATTCATTCTGAACTTGTAATAGCTTGGTCTGCATAAACACAACGCTAATTGCCAGGATAATCATTGTTGCAGCAATCGAAACATAGAAGGCCTTTTCCACACGTGAAAAACCTTTAAACTTCGTTTGCAATAACTGGCTTGTTTTTTCGATTCTTTCTGCCATGTTTTTCCTCTTACTTGTGAATTTTTCTAGCCACGCGCAACTTAGCTGAATGCGAACGGTTGTTGGCTTCTAGCTCTTCAGCACTTGGCAAGATTGGCTTGCGGGATACCAATTCCATCTTGGGCTTAAGGTCATCTGGAATGAAGGGCAAGCCTTTGGGAACTTCCACTGTTGAAGCTTCTTTAAATAGTTGCTTGGTCAAGCGGTCTTCCAGCGAATGGAAGGTAATGACCGAGATTCTCCCATCTAGAGCCAGCATGTCCATAGCCTGCTGGATGGATTCATCTGCTGCACCCAGCTCATCATTGACTTCGATTCGGATAGCCTGGAAAATCTGCTTGGCAGGGTGCCCCTTTTTCTTGAGTTCCTTGGCAGGCTTGGCAGACTTGATAATCTCTGCCAACTCCGTCGTCGTCTCAATTGGTTTCACCTCACGCGCTTGCTCAATCTTACGAGCAATCTGTTTAGAAAACTTATCCTCACCATACTTGAAAAAGATCCGAACCAAGTCATGATAGTCATAATGATTGACCACCTCATAGGCCGTCAGACTAGCTTCCTGATTCATCCGCATATCCAGTGGCGCATCCTTTTTATAAGAAAAGCCACGCTCACGCTGATCCAGCTGAGGACTGGACACTCCCAAGTCATAACAAATTCCATCAATTTCCTGGACACCAGCCTCCTGCAAACGTGCCTGCAAATGACGGAAGTTATCCTTGATAAAGGTTACCATCCCCTTTTCGATATAGGGTGCCAACCTTTTTTGCGCATTGTCAATGGCATTCTGGTCCTGGTCAAAGGCATAGAGATGCCCTTTTTCGCTCAATTTACTTAATAAATATTCGCTATGGCCTGCTCCGCCTAAGGTCGCATCAACGTAGGTACCGTCAGGTTTTACGTCAAGCATATCAATCGTTTCATGAAGCAAGACCGTTACATGATGAAATTCTTTTGTCATATCCTATCTATTTTACCACAAATCTGACCAGCTTGCACTTGTCAGACAAGGCTAAGTTTCTTCGAAAAAAATTCTCAAAAATATGTCATATATACTTGACATCTCATCTCCAAAAGAATACAATATAGTCAAATATATACGACACATCAGAAAGGAGACCCTATGAATCGTGTGAAAGAATTCCGCAAGGAACTGGGCATTTCTCAGCTCGAGCTCGCCAAAGATATCGGTGTCTCGAGACAGACCATCAACATGATTGAAAACGACAAGTACAATCCAACCCTGGAACTCTGTCTCAACCTCGCCCGCAGCCTCCAAACTGACCTCAACAGTCTCTTTTGGGAAGACGATTTTTAAAAAAGGAGCAAACAAATGAAAAAAGAAACTCTCACTGACAAACTCATCAAACGCACATACGGCATTTCTGGCCCCCTTGACGAACACAAACGGCGCGAGGCCGATCGTATCGGGAATCAGGTCTTTATCGTTCTCTTTTATCTCATGATATTTGGCAACCTCATCCCCTTTGTCCTTGCTTATAAATACCCACAAATTGTCGCTATCGGCTATCCTCTCGTGGTGTTTGGCATTTCGATGATGGTTGCCCTCTATGTGGTCTCTCAAACCAAGAAAACGGGCATCACAGCTATTGATCCCGAAATGCTGAGTCAGAAAGAAAGTAAACAGCTACATTTTCCGGGTCTAAAAGCGGGTCTGATCTATGGGCTAGGTATGTTCTTTGGAATACCATTTCTTAATACTCTCACAGATGATAGCAAGGATTATCTTGGTTCTCTTTTAAATACAGGGCATTTTGTATCAACTATCCTAGCTACCCTCTTCTTCGGAGTGACCATACAAATTATCGTCTCTCTTCGCATTCGAAAAGCAAAGAAAGACCAAGAAGACGACTAGGAGGTGCCTTATGAAATCACTAGCAAGATTACTGATCAGTCATGTTTTTATCAGTATTTTCCTCACCATCGCCCTTGTTTCAGGAGCTATATCTCATACAGTTTTAATACTCTTACTCCTCTTTCTTCCTGCGCTCAATAAAGGACTGGAAAAAATCCAATCAAAACGGATACCTAGCCTCAACGCCGCGCTCTTCTTTCTCCTCATATCCTTGCCACAGCTTTTAACTAACCCCACCCAATGGAAATTACCAATATTCCTAGCCGTAACCATCATTTCAAGTTTGGCCTACTTCTATAACTTTTATCAAGTAGTTAAAGAAGTAGATCAAAAACAGTTGATTTAGGAGATTACTCCCATGAAAAAAGAAGATTTCACCACTCGCTTACTCAAACTATTCTTTCACATACAAGGCCCCTTTGATGAATGCCGCCAAGAGGTGATCTACAGGGCTTGTGCGCGTTCCTTGATCCAAATCGTTTACTCCTCCCTCCTACTCTTCTTGTTCTATCTCCTATTTGGACGCTTCATAGAGTTGGTTCGAGATGCTATGCCCTACCTCTATTTTGGACTTATCTTCGTCCTCTCATCTAGGGCGAGACTAGCAGTTCGCAACTTACATTTAGACAAGGATGACCCGTCCGAAATCCATCACAAAAGCTACAGCAAAAGTCAAATTAACGTTCGTAGTTGGGGTGTATTCATCAGCATTCCAATTGGCTTGTTTGTCTTATTAGCCTTTCACAAACTCTTTGTTCAGCATCTTCCCCTCGATACCTTTTGGGACAATCTCTCCCAGTTCGATAAAACGCTCCCTTTACTAGTCTTAGGTTTGGGAATTGGTGCCATCTTTGGAACCATGGCCTACGCCTTTTTATCGGAACACGTTAAAAAATAGAGCAAGATTCGCTAATTTCTCATTTTATAGGCAAAGAATCCCACCTAGTTCGTTCTAGGTGGGATTCCCACTTCAATTCATAGGATATTTTCCAAAATATCTACTGACCCTCGTCACCAATTCTCCCACTGGGTTTCAACCTTGACATCGCCATAGTTGCTTGGCGAGTATTTACTGTCATAAATGGAACACCAGTCCTTCAAGACTTTTTGGTTTACGATTTCTTCATAGTAAGAATCCAAATCCTTGGCAGTGATACCGTACTGCTCTAGATAGGATTTTACTTGCTCTTCGTCTTCGATATAAGTTTCCGATCTATTTTCATAAATCAGAATTTTTTTAACTAATACTTTTTTATTAAATTCGTAATGAATAACAAAGTTAATTTTTTCTCCTGAGTTAGCATATCTTTCAAACCAAATATTTACACCTTTACTACTACCATCAAAATTAAACCGTAGTTCTAAATTCTTCACATCGCTTCCAAGAGAAGAATCATCGTATGTTATTATTGATTCATACTTATCCGTTTCATTCATATTCGAATCATAAAGCTTTCGATTTTTTACTGTCACATTTTTTAAGTCTTTGAAGTTATAATGTCCCAAATAATTTTTTGCTGTTTCTTGGTAAATTTCATCAAAAATGTTTTTAGGTTGACGCACAAAAAAGTAAAAACAGGATGATATGATTATCACGAATAAGGCTACTAAACCGAGGATTTTCTTCATGTTATCACCAATTCTCCCACTGGGTTTCAATCTTGACATCGCCATAGTTGCTTGGTGAGTACTTACTGTCATAAATCGAACACCAGTCTTTCAAGACTTTCTGGTTGACGATTTCGTCGTAGTAAGAATCCAAATCCTTAGCAGTGATACCGTACTGCTCTAGGTAGGATTTCACCTGAGCTTCGTCTTCGATATAACTATCCTCATTTCCTGATATCACAATCTGAATTGACTTTGTGATTGTTTTAGTATTTGGATTATATTTGTTGACCATCCATAGCTTCGTACCATCAGCTATTTTTCTCTCAAATGAAACAAACAGTTTACTATACGCTTTCTCAAAATTAAATCCAACTCTCAGTTCAAGATAATCCTCTGGAGGAGTCTTATACTTTCCTAAAGGGCTATATTTAAAATGATCTCCATCACTTGGCCAGACATCATCGATTTCAAAACCTTCTATATTTCTTAAAATATTATTTGTGCGATAGGTTTTCTCTGTTTCCTGATAGATTTCATCAAAAATGTTTTTAGGTTGTTTAGAAAAAAAGTAAAGACAAACTGATACAAGTAATACTACTATTGTTAAAACACCTAGAATTTTCTTCATAGATTTCCTCCTAGTCCGCCACGGCTTCCAAGCGGTTTAAAAACTTGGATACACCTGAATAGTTACTTTCAATATATGCTTTAATGGCATCTTCACCTTTTTCCATAATCTCTAATGGGAGGATACTAGCATAAATAGTACTTCTGACATGCTTCCAATCTTTATTTTTTAAGAATTCTCTTTCTCTCTGAGAGGAATCTTTTTGAAGGTCAGCATAGTAAGAAGATATGGCTTGGTCATAGGATTGTCCCTTCTGCATACGGCCGATAAGATTGACCGAGTCCAAATCCGCCTTGTAATCATCCTCTCCGATGCTTGGCTTCATATCATTTGCATTAAAGGTCTTGTCTCCCTCCCAGCCTGAAAGGTCCTTGACACGCTCTCTACCGCCATAGAGATCGGCTAACTGAACTTGATTAGGATTAAGGTGAGTCGCCATAGTGATGGACTGGTGGGTAAAGTCTGCATGGCCTGTCACCAATTCTCCCACTGGGTTTCAACCTTGACATCGCCATAGTTGCTTGGCGAGTACTTGCTGTCATAGATGGTACACCAGTCTTTCAAGACTTTCTGGTTGACGATTTCATCGTAATGTTTGTCTAAATCTTCTTTGGTTATGTTGTATTTTTTTAAATAGTCTCTTACTTTTTCTTCATCTTTGAGATACTCTCCAGCTTTTCTTGGTTCTTCAATGATGGCGAGCTCTTTTTTGAGCACTTTCTTTTGCATATTATAGTGTGCCGAATACCATAGGGTAATATTCGAATTAGTCTTTCTTTCAAAAAGAATCAACACCCCCTTTATACCTTTTCCAAAATTAAGGTCAATGGTTATATCACTATAGCCTTTGGGTAGAGTTTCATACTTTCCAAAAGGAGTATACGAAATATTAGGGTCGTCACTTGGCCAACCTGGACTGATTTTAAATCCATCTATATGTCTTAAAATATTATTTGTATGATATGTCTTCTCCGTCTCCTGATAAATCTCATCAAAAATGTTTTTAGGTTGTTTAGGAAAAAAGTAAAAACAAACTGATACAACTAGTAAGACTAAAGCTACTAAACCGAGGATTTTCTTCATGTTATCACCTTATCACCAATTCTCCCACTGGGTTTCAATCTTGACATCGCCATAGTTGCTTGGCGAGTACTTGCTGTCATAGATGGTACACCAGTCTTTCAAGACTTTCTGGTTGACGATTTCATCGTAATGTTTGTCTAAATCTTCTTTGGTTATGTTGTATTTTTTTAAATAGTCTCTTACTTTTTCTTCATCTTTGAGATACTCTCCAGCTTTTCTTGGCTCCTCTAAAATTGCCAGTTCTTTCTCTAGAGTTCTACTCTTAAAATTGTAATAACTTAAATACCATAAAGAAAACTTTGAATTTGCTTTCCACTCAAACCGAATAGACATTCCTTTGTTTATACTATCGAAATTAAACTCTATTTTAGTCTCGGAATAATTTGCAGGAATATAATTATCAATGTAAATTACCTTGGGAGTATACTTTCCTGTTCCTTGCATATCTTTATCATATATTTCATACTTACGTACTTCGACATCTTTCAACTTGTTAAAGACATTATTTCCTAGATAGGTTTTCTCCGTTTCTTGGTAAATTTCATCAAAAATGTTTTTAGGTTGACGCACAAAAAAGTAAAAACAGGATGATATGATTATCACGAATAAGGCTACTAAACCGAGGATTTTCTTCATGTTATCACCAATTCTCCCACTGGGTTTCGACTTTCACATCGCCATAATTGCTTGGCGAGTACTTGCTGTCATAAATGGTACACCAGTCCTTCAAGACTTTCTGGTTTACGATTTCGTCAAAGTCTTTCTCTAATTCTTCTTTGGGAATATTATTTTTTCTTAAATATTCTCTTACTTTTTCTTCATCATCAAGATATTGACCTGGTTGCCTTGGCTCTTCAAAAATTGCAAGCTCTTTTTTGAGGATTTTCTTTTTTATATTATAGTGAGCCGAATACCATAGGGTAATATCCGAATTAATCCTTTTTTCAAAACGTATCGTCATTCCTTTAATACCTGAACCAAAATTAAAGCTAATTTTAATTTTAGAATAATTACTAGGAGTCGTTTTGTTGTCGTAAATTCCAAACGGATTATTAGATATATTTGGGTCATCACTTGGCCAATCTGGACTGATGTCAAAGCCATCTATATGTCTCAAAACATTATTTGACCGATAAGTCTTCTCTGTCTCCTGGTAGATTTCATCAAAAATGTTTTTAGGTTGACGCACAAAAAAGTAAAAACAGGATGATATGATTATCACGAATAAGGCTACTAAACCGAGGATTTTCTTCATGTTATCACCAATTCTCCCACTGGGTTTCGACTTTCACATCGCCATAATTGCTTGGCGAGTACTTGCTGTCATAAATGGTACACCAGTCCTTCAAGACTTTCTGGTTTACGATTTCGTCGTAATAAGAATCCAAATCCTTGGCAGTGATACCATACTGCTCTAGGTAGGATTTCACCTGAGCTTCGTCTTCGATGTAATTTTTCGTATCTGCCTTCTTCAAAACTATTTTTACAAATTTTTTTAAACTACGTTCTTTATGAGAATATACAGTCCACATTTTTATATTCACGTTGGACTCTATACGTTTTTCAAATGAAATCGAACCAATTTCATCTTCGGAATAAAAACTAAATCCAATTCTTAGTTCAAGATAACCTTCCGGAAGATTTTTATAATTTCCTGAAGGTGTATACCTTAAAAATTCTCCGTCGCTTGGCCAAACTGGTTTAATATCAAATCCATCTATGTTTCTTAAAATATTATTTGTCTGATAAGTTTTCTCAGTTTCCTGGTAGATTTCATCAAAAATGTTTTTAGGTTGATGCATAAAGAAGTAAAGAGAAACTGATACAAGTAATACAACTATTGTTAAAACACCTAGTATTTTCTTCATAGACTTCCTCCTAGTCCGCCACGGCTTCCAAACGGTTTAAAAACTTGGATACACCTTGATAGTTACTCTCAATATATTCTTTAATAGATGCCTCGCCCTTTTTTAGTATATACGCAGGTACTAGGCTGGAATAGATAGTCCTTCTGACCTCTTTCCAATCCTTATTTTTTAGGAACTCTCTTTCTCTCTGAGTGGAGTCCTTTTGAAGATCAACATAGTAAGAAGAGATGGCTTGGTCATAGGATTGTCCCTTCTGCATACGGCCGATAAGATTGACCGAGTCCAAATCTGCCTTGTAGTCATCTTCACCAATGCTTGGCTTCATATCCGTAGCATTTTTAGTCGTGTCTCCCTCCCAGCCTGAAAGGTCCTTGACACGCTCTCTACCGCCATAGATATCGGCTAACTGAACTTGATTAGGATTAAGATGAGTCGCCATAGTGATGGACTGGTGGGTAAAGTCTGCATGGCCCGCTCCGTTGTTAGAATAGGCCTTCAGTTTGGTATCCCAAAACTTATCAAAATCATCTTCTTTATCATAAGCTTCGGAATAACGTTTTTTATAAGTTTCATATAACTTTGGAGAATTTACTTTTAATGTTTCTGAATCATTATTTTCCCCACTAGCCAATTCGTGTTGCAGTCTAAGATTATAATACAGTTCTTTGGCCTTTTCTTCTTTCAACCCCAGTTCTTGAAAGATTTCAAGAACTGGTTTCAAAGTTCTCAATTTTTGGCCTGTATTCGGATCACTCACAAATTCGTAATAAAAATATTGCCACAATCCACCTGCCGTTTCGTTCCACTTAAAGTCATCATAGTTGGCTGCACCGACGACTCGCAAAAAGATATAGTCACGGAACTCTTGACTTGAGGTTGGGAATTTCTTATCTATCCCTTGCTTGATGGTCAAGAGCTGTTGGGCTGTCTCGGCATCAAAGCCGTATTCTGCCATCATGGTTTGGACAAAGGCCTTCTCTTGACGGCTGAGTTGCATGTCCTTTGTATCAGAATAGGCAGTCAGGTAGTTGGCCCAAGTCAGGTCAGATGGAATTTTAAAGACCCCTGTCTTTGCATCCCAACTCGTTTCGATCTGAGCCAGTCCACGACTCAACTGCACGTCGATACTGTCTAGATCATCGAACAGTCCTCCTGAGTAGCTATCATAGGCACGCAGGTCTCCCAAAATCGTTTCATAGACGCGTTTATTCGCGTGGTGTCCTCGCATGAGTTCCACATTACTACGTCTCAATCTCCCTTTTTCTTCGCTATCCATGGTCAAGGAAGAAAGGGATTGGTTGACTTCATCTAGGTAGGCGATCATTTGCTCTTCCTGGCGGATCTTATCAAGCAGATCATCCTCACGCCAACTCTTGCTGTCGACCATACTTTGGTAGTCTTCTGGCAATTTCTTGATAGCTTGAGAGAAAGTTTCCGCATAGAGCTGTCCCCCTTTGCTCAAGGGAAGCAAGACACTTGCAAAAAAACTTCTAGCCGAATTATAAGCATCGCCCTTTAGACTCTCCGTATCCTCTGAAAACTTTTGAATGGCTGATTGCAAGTCTTGATAAGCCTCCACCTGAGATTGGCACATGGTCGCTACACTCGAACTTTGTAGTTGTGATTGTTCTAAGTACATATCAATGCCCATGTCGTTTCTCCTCCTCTCTTTCTAGTTCCTTGCGTCTTTCATAGTAGACCTCATCCAAGTCTCCCTCTAACCGGAACTTTTCTTTTTTCAAATCATCCATGCGGTAGCTGAGGTTCTCAAGAATTTGGTTTTTAAGTTGGTTTCTCTGCAGGAGCGTTTCTTCCAACTGTCCTGCATATCGGCTCTGATAGGCCGCCTCCCACAAATCATTTTGATAACGGTGACTAGCTCTATCATACCCTTCAAAGGTTTCTATCAGTTCTTTGGTGCGATAGTTCTCTTTTCCATTGTCTTCTAGCTGGTACAAGAGTTCTCGCTCTCTTTTCTTCAACTCATCTAACTTGCTCATGTATGACTCCTAAAACCATTGGCACCCGCTTCATCTAGCGCCTCAAAATCACTCGCTATAGAGTGAAGTCGTTCGGAAGTTAGGGTAACAGCGGCTGTTATCTGACTAGCTAGATTTCGAGACTTTGTCAGACATTGATGGGCCTTGTTATTCCCTTGAAGGGTCGTTAGGTCGTCTTGACTAGCCGCTGCGATCGCTGTTAACGATTGACAAGCATTTTTAAGCTGAGTCGCATAGGTTTGCGCAAGATTTATATCACTTTTTACTGTTGACATGGCTGTTTTATCCTTTTTCTCATTCCCCAGTGATAGGTTCACTCCATTTAGCTATATAGGCCTATTATACCATGTTTCATAAAAGGAACATCATTTTGTCCTGACTTATGTACAATTGTGTATTTTTTCAACAACTTCTTCCATCCAACTCGACGAAAAAGGTAAAAACTGTTACAATGTAGAAAAAGAAAAGAGGCCCTCATGACCAGTATATATGATTTTTCCGTTTTGAACCAAAACAACCAAGCAACTTCCCTGGAGAGCTATCGTGGCAAGGTTCTCTTGATTGTCAACACTGCTACAGGATGTGGTTTAACGCCCCAGTACCAGGGGCTTCAAGAACTCTATGAACGCTATCAAGATAAGGGCTTTGAAATCCTAGATTTCCCTTGCAATCAGTTCATGGGACAAGCACCCGGCAGCGCAGAGGAAATCAATAGTTTCTGTAGCCTACACTATCAGACCACTTTCCCTCGCTTTGCCAAGATCAAGGTCAACGGCAAGGAGGCAGATCCTCTTTATGTTTGGCTAAAAGACCAGAAATCTGGCCCACTAGGAAAACGAATCGAATGGAATTTTGCTAAGTTTCTCATTGGTCGAGATGGGCAAGTCCTTGAGCGCTTCTCTTCCAAAACAGACCCCCAAACCATCCAAGAGTTTATCCAAAAATTACTCTAATTTCTTTTTAAAACGTATCCTTTCATTTAGTTTGAGCCCTGAAAGGATGCGTTTTTTCTTTAAAAAGTAACTGATTTTCTTTAATTTATATTTATTTTTTTGCTTTTTGCTATTGCAATTCTTTCATTAATTTAGTATATTTGTTATATTAAAAGTTTTCAGTCATTTTAAGGGAGAAATGACCTTTTAAATTTTTTATCTTAAAATGAAAGCGCTTTATAAACAGGAGGTAAGGTGGCTTACAAATTATCAGAGAGTTTTTCATTAAATCAAGTTGTAACCAAGTCAGACTTGGGCTTGGGCAGTAGCTGACTGCCTTTCTAAAAACTAGGAGTATATGTATGAATCGATACCTTTATGAAAAAGGGCAAACATTTAGCATTCGGAAGTTGACTGTGGGAGTAGCCTCTGTCATCGTCGGACTGGCATTTTTTGCTTCTGGAACCGTGCGTGCAGACGAAACGTCTCCTGCTACGACATCCAATTTAGATCAGCAAATGAAACAAGTCGCAGATATAGAAGCGACCAAGGTTGAACCAGTCAAAGAAGAAGGCCGTGTAGAAGCTGAAAAACAAGAAACACCTGCTGCCGATACCAACAGTGCTGACTTGCTCCCTGAAGACATTCAGGACCGTGCCTATCCCGACACACCTGTCAAAGAACTCGATACGACTACTATCGTTGACCAAAAAACTAGTCCAAAAGTAGAAACTAAGAGCATTCTAAAGGACAAGGAAGAAGCTCCAAAAGAAGCTGAGAACGGAAACCGTGCCATCATTAACGGTGGACAAGACCTCAAACACATCAACTACGAGGGACAACCTGCTACTGCTGCTACTATGGTATACAGCACTTACAACGCAGGGGAACAACGCTACCTCGTTTCAGGCTCAGGTATCTTTGTAGCACCTAACCTGATCCTTACCGTTGCTCATAACTTCCTAGAGGCCAATAAAGAAACTGGCGAAGGTCACATTCGTGGTGGAAAATCTGCCCAGTTCTACTATAACGTTGGTTCAAACAGCGAAAAGAAAAACTCACTGCCATCTTCTGGAACTACGGTTTTATTCAGAGAAAAGGACATCCATTTCTGGAACAAGAAAGAGTTTGGAAAAGGCTATAAGAACGACCTTGCTCTTGTAGAAGCTCCTATTCCTCTTCCGATTGCCAGTCCAAACAAAGCAGCAACCTTTGCGCCTTTAGCGGAGCACAAGACGCATCAGCCGGGAGAAGCCATCAGTACGATTGGCTACCCAACTGACTCGAGTTCCAAAGAACTGAAACAACCTATCCTAGCTGGTCAGCTTTACAAGGCAGATGGGACCATCCGATCTGTTGAGTCCTATGATGATAAGGGAACGACTGGTATCACCTACCAAACCACTTCTGTATCTGGTTTGTCTGGTGGAGGGATTGTGGATAGCCAAGGAAAAGTTCTGGGGGTTCACCAACACGGAACCGTTGACAATGGTGTGGCTGAAAAGGATCGCTTTGGTGGCGGACTCGTCCTTTCACCTGAACAACTGAAATGGGTGAAGGACATGATTGCCAAGTATGGTGTGAAAGGCTGGTACCAAGGTGATAACGGAAATCGTTACTACTTTACTGATGAAGGACGTATGCTTCGGAATGAGAAAGCGGTTATCGGAAGCAACGAATATTCCTTTAACCAAGATGGGATCGCTACCTTGACCAAGGGAGTTGAGTACGGTCGTGTGGTTATTCAACACGAAGACGAAGAAGGAAATCCTGTCAAAGATAATGACACCTTTATCGAACAGACAGCTGTTGATTCGCCATTTGACTATAATTTCAAAAAAGAAATCGAGAAAACGGACTTCTATCAGAAGAATAAAGACAAATACGAAATTGTATCCATTGATGGTGTAGCAGTTAATAAACAGCTAAAAGATACTTGGACCGAAGAGCACAATGTTGTCAGCAAAGCGCCTGCCGGTACACGTGTCATCAAGGTGGTCTATAAAGTCAACAAAGGCTCCTTCAAAGTTTACTACCGTCAAAAAGGAACCACTACTGAACTAGCGGAAGCGACAGTTGATAACAATGACGGCCAAGAGTATGACGTTTCCTTTGTCAACACCTTCCATGCAAAAGACATTGCTGGCTACCGTCCAGTCAAGGCTAGCTTGGAAGCAAGGATCCAGCAAAAAGGGGTGAATGAAGTCGTCTTTGAATACGAGCCAGTCGCTGATACGGCTAATCCAACGACACCGACTCCACCAGTCGCTCATCCAGAAGATAAGGAAACTGAAATTGGCAATCATGGACCTCTTCCAAGCAAGGCTCAACTCGATTACCACAAGGAAGAATTGGCAGCTTTCATCCACTACGGAATGAACACCTATACCAATTCTGAATGGGGAAATGGGAAAGAAGACCCTCGATACTTCAATCCAACCAACTTGGATACTGACCAGTGGATTCGCACTCTGAAAGAAACGGGCTTCAAACGAACCATTATGGTTGTTAAACACCACGACGGATTCGTTGCTTATCCATCTAAGTACACCAACCATACCGTAGCTGCTAGCCCATGGAAAGATGGAAAGGGTGACCTTCTCGAAGAAGTTTCCAAGTCTGCTAGCAAGTATGACATGAATATGGGTGTATACTTGTCACCATGGGATGCTAATCATCCAAAATACCATGTTGCAACCGAAAAAGAATACAACCAATACTATCTCAACCAGCTGAAAGAAATCCTTGGTAATCCGAAATACGGTAACAAAGGGAAATTTATCGAAGTTTGGATGGACGGTGCGCGTGGTAGCGGTGCCCAAAAAGTAACCTATACTTTTGATGAATGGTTCAAATACATCAAAGAAGCCGAAGGAGATATTGCTATCTTCTCTGCTCAACCGACAAGCGTTCGCTGGATCGGAAATGAACGAGGGATTGCAGGTGACCCTGTATGGCATAAAGTCAAAAGAGCCAACATCACAGATGATGTGAAAAACGAATACCTCAACCATGGTGACCCTGATGGTGATATGTACTCTGTAGGGGAAGCTGACGTTTCGATCCGTTCGGGCTGGTTCTATCATGACAACCAACAGCCGAAATCACTCAAAGAATTGATGGACATCTACTTCAAGTCTGTTGGTCGTGGAACCCCACTCCTTCTCAATATTCCACCAAATAAAGAAGGAAAATTTGCAGATGCGGATGTGGCTCGCTTGAAGGAATTCAAAGCAACCCTAGATCAAATGTATGCGACTGACTTTGCCAAAGGTGCCACCGTAACAGCAAGTTCGACTCGTCAAAACCATCTCTACAAGGAAAGCCACCTCACAGACGGTAAAGATGACACCAGCTGGGCGCTCTCAAATGATGCCACAACCGGTAGCTTTACAGTCGATTTGGGGCAAAAGAGACGCTTTGACGTCGTTGAACTCAAGGAAGACATCGCCAAAGGTCAACGTATCTCTGGTTTCAAGATTGAAGTTGAAATCAACGGACGTTGGGTGACATACGGCGAAGGTTCGACCGTTGGTTACCGTCGCTTGGTTCAAGGCAAGCCTGTAGAGGCACAAAAAATTCGTGTAACCATCACTGGTGCTCAAGCAACTCCAATCTTGACCAACTTCTCAGTCTACAAGACACCAAGCAGCATTGAAAAGACTGATGGCTATCCTCTTGGACTGGAATACCACTCAAACACAACTGCGGATACAGCCGGAACAACCTGGTACAATGAATCTGAAGGTGTTCGTGGCACTTCTATGTGGACCAATCAAAAAGATGCCAAAGCAAGCTATACCTTCACAGGAACCAAGGCCTATGTCGTCTCTACAGTCGATCCTGGTCATGGAGAAATGTCCGTCTACGTTGATGGTCAAAAGGTTGCCGATGTCCAAACTAAGAATGCTAGCCGTAAACGCAGCCAAAAAGTCTTTGAGACAGGCGATTTAGCACCAGGCCAACACACTATTACTCTTGTAAATAAAACAGGCGAACCAATTGCTACAGAAGGAATCTACACCCTAAACAATGATAGCAAGGGAATGTTTGAACTCGAGTCTACCAACTACGAAGTCGAAAAAGGAAAACCGGTCACTGTTAAAATTAAACGTGTTGGTGGAAGCAAGGGGGCTGCTACTGTGCGCTTCATCACAGAACCTGGAACTGGGGTTCACGGTAAAGTTTACCAAGATACAACTCAAGATGTGACCTTTAAAGATGGAGAAACAGAAAAGACTGTTACCATCCCAACGATTGACTTTACAGAACAAGCCGACTCTATCTTTGACTTTAAAGCCAAGCTCACTTCTGTTTCTGATGGTGCCTTGCTCGGTTTTGCTACCGATGCAACCATCCAAGTGATGAAAGCTGAATTGCTGATCAAGGATCAAACAAGCTATGATGACCAAGCTAGTCAGTTGGATTATAGTCCTGGCTGGCACCATGAAACCAATTCCGCAGATAAATACCAAAAGACGGAGTCTTGGGCTTCCTTTGGTCGCTTAACTGATGAGCAAAAGAAAAAGACAACTGTCACAGCCTACTTCTACGGTACTGGTCTTGATATCAAGGGCTATGTCGATCCAAATCATGGTATCTACAAAGTCTTTCTAGATGGCAAAGAAGTTCCTTACCAAGATGGCATGGGAAATGCTTCAACTATTGAGGGCAAGAAATACTTTAGCGGTCATGCAGCCCAACGCCAAGGTAATCAAACTCTGGTTAGCCTAAAAGGTCTTGACGAAAACTTGCACGCAGTCACCCTTCAACTCGATCCTGATCGAAACGATTTGTCTCAAAATATTGGTATTCAGGTAGACCAATTTATCACTCGTGGCGAAGGTAGCGAACTCTACAGCAAGGCAGATATCATCCAGTCTATCTCTAAATGGAAAGACGATCTGTCCAACTTTGACCCAGCAGGCTTGAAAAATACGGCTACTGCACGCCAAGCTTTCCAAGCAAATCTAGAAAAATTGAGAAACCAACTCAGTGCTGGTGCAGTGGATGTTCAAGAAGTCATGTTGACAGTCAGTGCCCTACAAGATATCCTATCCAAGGACGAGAACTATCAAAGAGGCCAAGAGGAGCCTAGTCCAGAGCAACCAGAACAGCCAGAAGAACCTGAGAAACCTGATCAGCCTGAGCAACCAGCCGAACCAAAACAACCGGAAATTGAGTACGATAAGGCTATGGACAGCTTGACGAAAGCTATCGAGAAAAAAGTCGCTGAACTTGGATCCAACAATGAAGCTAAGAAGCAATTGTTAGCAATTGCTGACCAAGCCATTGCTGCAATCCAAGAAGCTAAAACTCAGGAAGCAGTCAATAAAGCGCTAGAAACTGCTCTCGAACAAATCAGCAAGCTCGAAGCAGCTCAACCGGAAAAGCCGGCTGAACCTGAGAAACCTGCTCAGCCTGAAAAACCGGCGCAACCGGAAAAACCAGCTCAACCTGAGAAACCGGCACAACCGGAAACTCCAGCGCAACCGGAAACTCCAGCTCAGCCTGAACAACCAGCTCAACCGGAAACTCCGACTCAACCGGAAACTCCAGCGCAACCGGAAACTCCGACTCAACCGGAAACTCCAGCGCAACCGGAAACTCCGACTCAACCGGAAAAACCAGCTCAACCTGAGAAACCGGCGCAACCGGAAAAACCAACTCAACCGGAAACTCCGACTCAACCGGAAACTCCAACTCAACCAGAAAAACCAATTACTTCTTCAAGTCCTGAAGAAGGAGTCAAGGATCTTGTCTTTACACTTCCAAATTTGGAAATTGTCAATAAACCAGTACCGTTCAAGACTATCCGTCGCGAAAACCCACAATTAGACAAAGGAAAAGAGCATATTCTATCAGAAGGAAAAGACGGTCTTTTAGTTGAGTATGTTGAAGTGGACGGTGACAATCGCAAGGTTCTCCAAACAGAAGCAACACCAGCTCAAGATCGAGTGATTGAGGTAGGTAGCAAACAAAGCTCAGTTGGAACAGAGGCGCCACCAGTTGTGACTCTTCCTGAGTATGTTCTACCAAGAGAGACTGAAAAACCTGCGCCAGTCGTAACAGATAATTCATCATCAAAAGATGAAAAAGCTCCTGTTACAGCTACAGTCAAAGAAGACAAGGAAAGACTACTCCCTGCAACTGGGGAACAAGAAGCAAGTGCCTTCCTCTTCTTGGCAGCCATTACTTCTATCTTGTCTCTCCTCATCTTCCAAAAGAATTTCAAAGACTAATAACCCTCTTTGATTGATTCTTTTCCATTATTTCAGTTCCCCCGTTGAGAAGACCATTTGGTCTTCTCTTTTTCTATCTGTAAAATTAAAAAACATCCACAAATGTATATGGATGTTTGGGTATGACTCTATAAAGTAAGATGATCATTGAAGATAGCTGTTCTCAAATCCAACCACGTTTTCAAATAAACGCTCATCCAAAAAAGAGAGTACCCCTTGTCTTATCTCATCAGAACTACCATCATAAGTTTCTGCAAGAACTCCACAGATAAAAGATGGTGTTTCAAATTCCAATACCATGAGATTTTCTGACGCTCACAAGCAATCTCCCCTAAGTCAGACTTCCCTCTCCCACATCTAGATCTACTGACTACTATTTTTGAGTCCAGCGTACGCATAGGTTCGATTTCTGGGACACTCTTTTTCTGTCACTACCCTAAAATAAAAGCGATGTTCCCGCCCATCTTTGGCATTTTCCTTGTTTAAGACAAAGTAGCTTTTCTGATTCATCTCCATGGTGCGTAGGATATCATCGATCAAAAAAGTCAGTGGTACATTCATAGCAGAGTATTTTTGAAAATCCTCTTCAAAGCGGATATAACTATCTGAAAAATAATCCATCTGCAGTTTGTTTTCATACAACTCTTTCCTAGTCATACACTCCCTCCTCCCACAGTCGAATTTCGAGGACATCTACAATCTCTACCAGCCTATAGCCCTCACTTGTCCTAATAGATAGAGTTTGAGGTGATAATTCGCTTACCTCTCCGATGATCGTGGTTTTCTGCTTCTTTTCCTTGACTACAAAGTATCCCTTTAGTTGCCCGACATAAAGCTGTGAAAGCAAGAGCAACTTCTCAACGGAATTCAAACTCGTCGAAAAAGCAACCCTATTTCTTTCTTCACCGAGTGAACTAGTATGCTCTGAGAGGAAAAAGCCCATCCACTTCTGCATCCCTGGATCTTGATAGTCACGCGCAGATTGAAAGGGTAAATAAGAACGATCAATCATTTTAGTCCATCTAATCCTCCAGCAGAATGTCCCCCCAATCAGCTTGCTTCTGGCAAGACTCCTAGAGGCTTCTTCCAGTGCATTGGCCTTTAAGAGGGAGGTAAATCCAAACTGTTCCCGAATGGAGTCAATGGCCGTCTGGAGCCTTTCTTCTTTTTCTAACTTGTCAACATCATCAAAGAGGGAGATCAAGCCAAAGGACTCGTCTACAAATCCTGAATAGTTGACGCCGACACTTCTGACCGCTCCAGAAGTGTATTTATTATGAAATAGCTTCAAAACGTGGTCTGTTAAAACAGCTGTATTATTGGTCGGTTCAACCTTCATTTGTGTATGAATAGACGACCTGACCTCCTGCTTAGAGAAACCAACATAGATAGAGACAAGGGTTGTTTTCTTACCCGCCCTTCTCAGCCTAATAGCCACCTGCTCCGCCATTTCTCGGAGAATAATTTCAATATCCCGTAGCTTTACATAGTCTCTCGGCAAGATTTGAGAATTTCCTAACCCTTGGGACTTAGCTTTATAGGGCCTGTGAACATTGCTCTCATCAATCCCGTTAGCATGAAACCACAAACGCAGGCCAGCCTGACCCAGAGCTTTCTTTAGCTGGTCAGGATTGCTGGTGGCCAATTCCTTGATAGAAAAAATTCCCAGATCATGCAAGCGTTTCTCCATCCGCCTGCCAATCCCCCAAAAATCCGTCATCTTGGGAATGGCCCAGACCTTCTCTTCCACATCCTGGTAAGACCAATTGGCCCTCATGGTCGGGGTGTGCTTGGCCTCATTATCCAGAGCCAACTTGGCCAGTAAGGGATTGGCATTGGACATCCCCACCGTAGAGTAGATCCCTGTCTGCCTCCAAATATCCCTCTGGATACGAGCAGAAAGCATATCCAGCTTGTCTTTGCGAGAGAGATTCTTGTCTGGGATGAAATAGTTGAGCGAACTAGTCAGGTCAATAAATCCTTCATCGATAGAGTAGGGATAAATATCATCTGGACTGCCATAGTTTTGAAAGATTCGCTGGATTTCCATATTGACCGCTATGTATTCATCCATCCTAGGTGGTACAACCAAAGTCACTTGAGCCCAATCTTCGATGTAGCGAACATAGTCTGAGTCAGTAGGCAATCCCTGCTTTCTGGCATTATAGTAGGAAAATTTGCGGGTCTTGATATCAAAAGGTAGATCATAGGCCCGACCAACATTGGACTTGCCAAAAATCTTCTTAAACATGGGAGAGGAGGCTAGAATAAGACCAGTTGAATTATCCGCGCGACTCATGACACAAAGTGAGGTCTTCAGCGGATGCAATCCCCTTTTCACACACTCGACACTGGCATAAAAAGATTTCATATCAACAAAGGCAATATCACTCTTGGGCTCTCTGGAATAATCAAAGTAGCCCATAGGCTAGCCCTCCATTGGCACAAAGTTCCCAACTATAATCCCTACAATACGAGGATCTTCCTCATAGGAGATGAAAATGTCCTTGTATTTAGGATTGATAGAAACCAGACGCAAACCATCTTCCTCCCGATAGACCCGTTTGATATAGGTCTGGTTGTTGCAGACCACTGCATAAACTGCCCCATCATAGTCAAATCCTGTTTCCCGAATCAGAGCCACCGAACCATTTTGATATTTAGGTTCCATAGAGTCCCCAGACACCCAAGATGCAAAATCATGGGCCAACTCCTCGTTAAAGTAGACCGTATCAAAATTCTGATCATCATAGACCGAAGCCCCGATCCCTGCTGACATGCGTTCATAGACACGGTACTCGTAGAGGCGCTCTGGCATGGTCGTCACCTTCTGTGTTTGTTCCTCTTGAGCTAGGTTGCGAGCATAGAGCACAACCTTGTCCTTCCCTTGCTTGGAGAGGCTATTGTAGAGACGAACAATCTCGATCTGAGTGAAATATCCCTTTGCCACCTTTAAAATATTTTCTAGCTGAGCAACCTTCTCCTTGGATGGTTCCTTAATTCCCCGTTCCCAAGCCGAGTAAGCCTGAAAACTAATCCCTAATTCCTCTGCAATTTCCTTCTGTGTCAATTTTAACTCTTTTCTCCGAGCCTTGAGTTTTTCTGGTTGGTACATGATTCACCCCCTAGTGTGATGTTTTATTGAGAATATCTCTCTTAGAAAAACAAATCGACGGTTGAGCTTACACCTCTAAAATTCAACCAATTCGATTTAGTTTTATTATATAAAAAAAGTGGACGATTGTCCACTGGGAAAATCAAATTTTAACAGACACACCCGAAGATTCTAAACAAAAAACATCCAAGAAAATATTCTTGAATGTCTGGACAGATTATAACTCCGTTAACCTTGTCAGTAGACTGGAAATGATGATATTATGGCCTCCTTATCTCAAATACTGCTGTATGAACCCACTCATTATGAATGTATAAGTCATTTTCTATCATCCTACTAAAGGTGAAGCCATTTTTTAAAAGCACCCTCTGAGAGGCTAGATTACCTCTTGCCGTTCCTGCAATAATTTTATTTAAACCATAAGTCGTAAAGGCCTTGTCTAAAACGAGTTTAACCGCTTCGCTAGCATAACCTAAGTTGCTAACATTTTCCCCAATCCTATACCCAAGCTCTGCTGTTGTTCGATCATTCTCTAAAACACTTAAATTTATTCTCCCGACCATAACACCTTGCGAATCTCTGATAAGATGCATGTAGACAGCCCGATTCCTTTGTTCCGTTAACAATTCCCTCGTGATTTCTTTGAAACCTTCTAAATCAAAATAGTTAGCTGGTCTAGGAGGTAAATTTCGTTCAAAATACTCTCGATTTTCTTTTTCAAAAGAATAAACGTCTAGACTATTTTCTTCAGACAACAGCTCTAAACTAATCATTACAAATCCTCTCCCATCATTATCCACACTCAAATTTTCTCTTCTTAGTTAAAATATTGCTAGATAGAGTTTACATTCTCGCTTTAGGTTCACCTTTTTCCTTATTACGATAATATTTTATAAACTCTTCCTGACTATTGACAATGTGCTCCTGTCCATCTACTGAGTTTTCCGCAGGAATTTTCACATTTTCAAATAAATTCGTTCCTTCCTTATACAAAAGCTGATAAATTGGCATATTGTTTTCAATACTTGGCTTATCAGCTAAAACTACAATCGAGCCATTATTATCTTCTAAAAGTTTTGCTGCTTCAGGGTACTTTTGACGAATAAGGGCATCCTTAGCTAGTTTTCCGCCTTTAGAAACACCAAATTCCCAATTAAACATAAAGTAGTCTTCAGAATCGGGCAACAAATTATAAAAACTTGTTGCCGTAGCATATTGCTCATAATCTCGACCCTTGCCTAATTCCACAATCTTCCCCTCATCCAAATCAATAGACTTATCCACAAGAGAACCATCTTTGGCATTTTTTAAGTGAATGTCTAACAATTCTCGACCATCACTGGTATAGATAACAGAGGTAATTCCTGTAGGGATATAGTCTGAATCATAATCTCGAGTCATTTTAAAAACATCGTAGTCTTTGGAAGGAAAGCCCTTCGTCTTTATATCATAGACTGCAATCTTCCAATATTCATCTTCAATAGGCTCATTTCGATACATAGACGATATCGCCAATCTTTTGTACTCCTGTACAATTTTATTTTGGCCGACAACGGGACCAAACCAATCAACTGAAGCCTCTTGTTCTGTAAGCCAATAGTCTAATGGATTATCATAGTCCCACTTAATCGCCAAGGCTTTCCCATCCTCGATATATTTGTAATCCACTATCTTTCTCTTTAACCAAAAAGTAGAGTATGGATCAACATATTTGTTCACATAGTATTTATATGCCAGGTAAGGCGTCAGTAAGAGAACTCCCGCCATCATGACAATAAAGACCGCTTTTTTCGAAAATCTCATTGCAAAGCCTCCCAACGTTGATTATCCCTCAAATACTTTCTACTGTTGAAAGCATTTGTGCTTTTTCAAAAAATCTACGTATTTCTAAAAATAAAAAGAAAATATCCTTCTCCATTATACCATATGCGTGATATCGTGAGAAGACGAGAAAAACAAAAGAAACCCACCTGAACATCATTCAGGTGGAAGAATAAACTGAAAGAGCAGCAAAAACAAGGCTAGCTAATGTCTTGTTGAAATTTGTAAATCAAAAATGCCTCTTTCATGAATAACTGACCTAGACCTATCCCTAGCGACTCCTATTCTAATTTCTGCAACAGCTTTACAACTTGACGATTTTCAATCCTCACATAGTATACACCACTATCACTGACAAGTTTATCCTCTTTATACTTAGCAATTTTTACAGCATAAAGACCTCTTGGTAGGGGTTGGTTGGCAAAAAATTCCTTCATGAGCGCTTCAATCTCTTTAAGATAGTCATCATACAAGAGATCTCTTTTTTCTTTTGGAACGAAATATTGAAATTCAAATGTCGGTATAAAAATCTCTTTTTGGAAAAGATATTGAGCATCCATTGGGTACATTCCTTGCAGAGCTTGGCCCTTGCTTTGATTTTCCTCTAATATTTCATTATAAAGATAGATATTGTCAGATTGGTTATTAAATTCAAAACCAATACCTTGATACTTCAAATCCGGCAGTTTAGGATCTTTGATTGAACTGTCCAGTGTTTTTAAAAATTCGCTGGTGCCTGGACTAACTTCAATCCCTAAATAGGCTAATTCTGGGAAAACATCATAAATTTTTTTACCATTTTTGTAATCAACTTCTGCATCTGTCTTTCCATATGTTTCATTTTTCGAAAAGCGAGTATAGTATTTAAATCGAGTTTTAACCTGATAGGTTTTTCCGGCTATATTTTCACTATAGGTACCATGGATTATAAATCCTCCTACACTTGTATAGTTTTTCTCGTATTTTTCTAACTCAAACTGTCCTGTAAGACCGTAATTTTGATAAGAACGATGCACGGCTTGCTCAAGCTCAGTTCGACTTGCATGGGCAAACAGCCCCCACATATCCATTAGAGCAAAAATTGGACTGAACACTGTGAAGATTACGATTGGGATCACTATGGATAAGCAACCTATTAATAGCCAATTTCTTTTCTTGGCGTTTTCTTCAGATTTTTTAGCAGTTTTCTGTTTCCTTTTAAAAATTAGAATAAGCAAAACCAAAATCCCTAATACAAATAAAACCAATCTACAATCTCCTTTTATCGTGGATAGCTGTTAACAGGTGTATAGGAGGCTGACAGAAATACTCATCTCACCTGCTAACTTATCCTGAATTTCATAAACTCGTCTAAAATGAGGAACAATCCTTATCCCATTATATCACATGAGCAATACCGTAAGAAGAAGAGAAAAGTAAAAAATGTCTTTGTTTATTATACCACAATATAAAAACAGCTCCTTCCTATCCTATAGGAACAAAGCTATATTTTGGTATCATAAATTTGGGCTTATAGTCACACGGACTTAGATGTATGATGGGAAAATAACTAAAAAAACGAGGAGTTTCTTTAATGTCAAAGTAGCTCCTCGTTTTTGATTTCTATTTAAAGTATTGTGATATTTTGCAATAATCTTTACAGATGCACATTATTTTGTTACACCCTTTTTAATTGTTGTTGCATTTTCATCAAGCCAACGTTGATAAATTTCGGCGAACCGTTCTTCTTCTTCATCACTATAGCCTTTAAAAACTACTTTATCTACATCATCACGATTGAAATAAAACAACTGTTCTGGGTTTAGTCCCATTGGATAAAAAGCAGCAGAATAGTCAAACAAAACATTTTCACCATTCTGTTCTATAGTAACCCCACGATTGAGAATCATTAGTTTTTGACTCCCCTCTTTTAAATAAACAATTGTTCCAATTGGCAAAATAGACATTTTCTTGTTTTCCTTTCAATTTATAATTTCTTTATTTCTACAATGCTATACGCCATCGTATTAGCATTCTTAAACTTTAAATGCATCATTCAACACCCAAACACTTTCTGAATGGATTGAATACCTGAATCAAAGTCTTTTCTAACTTCTCGGCATTCTGTATTTATAGTTCTTCAATTTCAGTTAATGTTAGTGTCTTATAATACTCTGGGATTTGTGGCATTCTCAGTATTACAAAAAACCACCACGAAATTATGCCATTTATAACCAATATAGCACTTTCATAACCACTGTCAAGTCCTATAAAAAATGCTAAACAAACCGTATTAATTCCAAGAGTAATATACCACCAATCAATCATTCGTTTCCCTTTGGGTTCAAAAACAAGTCGGCAGCGTTTGCTGTTTTGGGGAACTCTTGATTCAAACTTTCTTACCGCACTTTTTTCATAAAAGACAGCCATAAGATAAGACAAAAATACAGAGAAAGCAAATAGCACTACTTTCATTAAAATTTGCTGATTGATTCCCCAGCTAATAAAGGCATCTTTCATCAGTGTATGAGAGAAGCCCACAAGTGGCTGAATCATGATAACTAGAGCAGTAGATGCGCCTATTGGTGTCTTCGATTTTATTCTAAAACTATCATTAGATGGAGATAACTCAACCATTTCAGCAGTAACCTCTTTCGGAAGCGAACCGAAGAAATAGGATTTGCCTTTTATAGTGGTAGGATCTAAGATATAACTTTTATTCTTAAACTCTACTATTCTAAAAACTGCTATATTCGAATATTTAAATTTTAATTCCACATTTACCACCCAAACACTTTCTGAATTGATTTAATACCGGAATCAATACTATTTCCAACTTGCTTGAGACCTGAATCAATGTTGCTTCCAATTTCCTTAATACTCTTATCCAGATTGTCGCCCATATCATTTGCTATATCTCTGATTCCAAGAAAATTATTTTTATACGCTAAATCTACCGCATATCCAACTGCAACACCTGCAATGATAGTCCATCCAACTGGATTAGAAGCCAAAACTGTTGCTGCTGTTGCAAGTCCTCCTGAACCTGTAGCCGTTGCTAAAAGAGCTGTTGTTGCAACATCCACTCCTACTGCTGTCATTGCCGTCGTTGCCGCCGTATGAACAAAGGCACGTCCAGCATTCTCATTTTGTAGATTGTTAAAAAAGTTCATCCCTATAAATACCGAACTAATCGCTGAAATCCCAACAGAAGAGTTGGTTCCTGGTATAGGGATGTTAATTTCTGAAGTTGTGAGTTGCTTAAGTAGATTCACAGCATTTGCTTTGAATAAAGCATCCGTATAGCCTTTACTATCTGCAGAGTAGGTAATGTTTATATTACCAAACTTATCAGTAGTAGTAAAATACTTAAAGTACTCTGATAGCTTAGGATTCTTTGAGCTTAACTTAGAAATTGTGTCTTTAGCAATTTCTTCCAGAGACGTATCTCGGATAAGATCAAGTACCTCACCTAAATTGTTACTAGTAATATCACCATTAACTTTACTCTCGACATATTTTTGTACAGCATCTTTAACATTCTCTGGTAACTCTTTACCTGGATAACGTTTTCCATACTCTACAATCGCCTTTATATCATTATCATCTAATTCGTTTTTATTTTCTACTTTGTCTAAAACGTTTTGATAATTTTGAACTACCTCAGAACGCTTCTTCCACTCATTATTAATATTATTAGCCCAAGGGGCTTGTCCCTCTATTTTAAAAGTTCCATCAAACTTTCCAAAGTCACCTGTGACTTGTTCGAAACCTTGAAAAACTAAGCTCTGTAAACTTTCTGAATCCGAAAACTGGCCACTAGTCGAGCTCGCAAACGACTGCAATTTATCTAATTTCTTTTGTAACTCATCTCTCTTACTCGTTGCATTTGAGATAATTTCTTGAACATTACTTTTATAAGTAGAATCGATGTTCTTTAAATCAGATAAACTGTTCAAAATAGCTTCTTGAGTCGAAATAGTTGTATTTTCTGCTTCAATTTGCTTTTGAAGTGTCTCCTCATCTAGACTTTCTTCACCGACTTGTGAATGGTAAAGAGTCGGTAGTTCACTCGCTTTTCCTCCCAGGCTCTCTGAAAAGAGGATAACTCCTCTCACTAGAGGAACCATTATATTTTCCGCATAGGACTTAGCACTATCATAGGCTTTCCCTTTCAATTCTTCCTCTGAAATCAATTTATTAAAGGCAGTAATGACAGCGTCATAATAATTCGCACGGCTACTTAATACCGTATTCGCTGTACTGCCCTGCGAGTCTGCTGATCCTATGTCTACTTTAATACCCATTTTTCCCCTCCTTTTGCGATTCAAGACGGCGTTGTTGGAAAAGAAGTTCCTCTTTTTCGCCCTCTAGTTTACTCATTGCTTTTTTTAATTCTTCTTTCCTCTCGGTGATAAAATCATCAAGTAGCTGTTCATTCCTTTTTAACTTTTCTATCTTTTCAAGGCGATCCATCTCATCTTTAACTGATAACGGATAATAGCCTAATTCTCTATATGGGATGAAGTTCGATTGGCAAAGATCTGTAATCTCCGTCGCAACGGAAAGAAACTGAGTTCTTTCTTCTTCTAGCTTGGATAAATTTGTTTGAATCTGTTGAACACTACATTGAATATCTTCTAATTTTCTTTTCTCCATCCTCACTCCTTAAATAAATTATTTTGAGGAACAAATGACGGATTTGAGTATGGAGAAGGTAGACTGGTTGTCCCATTATTTGGAGTATTCTGCCACATTGTACTTATATTCTCATCTACTACTTCAAATTCATTTGCGACACTATGAATTAGTTTTACGAATTCACTTATTTTCGATTGAATATTTTTAGCAATAGAGTCCTCATTTATGATCAATCTTCTTCCTACCGTATTAGCGGTATAATAGCTTGTCTTATCTCTAGTAACTGTACCAGCAGTTGTAATGCTATTGCTTGCTGATACAATTCCAGTTGCAATAGTACTTGCCTTGCCTTTTTCACTTTTTACTTGTCCCATGTTCAATAACCTTTTCAATTATCCTTTCTACTATCAAATCGTCAAAAGACCGGGTTGAATCTTAAGTATCAAAAAATAGTTTTACTTATTCTTACTAATTTTGAGTTTGATGACTTCTTTTCGAGAATGTAAATAAACCTGATCGGGATCTGGAGCCACATCTCTGTTATACATTCCTTTATCTAAGAAGGTTTGATCCATTAGGCGCATACCAAAGATGACCCATTGGACATTTGTTTTGAGGTATCTAGGAATTGGGTCGATGCTTGTCCCAATATAAGTATAATCAGTACCAATAATAAACCTCATCCCTACTCGATACCCATTCTCAAACATAAATTGAAGCTGTTGATCATTTAAATCGCTTTCGGATACTAGTGCTCTCATATTAGGTATAAAAATGATCCACTCAGATGATATGCCTTTTTCAAGACGACGTTCTATTTCATAGATTAGCTGATTTCCTATGTCCGATAGTTCCTTTTTGCTTCCAACATAGGTTTTCACCAGGTCACTATATGCTTCATATTCTTGGAAAGCATCAATCAACATCATATGGATGTTAGGCATTCTAAGAATAGTTTTTAATAAATGATGCGTTATATTATCAAAAGCATCTTCTGCATTTGACACATAAGCCATGTGTTTAAATTTTCTAAGAGAGATATTGACACTTCCAACCATTTCTAGTTCCAAACCGATAGGAATCTGAGCATTCTGAATAGCCTCTTGCACATCAGGCAAATTCAAAAATTCTTCCATCGTCAACTCCTCTGGCACCATCGGGATGGCACTTGGGCGTTGTCCTGTCCAAGCTTCTTGGAGAGAGGCCACTTCCTGACGCAGGTTGTTGAGGACTTGGGTATCATTGGCTCCATAAACTGGGAGTGCCAGCTGGATGACATCCACCTCTTCACGCTTCATGAGAGCCCGGCCCTTGATGTCTTCCATAGTCATAGCGAGTGGCGTAGAGCCCACGATGGCCCGCACTTCACCCGCCTCATTTTGTGGCAGGCTCAACTGGTGCTTGAAGTTTGAATAGAGTTGAGCACGAAGGTTAGTCTGACGTCCGGCTGTCACCAATAGGTGAACCCCGATGCTGAGACCTTCACGAGAGATGCGTACCAAGAGCTTGAAGAGTTCCGCCTCATAGGCTTCTTCCTTGAAGGCTTCATAGCTATCTAAGAGGATGACAATAGCCGGCTCTTCCTGACCACTAGCCTGACGGTAGAGTTCCAAGGTCCCAACGCCATAGTCCGCAAGCAGTTTCTTACGGCGGTTGAGTTCTTTCTCCATGATTCGTACAAACTTAGAGATTTTCTCCGTTTGGTCCAGAAGCATGGTATCCGCCACCTGTGGAAGCTTAGACAATGGAGCCAAACCATTGGTACCAAAGTCCATCAAGTACATGGTAAGGGCCTTGGGACTGAACTTGCGAGCCAAGTCCATACCAGCAGTCTGAAGGAAGGTGGTCTTTCCTGTACCCGGACTTCCGTAAAGGAGGATATGACCATCCTTGGAGAGATTGATAGAGACAGCTTCCTGCTTCTGGGCCTGCGGGATATCTGCCATCCCCAAGAGGACAGAGAGTGGTTTCTCTTGTGTCCAGGCTACTGTCGGTTGCACTTCTTCCAGTTCGTCTAGTGCGATTCGCTCTTTGAGCGGTGGCAACCATGGTTGTGGTACTGGAGGAATTTCTTGTTCTTCACACAAGAGCTGGATATGGTGCACTATCGCATCCAACTCTGTCGGAACTTCCTTGATCTCATCCACATCTTCTAAGCCTGATAGGTCTTCATTCAAGATCTCATATTGGCCCAATTCATTGATCAAGTAGATGGTGTGGTCCTCAATCCCCATATCGTCCTTGTCCGGCTGGTAATCCGCCCCTGACCAGGCTGACTGAAAGAGTTCATAGACTTCGTTATTCCCGACCTGTAGATAGGCACGTCCTGTCTGAGTAATCTCGGCTGCGTCCGGTGTATGAAGCATTTCATTGGAGTCCGAACGGTCCGCTACCTTAAGGGCGATCTTGAAGCGTGAGTTAGACCAGATCTGGTCATCCACCACACCAGATGGTTTCTGGGTAGCTAGGATCAAGTGGACCCCGAGGGAACGCCCAACCCGAGCGATGGATACCAGCTCCTTGATAAAGTCGGGCTGGTTGACCTTGAGCTCTGCGAACTCATCTGAGATGAGAAAGAGGTGAGGGAGCGGTTCTGTCGCTTCTCCGTTTTTAAATTTTTTCTGGTATTGATTGATATGATTGACTTCGAACTCTCCAAAGAGTCGTTCACGACGATGGATCTCCGCATTGATCGAAGCCAGAGCCCGCATAGATTGGGCACCATCCAAGTTGGTAATCGTCCCCAAGAGATGGGGCAGATTTTTAAAGAGATTGGCCATCCCACCACCCTTGTAGTCGATCAGCAAGAAAGCCACATCATGAGGGTGGAAGTTAACAGCGAGGGATAGGATATAGGATTGGATGGTTTCTGACTTCCCTGAACCAGTCGTCCCTGCGATCAAACCATGTGGTCCATGGGCTTTTTCATGCAGATTGAGCTGTACCAGGTCATCCTGACCACGCAGACCAATCGGCACAGCCAAACTCTTGTAAGGTGCGTTCTTTTTCCAACGGCTTGATACCTGCAAATCCTCAAAAGTCTCTGCCCCATACATTTCCATAAAGGTCACAGAATCTGGGATCGAACTCTTAAGGTTTTGGAGGTGATTGAGCGGTGCCAAGGTACGGGCGATCCGCTCCTTGTCATAATCTGCTGGGAAATGATCCAAACGGAAGTCCGTCTCTTTCAAGACTCCTTCTTCCATGACCAGTTGGCCTGTATTACGGTCCTTGATATTGATCACTGTCTGGATGTTCTCAGACAAGGAACTCATGACATCCTCTACAAAGATGAGAGAACAGCCTAATTCCGTTGGATCTTCGGTAAAGAACTCCATGATGATATGATCCAAAATCAGCTTCTCATCGGTCACTAAAACCACGTAATGAGGATGGAAGAGGGTGCTCTCCTTGTGGGATGCTTCTTCCTTTTGACTACGACGTAGTTTCAAGATTTGGTTCAAACTATTCAGAACTTGGTCCCGTGTTCGTTGATTGTAGACAAAACCGCGGACATTGAGTTCTTGCAGTTTAGCATGAGGTAGCCAACGCATCCAAGACCATTGCTCTTTTTCCTCTTCAGGCAGGATCGTAATAAACTGCACATCATGATAAGAATGGAAAGTCGCTAGCTGCATCACCAAAAGTTGCAGTTGTTCTAGGACGAGATTTCTAGGTCCAATATAACCCACCGGTCCATGACTAAGGTTTGCCGGGATTGGCATATCTGGGATTTTTTTGTGACGACTATAGAGAGCGTAACCCTCTTCTTCTAGAGCATCCTTCTTACCGCTACGCTCCTGTTGACCGTATTTCAAGTCATAGCTAGTCGGCATTTTCCCGAGTCCCAAACGATAGTATAAAAAGTCAAAATGCAAGGGAGTCTTTTCGTAGATCCGGTGATTGTAACTCTCAACCAAGTCCGTCAATTCTAAAATCGTTGGAAAATGATAGTGCATCCCTTCTTTTTGTTCTCGTTCCAGACGAGTCAACTCTTTGACCTTATCTTTCAGGTAAAGACGATAGAGATCGACCCGTTCCTTCTTATCGGCCTTGTACTTTTTACGATTTTTGATGAAACCACGGATAGAAAAAATCATTGTGGTTATGGACATCCCTACTGTCGCAAGGATATAGATCCCTCGAGGTTGAATTAAGGTGATTAAGACGGTTACCCCGACCATCATCAAAGGAGGAACGATCAGCTTTAACAGTTCATCGCTCGGCTTAACCGGCTCCTGGCCTGGGGGATTGATCAAGATTTTATCCTCGCTACCACGATAGATGATCCGTGGAGAACGATGATAATCTGGATAATCTTCATAAAAACCATATCGAGATGGTTCTCTCAGAGTCAGTTGTGGCCCAACTTGGGCAGGACCCTGGACCCATACTTCATCTGGATAGAACTTGATCGTCACCGCCCCTCGACTCAACTCATCTCCAAAACCAATCAATTGCTGGTCCATTTGTTCCAGATGATTATTTCGATAGAATGCGCCCTTTAGTCGAGTTAGCTTCCATTGATTTTGGAATTTTTGGAGTAAGAGTTCAACATCTCCATCTAGTGTGATCAACGCACCTCTTTGAGAGCCAATCTGAAACTCTGATAAATCCAAAAGGTCATAAACCCTTGGCTCCCCTTCTCGGAAATAAAAGACGACCTCACCCAAACGCAGACCATCTTTCAAGAGTCCTGCTTCATCGTCGTACTGATAAAAGACCTCGTCACCATCGACCTTGAGCTGAATCGGTCTTTCCTGTTGAGAAAGGTAGACTTGGGCCTTTTCAGTCGCCCCGATCAAGACCGTCTTATCTGCACTCAGTTCTACTTCATAACGCAGACCTTGGCTGTAGAAAATGATTTGTTTTTTCATAATTTCTCTCCTTGGTCTACTTTAATTGCTAGAGGAGCTACTTGGAACAGGTTTCTTCTCAGATGACGGTTTGCTTTCAGAAGCCTTGTCTTGTGGATTAGGAGTTGTAGAAGCATTGGAGCTTGATTCACTCGTTAGTAGCTCACTTCGACTATCCCAGTATTTCTTATACTCGCTTTCCAAAGTATTCAACTTACTTTCACGGTCTTTTCCTGACAAGTTGCCATCTTCTCGAACCTGCTTGATTTCCTGAGTCAAAGCGTAGAGAATCAAGTCACTGTCGTTAATCCGTTTCGCAATATCAAGAGCCTCTTCAAAACGATTGCGCCCAACCTGGATCCAGTAAGTCAAATAAAGCTCATCTGACTTGAGTGTTACGTTGTTCAAGATGACTTTCTTTTGTTCAGAAGAAAATTCCAATCCCTGAATATAAGAGTAAGCCAACTCATACTTTTGCGTATTCGGCAAGCTAGCTGGATCAATTCTCTCTAATTCTGTAATAACACCACTATAATCCACTTTAATAAAGGCAGTATCTGCCTGCAACATCTTTTCTTTGAAAGGATTTTGCACAAAAATCAGATAGATCAGTGGAACAATTAGCAAGACAACGCTGGCTGTTAACCAAATCGTTGCCAGTTTAAAGACACGATGGCGTCTACTTGGAACCAAGACCAAGTCTGCTCGTTCTTTCGCAGCCTTCTCCGTGTAGTACTTCTCCAAAACAGCTACTGCAGCCTCTATATCATCTGCCTGACATAGATCATTTAAGAAGTCTGGCAAGGTCTCTAATTCCAAGGAACCATTATAAAGATCCATGAAATCCAAAGCGCTAAATAGTGTTACTGTAAAACATTTAGCCTGGCGTAAAAAATCTTCTGAGGATATGGATTGAGGAACCATCAGACCAGGAATTCCACGATAAGCAATCTTAGCCTGAGCATCCTTGGTAATAAAGAGATTTACTGGATGCAAAAGGAAAGTCACAGGTAACTCCAAAGCGCCCTCTAGACGAAAAACGTTTAGGGCCAAACGGATTCTTTCCGAAATGGTACGTTCCTTTATTTCCTCATAAGTCAGTCCATGAGCTTCGACTTGATAGGAGAAGGTGACACTATCCTCATCAGACACCATCGATTGCTCCAAAAAGAATGGATGATGCAAATCCAATAGTAACAGTTCCCGTAAATCTTGACTCGCAACATCTGAACGTTTGAGTTTTAATTCCCAGTTTGTTTCATTTTTTTCATAGACAAACGACTGTCCACCAAATTCAAATTTTTCTTCAGCCACCTATATCTCCTCAATTTCTACTAAATCTCCTGTCGTCATAGGATAATCAGACAGATGTTTCCCTTCATCAATCAACAAACCTTTATTGACAATTCTTAATTGATATTTTTTTCGCTTGATACCTGGATTAAAAATCGTATCCACTTCTCGCACCAGCCGGCGCACTTCAATTCGCCGTGGAATGCGAATATCCACATCTCTTTCTCTCAAACGTAGGGTAATATTGATATGTTGCTCCACCTTTTTTCACGCCTCCTATGTCTGGTTTATCCTTTTCTAAGTTATTTAGACAGACTAGTTGTAAAATTAGTCCATCCCTTCTACCATCACACGATAACTCATTACTGCCGTTGCTCCAAAAAGCAAGAAAATCAACACCACATAGAATATCTCTGGAAGAAAGTCATTCAGACCACCTTTTTCTACATGGCCTATATTTGTTTGAAATTTAATTGTTTTTTGAGCATTGGGCTGAAACAACTGTTCTTCAGAAGATTTTTTCACTGGTCTCTGTATAGCAGAAAACAGTTGGCCCCTTTCTGTGATCAACTGTTCCTCTTGATGCTGTTGCATGTCCTGCAACCTCTTTTGAGTCGCTTCATTAAAAAGCTCCTTGATTTGTTCAGACTGTAGACCAAATTTCAATCCCTCTTTCTTTTCAAGTCGGGAATCATCAATCTGCAGACTGTTATCCTTCAAATCATCTGCAGCAGCCCCAGAGACTGCTGCACATGTTACTAAGGTAAGAAGGAAAAGAATGATTTTCTTCATATTTCTAATTTCTATTCTTTCTCAGCTTGGCTTGTTTGAAACCACAAACTACTTTCTCTGATAAAAACATTTATAACAAGTAAAACAGCTATGACAACAATCGTTGCAACAAAAGCGATAATTGCTGCTGGATGTCCATCAAAGTATCCTGAAAGCAAACCTTCTAATATTGATAACGCATTGAGATTTTTGATAAATGCTGGGAAACCAGTTAGACTTGCTGTTGTCCCAATAGCATTTGATAGGTAGACAAAGCTAATCATCATAAAGAAGGAGAGTCCCATACCAATCACTCGGAAATGTTTAAGCAATAGATATTGTCCTTGAATCAGTACAAATGCGGCTAAAACAATTAATAGAACCCAAGATGGTTGATATTCACGACCAACCTGTAGCTGAACACTTGATACAACACCAACTACCAATCCGACAACGATACTTAAAGCAGATAGGATGGTTACCGTCATCAAGTCTGTATCATGTAACTTATCAAGTTTGAACTTATCTTTGACTTTGCGAATAACGTTTTGAGTTGCAAACAGATAGGCTGTAAAGAGGCTAACAATCTCCAATAGTAAAACCCATGTAAATGGACGGTAAACATTGACAGTCGCTTTCACTGAAGTAGCATTTTGGGTAACAGGGTTGGATAAGAAGTTCAACAACACTTCATTTGGTACCCCATTTTGATAGGCATTATTCAGAACCTTCACAAAGGATTCTACAAAGTTTCCATTGTTAGTTAATTCTTCGTTAAACTGCGTCATCAAGGAGTCAGCATCTTGTGACAACTTTTCAGTACTTGTTTGAGCGTTTGACAATTCACGATTGAAATTACCTAAAGTCTCATTCACAGACTCTGCAGCTTTGACATTACTTTGAGAAGATTCCTTCACACCCGTAGTTTCTGACAAGAGAGCTGCATAATCCGAATTTAGGGTAGCCAATTGATTATTAGTCTCTTCAAAAGCATCATTGCCTTTCCCTTGCTTCTCAACCAAATCCTTTAGATTTTCTTCCAACTTCTTGTACAACTCTAACTGTTCATTGATTTTTGTATTCAATTCTTGGTTGGTAGTCAAAACATCCTTCACATTTTTTTCTAGAACAGGCTTGAGAGTAGTCAGTTTTGACAAGGCTTTATCTACTTTCTCTTTAGTACCCTCTGTATCTGTATCGCTAGCAGGTGCAGTCAGACTGTCTTCATACTTCTTCAGGTTTGAACTAATAGCTTCAAGCCAAATATTTGATAAAGCATCTGTTACATCACTATTTCGTAACTCTTTGACAGTATTGTATGCTTGTCTGAGTGCTTCCACCTTTTGGTAGTCAGAAGCTATTTTCTGAACCTTTTGTCCATAAGTCACTGCTGCTTGCTGAACGGCTAAGACATCTATCGGAGCACTGACTGCTTGAACATCATTCAAGGAAATATCAACAGTCTTTGGCTCCGCTTTTGGAGTTGGGCTTGAAGCCCCCGTTGAACTTGTAGTTGGAGTCGGAGCTGCCTCTGCAACACTATAGGCTACTTTGAAAGTCCCACCCGTCTTCAAATCAATTTCTTGACCAAACTCAACTGGTGTGCCATCATAAGTGACCGAATGAACCGTCACTCCTGTTCCAGCCTTCCATGATACCTTAGCCTTTGTTCCTGTTCGTCCAACAGCACTCGTACTAGTAATTGCATTATTTTCCAGATTCTTCAAGTCCGTCAAAGAAATCTCGTCGCTTGGCTCTTTAATCGTTTTTAAATCTGTATAGTTTACAGAAGGAATTGTGATTGGTGTCATACCAAAACCACTAAATTCTTTTCCACTAAAGTCTTCTTTGGGTAATTCTGAGATTGCAGAAGCCAGCTGCTCTTTTAGAGATTCCTCAACCTTCTCTAAATCCTTGTTTGCAGCTTTATCCAAAAATCGATCAAGAGTGATTTTGCTCTTCTCACTTGTTCCATAGTAAGTGGCTAATTTCTCATCAATAAAGTTATGAATATCATTTTTATGATTTTCAAACTTGGTTCTTTCATCTGTTAGATTTTTCTGTAAGCTACCAATCTCTGTGCTGATGCTTTCTGCTACTTTTTTATAGTAACCCTCAACTTCTGGTGACGTTCCATCAGTGGATGCTGGTGTTCCATCTATATTAGAAGTCAGAATACGTTGAGCTTTAATTAATTCCTTATAAGTTTCAATTTGTCCCTTAACGTCTTCCCAACTCTGAGAAATGAGCCCAGTGATAACATCCGCATGATTTTTCTTCTCAGTGACCCTATCCTGAAGCAGAGTGTCAAGCTTTTTACCATAGGCAATCTGTGAAACGTCATAACGACCAAAAATCTGAGAATAACTATCCAAACCTGTCTTTAAAGCACTGTTGGCGTCAACAGAGGAACTAGACATACTATAGAGAGTTGGGAAAAGATTTTTAGAGTTGATAGCTGTATTATATAAATTCGTACGATAGTTTCCGATATTGGTCGCTTGTATCTGTGAGCTAGCTTGGACATTCTTTTGTGCTGTATAAAGGTTGTTCAAAATACTAGCCATATACATATCGACTAACTGACCATTCAAATCAGCAACAATATCTTTCGCTAGTTTATTTGCATCATTTTCTACTTGCAAATTTCCTTGCGCATTCACCTTATAATTGATGGTTGTCTTGTCAACATTGATGCTGTTAATATCGAGTATTTTTTCAGAAAAGTCACTAGGAATTGTTAAAACGAGTTGGTATTTCCCACTTTCTAACCCAGAATCAGCTGCTCCACGAGGGACAACAGACCAGTTTTGTGAATTATCACGCTCGATATTTTTTACATAACTAGCACCTAGATTGTATTCTTTTGTATCTACGTAGACAGGCTTATCTTCATTTACGATAGCTACATTTAATTTTGTCTGCTGATTAGCCTTTGCATTATTTTCATTGCTAATCGTTGTATTTTTTTGAACAGATAGATTCAAAAAAATAATCAATGCAAGCAATCCTAATGCCAGCAGACTACTTCCTATATATTTAAAAATTCTATTCTTCTTCATATTACTTTAAATCTTCTCCGTCATAAAAAATAGGAAGGCTCTCGCCCTCCTAAAGCCACTTATATAACAAATTAAATTTGTGATGCAAGATCTTGGTCGTTTTGTTCAACAATTTCAGCAACCTTGTTCAATTGAGCATTGATTTCATCAAGCAAAGTTGCAAACTCCTCAATTTTTGGAGACAATTCTGTGAATTGGCGATCAAAGCTCTCAAAAGCAGCACCTTTCCAGTTGTCTCGGATAGTATTTTGCTCTTGAGTTAATGTACGAAGTACTTGTCTTACTTCCTCAGAACCTTGAGTGTACTTTTGAGCAGAGGTGCGCAATTCTTCTGTTGTTAATTGAATTAAAGCCATGTGAAACTCCTTTATATTAATTTATGCCCTCATTATATCAATAATTTGCCTCAATTGCAAGTTTAAAATTCATTTTTTATTCTATTTATAAAAAATAAGAGCTGTTTCCATCTAAAAACTAGTAAGAAGGATTAAATTATCTACTTTTCTTGTATAATTACTTCTTTTTTTTATTTATAATAACAAAGTATAACAAACTCATATCATCCTTCTTTTATAAGGTATATTTGTTAAACGTTCTTTTCTTCTAACTTTCTATGAAAGTTTTTATTCTCTTGATGGCGAGCTTCCAACACATTCTCTATGCGACTCTTGTAAAGTTGATGATAGTTATCTAAATTGTTCTCTATCTCAAAGATATATGGTTGAATTTCAGCAAAACTACTGTCTCTGCATGCATAGGAAAGCGCCTCTAGGAGATTATCCGTCTCCCTACTAAACTTGTGGAAATCATCATCCAAATCCATCTCCAAACGCTCTAAGTTTCGTAATTTACGATTATGCTCATCCTCTAGTTTCTGAAGTTGCTTTTTATCCATCACAAGTTTTCTCCTAGTTCTTGATCGGACTTTGTAAAGCAGGGGTTTGCATGGTCTGGGTCAAGTAAGTTTCGGCAGCATCAGCGGCCTTGCCCTCAAATCCACCCTTAATATTGTTTACATAAGTCTTAGAAGCGTACTCTTGCATATCTGAAGCTGCTTCTTGCAACTTTTTAGCTAACTCCACTCCTTTAGCAAGGATTGACAGTTCTTTTGCAGTTACTAAGGCCCTGACTGCTTGGCGTTCTTGTTCCTTCATTCTTTCTTTGAAGCCTCTGTCGAGTTGCTCTCTTGTAATTAAAGTATCCTCATCCGTTAAGACTAACATTTTTTTCCCTCCATGTTTGTTTTACATCCGCCAATAGATTGTTAAAATCTTCAGCACTATTTGTATCTATGGTTTCAAAGGAACCACTAGCTTTAACCAAGCTCTCCCCTAGTTGCTCGATTTGTGTCAGGAAGGATGTTGCTGCTGTCTTCGTGTCACTTGCAACGCCTTCATCCCAAAAGCTTGTTGTGTCAAAACCAGAAAGTAGATTTGTAACTTCTGAACTTGACAAATATCCAACCATGTCAAAGGCTGTCTGTCTTGTTTCTTTTATCATGTTTTGAATATCTTCCTTAGCATCTGAAAGTAAGGTTTTCACAGATTTAACTTTGTCTTCCATGTCAAAATTTGCCAACTGGGCTGCTGTCTGAAGCAACTGAGCTCGAACCAAAATCCTCTTTTCTCCTGTAAGATTGCCATTTCTCAGTTGTTCCTGATAACGAGGAATAGCTTCTCTATCCCATTTTATCGATTCTTTACGAGCTTCTTCGACGATCTTGCTATATTCAGTTGTAAAATTCTCGTAAACTGAATAACCAATAGCTGCCTTTATTTTAAACTCACCTCTCATAATGGAATTTAAAACATTTGAGGCTACATTTTCATCGACTCCTAAAGCCCGGAGGGAATCCAAGGTTGTCGCTATCAGTCGAGCCAGCTTTTCACCTGCCCTGAGCAATTCTGGGTGAAAATCCTCTGAAGCAGTCAATAAATTTCCCTTCCCATCCGATTGGAAAACACCAAAGTCATGGGAACTTTCCGGATCAGTAATCTGGGTATAATGCAAGGGGACGAGGACATTGACTTTACCGACGGGTTTCTTAAGAGGTTCATCGGAGTCCCCCGGTAATTTGGTGATGGTATGCTCACGATTGAGCATCCCCACGACATCAAATGGATTGACATAGTACTCGATTTTTTCGCTGATCTTTTTGATTTTCTCATCACTGAGTCCCATTTTCTTTAAACTCTTTGTCGTGTCCGGGCCGTCAAAGAGGACCACTTTGCCGATTTTCTCCAGTTCTTCATCACTGAGGCCAGCTACCCCTTGCGCAGAGACAATGGTTCCTAAGGAGTGACCTGTGATGTCCATCGTAGCTTGCGGAGCTTTTTCAGTCATCTCTGCAATCTTCGTTTTCATTCCTACTGTCGCTAACTTGGCTTGCGGCGTATGGATATGATTGAGAGCGAACTTAGCATCGTTGTCAACCCAGTCGTTCCAATTTTCTTTACTGATGGCATCACTTCCGCGGATAGCCATATAGGTTTTCTTGGTATCATTAGTCAAGGTTGGCGTATCCGTTAAGTAGTAGGCACTGAAACCAGCTTCATCATCAGTTAACAATCCTTTTTGATAACGTTTGTGATGAACATCCTGCCTCATCCCATTCGCATCAGGAACTGGTATCGATGTGACTTTATAAGTATCTCGCAACTTAGGATCTGGTTGCAAGTAGACTCTACCATTATGAGGAAGGTTCTTACCTCCGGGTGTGATTTCACCGTCAAAAACTATATCTTCAGAAAAGTTAAAATCTTGAAAAGTTTTTGAATTATTTAAAGGCGGAAAATTATTAGGGCGATTAGCATATGCCGACTGCGCCAAATCTGCATAAAAATTATCAAAATTTTTTAAATTGCTATTACTCATATATAAACCATCCACCATCTCGTAAAATTCTTATGGGTTGCATTTCAGAAATCCTCTCAAGGTTAGGCAAGGAGTACCCGTCATTATCCAAAGGAAATCCAAGAGTAAAACTGCTTTCCTTTATATTGTTTATACGCCCTTTAAATGTTAGCATATAACCGCCTCCTTGAGGAGTTCCATTTCCTATCTGACCAACTTCCATACTATCCCAATCAAACTGGACACTTTCGACTTTAGGATTTCTAGACTTTATGAAGTTCGCCATCTCCTCTTCATGCTCCTTCAGATATGCCAACTGCTTGGCTCGCGGACTAAGAAATACTCCTCCAAATAGATTTGTTTCCTGTGCCATCCATGCGCCTCCTCCAAATACTACAAGGGCTAAAACTAGACAAAGTAAAGTACGCTTTTTCATCTCTTTCCTCCTATGTCGCGGAATCTAAGTTTATTATATCATGAATGTAAAAAAATACTTTTGGCAAGTATTGTAAGTCAATAGGGAATGAGTGATGATAAATTTGAGTAAAAATTATCAAAGTTTTTTAAATTACTGTTAGTCAAAAATCCTTCCTCCCATTCGTAAATAATTGGCTAAAGCCATTGAATTAGGAATAATTTTGTCATTCTCAATATCAAAAGTAACATTCCAAGAGGAGGACTCAATATGATTAAAACCACCATATACATTTACAATTTCTCCGCCTCCTTGAGGGGTCCCATTCCCAACTTTTTCCCATTTAGTTTCATCCCAAGCAATCTGAACAGATTCAATCTTTGAATTTTTAGACTTTACAAATTTTACAATTTCTTCTTCATGCTCCTTCAGATAAGCTAACTGCTTAGCTCGTGGGCTTAGAAATAAATTTGTTTCTTGTGCTAGCCATGCTCCGCCTCCAAATACTACAAGGGCCAAAACTAGACAAAGCAAGGTACGTTTTTTCATAATGATGCTCCTTCAGATATATCATCTCCCTCTTACAATCCAAAACTCCTTAATTAAAAACAAATTACGGATCTATTGTTGCTTTAGAAATAGAAGATTGTCATTAAAACTAGTATAGCATAAAAGCCTCAAACAGCCTATTTCACCAATCCCTCATCTTGAAGATTTGTTAATAATTTGACCAGAAGAATTTGAGTTGAATGCAAAGAAACAATAGTGTGAATTTTGCTAAAAATAATCAAAAAAACACCCCATGGTGTGAACCATGAAGTGCTTCGAAACGTTGATATAATCGTATTGATTAACGTTTTGAGAATTGTGATGCTTTACGAGCTTTCTTAAGACCTGGCTTCTTACGCTCAACTTTACGTGAGTCACGTGTAAGAAGTCCTGCGCGTTTCAATGAATCGCGGAAGTCTGGGTCTACTTGAAGAAGGGCACGAGCGATACCGTGACGGATAGCTCCTGCTTGACCAGCATATCCACCACCAACAACGTTAACGAAAACGTCGTATGAACCTACAGTTGAAGTAACCGCGAATGGTTGGTTGATAACAAGACGAAGGTCAGCGTGTGGGATGTACTCTTCAACATCTTTTTTGTTAACAGTGATTTTACCAGTTCCTGGAACAAGGCGAACGCGTGCAACAGCGTTTTTACGACGTCCAGTACCTGCATATTGTGCTTGTGACATACTTTATTGTTCCTTTCCTTAGATAAGTCCTGAAATATCAAGAACTTCTGGTTGTTGTGCAGCGTGAGTGTGCTCAGCTCCAACGAATACTTTCAATTTCATACCTTGAGCGCGGCCAAGAGTATTGTGTGGAAGCATACCTTTAACTGATTTTTCGATCAAACGTACTGCATTTTTAGAACGTAGTTCACCAGCAGAGATTTGTTTCAATCCACCTGGGTGGTTTGAGTGAGTGTAGTAGATCTTATCAGTTGCTTTTTTACCAGTCAATTTAACTTTTTCAGCATTGATAACGATTACGAAGTCACCTGTATCAGTGTGTGGTGTGAATGTTGGTTTGTTTTTTCCGCGAAGTACGCTAGCAACAACTGCTGAAAGGCGTCCAAGAGGTACATCAGTTGCGTCAACAACGTACCATTTGCGTTCTACTTGGCCTGGTTTAGCCATGAATGTAGTTTTGTTCATGATTTCTCCTATATGAATATCGTTTTTGTTTACAGGGCGGATGTTCCGGTCCGCGGGGTATTTGAAAGGTTCCGGGGCCTTACAAATGGGGTAAACAATACCGTCTACTATCATACCAAATTTTACTACTAAAAGTCAATAGATATGAAAAATATTTTTGCCGATTTCAGTGTTTAACATCTAGAAAAACCTCGCTTTTGCGAGGCTCTCCTATTTATAAGCTAAGGCACGTTTAAAGGTTTTCCAGATTCCCAAATCATCTGTTTGAAGGACTAGACTAGCATACATGCGTCCGATAAAGGCTGTTGCAGTGACTGCAAAAACAACCGTTATAGCAAGGGAAATCCAAGCTTCTAGACCACTCGCATACCCATTTATAGCTCTAAATGGCATAAAGAAGGTCGAGATAAAAGGAATATAGGAACCAATTTTCAGAACTAAATTGTCCCCAGCAGCACCTAGAGAGGTCACACCGACAAATCCTGCTATAATCAAGATCATCAATGGCGACAAGGCCTTTCCTGAATCCTCAGGGCGAGAAACCATAGAGCCTAGGAAGGCTGCTAAAACAACGTACATAAAGAGACTAACCAAGACAAACAATAAGGTATTGAGCGAGAAGGCCTCCCCTAGATGATTTAAAATCCCAGATTGTGCCAAGATAGGGATGTCTTTAAAGAGCAGAATGGCAGCAAGTCCACCCACGACGTAAATGCCAATATGAGTCAAAATCACAAGAAGTAGAGCCAGCATGCGGGCGTAGAAATAATGACTAGCTCGGATACTAGAGAAGACCACCTCCATGATTTTGGTTCCTTTCTCGCTAGCTACTTCCTGAGCAGTGACACTAGCATAGGTAATCAAAATCATATAAAGGAAGAAACCAAGCCCAGCAGCCGCAATGGTTTGAACAATTTTTTTGTTTTCCTTAGATTCATCAATCTTCTCAGTAAAATCAACGGTTTGACTCAGGCGTTTTTCCTGTTCTTGAGACAAATTAGCCGCCGAACGATTGAGTTGGTATTGCAGTTCGTTTAGCTTATTGGTTACTGCTAGTTTGATGCCTGTTTCAAGAGAAGTTTCACCATGATAGACGGCCTTGAGGACACTGTCCTCTTGGTCAATGGTTAGGTAACCCTTGATTTTCTCATCCTTGATAGCAGCCTGGGCACTGGCTTCATCCTTATAATCAAAGTTGATACCATTGGTACCCTTGAGCCCTTCTTCCACAGATGGCACAGTTGTTACTACTGCTATCTTGCTATTCTTGGCCATAGAAGACCCTTGGAGAAAGCCGATTCCTACAGATAAGGCTAAAAAGAGGAACGGCGAAATCACCATAAAGAAGAAACTCCACGACTTGACATGTCGAAGATAGGTTTCCTTCATTACAACCCACATATTTCTCATACTTCCACCCCTGATTCTAGTTTAAAGATTTCATCGATTGTTGGAGCCTGTTGGTCAAAGGTCGCAATATATTGACCTTGAGTGAGGATTGGGAAGAGTTCTCTTCCAGCGCTCTCATCATCTAGGATCAATTTCCAACTGCCTTGCTTGGTCAAGCTCACCTGTTTGACATGAGGAAGATTTTCCAATTCTTCCTTACTTCGTTCACTTGAAACAAAGAGACGTGTTTTCCCGTATTGATTGCGAACATCCTGAACTGGTCCATGCAAGACCACACGCCCATCACGAATCATCAGAATATCATCGCAAAGTTCCTCAACGTTGGTCATGACATGGTCAGAAAAGATAATGATTGCACCGCGCTCTTTCTCTTTTAAGATGACCTGCTTGAGCAACTCAGTATTGACTGGATCCAAACCACTAAAAGGCTCATCCAAGATAATCAAGTCTGGCTCATGGATTAGGGTGATAATCAGCTGAATTTTCTGCTGATTACCTTTTGAGAGACTCTTGATCTTGTCTGTTAATTTCCCCTTAACTTCTAGTTTTTCCATCCATTGAGGGAGTTTTTCCTTGACTTCCTTAGCATCCATACCTTTTAGAGTCGCCAAGTAGCGAACTTGTTCAAGGACTGTCAACTTGGGCATAAGACTGCGTTCCTCAGGCAGATAACCAATCCGTGCATAGGTTTCCTGACGAATCTCCTGCCCATCCAGACTGATCTCTCCTTGATACTCTAAAAATTTCAACATACTGTGGAAAATCGTTGTTTTCCCAGCACCATTCTTCCCGACCAAGCCCAGAATCCTTCCTGGACTTGCCTGAAAATCGACACCAAACAAGACTTGCTTGGGACCGAAACTTTTCTCTAGATTTCTTACTTCTAACATTTTCCACCTCCGAGATATGTTGCACTTATTATACTCCTTTTTGATAGCCTTTACAACGATTTATGTCCATTTTATCGGATTATAAGTAGCAAAAGTATCCTATCTCTAATAAATTTTAAGTGCTTCAGTGATAGCTTTAGTATAACTCATTAAAGACTTTCTGAGATGGCTTCCTCCTCAACTATCGCTTTTCTCTTCTGAACTGTCCTTTTGAAACTAAAAATCCACCCCGAAGGATGGATTGATGAGTTAACGTACTTCTGCATTCACTTTTTCTTCGAGTGATGCTTGGATTTTTTCCATATAGCGTGCGACTTCTTCGTCTGTCAAGCTATCTTCTGGATTTTGGAAGGTCAAGCTATAGGCCATTGACTTCATGCCAACTCCCAGTTTTTCGCCTGAGAAGACGTCAAAGAGTTTGATATCTGTCAAACGTTTCACGCCGGCAGCTCGGATAGCATCTACAACTTCTTGGTGAGTGACTTCTGCCTTGAGGAGTAGAGCCACGTCACGACTGACTGCTGGGAATTTGGTGATTTCCACAAATGGAGCAGCTGGTTGAAGGGCAGCTTCAATGGCTGAAAGGTTGAGCTCCGCTACATAAGTTTCTGGGATATCGTAAGCCTTGGCAGTAACTGGATGCACTTGGCCAAGGAAACCAAGAACTTGGTCGCCAAGTGAAATCACGGCCGTACGTCCTGGATGTAGACTTGCAATCTCAGCTGTTGCTGCATAGGTCACTTCTAGTCCCAAGCGAGTAAAGAGGGCTTCAAGGATTCCCTTAGCATAGAAGAAATCAACTGGAACTGCTGCCGTTTGGAAATCTTTTTCAGCAACCAAGCCGGTTAAGGCAAAGGCAAAGCTATTGATCTCATTTGGTAGATCTTCTTTTGGATCGCCTGTTTGTTCAAAGACTTTTCCAATCTCGTAAAGAGCCAAGTTTTTGTTCTTACGAGCCACGTTGTAGGCCACTGTATCAAGAATACCTGAGACCATATTTTGACGGAGAACGGAACGATCCACTGTCATTGGCCACATAAGTTCTGTAAGGTTACTTGGTTGAGCCGTAAACTCAACTGCTTTTTCAGGAGTTGTCAGAGCGTAGGTGATGATCTCTGTCAAACCTGCTCCTTCAGCGATGGTACGAACTTGGCGACGCAATTTTTGTGTCGCAGTCAATTCACCAGCTGTACCGTCATCTTTTGGAAGACTAGTTGGCAAGCGATCATAACCATAGATACGGGCGATTTCTTCAAAGAGGTCCGCTTCGATAGTGATATCCCAACGACGACGAGGTACGCTGACTGTAAAGCTTTCTGCATTGCCAGAAAGGCCAAAGCCAAGACGACGGAAGACGTCTTCCACATCAGCATAGGAAAGCTCCGTACCAAGGACGCGGTTAACGTCTGCAAGGGTTGAAGAAACTTCCACATCAGAAGTATCAAGCTCTCCTGCTGAAACGATGCCCTTACGTACCGTCGCACCTGCAAGATCAGCAATCATGCTCGCTGCAGCATCAAGTGCTTCGTTAACAGTTGCCACATTGATGCCTTTTTCAAAGCGAGAAGATGATTCAGAACGAAGGTTAAGGCGTCCGCTAGTCTTGCGGATGGATTTACCATTGAAAACAGCCGCTTCAAGGACCACACGACTAGATTTTTCAGAGATTTCTGTTGCTTGACCACCCATAACACCTGCAAGGGCTACTGGCTTGTCTGCGACAGTGATGACTAAGTCATTTGTTTCCAAGTCACGCTCTTCACCATCCAAGGTCACCAATTTTTCACCAGCACGCGCTTCACGCACACGAATCTCGCTTCCTTCAAAGGTATCCAAGTCAAAGGCATGCATGGGTTGACCAAAGTAGAGCAGGATGTAGTTGGTTACGTCTACGACATTGTTAATCGGACGAATCCCTTCGTTCATGAGAAGGTTTTGCAACCATTGTGGACTTGGTGCGATAGTCACATTGTCCAAGATACGGGCTGCATAGTAAGGCGCCTTGTCTGTCTCAATGCCTACAGAAAGGGCATCTGTTGCAGCTTCATTTGTTTCTGTTAAGGTAAATTCTTTGAAGTTAACTGCCTTGTCATAGATGGCTGCCACTTCATGAGCTACCCCACGCATAGATAGAGCATCTGCACGATTTGGCGTGATAGAAAGTTCAATGATTTCATCATCCAAGTCTAGGTAAGAGAAAACTTCATCCCCAGGAACAGCATCTTGAGGCAAGATTTGAATACCATCTGCGAATTCCTTCGGTACAACCGAGTCAGAAATACCTAATTCACCAAGGGAACAGATCATTCCAAGTGACTCTAAGCCACGGATTTTCCCTTTTTTGATTTTGTAGTTGTCAGCGATACGAGCTCCCGGAAGTGCCACCATGACCTTGATACCAGCACGCACATTTGGGGCACCACAAACGATTTGCTAGCTAATTGAGCTGCGACTTTCTTTTCTTCCAAAAGTTTAGCTGTTTCTTCAAAGGCAGCTGTCAAGACATCACGCGCTTCATTGACGTGTTTCCCGATGATTGGACGCATCTCAGCAGAAACATCTTTCATCCCTTTGAGGATTTCAGTAAGCGAACCCTTTTTCCCTAGGACAGAGACACGCAAGTCTTGCATCTCTTTTTCATTTTCAGCAGTAATCTGCTTCAAGCTAGCCAGCGTTTCCTCACGAAGCGCTTTTAATTGTTCTTCAATAGTTGACATAATTCCTCCATCAGTCTCTCGTAGATAAAAAGAAAACCACATGTCAAAAACTCCACTCGGAGCGTTGACACGCGGTACCATCCGTTTTCATCTGACAAGTCAGACCTTCATTTCTAAATCCATGCGCAAGTGAATTCACCCAGCTTTCATATAGAGAGCTTGCAGTCACGGCTCTCCTCCCTGATATACTTTCCTTGAGTTACTAGTCTTGCGGATTCCTATTCAATTACTACTTAGTTTATCAGATTTTTACCATTCTTGCAAGACCTATCTCACTTCTGCTTGCCTTTAAATCGCCATTGGAAGCGAAGCTTGTCATAGAAAGGAAATTCGATAAATAAGACTCCCAAGCCCACACAGAAACTGGCAAGAACATCTGATGGGTAGTGAACTCCCAGATAGACCCGAGATAGCAGCACACTGACTAGGTAGAAGCCAAGGACGATTTGCGCAATTTTTCTCCAAACCGGATCTTTAATTCGTTGACTGAGAATGACAATCAAGGTCCCTACCATCAGCGTCACTGCCAGAGAATGGCCACTTGGAAAAGAAAATCCCTTCTCCTCTACCAAGTGTAAAATAGCTGGCCGTGGGCGCTGGTAGATATTTTTAAAGGTCACGATTAAAAGACCGGCTAAGGCTAGATTACCCGCCATGAAGTAGCTTTCTATCTTCCACTGCTTACGATAAAAGATAAAGGCTGCGATGGCAACCCAGGTGATAATCACTGGGATATCAATCAAATGCGTAAGCGCACGGAATAGAACTGTCAAATAATCTGGCAAGTCCCCACGAATAGCAGTCTGAA
>QFCH01002391.1_pt1 | contig 65803 bp, 51 predicted proteins | sample 5346071 | NCBI WGS metagenome assembly QFCH01 (sample SAMN09062255, study PRJNA434731) | Human gut metagenome, whole genome shotgun sequencing project. | isolation source: stool timepoint B chromium assembly | host: Homo sapiens | collected 2015
ATTCAAGGCAACTGAACTCTTCACGAACAAGTATGGCATATCCTTTCCTAATTTCTGATAGTTGAGGCCGTGGGAAACCTGGCTGCCCCGGTTCTCGGATTGATTGAAGCTGTCGATGGTCTCCTTGCCCAGCAGCTCCGAGATTTCTTTCAGGGTGGATTTCTCCTTGCCTCCCAAAAACAAGGTGGTGTCGCAGTTGCCCACAATGGTGTCTGCGGCGTCCTTGTAGATGGTCTTTAACTGACTTTGGGACTGCAAAATAATAGAAGCCGAGATTTCCCGGCTCCGGATGGTGGCGACCAGCTTGTCGAAGTTGGGTATCTGCCCGATATTGGCGAACTCGTCCAGGAGGCACCGCACATGGACGGGCAGCCTGCCGCCGTACACGTCGTCCGCCTTGTCGCAAAGGAGATTGAATAACTGGCTTTGCAGCATAGCGATAACGAAGTTGAAGGTGGTATCCGTGTCGCTCATAATGAGGAACAACGCCGTTTTCCGGTCGCCCAGGGTGTCCAGCTCCAGTTCGTCGTCCGACATGATCTCCCGCAGCTCCGCAATATCGAAGGGGGCAAGGCGGGCGCCGCAGCTAATCAGGATGGATTTCAAGGTCTTGCCGGCAGCCAATTTGAATTTGCGGTACTGCTTCACAGCGAAGTGGTCCGGGTGCTCCTTCTCCAGCTTGGCGAACAGAATATCCACGGGCGACTGAAATTCCTCGTCGTCCTCTCTGGCCTCCGATGCGTTGATGAGCTCCAGCAGCGTGAGGAAGTTCTTTTCTTCCGGCTCCGCCTCGTACCAGATGTACCCGATCAGGGCGCAGTACAAAAGCCGCTCGGCCTTCACCCAAAAATCTTCCGAGGATTTTTCTCCGTCGCCTTTGGTGTTGGCAATGATGACATTGACCAATTTGAGGATGTCTTTCTCCGACCGAATATAGGCGAAGGGGTTGTATTTCATGCTCTTTTTGAAGTTGATGGTGTTGAGGACTTTAATGCGGTACGGCTCATAGATGACCTTCCCGCGGGCGTCCCGCAGGGGTTTTCCGTTCTCGTCCAGCTTGGGGGCGCCCCGCCGCAGCATGGTCCCCACCTCGGACAAAAGCTGTCCTTTGGGATCGGTGACCACATAGCTGCTGTGCATCTGCATGAGTGAGGGCTTGACGAAGAACCGGGTCTTGCCGCTGCCGCTGCCGCCGATGACCAGGATGTTCTTGTTTCGGGCGTACTTGGGATTTTTCGGGCGGCTGGACATGGTGAGCTTTTCCGTCTGGGTCAAAGGAATGTTCCAGTCGGGAACCGGATCGACATAGGGGGCAATATCGGCCGCCGTGCCCCATCGTGCGCTGCCGTACTCAATGCCCTTGCGATATTTCTTTGTATTCTTGCTCTTGGCATACACCGCCAGCCGAACAATGACCGCCCCGGCGATGCCCGCCAGCAGGTCCAGCGGATGCAGACTTGGCAGCCCAGAAGAAAACGCCTCCGTAAAGCCCTGGCTCAAATGCAGGAACTTTTCAGAGGCGTCAAGGCCGGGCGCAAGGCGCACCGCCTGGCAGAGCTTGTCAAAGAGATACACGAACAGCAGATACGGGAGGTTGGGGATCAGCTTTTTCTTCCAGTCAACCGTCATAATTCCACACCCCGGTCTTTGGTCTTGACCTTCTCCCGCTGGCGGTGCTGGGCTTTGGACTGCTGTTTCGCCTGCTCCAGCTCCTTGCGGATGGAGGGCTTTTTCTCTTTCTCCAGGTTCTTTGCGGAGAACTCCCGAAAGGCTGCCGTGATAACGTCGGCATCCCGGCCCTTGAAGAACACCAGGTAGCGGGGTATATCGCCGCTGGTGTCCTTTTTCAGCGCGAAGTCAATGCCGTACTTCTTGGCGGTGACGGAAAAGGCCCGGATGTTCTGGTCGGTGATCTCGATGTTTGAAACGCCGGTGTTGTGCTTCATAAGCTGCCGGAGGGTCTGCTTGCCGTGGTGCAGCTTGGTCTTGTGGCCGGTCACGCCCTTCTGCATCTCGTCCAGCACTTTTTTCATGGCCTGTTGCAGCATCCCGGCGGAGAGCTTGGTGGCCTCCACACAGAGAGTAACGGTGCGCTGGGTGACTTCTTCCTGCACGAGTGATTACCTCCTTTCTCCGCTGCCGTACAGGTCGTGGTTCACCAGGGACGCATAGTAGCTGTCAATGGTGGCCGGGGCGTTATACAGGGCAGCCAGCAGATATTTCTTGATGTTGCGGACATAGGTGGTGTTGTCCCGCATCCGGTCCAGCACATACTCGATGTGGGAACTGTTCAGCTTCAGGAAGCGGGATTTGACCACCTCCGCCGGATAGTCGTCCCCGGCAATGCGGATTGTTTCCCTGCGGGAACAGACGGTATCCACCATGAGCTCCACCAACTCATTCAGCATATCCCGATCCAGCCGGTCATCCCGGCATAGATAGTCATACTCGATATTCTCTAAAATCAGTTCCCGATAGTTCTCTCGCTCTCGCATCCAGTCCCGTCCGGTCCGGCTGACCCCCGTGGGGGTTTGGGGGCTTGATTGGATAGGATTTGATTCTTCCGTACTTGATGAATCAGTATTTGATATTTGTTTACTTGATCCTTTAGTATTTAATTGTGCGGGGTTTTCCTGTTCAGGTTTTCCCAAGACAGGAGAATCCAAGACTGGTTTTACCTGAACTGGATTTTCCCGTTCAGGTTTTCCCGGTTTAGGTTCCGGCGGTCTGGGCTGCTCCAAAATCGTGTACTCGATGCTGCCGAGCCGCCCGTTGGCGTTACGGACTCTTTCACGGATAATGTATCCCGCATCCTCCAGCTCCCGGACCGTAGCACAAATGCTGTCCACTCCATCCCGGCATATTCGGGCAAGGCCTTTGGTGGTGTAGTCCCAATCCTCCGGCAAGGACAGCATGAGGGACAGCAGCCCCTTCGCTTTCAGCGACAGCGCCGTGTTCCGCAGATGATGGTTTGCCATCACCGTGTAGTCACGGGTTTTCTCAATGCGAAATACCGCCATAATCTCACCTCCCTCCGGCGGTCTGGAAAAGTGTTCGTTTTCGGAAAAAATTCAATTCTGTGCCCATTTACTTTTCCATGTGGGAAAACCTATGGACACTTGATTTGCATTTCCTACATGAAGAAATACCTTCGATTTCTCACCCCTTTCAATACAGTTTTCCGTGTACTTGATGGAAAGTAAAAAACGCCATAGGATTTCCTATGGCGTTTGGGACAGGAAAAGGGTGCTGATATTTCACATCAGCACCCTTTATCCTGCCAGTATTAAAATTTTTGACTTCACATCGTGTTCCTTGCCTCTGAAAACATTGATTTTACTGGACTATCTCATGTTTTCTTATTAGGAGGCGGGGAAAAAGGTCTGTTTTTTATTGGGATGTTTACTTGTCCCCATACACGATTTTCCAGAGAAGCTCTCTTCCTCTCTGCATTCTTTTTCTGACCGTTGCCGGTTTCAATTCCATCATCTCACTGATTTCCTGCAATGTATAGTGGTGCACCGCATGCATAATCAACAAATCAGCATAAATCTCCGGCATCTTATAAATCTCTTTAACAAGAGATTCATAATAGAGATTGTCTGATGAATTGTCATTTTTAACCATACGCGTTCCGAAATCAGCCTGCATTGTGCAATCGTCCATCAGATAATACTTCTGATTCTTCTTGAGCATCTCATAACAGTCATGTGATACAATCGTAATCAAATAGCTTTTTGTACGATGACTATATGGATCCTCAATGTTGTTGATGTGGCGGTAAACTTTCTCAAATGCTATCTGAACAGCATCTTCCGCCCAATCTCTGTCTCTCAGAATGGCATAGGCTTTTCTTCTCATTGCCTTCCCATACATCTCAAACAACAATGTAAATTTTTCTTCATTCTTTTGATCATACCTAGTCCCCGAATCATCCGTCATGGTTTCGCCTCCTGCAGAGCTCTTATACTATATATACTGTTCTTTTCGACGGATTGTGACATAAACAATGAAAAAAAAGAAAAAAATTTTAATTTTTATGATTTAATCACTTTATGTATGCAAATAATACTTCTTCACACCATTAAAGGCGTATCCCACAAAACACATCAAAGATTTAAAATACCCAAAATTCATATATCGATAGACTTTAAATGTCATTCTTGCTGACTGTAACTTACTCCCTGATTTGCCGGTATTACTTAGTCGGTAATTCAGCAGCGGTTTGTTGATTGCACATGCCTTTCGATATTTCTTTAATATCTGAAGCCACATAATGTAATCTTCATGGCACTCATCATGTACCATCGGAAATTCAGCTGCCACATCCTTACGAATAACCACGGATGAACAATTAATCGGATTCTGAACAAGCAAATCTCTGTAAGTCAAATGTTCCTTTACCCTAATAAATTTTTCTGTTGAATGTCCATCCGGAGTGACAAGCTTCCGACCTGTCGCGCAAAGAACGCAGCCTGTTTTTTTCATCAAATGAAGCTGTGCTTTAAGCTTTCCCGGCTCCCACCAGTCATCACAATCCAGAAATGCAATATATTCACCCTTTGCAGCTCTAACGCCTCTGTTTCGGCTTCTGGCTACACCTATATTGTGTTTATTATGTATGACACGAATCACATCCGTGTCTGCATACTTTTTCAATACATCATCCAGATTATCTGTAGAACCATCGTCTATCACAATAATTTCCAGAGGAACCCCCTGCAAAAGTGCTGATTCTATTGCCTTCCCTATATATGCCGATCCATTATAAACCGGCATAATCACAGATACAATTGGTGTCAATTCTTCTTATCCTCCGTACGCAGTGCCGTCTTCTGTCCACCATCCACACCTTCGGAATTCTCTTTTTGGAACAGAATCTTGACGGTCTGTATAATAATCATCAAATCCAATGCAAATGTATAGTTCTCAATATACGTTAAATCCAATTTCAACTTATCATACGGTGTTGTGCTATATTTGCCAAACACCTGCGCATATCCTGTAAGACCGGCTTTCATCTTCAGTCTGAAATCAAATTCCGGAATACTCTTTTTGTACAATTCTGCAATTTCAGGACGTTCCGGACGCGGCCCTACAAAAGCCATATCGCCTTTCAGGATGTTGAAAAGCTGCGGTAATTCATCTATATGCAGGGCACGTATAACATGTCCTACTGGTGTGATTCTGTCATCATCTTTCTTCGCCAACTGTGCACCTGTCTTCTCAGAGTCAACTTTCATGCTCCTGAATTTATAAATCATAAAAACTTTATGATCATAAGTTAATCTCTCCTGTTTGTAGAAAATCGGTCCACCGTCATACACTTTGATTAAAACAGCTACCAAGATCAGTATTGGTGAAAAGACAACCAATATGATCAATGAAAAGACAATATCTGATATACGCTTTATTAATTTCTGCTCCGCGGTTAATCCACGGTTTCTGAAAAGCATGAGTTCTGTATCAAACAGGTTGATGGTTGTCGAGCTCTTAATCATAATATCTGAAATCTTAGGAATGCTATAACATCGAATCGAATGTGCATAGCAGAACTTTAAAAATTTATTGCGGTATACTGAAGGAATATCTCCGATAACAATCGCTTCATAGCAACTGATCCGCTCAATAACTGCATCATAACCCTCAGAAATATTAATCATGTCTACAATACTGTATTTATCTGTTCTGGATGTCATCTTATTGATCAGTGCCTTTGGATTAATATCTCCATACACCAAAAGCAGCTGTCTCGGCGGATAAATTTTAACATAGATCCATCTCATAAAAATGACCCATATAAGCACTGCCGCAATATCGTAAATAGTCATCTGGATAATCGGCTCAAGATAAGCGCTGAAACGCCAGCGGCCAATCAATGCCAGCTGCACATATGTGACACCGTTGCAGCACAAAACAGCAAGTATCTGAGAGGCAATGACATCTGATACCTTCAGATAGCCTACTTTATATGCGCCATAAATTTTTGAAAAAAAGAAATTAATAAATGCATAGACCCCCATCAATGCCCAGTTGCCTCGTCTCCAATACAGTGCACCAATAACTGACCTGTAATTGTAATATCGATGCCAGATATAATAGAAAATCGCAACCTGCACAAGCAAAATCAGCATTGATGCAAAAAACATAATCAGGCGTTTGTATTGTTCTCTGTTTTCCACTACTTCTTCTCCTTAAAATACAATTCAGAATTCGCCCGTGAATTCAGTACAGAATCTGTGTCCGCTCCTCAGACACATTTATTATTCGAATTCCTGCACTCTAATTATAATCTTATTTTGTCAAAATAACAATGAAAACCTGTGGTAAATGCAAGATTTACCACAGGTTTTGAAGCTTTAATTGTTGAATATTTACCTGATCTCAATGTACTGTGCATAGACATAGCCGTCATAATTCGTACCACTGTATTTTACATTGATATGGTACCATTTGTCGTCATCTTCATCCTGTACATTTCCAGTTATATTAACTTTTGTTCCCTCATCAAGAACAACCAGAACCTTATATGATGTACCAGCGCCGCTTCTCACATTCAGTGAACCATCAATAACATAACCTGTTGATGTCTGACTGCTTTCTGAGCCGTCATCTGACTTGTTGCCGTCTGAAGAAGTACTTGCCTTTTTCAGCATATCTGAACGAATATAGCCTGAATTGCCGGACTGTGCTTTGACTTTGTACCATACCGTACCATTGCTGTCTTTCGCCTCACCAAGTACTGTTAAGGTATCTTCCATATAGATGACTTCTACAACACTCTTGGATAATCCTGCACCGCTTCTCATATTCACGCCATCATCCACTACCTGCATCTTCTGGCCCTTCATATCTGAAGTCGTATCCGTTGTATCATCTTTCTTTGAATTATTGCCGCCTGATGTAGTGGCATCCTTCAAAAGGTCAGAACGGATATAGCCTGTCTTACCCGCAGAAGTCTTGACCTTATACCAGATGCTGCCGCTGCTGTCTTTTGTCTGACCAGTTACAGTCACTGTCTCATTCTGGTAAACAACGCACACAACACCTTTTGAAGTACTTGCACCGCTTCTCACATTCACAGCATCATATGCAACCTTCATTGTCTTGCCGGATACATCTGAATCTGTGTCGGAACTGCTGCCGTTATTTCCGGAATTGCCTGCATTCTTCTTCGTCAAATAAGAAGAATGCACATAGCCCTTCTTATTTCCTGCTGTAATCTTATACCATAACGTACCATTGCTGTCTTTTGCCTCAGCAGTAATTGTAACCGCAGTATTCTTAGTCAATGTTGTGACAACCGAATAGTTTGTGCCTGCGCCGGAACGCATATTCAAAGCATCACAGTTAACAACTGCCGCAATTGACATTGTATCCTGATTTGTATTGTCATTGCTGTTGTTATTGCTATTGTTGCTATTACTGTCATTCTTTGTCACGGTAATATATTCTGCATAAACATATCCCTTATAACTCTTGCCGCTCTTAGAAAATGTCACACTGTACCATTTGTCGCCACTGCTGTCCTTAGTGATTCCTGTAATCGTTACAGCCTGGTTTCTTGATACAGTTGTCACTACATCGTACTTTGTACCGGCACCGCTTCTCACATTCAATGAAGAACAATTAACCTTACCTGTACCCGAAGCAGCTGTTGTATCATTGCCGCTGTCAGAGCCATTCGAAGAACTAACTGTAATATATTCTGCACAGGCATAGCCTGTCTTGCCGCTGACTTTCACTTTGTACCACTTTGTACCTTTGCTGTCCTTTGCCTCACCAAGAATATCTACCTTTGTACCCTTGCTGATAGATGTAATGATACTGTTGCCTGTACCGGCACCGCTTCTTACATAAAGACTTGAACAGTTCACTGTACCTGTCGCAATAACCTTGTCTGAATCTTCTGAGGAATTATTATCAGAAGATCCGTTGGAAGGATTTCCGGAAACAGTTCCGCCGCTCTTCTTTCCTTTGTAAATAGCCAATCTGTCAATGGATGACTCGCTGTATGTATCAAACAGATTTGTGCTGCTGACACCCGGATCCAACATATAAACTGTATCACCTTCAATTCTGTCAAGAGTCACCCAATGTCCGCCATTGCGTACGGAAATAATAACACCATAACCATCTTTGATATATTTGGCCATTGTAGAAATCTTTTGGGCCTTTGTCATATTCGCCATACTGACCTTACTCTCATAAAGCGTAAAGCCATCCGCAGCACCATTAACCTTCGCCCAATACAATGCACCGCCGGAAGTAAAACCACCATTATTGTTCAGATAATTAACAAGTGTTTTCGGTGTAAAACTGGATGCATCTGCACTGCCGGTATGACAGATCAGCATTGCAATCGCTGTAACCAGACATCCCGATGATTTCATCGTGTACTGACTGGCTCCCAAATGAATGCTTCCCCATTCCGGATCTGCCTGTGACCATTCCCTGTAAGCCTGACTGGCTGCATTTGCCTGAATCGGTGTCACAAAAGGTACACACATAATCATAATCATTAACATTGCCAGTATTTTCTTTTTCATATTTCTTCTTCTCACTTGCCTTTCTCTTGTCTTTTTGAAATCTTTCTCACCGACATAAAGAATTTATCTATATATCCGCATAACTGCACTTATTCTATCATAAAATTTAACATTTTAAAAGTCGATTTGTAACAAAAATTTAATTTTTATCAGAAAAGCTGTAAAAAACAGCTGTGATGCAGCAGCACCACAGCCGTTTTTATTATTTACGCGGATAATGAGGCAAAGCCATGCTTGCATGAATCCTTGTCGAATATCGCGATAACGAGTGAAACTCGCAAAGCGTGTTTCATCTCATTTATTTCTTTCTGAAGAAAAGTCTGTTCATGGCACTGAAAATCGCACGAACGGATGAACGTGTAATATTGGAACTAATACCAACACCAAAAGCTCTCTCACCAGTCTCTGAATTCATCAATTCAATATAAGATGCTGCCTGTGAGTCTGAACCTGTCGTCAGTGCATGTTCTTCATACATCGTCAGTTTTGTTTTGAAACCACCCTGATTGCACAGTGCATGCTTCACAGCATCGATTGGTCCGTTGCCGAAACCTTCGATTGTCTTTAATTCGTCCTTAAATGTATAAGTCAGAACAACCTTTGTATCGTAACCTTCTACTGTTTCGGAGATATCTTCTGTTCTCATCTTTCTGAAATGCAGAGGATACTTGGCATTGATATACATCTCTCTGAACTTGTCCATAATCTGTGATGGTGATACTTCTCCCTGACGTTCCGAAATTGCCTGAATCTCATCAGACAGCTCTTTGTGCATCACCTTTGGAAGCTTGAAGCCATAGTAGTGATCCATAACGAATGCCACACCGCCCTTGCCGGACTGACTGTTGATTCGAACAATCGGCTCGTACTTCCTTCCGAGATCGGATGGATCGATCGGCAGATACGGAACTTCCCAGTATGGGGACTTTCTCTGCTCCAATGCATGGACACCTTTGTTGATGGCATCCTGATGGGAACCGGAAAATGCAGTAAAGACAAGCTTACCCGCATATGGATGGCGAGGATCAATATCCATCTTTGTACATCTCTCGTAAACTTCGATAATCTCATTCACATTCTCAATATCCAGTTCCGGATTGATTCCCTGTGAAAACATATTGTAAGCAATATTCAGCACATCGACATTGCCTGTACGCTCACCATTGCCGAACAGTGTACCTTCAATTCGATCGGCACCTGCAAGTAAAGCAAGTTCTGATGCAGCTACACCGCAGCCTCTGTCATTGTGCGGATGAATACTCAGGATAATCTTATCACGATCTGTAAAGTGTGTAGACATCCATTCAATCTGATCTGCATATACATTTGGTGTCGTCATCTCAACGGTTGCCGGCAGATTAAAAATAATCGGATTCTCAACAGTTGGCTGCCATACATCCTTAACAGCTTCACAGATTTCAAGCGCAAAATCCATCTCAGTTCCTGTAAAGCTCTCCGGTGAATACTGCAACTGGATATTGCCGTCAAATCCCTTCATATATTTCTTGACCATCTCTGTACCATCAATGGCAATCTGCTTAATTTCTTCACGATTCATATCGAATACAACATCTCTCTGAAGCGTAGATGTTGAATTATAAATATGGATAATCACATTCTTGCAGCCCTGAATAGCTTCAAATGTTCTCTTGATCAGATGCTCTCTGCACTGAATCAGTACCTGCACCTTCACATCGTCCGGAATCAGATTCTGTTCAACCAGTGTTCTCAGAAAATCATATTCAATCTGGGAAGCAGCCGGAAAACCGACTTCGATTTCCTTAAATCCCAGTTTTACAAGCAGCTTGAAGAACTCAATCTTTTCTTCTACAACCATCGGCTCAATCAGCGCCTGATTGCCATCTCTCAAGTCAACGCTGCACCAGATCGGGGCCTTCTGGATTTCCTTATTCGGCCACTGTCTCTCAGGATAATTCAATACAGGTACTCTTTTATATCTTTTATAATTTAACATTATTCTTTCCTCCGTTTAAATCTGAATCATTGTATGAAAATAAAGCCAAAGAATTCCATCAGCTTTATATAAGTCAGCAGTTTCCTCCGAATTCTATCTCTCGATCTATGAGTGACGGAGTCGAAGAACCACTCCATATACAATTAATTTAAACAGTGTCGGACTTAAAATACTAACCCCATGTCTTTCATTCCTTTTCATTCCTAATTCCACGACAAAAGTTGTCCGTGTACTACTTTAGCAGAAAAAAGTTTTCCTGTCAAGCATGTGCTTTACAGGAACGACAAAAGCAGGGAAAAGAATCTTTTCCCTGCCCATTTGCTAAAGCTCTCCGAGTCCCTCCTGAATGACCTGCCGTAAATCTTCTAATGCTTCTGCCTCATCGCTTCCATCACAAATCATCGTGATCACATCTCCGTTTTTGATACATGCCGACAAAACACTTAAAACACTCTTGGCATTAACCTCCGTTCCATCAGCTGTTCTAATTGCCACATGTGACTGAAATTTTGTTGCCGCTTTGCATAATATGCCTGCCGGTCTCAGATGAAGTCCTGATGGATTATGTAATTCAATCTCTACACTTACCATTTTTAGTACCCCCCGAATACTTTATTCTCTATTCCCCGCTGCTCTTTGAAATCACAACGTGTACATATGCATCTTCAGCCAATTCCAGATTATCATCAAAAATAACCGTTAATGGCAAATTATACTCGCCTTCTCCGTAATCACTGACATCGATCAATGCCGTCAAGTTATCTGCAGTAAGTGCATTGACTTCACTGGCAATACCTTTGACCTTAAGTGTAACTGCTTTATCAGAAGAACCGGTTACACTTTTCTCGTAAGTATAATCTGTACTGCTCCCCTTCAACGAAACTTTACTTAAAGGCAATTCAAAAGATGTTTCTGTAATCTTCTGTATATCAACAACTAATGCCACCGTTGCTTCCTTATCAGTGAAAACAACACCATCCGGCAGCTGCTCGGCAATATTCTGTGCAATTGATACAGAGTCTTCGATCTTATCATTCTTACCGGATATATCATAATCCTTCAATGTCACCTGATCAATCTTATCCAGATCTTCCTTACGACCGGCAACTGTTACTTCCTTCGGTTCATAAACAGCTGATACCACACGATATCCCTCTGCTACCCGACCGGTTACACCAAAATTAACAGGTACCGTCTTCGTCTGATAAATCGGCACATTCACACTGATATCTGATTGAGAAATATTCAACGTGGAGCTGGATACTTCACTGCCGTTCTGATCTAATAATTTCAACGTTGTATTCGTTGTTATATCGGATGTATTGCTGCTTCCGACAGTAACACTGACATTTGCTTCCGCAATCTGATCAACAACTGATTTCGGACCGGATACCGTCACCATATTCGGTGTCGCAACTCCCTGACCAATATAATATCCTGAAGCAACTTTGCCGCTTGTAACAACCTTTATATTTAGTGACTTCTCAACCAAGTCTTCAATCTCAACCTTCAGTACTGTACTGCTTCCAATGGGTGTGATCTCCAAATTCGGATATTTCGGGCAGGAGACATCCACCATAACAGCGCCTGTAATGGATAACGTAGACAGATCTGCAACCGCAAGAAGATCATCCTTGGATAATCGATTGACAATAGATGTCTTTCCTTTGACCTTTACGCTGACCGTATTGCCCCCTACATAACTGTAGGCTTTGCCTGCTTCCGTAATCTGATCACCATTGATCTCTGTTACGCTGATATCTGAAAACTCCCTTGTATAAACAGGATCTTCAATACTCAACACCACCAGCCACACCAAAACTGCGAGGGCCAATGACAGAATCTTCAGACCAAAATTATGCGTCAGTCTTTCTCTCATTCTTAATCCTCTCCCTCAGTTTTTTTCGCTTGCCCTCATCAACACCCTGGGTTATCTCTGCCAGTTTTGCTTTCAGATCATCCGGAGATACACTTCGGGTCAGTTTACCGCTCTCTGCAATAGAAACCGCACCCGTTTCCTCAGAAACGATAATTGTCAAACTGTCTGAAACTTCACTGATTCCAACACCGGCACGATGTCTCGTACCGAGTTCTTTGCTTAGCTCCATATTGTCACTCAACGGCAGATAACAAGTTGCAGCCACTACTCTCTGGTTTCTTATGAACACGGCACCATCATGCAGCGGTGTATTATGTTCAAAAATATTCATCAGCAACTGGCTTGAAATCAATGCGTCAATCGGAATACCTGTGCGTTCATATTCATTGAGAATCACCTTCTTCTCCATCACAATCAGCGCACCGGTCTTCACCTTGCTCATCTCAAAAACCGCTTTCACAATTTCAGAGTTGATCTTGTCACGACTTCTTCTGTCTTCCTCTGCAATCACTGCCGATGTTCCAAAAATAGAAAAAATAATATTTTTCCTTCCCAACTGCTCAAGGGCACGCCGCAGCTCCGGCTGAAAAACAATGACAACAACTGTCACAAGCACACCTGCTGTCTTTGACATCAACCACGTCAGCGTAGTGAGATGGAAGAAATAGGAAATCAAAGCAAAGGCTGTCACCACAACAATGCCCTTCAGCAATGTCCACGCCCGCGTATTCTTAACCCAGATCAACAGCTCATAAATAATCACTGTCAAAATCAGGATTTCTACAATATAGGTAAGATGAAATGACTGCGGAAGGCCAATATTGTTCAACATACTCATCCATCTATGCATTTCATATCATCCCCCCTGTCCTGTATAAATCTAATACTTTATTTGTTCTCCTGTGAAGCCTGAACACCATTCTTCACAGATTTCTTTGTCTGAGAATTAACCTTAACGACATTCTTCTCTGCACCTGAAACCGAAATCTTCGGTATCGCCTTCACATAATAATAATAGTCATCGTCCTCAAACTGTACGTATTCTTTTCTGGAATAGTCTACCGCACACTTCATAAACTGCAGCAACATCGCCAATAATGCCCCAATCACCGCACCCGCAACCAGACCAATAATATTGAGATCTATTCCAAAAGCCGCCGCACAGAAAAATGCAACAACGATCTCTGCTGCCGCACCTGCTGCAATTGCAGCATACCACGCATAATCAAATGAAAACTGACTAATAATAAAAACAACTGCCATCGCCACTGCTGCTGCAATCGCATACAGCCAGATCATCTTATCATCTGTTACCTGTCCAATGATTGTACCCATCGCCTCAACGATGGCATCCAGATTAAAGGACATCCCTGTTCCGACAATGGATGCTGCTCCACAGGCATAGCCCAGGAACTTCACCATAAAGAGACCGATCACCGCAGGCACAACTGCATAAGGCGAAAAAAACATCCCCGCCAGAATCGGTATCATAAAATGCATATCATACTGCATCAAAACAGGCACTGCCAGAAGAACCACACTCTGCTCCGGTGCAAACTTCAGAAACATCAGATATAAAATAAGCATCACAACAATTACCAAAGCTCCGATGAGCACCGATAATTTCATCATGTGTGCTGTAATTACAGCCGCAACAATAAAAACTGAAAAGCTGCCCGGAATAATCGAACAGATTAATGACAGCAATACATTTACCATTGGATTATCCAGAATTTCAAAATATCCTAACTGTGAATTCACACAATTAAATACAAACATCATTCCGATAAACTTGGCAATGATCAAAAACCATGTCTCGTATTCTTTGACAAAACGGCTGATCTTATCCCGCATTACAAAAAGCTCTGTCATCTCTTATCCTCCTGTGTCCGGACATTCTTCTCTCCGCACTGATCAATATGACGCAGTATACGGTAATACTTCTTCACCTGCTTGCGGCTTGACTGATACTGCCACGAATAATAAACAATACCAATTCCCGTATAGATAACAAGCAGAATAATATAAAGAAGCAGCATTTCTTTCAGCAGCAATCCCAACTGCATATTGGCTGCCATATCAAATATCTCTTCAATCTTATATACAACATATAGTCCTGCCAACAATATATACGCAATTGTGAGACTAATGCCATTCTTCAAAAGATGCAGTCTGACGTAATCACCCATAAAGTATTCATTGCGTCCGAGATCAATACGACCCTGCCGCTTTTCATAAATCGATGCCTTCGTCATCCAGCGAATTTTCTCCTCATTCAGCATATACGAATCCTTTCTTAACTCCATAAACAAAACCCCAAAGGTATAATGAGTATATCACATTTATACTTTCTATGCCATAATTTAGAGAAAAAAAGTAGTATAAAGCCTTCCTCCGCTTCAGCGTACTGTCAGATCCTTAATGACCTCGCCGGCTATGATTAGTCCGACAACAGATGGCACAAAGGCTGTACTTCCCGGTATCTGACGTCTCTGCGTGCATGTCCTTGCACTCCCCGGAGGACAAATACAATGTGATCTGCAGCTGTTTTCCGTCTCATCGATCGGCGTCAGTGCTTTTTCTTTTGAATACACCACCTTCAGTTTCTTAATTCCTCTTTTCTTCAGTTCACGCCGCATCACCTTCGCCAGAGGGCATACAGATGTCTTATAAATGTCTGCCACTTCAAAAGCTGTCGGATCCAGCTTATTGCCCGCCCCCATGGAACTGATGATCGGTGTTCCCGCTTTCTGTGCGGCTTCCACCAGCATAATTTTGCCTGTCACCGTATCAATGGCATCTACAACATAATCATACGATGCAAAATCAAATTCATCCGCGGTATCCGGCACAAAAAATGTCTTGTACGTATTCACAACCGCATCAGGATTAATATCCAGGACTCTCTCCTTTGCTGCATCTACCTTGTACTGTCCAATAGTTTTTCTTGTGGCAATGATCTGACGATTGATATTGGTCAGACACACTTTATCGTCATCGATCAGATCCAATGTACCGACACCGCTTCTGGCCAGGGCTTCAACTGCAAAACCGCCTACGCCGCCAATCCCAAAAACTGCCACTCTGGCATTTTTCAGTTTTTCCATATTGTCATGTCCCAGCAGTAATTCTGTTCTAGAAAACTGATTCAGCATAATTTTCTCCTTATATTTAGCCGCGGTATCTGTTCAGCACCGCATAAATTTCCTGTTTTCTCGGACGTGCCAGACCACAGGGCACATAACCGCTGCAAAAGGCCTGCCATCCTCTTGCATCAAATATTTTCTCTACACCGTCCACCGTCTCCTGTACAGTCTGTACTGTCTGATTCTTTTCCAGAAGATAACGCATAAAATACGCCAGTGCGGCCGTCTGTTCGCTGTCTGCCAGCTGCTCCACATATCTCAGATCCACTGTTTCTTTGTCAAGGACCATTGTTTCTCTGCCCATGACTTTCACTTTCATAGCACGCGGTCTCTCAGAACCGCCGGATCCCTGACGTCCTCTTCGTCTGCCGCAGTCTCTTCCGCCGTGCATCTGTTCCCGCTTGTGTCCGGCTGACGGATTCTTTCTGTCAAAGGCCGGCATCTCAAACTGTGCCGAAGTGATCTGCCCGTTCTCATTTTGTCCACAGATTTCTCTGACTTTATCCGTGATATCCACTACATGATAACGATCCATCTGAATAACTCTGTCTGCTTCATAAAAGAAAGCTCCTGAGCTTCCGGCAACAAGAATTGTGGATATTCCGGCCTGCTCATACAGTGCACGCATTCGCTCGATAAACGGTGTGATCGGTTCCTTTTCTCTTGAAATTACACGCTGCATCAGTGCATCCCGCACCATAAAATTCGTAGCCGATGTATCTTCATCAATCAAAAGCAGTCTGGTCCCTGCTTCCATACTCTCCACAACTCCGGCTGCCTGGGAAGTACTGCCGCTGGCATCCATCGTTGAAAAACAGCTGGTATCTCTGCCGTTCGGAAGATCATTAATAAACATCGAGATATCTACATTTCTCACAGAGCGGCCATCCTCCGCTCTTAATTTGACAGCTGTTTCATCTGTGATTACCAATTCTCTGCCGTCACCGCCAATATGATCATATACACCATTCTGCAATGCTTCAAGCAAGGTTGACTTGCCGTGATAACCGCCTCCGACGATCAGAGTGATACCTTCCGGAATCGCCATACCACTGACTTTCCCTCGATGAGGCAATTCGATCACTTTCTCTAATGTATCCGGAGACTGAAAAGGTACGCTCCCTGCCATCGGCAATTCAGACACGCCGCTTTTTCTCGGCAAAATAGAACCATTTGCTGCAAAAGCGACCCAATGATTTTCGGCAAGTATTTTTCTTAATACATTCTGATCTTCTGCCAACCAGACTGCCTGCTCCACTTTCTGATGGTCCAGCCGTCTCCAGCACAAAGCATTTTCAATACATTCAGGCAAAAACTCAAACAATATCTTTTCAAGCTCTTTTGCCTGAATCGTCCTTCCAGATGCCGGAAATCCCACATGAAATCTGAGAATAATTCCCACAGCATCAATCTCACAGGCACTGCGCTCAAGTACCTCCTGTCCGCATCTGCTGATACTCATCAGTCCACTCTTTCCTGAACCCTTTGCTTTAAAATTATATTTTTCAAACTGCCGTCCTGCTTCACGGACAATATAATCTCTCAATGCAATTTCCCCACAATTGCTCTCATAATACCTCTCCGGTATTCCCGCCTGCCGGTGAGGCATTTCCACATGCAGACTGGAGGGAGATGCAAAAGGATCTCCCTGTACATGATCAATGATTAATTTATATTTTTCAAACTGATAGGTTCCGGCCAGTGACTTATATGCAGGATAACTTCTCCTGTCCATTCCACGCAGTTCTTTACGAAGTTCTTCAGCCGTTCGCATGATATTTACTCCTTTCGGCCATTTTGACTCTTCCTATTTTATTACAACTCTATCCATCGGTCAATGACGGATAAAATAAAAACGACCATCACTGAATTTTCTTTCGTTCAGTATGGTCGTTTTTATTCTACATAGACATATCTTTATCCAATTTCAAAATCCATTACAAAAACATCAGCGCATGATAACCAGGAATGCACAGATCCAGGCAATAGCACACTGCAGAATCACAACTCCAATGGCCCACTTCTGTCCCAGCTCTCTTCTAATTGATGCGATCGCTGCCACACAAGGCGTATAAAGCAAACAGAAAACAAGTAATGCTGCCGCTGCCTTTGTTGAAATCAGTGATGTCAGGGCTGCCGTTGATCCAAACAGAATAGATAATGTGGAAACAACACTCTCTTTGGCAATAAAGCCGGTGATCAATGCTGTTGATATTCTCCAGTCACCGAATCCAAGCGGTGCAAAAACAGGTGCGATAACGCCGGCAATCCCCGCCAGGATACTGTCTTTGGACTCTGTCACCATATTCAGATGCGGACTGAATGTTGTAAGGAACCAGACAATAATCGTTGCAAGGAATATAACCGTAAATGCTCGCTGAAGAAAATCTTTGGCCTTATCCCACAAAAGCTGCAGAACATTTTTGGCTCCAGGCATTCTGTAATTCGGCAGCTCCATAACAAACGGCACTGCATCCCCCTTGAAAATACTATTTTTGGCAATCATTGCCACTAAGATGCCTACTGCAATACCGCCAAAATAGAGTGCAACCATGATCAGACCACTATACTTCGGAAAGAAAGCCGCTGTAAAGAATCCGTAAATCGGCAGTTTGGCTGTACAGCTCATAAACGGTATCAGCATGATCGTCATCTTACGGTCTCGTTCCGACGGCAGTGTTCTGCTGGCCATAACTCCCGGCACTGAACACCCAAAACCAATCAGCATCGGTACAATGCTTCGTCCCGAAAGTCCGATCTTTCTCAGCAGCTTATCCATAACGAAAGCCACTCTGGCCATGTAACCTGTATCCTCCAGAAGGGACAGGAAGAAGAACAACGTCACGATGATCGGCAGGAAGCTTAACACACTGCCGACACCATTAAAAATGCCGTTAATAATCAACGAATGCAGGGCATCATTCACATTCCACGCAGTCATTCCGGCATCTGCCAGCTCCGTCAGCCATCCGATGAACTGTTCAAGCAGTCCCTGCAGCCATGCACCGATCACATTAAATGTCAGCCAGAAAACCAACGCCATAATACCGATAAAAGATGGAATAGCTGTATATTTGCCGGTAAGGATCTGATCAATCTTACGGCTTCTCTCGCGCTCCTTACTTTCATGCGGTTTGACCACACATGCTTCTGTCAGGTGCTGGATAAATGCAAAACGCATATCCGCAATGGCCGCTGCACGATCAAGTCCGCGCTCCTCCTCCATCTGACAGATAATATGCTCCAGCATCTCCTGCTCATTCTGTGACAGTTTCAAAGCTTCCAGGATGCCGCTGTCGCCCTCCACCAGCTTTGTGGCCGCAAAGCGCACCGGGATGCCGGCCTGTATGGCATGATCTTCAATCAGATGCATAATACCATGCAGACAGCGGTGAACCGCACCGCCATGGTCACTCTCATCGCAGAAATCTTTTCTTCCTCGGCATTCCTGATACTTCGCCACATGCAGCGCATGACTGGCCAACTCTTCAATTCCTTCATTCTTCGCTGCCGAAATCGGTACAACCGGAATTCCAAGAAGTGCCTCCATCTCATTGATATCAACGGTTCCGCCATTGCCGCGCATCTCGTCCATCATATTCAATGCCAGCACCATCGGTACATCCAGTTCCATCAGCTGCATGGTCAGATAAAGATTTCTCTCAATGTTGGTTGCATCTACAATATTAATAATACCTGTCGGCTTTTCCTCAAGAATAAACTGCCGTGAGACAATTTCCTCGCTTGTATAGGGTGACAGGGAATAAATACCCGGCAAATCTGTCACCAGTGTATCCTCATGCCCTCTGATCACACCGCTCTTGCGGTCCACAGTAACTCCCGGGAAATTGCCGACATGCTGATTGGCACCGGTCAGCTGGTTAAACAGTGTCGTCTTACCACAATTCTGATTGCCTGCCAGTGCAAATGTCAGTGTTGTCCCATCCGGAAGCGGATGCTCAGTCTCCTTCTCATGATATTTGCCGCCTTCACCAAGACCGGGATGATCCGTAAAGCGCCCGCTTTCCTTCAATCTTCCATCTTTTCTCGCCTTAGAGGCTTCATGTTCGGCTCCTGCCTTCTGAACTTCTTCAATCTCTATCTGCTCAGCATCTGCCAGTCTCAGCGTCAGCTCATAGCCGTGAAGCCTCAATTCCATTGGGTCTCCCATCGGTGCATACTTCACAAGTGTTACTTCCACGCCCGGAATCATGCCCATATCCAGAAAATGCTGACGCAGGGCACCGCTTCCGCCGACAGTCAGAATCACGGCAGATTCGCCTGTCTGTAAATCTCTTAAAGTCATCTTACGTCTCCTATTGATAAAAAAAATCAATTCTTACGGAGTTAGTCTATCCTTATTAATAATTTTTGTCAATAGCTGTTCAGGCAGAATATTCTATGCAAAAATCGCGTACATCGAAATGTACGCGATCTGAATCCTGCTTTTGAATGTTCTTTTGTTTTTAATCTTATCCTTAAACTGCCAAAAACATTTTAAAGACCACCAGCCTTGGATGCCATCTTACGCACCTGGCGTCCGATCAGCACAGCCAATACCGTCAAAATAATATCCTTTGGCACAAAAGCTGTCAGAGAATAAATGATAATTCCCTTCAGATCACTTCCGGAAAGTAATGCCCACTGCAGTGCACCTACACTCTCACAGACAGCCAGTCCAACCAAAGATAAAATGATATTCAGGGCAACATTGAGTTTTGTATTCTGAGTCTTTGGCTGGATACCGCATAAAATCGTCATCACCGGCCATGCAATAATGTAACCGCCTGTCAGACCTGTCAGGACAGAAAGACCGCCTTTAAAATTAGCAAAAACAGGAACGCCGACAGCACCGATTAAAATATACACAAGAACCGCCAGAACACCTCTCTTCCAGCCAAGAATCACTCCCACCAGAGCAACCGCAAAAACCTGCACCGTAATCGGGACACCTGTCGGCATCGGCAGGGAAACCTGGGACATAACCGCCAGAAATGCGGCAAACATGCCGGCTAACACAATATTCTTCACTGAAATTCTGTTTGAAAATTCATTTTCCATGGTAACAACTCCTCTACATCTCTTTTTAATGTAGAAACAAGCATTTCCAAAAAAAGAATCATTCAAGAAAAGCTGTTCAATCAGTAGTTTAAAGCAGGCCGCTCTCGCTGCCCGCCGCTGGCAACGGTACATAAGGTGCTAAGAAACAGCACCTAAGTACCGACCGCGTCGGAAGCACCTGCATTTAAATCTACTGATTGAACAACTTTATCCGTGTAAAACTATAACTTTTTTTGCAAATGCTTGTTTCTTTCATTCAAATAAAAATTTCTGATGTTGGTATTGTAAACCATGAAAAGCCTATTGTCAACCTTTTTTATGTTTAAGTTAACAATAGGTTCATAGCTACACTTCCCTATAACCCCTACGGCTTAAATAATATTTGCGAAACTCACAGCCTTTGAAAATATTGAGGTATTTAACAGTCGTATAACCTTGAATTATTAAGGCAAAACTCAATAAACCTCATTATCGATTGAATCGCTGCATCTGAATAATGCAGTGATTCAATCAATTCACAGCCTTCGTGTTTTGCCGCTACGAAACTGTTAAATATCTCAACAGTTCAATACCCTTGAAGTTTCGCACACCTCTTTACGCCTGAGAGTAAATCTCGATAACCATCTGCGCTGTCTCTACCATGTTGGTTCCGTTATCCATGCTGCATTTCTGTATGTACCTGTGGGCTTCGATCTCGGACATATTCTTTGTCTCCATCAAAAGGCTTTTGGCATGCTCAAGCAAGGCTCTCTCAGCGGATGAACGCTCCTTCGGCTTCTCTCTGCGCTTCTTGCGTCGGCGCATAATGGTTGTCTCAATGGCCTGCAATGTTGTAAACAGATCATAGACTTTGACCGGCATGGGAATTTTAATAACGTTGTACTCAAAAATATGGCTCAGATTACCCGGAGAGGCCATAACGATCATCTGCCATGTATCCGGAAGATCCGCCAGAAGGTCACTGTAAGTCATATCCTGGTACTTATATCCCGACACAACAATGCCGTCGGAGCCTTCCATCTGATCAACTGCCTGACTGACAGCGGCTCCGTTGGTACAGACAGTGACCACATTATGCCCGTGCCTCATCAGAAGGTTGCGGATATTAATGCCATCCTTCTGGCTTGAAAAGACAACGATAATATTAACCACCCTTTTCCACCTCCATTAATGATTCATCAAGAAGGGGAAAAAATTAAATTTTGTACAGATACTGTTCAATCTCCCAGTTTGTGATCTGTCTGCGATATTCATCCCATTCCGCGTATTTTGCCTCGATGTATTTGCTGCTGGCATGTTTGCCCAGAATATCACAGATATACTGATCGGCCTCAAGCTCTTTAACTGCATCAAAAAGATTCAGCGGCAGTTCTTCAATGCTTTCTGCTGCTTTTTCTGTTGCTGTCATCTCAAAAATATTCTTATCCACATTCGGCATCGGCATTTTCTTTTCTTTTAAGCCTTCTAAACCCGCTGCCAGGCATGCTGCCAGTACAAGATACGGGTTGCCGGCCGGATCAGGACTTCTGAGTTCAATACGACGTCCGGTGCCTCGGGTTGCCGGAATACGGATCAGCGGGCTTCTGTTGATAGAAGACCAGGCAATATGCACCGGTGCCTCATACCCCGGTACAAGCCGCTTATAGGAATTGACCAGCGGATTCGTCAATGCCATCAGACCTTTTGCATGCTTTAACAGACCGGCCAGGAAATAATAGGCTTCTTTGCTGAGACCATTCTCATCATTCGGATCACCAAAAATATTGTTGCCATCCTGGTCATCCAGTGACATGTTAATATGCATGCCGGAACCAGGCACACCGTAAACCGGCTTCGGCATAAAGGACGCATGAAGACCATGGCGTTTCGCAATGGATTTGACAACCAGCTTGAAGGTTTCAATATTGTCCGCTGTATGAAGAGCATCTGTATACTTAAAGTCAATCTCATGCTGTGCCGGTGCAACTTCATGATGGGATGCCTCGATTTCAAATCCCATATCCTCAAGGGTCAGCACCATATCACGTCTTGCATTTTCACCAAGGTCAATAGGGCCAAGATCAAAATAACCGCCTTTTTCATGGGTTTCTGTCGTCGGCATACCATAATCATCTGTATGGAAAAGGAAGAATTCCAGTTCAGGACCGACATTGAATGTATAGCCCATCGCATCTGCCTCTTTGATCACTTTCTTTAAAATATAACGGGGATCGCCCTCAAAAGGTTCACCGTTCGGTTTGTAAACATCGCAGATCAGACGTGCCACCTTGCCCTGCTGCGGACGCCACGGAAATATCTCAAATGTATTCAGGTCGGGTACCAGATACATATCGGATTCTTCGATTCTGGCAAAGCCTTCGATCGAAGAGCCGTCAAACATACAGCCATTGTCCAGTACTTTTTCAATCTGACTGGCTGTGATCGCCACATTCTTCAATGCTCCGAAAATATCCGTAAACTGGAGTCGGATAAATTCAACATCATCATCTTCCACCATCTGAATAATGTCCTTTTTTGTATATTTTGCCATTACGCTCTCTCCTTATATTAAGATAGTTCAACTATATCAATAATGCCCTTTCTTTGTCAATATTGTAAAAAATTTACGTCAGGCATATACAAAAAGACCGCAAAAGGGCAGGGAATTCTCACTCCACACACTGCCCCCTTGCAGTCTTTTCCATATTTTGTATTTAGTTTAGCATACTTTTTCTCAATTGACCAGCATGAATCTTTTCATACCGTCAAAATGTCAAAAGCTTTTAGATTTCAGCGATATCGATCACGGAAAGTGTCTCCATATTGGCATTTTCAAGGCTTGTTACCAATGCTGCCGCTGTATCCAGGGATGTCAGACATGTGCAGCCGGTCTCAATGGCATTTCGACGGATCAGGAAACCATCTCTGCTCTTGTCACGGCCCTGTGTCGGTGTATCGATAACAAGGTCAACTTCACCGGCAAGGATCAGATCCAGCGCATTTGGTGAGCCTGCAGAAATCTTCTTGATCTTGATGGCAGGAATGCCGTTCTCAATAAGCTTATCTGCAGTGCTGCGGGTTGCATAGATGGTATAACCCAATTTCTGGAAACGTGCCGCGATCGGTACTAATTCATCTTTGTCCGCATCATTGACTGTACAGATCATCTTCTTTGTCCGCGGCAGATTGATGCCGGCACCGATAAATGATTTGTACAGGGCTTCCTCAAATGTCTTGGCAATACCAAGGACTTCGCCCGTTGACTTCATTTCAGGTCCAAGGCTTGTCTCGGCACCACGCAGTTTCTCGAATGAGAATACCGGCTGTTTGATGGCAATATAATCTGCTTTCTTCTGAAGACCCGGCTCATAACCAAGCTCTCTGATTGTCTTGCCCACGATACATTTTGATGCAATATCGACAATCGGAATACCTGTTACCTTGCTGATATAAGGTACCGTACGGCTTGAACGAGGGTTTACTTCAATAACATAAACCTCTTCCTGATATACAATAAACTGAATGTTCAGAAGACCTTTGACATGCAGGCCTTTCGCCAGTTTCGCTGTGTAATCTTCAATCTTATCAATAACGGCATCGCTCAAATGCTGTGCAGGATAGATGGAAATACTATCACCGCTGTGGATACCGGCTCTCTCAATATGTTCCATGATGCCAGGGATCAGGACATCTTTGCCGTCGCAGACACCATCCACTTCGACTTCCTTACCCATCAGATACTTATCGATCAGAATCGGATGTTCCTGAACTGTCTGATTGATAATATTCATAAATTCGACAATATCGCCGTCACTAACTGCAATCTGCATACCCTGTCCGCCAAGAACATAGGAAGGACGGATCAGTACCGGGTAACCCAGATGGTTGGCTGCCTTCAATGCTTCTTCTGTTGTGAATACTGTTGTGCCTGCAGGTCTCGGGATCTTACACTTCTCAAGGATTTCATCAAACAGCTCTCTGTCTTCAGCTGCATCTACATCCTCTGCCTGTGTACCGTAAATCGGCACACCCATCTTCATGATGGCCTGTGTCAGTTTAATGGCTGTCTGGCCGCCGAACTGAACAACCGCACCGTCCGGATGCTCCAAACGAACAATATTCTCCACATCTTCAGGTGTTAATGGTTCAAAATACAGTTTATCTGCAATATCAAAGTCCGTGCTGACTGTTTCCGGGTTGTTGTTGACAATAATCGTCTCATAACCGCAGTCTGCGAATGCCCATACACTGTGAACGGAGCAGTAGTCAAACTCTATACCCTGACCGATACGGATTGGGCCTGAACCCAGTACAAGGACTTTCTTACGCATCTTCTCGCCAACTTCAACTTCATTTTCATTGCCGAAGCATGAATAATAATATGGTGTTTCGGATTCAAACTCAGCTGCACATGTATCAACCATCTTGAATGCTGCAACGATATCGTTTCTGTAACGATAAGCTTTCACTTCTGCTTCGGACTGATGTGTAAACTCAGCAATGGCCTTATCAGGGAATTCCATACGCTTTGCTTCTTTCATCAGTTCAACAGACATAGGCTCTGTTTTCAGACGCTGTTCCATCTTGACAAGATTGGCGATCTTATCCAGGAACCAGAGATCGATCTTATTGATGGCATGGATTTCTTCCAGTGTATAACCACGACGAATAGCCTCTGCGATACAGAAAAGACGTCTGTCATCAATTCTATATAAATGTTCTTTCAGTTCTTCATCTGTCAGCTCATGGTATTTGCCGTAATCCAGGCTGTAAATATTCTGTTCCAGAGAACGGATGGCTTTCATCAGCGCACCTTCGAAATTCTGGCAGATACTCATAACCTCGCCTGTGGCTTTCATCTGAGTCGTCAGTGTACGTTTCGCTGTAATAAATTTATCAAAAGGCCATTTCGGGATTTTGACAACCACATAATCAAGGGCCGGTTCAAAGCTGGCGTATGTTTTGCCGGTAACCGCATTCTTGATTTCATCCAAGGCATAACCCAGAGCGATCTTGGCAGCAACTTTGGCGATCGGGTAACCGGTTGCCTTGGAAGCTAACGCTGAAGAACGGGATACACGCGGATTAACCTCGATAACACAATATTCAAAACTGTTTGGATTCAGTGCATACTGTACGTTGCAGCCGCCGTGGATATCCAGTTCCTGAATGATGTTCAGAGCAGATGTACGAAGCATCTGATACTCTTTATCCCCCAGAGTCTGTGAAGGTGCCACAACGATACTGTCGCCTGTATGAACGCCCACAGGATCGATATTCTCCATATTACATACGGTAATGCAGTTGCCGTAGCTGTCTCGGATCACTTCATATTCAATTTCTTTCCAACCGCCGATATAGCGTTCAACAAGGACCTGACCGACACGGCTCAGTCTCAGACCATTGCTGGCAATATCATGCAGCTGCTGTGCATCATGGGCAATACCGCCGCCGCTGCCGCCCAGTGTATAAGCTGGTCTGATAACAACCGGATAACCGTTCTTCTCTGCAAAATCAAAACATCCCTGAAGTGTTGTGCAGACTTCACTGGCTGCACATGGCTCGCCGATCTTCTCCATTGTCTCTTTGAATGCCAGACGGTCTTCGGCTTTCTTGATGGTCTGTGAAGAAGTACCGATCATTCTGACACGATTTTCAACCAGGAATCCGCTCTCATCCAGCTCCATAGCCAGATTCAGTGCAGCCTGTCCGCCAAGTGTCGGAAGAATGCTGTCCGGTTCTTCTTTCTTGATAATCTTCTTCAAAACCTCTGTTGTCAGCGGTTCAATATACACTTTGTCTGCAATCTGTTTATCCGTCATGATGGTTGCCGGATTGGAATTGACCAGTACAACCTCAATACCTTCTTCTTTCAGAGAACGGCAGGCCTGTGTACCTGCGTAATCAAACTCTGCTGCCTGTCCTATGACAATCGGACCAGAACCAATAACCAGAACTTTTTTAATACTATTATTCTTCGGCATCTTTATTGACCTCCATCATGTCTATGAATTTATCGAAAAGGAACGCTGTATCCTGTGGACCCGGGCAGGCTTCAGGATGGAACTGCACCGTAAAAATATTCTTGCCAAGGTAATGCAGACCTTCTGTGCTAGCATCATTGGCATTAATGAAACTGATCTCAGCTACATCTTCCGGTACTGTCTTATCTGCTACCACATAACCATGGTTCTGTGAAGACATATACACACGGCCTGTTGTCAGATCTTTGACCGGATGATTGGCACCTCTATGCCCCCATTTCATCTTTCTTGTATCAGCGCCATTGGCCAGCGCCATCAGCTGATGTCCAAGACAGATTGCAAAAATCGGAATATCTGTTGCATAAAGCTTCTTCAGTTCTTCAATGATCGGTCCGCAATCCTTTGGGTCGCCGGGGCCGTTTGACAGCATAATACCGTCCGGATTGGAAGCAATAATCTCTTCGGCAGATGTATACGCCGGATAAATCGTTACTTCACATCCGCGCTCATTCAGGGATTTGGCAATATTTTTCTTTGCGCCAAAATCCATCAAAGCTACTTTCATGCCGTCACCCGGAAGGACTGTCTTCTCCTTGCAGCTGACACGTTTTACCACATCTGTTACTTTGTATGCCTTAATCTTCGGAAGAACCTCTTCCAGAACAAAATTTTCATTGGTTGTGATCATGCCGTTCATTGTACCGTAGTTTCTCAGACGTTTTGTCAATGCACGTGTATCAATGCCCTGGATGCCGGCGATATCATGATCCACCAGAAATTTTTCAAGTTTATCTTCACTTCTGAAGTTGCTTGGGCTATTGGAGATCTCTCTGACGATATAACCGTCTACATAAGATTCCGGATCCTCCATATCCTCATAACATACACCATAATTGCCAATCAACGGATACGTCATAACGACAGACTGGCCGCAATAGGACGGATCTGTTAAAATTTCCAAATAACCTGTCATAGATGTATTAAACACAATTTCACTGATAACTTCTCTGGTAGAACCGATGCTTTCTCCTTCATAAACAGTACCGTCTGCCAAAATCAGAAACGCTTTCATTTTCTCACCTGATCCTTTCTCCTAATTTGCAAAAAAAAAGATAATTTCATGTCAAAAATAGAAAAGACAATAACATGAAACCTCTTTTTTTAAGTTAATAAATATAAACAAGAAATGGAGAGTTTTGTATAAATATGCATTTTCAAGCTTTGCGAATATAACCACATCATTGATACTTCCACTCCTGTCCTTTTTTGTAAATAACTTCCAAAAGTCACTTATATTCAATATCTTTCGACACTGAATTTTAAACTGCATGAAGTATACCATAGATTAAAAGCAAATTCAACCTAAATAATTATATGATTATCTGAAAATTTTTGTATGCATAATTTTTCACATAATGCATGCTTTCTCCGTCATCTTTTCGTCAAATATGCATATAATAAATCAATTCCCTATTGAGGTTTACGCCCATGGCTTCATCCCCAGTTCCTGTTATGCCGGCTCAGGTATCCGCCGCTTCCTACGGTCGCCTGCAACTTGCCGTCACAGGTCGCAATGATTATACTCCCATCGAAAATGCCATAATCCAGATTACAGATACCGGAAATCCAGACAATATTATTGAGGAACTGACAACAGATAATTCCGGTGAAACACCCACCATTGAATTGCCTGCCCCTCCTGTTTCTTACAGTCTGGAGAGTAGCAGTGCCCAACCCTATTCAGAGTATAATTTCACCGTTCAGGCTGAAGGTTATTCCAATCTGACAATAAGCGGTGCTCAGATACTAGCCAACGTTACTGCCCTTCAGAGCGCCCGACTTATGCCGCTGGCCAACATCGAAGTTTCTCCGATCGTTGTACCGCCTCATACCCTATACGGTAATTTCCCGCCTAAAATCGCAGAAGCGGAAATCAAAGATATCTCTGAATCCGGTGAAGTCGTACTAAGCCGTGTTGTCATTCCCGAAACCATCATCGTCCACGACGGACCGCCTACAGATACCAGAGCTGCCAATTATTATATTCCATTTAAAGAATATATCAAAAATGTCGCTTCCAGTGAAATCTACGCCACCTGGCCGGAATCCTCCATTATCGCCAACTGTCTGGCCATTATCTCCTTCACCCTCAACAGAGTGTTCACTGAATGGTATCGCAATAAGGGTTATAATTTCACTATCACCAACTCCACTGCCTACGACCATTTCTTTGTCTATGGAAGAAATATTTTTGAAAACATATCCGAAACAGTGGATATGATTTTCTCCAACTATCTCTCCCGTCCGGGTGTCCTGCAGCCGATTCTCACCCAGTACTGTGACGGTCGCCGGGTCTCCTGCCCAAACTGGATGAGCCAGTGGGGCTCTAAGGATCTGGGCGAACAGGGCTATTCACCCATTGAGATTCTGCGCTATTACTACGGGGATGATATCTATATTAATTCTGCAGAACAGATCAGCGGCATTCCAAGTTCCTGGCCGGGTTACGATCTCACCATCGGCAGTTCCGGCCAGAAGGTCCAGCAGATGCAGGAACAATTAAACCGTATCTCCGATAATTATCCAGCTATTCCGAAAATAGCGGCAGACGGCATCTATGGCAATCAGACCGCAGAGGCTGTACGGACCTTCCAGAAGATCTTCAATCTCCCTCAGACCGGGGTGACGGATTATGCCACATGGTATAAGATCAGCCAAATCTATGTGGGTGTTTCAAGGATTGCTGAATTAAACTAAAAATTTTGAGCCGAAAACAAATAGTCTTTGAATAACAGGAAATGAAACAGACAGCACCCAGGCACAATCTGTCCATATCTCATGTTCTTTGTCCGTTGAAACAACGTACACCCGTACGAAACGTTTCAACGGACAAAGCCATAGATATGACCATTCCATTGTTCCAGTCATTCTGCTGTCTGTTTCATCTTCTGTTATTTTCTTTCTCTATCTGCCGTTTTTCAGTTTCTTCATATAGTCTATTTTCAGCTGGTTGGATTCTTCCTGACGCTTTATCTCATCTTTCAGATACTGTACATATTCTCTGGCCAGTTTGACGCCTCCGCTGACAGCCAAATCCTCATGCTGCTCCATTTCATCCAGCCACTGCTGAAAGGATTTTTCCTGAATATCTCTGTATGTATGGTCCGGTTGTATAAACATTATTACCCCACCTTAAATTCATTTTGTAATATAAGCAATTCCACCTTTTGACAATATCTTTTCTTTTCATTGCGATATTTTTTCCAAGGCCAACTTTTTTTGCTTCCTTTTCATCTTTCATGCTGCACCACCGACAACCACTGCTCCACCACCCGGTTAAATACCTTCGGATTCTCACTGGCTATAAAATGACTGCCCTCTATAATAGCCAGCTTTGCATTTGGCAGCGCTTTGGCAATCTCCTTTGTGTGAGATTCCTTAATCATATCCTTCGTTCCGGAAATAACAAGGGTCGGGACCGTAATCTTGGACAATTCTTCTGCCGCAATATTCGGATCATTCACCATCAATCCCAGCATTTCCACATTTTTCCTCGCCCCAGCTGATTTTGAAGCGAATTTCGAGACTATTCTGTAACCGATCTCAATCGGGATCTGCGTGATAGGCTTTACACCTTTCGGGTTCAGATTGCCTCCGTTTAATATCAGAGCCTTTACCCTTTCAGGATATTTAAGAACGAACTTCATAGCAATATTTGCCCCATCTGAAAAGCCAAGAATCACTGCCTTTGAAATGTCAATCTCATCCATAAAATCCTTCAAATCATCCGCAAACTGAGCAATGGTAAATGGCGCCGTTCCCCTGGATGACTGTCCATGTCCTCTTGTATCCACCACAATCACACGATAATTTCTGCTGAAATAGTCCATTTGATGTGCAAAATAAGAACCATCCTCCCCGTTTCCATGCAGAAGAATCATCGGTTCGCCTTCCCCTTTTTCCTGATAATGCAGTTTTATCTCCATCACTTCACCCCTGTCAGCTTTTCAAATTGATATCTTGGTTTGCCGATGCTCTTCTTGCCATACTCAATGGCTTCCGTCGGACAATAGCAGATACAGGCCATACAATGGGTACAATTTCTGCCCCACACCGGCTTTTTCTCCCGAAGTTGAATATTGTTCATCGGACATTTTCTAACACACAATCCGCATCCAGTACAGGCTTCACTTGCTTTAAAGTCATCCGCTTTTACAATCATTTTATAAAAAATCGGGTTCACCGGTCCACTCATCAAACGGTCATACAAATTATTCCTCGGTACAGGAAATTCCTGCTTCTTTTGAAGACATTTGATTACTGCCTGAATATCAGGTTCCGCTTTTGCCGTAATCTGCTGTGCCTCATCCACCTGAGGTGCATTGAACATGGCGATATAATTCTCCGGCATAATAATCTGTGCTGTTCCCATATAGTGAAGCTGTTTTTGTTCTGCCAGACCGCGATTATACTTCGCCGCATTGCCGATTTCACTGCCGCAGTCCATCACAAACCAGATACGCTTCGCACCTGTCCACTTTGTTTTCTCCATCCATTCCGAGACTATTTTCGGAATACGCCATGCATAAGTCGGCGTCACCATGATAACATCACTGCCGGTATCCACAGTTGTTGTATTATTTGCCTTAATTCTGGCATTCAAATCTATCATCGGTTCCTGCAGAGCCTCTGCAATCCGCTGTGCAATATATCGGCTGTTGCCGGTTCCTGAAAAACAAAAAATCATCGTATACCTCCAAGTACAGTTGTTTCTATCAACACTATATCACAAAAATAAGTGGATGTATATTTTCACGTATCAATACATCCACGCTGGCCCGAATATCCTTCATATGTTTTGATTGACAAATATTTTAATTTATGATATAATCCTCCAAAATTTAAATGCAGGTGGGGTTCACATGGACAATGAAAAAAATTTAAAAGATGAATTTAAAAAAGCAGATATCGAATCAATTAATCTATGCCATCATAGGGAGATAAGAACAGCCACCATCAATGATCTTGAAGCGGTCGCTGCTGTCGAAGCAGAATGTTTTCCTGCAGCAGAAGCCGCAACCAAAGAAGAATTTGCAGAACGGATCAAATTTTACGGCGATCATTTCTGGCTGATGTTTGATGCAGACAAACTCATTGCCTTTGTAGATGGCTTTGTTACCGACCATCCGGATTTGACCGATGAAATGTATGAAAACGCCTCTATGCACAATGAAAAAGGGGCATGGCAAATGATTTTCGGTGTCAATACCATCCCCTCTTATCGTCAGCATGGCTACGCAGGAGAATTAATCCGAAAAGCCATTCTTGACGCCAAATCCCATGGCCGAAAAGGACTGGTATTAACCTGCAAAGACAAGCTGATCCATTATTATGCCCCCTTTGGTTTTGTAGACGAAGGCATTTCAGAATCTGTCCACGGAAATGTGGTATGGCATCAGATGCGATTAACGTTTTAATACGTCTGAATGTCCATTTCTCTATTCGTTAAAAACAGGATACTTTTTCTTATCATCCTCTGTTAATTTTCGGATTGCTTTGCAGGAATTGCCCGCAGCAATCACGTCATCCGGAATATCTTTATCCACAACATGCCCGGCACCGTTAATACTGCTGTTTCCAATGGTGCCTTCGGGCAGCGTGTTCTTGTCGCCACGTCATGACTGACCAAATAGAAATCATATGATGAAAGGAACTTTTTATGCATACACTCAAAAAATTCATTCATTACTACGGCCCCTATAAAGTGGTCTTTTTTATTGACCTGCTCTGCGCAGCCATCATCAGCCTTGTAGACCTTTCCTACCCGCAGATTCTGCGGACAGCCACCAAAACACTTTTCACTCAGGATAAAAGCATGATCCTGCATGCCCTCCCATGGATCGGCATCGGATTGTTCCTGATGTACGTGATCCAGAGCCTATGCAAATATTATGTCAGCTATCAGGGCCATATGATGGGTGCCAACATGGAACGGGACATGCGTCAGCAGCTCTTTGAGCATTATGAAAAATTGTCTTTTTCCTATTACAGCCAGAATAATTCCGGCCAGATGATGAGCAAACTGGTCAGTGATCTGTTCGATATTTCTGAGTTTGCCCACCATGGTCCGGAGAATCTTTTCATTTCTCTGATCAAAATTGTCGGTGCCTTCATCTTCCTTTTTGTCATCAACAGGAAGCTTGCTCTGCCTCTGATTTTCCTTGTCATTGTCATGTTTTTCTTCTCTTTCCGTCAGAATCAAAAGATGCAGCGGACATTCATGGAAAACAGAAGAAAAATCGGGGATGTTAATGCCAGCCTGCAGGATACTTTAGCCGGCATCCGTGTGGTTCAATCCTTTACAAATGAAGACATCGAGAAAGAGAAGTTCCGACGGAGCAATCAGGCATTCCTTGTTTCCAAAAAGGACAACTACAGATGTATGGGGGAATTCATGAGCTCCAATCTGTTCTTCCAGGGCATGATGTATCTTGTCACTCTGGTTTATGGCGGTTTCTTAATCGCCAATGGCGAAATGTCTGCTGCCGATCTGGCTATGTATGCCCTGTATATCGGCATCTTCATCAGTCCGATACAGATTCTGGTAGAACTGATGGAAATGATGCAGAAGGGTCTTTCCGGTTTCCGCCGTTTTCTTGATGTTATGGAAACCGTGCCGGATATTCAGGATGCACCGGATGCCATGGATCTTGCCAATGTGAAAGGTCATGTCTGCTATGAAGATGTCTCTTTCCATTACAGCGACGATGAGACAACCGTTCTCTCCCATGTATCCATTGATATTCCTGCCGGCAGATCCGTCGCACTGGTCGGCCCTTCCGGCGGCGGTAAGACAACCATATGCTCCCTGCTGCCCCGCTTCTACGATGTAACCGATGGCCGAATCACAATTGATGGTCACGATGTCCGCACCCTCACTCTGAAAAGTCTGCGAAGCCGGATTGGCGTTGTACAGCAGGATGTCTATCTGTTCTCCGGATCCATCCGCGATAACATTGCTTACGGCAAACCAGATGCCTCAGAAGATGAAATTATTGCAGCTGCCAAACGTGCCAATATCCACGACTTCATTATGGAATTGCCCGATCAATATGATACCTTTGTCGGTGAACGTGGTGCCAGACTTTCCGGTGGCCAGAAGCAACGTATTTCCATTGCCCGGGTCTTCTTGAAGAATCCGCCGATTCTTATTCTTGATGAAGCAACAAGTGCCCTGGACAACGAAAGTGAGCGATGGATCCAGCACAGTCTGGAGGAACTCTCCAGAAACCGTACAACGATCACCATCGCTCACCGTCTGTCCACTATTAAAAATGCAGATGAAATCATTGTCCTCACTGAAAACGGCATTGCCGAACGCGGAACACATGAGACACTGCTTGATAAAAATGGTATTTATGCAGCCTATTACAACATGACCTAATATTGATTCAGTAAACCTATTCACTCATAATCGGAGAAACCGGAGGCATTCCCCTTGCATGGAATCTAATACAACCACAGCACCTTCTACGACAGCCACCACTGGCCATTCGGCAGCCGCGTCAATGCCCCCGGTTCCTCTGACATCACATCACCGAATCTATTTCTGACGATCAGTTTTTCATAATATTTATAATCTTCCGTGACCCCACCATCAGCAATGCCTTCTTCTTCCCAGCTGCTGCAATAGATAAGATTATCCACAATTTCAATCACACTTTCCCGAACTGAAAGCTTAATTGAAAATTGTTCAGGATAATAACACCTCATCTCTTCACTCCGGCTAATCAAATGGACCGGTGTCCCAACAATACGCAAATTATACAATTCCACTTCAGCCATTTCGATACTGAAGTATTCCTTACATTCCCAATCCGGCCGATATTGCATAATTGTCACCGTCTTTTTGCTAAAATCAGCCTTTAAAAAATAAAAATAACCTTCTATCCATTCAACTCCGCCATAGGCAATATTCCTTTCCTTTTCAAAAGGTGTATACACTGCCCCCGTTTCATAATCGCCAAAAACAATCTGATTGCCCAAATATGCTTTTTCATTCACGCATTCAGCAATGTCATAAAAGTCCTCAAAATCAGTCATGCTGCAGCCATATCTTAACTGTCCCGGAACAGTCTCAAGATTCAGCCCCTGTACAACTGCCATTCTATTGATCTTCATATCTGTCCCACTTCCTATTCTTTTCATCCTCGTAACCGCTTTATATAAAAGAGGATATCACAAACCCTCTATTGTCAAAGCTCCTGTTCTTTCTATTCGCAGGCTGAAATATATGGTATTCCTCCCTGAAACATTTCGCACGGGTGTGCGACGTTTCAGGGAGGAATACCATATATTCAGCCGTTAACAACCAAGAACCCCAGCTTTCCTACAGCGGGTTCGTCATATCCTCGCAAATCATTTGCATGGCTGCACACAGGCCTGTTTCCAGTGAATCGATTCGGACATATTCTTCTCTTGTATGCTGTCCGCCACCCAGATAGACGCCGAAGCAGATGGCCGGTATGCCCATGGACAACGGAATATTACAGTCTGTAGATCCGCTTCCGAACATCGGCATCACACCGGTATTTCTGAAAATAATCCCTTCTGCCCGCTTCTGCAGCTCCGCCATTTTCTTTTTATCTACCTGCCCCATAGAAGGTCTGTCCCCGATCATCTCAATATCCACTCTGGCATCTTCACGCTCAGTATACTTATCAACAATCGCTGACATTTCTCTTTCCATCAGCTCCAGTCCCATCATTCTGTCTGAACGATATTCATAGAGAATCTTCACATCCTGAGCAATGGTATTCACTGATGTACCGCCTTCGATCAATCCTACATTGTACGTCGTTTTTCCCGGCATCGTATTGGTGTCTATCTCATAAAAATCATGAATCATATCTGCAGCCACGGCAATCGCATTGGTCGCTCCAAAATCTGCATAGGAATGTCCACCGGTAGTCCGAATATGAATCTCATAACGTCTCGAACCGACAGCCCAGACGGTTCCCGCATTGTACCCGCAATCATAAGAAACCAACTGTCCGATTCTTCCTGTATACTGCTTCACAAGGGCTCTGCATCCCTTCAAATTGCCAAGTCCCTCCTCACAGGAATTCAAGGCAAAAACCATGGTTTGTTTTGGCACAATCTGTTTCTCTGATAAATATTTCAAAGTCATCAGAATCGCACACACATTGGTGGTATCATCCCCAACTCCCGGTGCCTTGATACAGCCGTCTTCCACAACAACCGGAATCTCTGTCTCATCAGGGAAAACCGTATCCGTATGCGCCATAAAAATATGCACCGGTGCCTCTAAATCACTGCCTTTTATCTCACAGATCACATTCTTCGCATCATCAATAAACGCCTGGCCATATCCCAACTGATGCAGATATTCGCAGATAAACGCCGCTCTCCTTTCCTCATGATGTGAGGGTGCCGGAATTGACGTCAGTTTGCAGATGAGTGCCTGATATTCCTCAAAATGTTCCTTTGCAAAAGTTTTTATATCCATACAAATACCTCCCTAACGCTGATGACTCAATCACTCAGCGATATCTTTATATCTTTAATGCTCGAATTACAGAAAAACGAGACGAAACACGCTTCGCGAGTTTCTCAAGTTATCGCGGCCTCTACACTCCGTTTCGGTCGTTGCTAAACAAGCGCCACTGGCGCTTAGCAACGCTAAGGTCTCGTGCAAGCACGGACTTTTGCTCGTTGCTCGCGTAAACAAAAACCGCCGCCACTGCCGAAAGACTTCGACAGGTGGCGGCGGCCTCCTGATTCTAAATATGTTTTCTTAACAGAAAATGAACAATTGCCGACAGATATTTCATACTATAATAAGTAAAAATAACAAGCGGTGCAATAAAGATCATTCTCCAGCTGAATACACTGTTGATGCTGAACAAATCCGGGAATAAAATGACACAGGCCACAAAAATCACAATCATCGTGTTGCACAAAATACTTCGGATCTTATTCATCGGGTTACATACCCGCATCAGTACCATCAGGCTGACCATGCCTGCCACAATCAAATTATACGTCGCAGTCATGCCGCTGTCAAACCCAAGTACAATAGAAATTCCCTGAATCAGCAGCATATTCAGCACCATGGTCAAAGCTCCAGGCAGTGCGACTCGAAGCACATGCTTTAGGAAGCCGCTCTGGGTCACAGTCTCGGTCTGTTCTAATGCCAGAATAAAACTTGGAATACCGATGGCCACCGTACTGATCAGTGTCAGATGAATCGGCACAAACGGATAGGAACGTCCCAATAAGATAAAAATCACATTCAACAGCAATGAATAAATCGTCTTTGTCAGATACAGAGAGCTCACTCTCTCGATGTTGGAGATAATCATACGGCCTTCGCTGACGATTTCCTTCAAATGAACAAAATCTGAATCCAGCAGCACGATATGTGCCACCTGTTTCGCTGCATCACTGCCCGCCGCCATGGCGATACCACAGTCAGCATCCTTTAAAGCCAGAACATCGTTGACACCATCGCCCACCATGCCGACAACCGATTTATTGGCCTGATAAGCCTTGATCAGGCGCTGCTTCTGCTCCGGTGTTACACGACCGAAAACCGTGTAGTTCTTGACAACATTTTTCAGCTCATCAAAGCTCTCCGGCAAAGTGGAAGCATCGATATATTTGTCGCCATCCTTCAGACCGGCCTTCTGGGCAATCTGTGAAACTGTCGCCGGATTATCACCGGAAATAACCTTAATCGCCACATGCTGTGCTTCAAAATAAGCAAATGTGGACGGTGCTTCTTCTCTGACACAGTCGGAAATAACAATCAGCGCTGCCGGTTTTGGTGTTCCCACCGTACCATTAGTACTTGAAATCTGATTCGTCTCCGCCAGCAAAAGTACACGATAGCCCTGCAAAGCATAAGTTTCGCTCTTCTTCATCAGTTCTTCATCATTCTTCATGATGAATTCCGGTGCACCCAGCACATAAGCTCCGTGCTCGCCAAAGGCAATGGCACGATATTTTCTCGCAGAGGAAAACGGAATCAGATCCGTTGTCTGCCATTTCTGCGTCTTTTCAAAATAATTCATCAAAGCCTGCTGGGTCGGATTGACATCATTGAATGCAAATGTGATCTCATTCATGACCTCTCTGATCTTCTCATCCGACATAGTCCCGCAAGGCACAACTTCCACCACTTCCAAATCACCAGTGGTGATGGTACCGGTTTTATCTAGGCAAAGCACATTCACACGGGCCAGTGCTTCAATAGCTTCCATCTCCTGCACCAATGCCTGCTTTCTTGCCAGACGGCCAACACCCAAAATAAATGAAACACTGGTCAGAAGTACCAGCCCTTCCGGAATCATACCGATAACACCGGCAACGGTGTTGACAATGGCATCGGATGTGGTGGTTCCCTCAATGGCTCTCTGAGAAAGGAAAAGCAATATACCAACCGGTACAATCAGGAAACCGACAATCTTAATAATCCTGCCGATGGAATCCTGCATTTCCGATGTGGCACGCTTTTTGTCTTTGGCTTTGGCTGCCAGAATCGTAGCATAATTCTCACTGCCCACATGAATAACCCTTGCCACACCGCTTCCGGCCACAAGAAAGCTTCCCGACAACATCTCATCGCCTTCATGCTTCTTCACAGCCACAGATTCACCGGTAATCATGGATTCATTGACTTCAATGCCCTGGGCTTCCAGAACCACACAGTCCGCACCAATCTGATCACCGCTTTCCAGCACCATCACATCATCCACAACAAGCTCATCCAGCGGTATCTGCTTCTTCGTGCCATCCCTGATAACCGTCGCCTTCGAGGCTGTAATCACAGACAGCTTATCCACAAGACTCTTGACCTTTAACTCCTGAATAATACCAATGACTGAATTGGCAATAATCGTAAACATAAAAGTCAGATTCTTAATCTGTCCTGTCATCAGAACAAGTGCACCGAGAAAAACATTCAGAAAGTTAAAGAACGTACATAAATGCGCCCGAAAAATCTCTTTCTTCGTTCGGGATATACTGTTAGTAGTGGTATTGACCTTTCCCGCTTCAACTCTCTGGCTGACTTCACTCCCAGATAATCCCTTATAATCTTCCGTCATAAAATCATCCTTTTTATATGGTACATCATGCATCATAACTGCCGTTGTACACTTACCAGTCACTCATTTCACAAGGTTACTGTATTGATCATTCTACAGGTACAAAAACACCATTCTTCAATTCATATGGTGTTGTCTGGTAAACAAAATAATTCATCCAGTTAGAATAAATCCACTGTCCGTGGGCACTCCACTTCATCTCCGGCTGCTTCGTCGGGTCATCATCCGGGAAATAATGCTTCGGCACTTCCGGATTCATTCCCTTCTCTGCATCCCTGAAATATTCTTTCGCCAATGTATCCACATCGTACTCTGAATGGCCCATGATAAAGAACTGGGAATCATCCGCACTGCCCACAACATAAACACCGGCCTCCTCGGAAGCCGCCATAATTCTCAGCTCCGGCACCTTCTCGATATCCTCGGCTCTCACTTCCGTATGACGGGAATGCGGCGCATAAAATGTATCATCAAAACCTCTGAACAGTCTGGACTTCTTATTCAGCACTTTATGGGAAAATACGCCGGAAATCTTCTTGTCCAGAATATACTTCGGAATACCGTAATGATAATAAAGCCCCGCCTGGGCACCCCAGCAAATATGGAAGGTAGAATGCACATGTGTCTTACTCCACTCCATAATCTCGCATAACTCATCCCAGTATTCCACTTCTTCATATGGCATCATCTCCACCGGTGCACCGGTAATGATCATACCATCATAATTCTCATCCTTAATCTGGTCAAATTCCTGATAAAAAGCAATCATATGCTCTTCAGATACATTTTTCGACTCATGGGTCGCTGTCTGCAAAAGCGTAATCTCAATCTGCAGCGGCGTATTGGAAAGGCGTCTCAGAATCTGCGTCTCTGTCTCAATCTTCGTCGGCATCAGATTCAGAATCACAATCTTCAAAGGACGGATATCCTGAGACAAAGCTCTCGTCTCCGTCATCACGAAAATGTGCTCATCCTCCAACACGGACTTTGCCGGCAAATCATCCTGTATTTTAATCGGCATGTTGTCGTCTCCTCCTAAATCTATCTGTCTGCATGTGCAGACAAAACTCAATGATCAAACTAAATATCCATTAAAAATCGCTGCGCATCCATGCGGAGCGTTTACCACAGGCGGAATTTATACTCCAATTGTGATAAAAAGGCTCCCATCCTTATTTTCAGCGGAATTGGGAGCAAATTCCATGTATAATAGATATTGTAATTTTTTTTGCATCTTCTGTCAAGGACGATTGACTGACTTATTTCTTATATTATTCTTAATTGTTGCATCCCGGAAAGATATTCTTTTTTCTAACCAATCGACAAATCGGAATTAAATACAGATAGCATGCTGCTGCAAGACAATATACCGGTGCACCAATCGTAGCTGCCGGCACGGCTCCCGCAATGGACCACGGAATAAGTGCCGAAATCAAAACGGCAGAATCTTCCAGATCAACTGCTCTCTGCGAATTTTCTTGTTCTTTATACAAAACACAGCCCAGCTGCTCTGTCATCATGATCGCGATTGTCTGATTGCAGCCGACCATACTTGTAACAACAGAAAGCAGCACGATACATAAAAATCTTCCCGTCTTTTGAGAGATTGTTTTTACATATTCCGTTATGCCATCCAGCATTCCGGTGCCACTGAAAATCCCGGAATAAGTAGATGTCATACAGACAATCATCAAAACCTTCTTCATCGATAGCAGGCCACCGCCATTGATCATCTGCGCAGCCACCGGATCCCCGGCCCTGTATCCTGTCAGCATGATCCGGATAATTTCCGCTGCTGATCTGTGTTGAAACACAACACAAAGGATGACTGCACATACAATACTGAGCGTCATCGACTGCTTCACATCGACACGCAGCATCGAAAGTCCAAGCACAATAACAGCCGGCAAAATCATCCATCTATTCAGCTGAAACTCTTTTGCAAAAACATCCGATATGGAAGCGGCATCAACCTGATTGATGCCAAAAAGTCCAATCGCCCCATAGATGATACACGTCAGGGCAAAAGGAACGGCTGCCGTCCTTAACATATTTCGGATGTTATCAAAGAGATTAGTCTCTGTAATCGAGGCAACTAAAATTGCGCTGCTTGAAAGCGGCGAACATCTGTCACCAAAAAAGCAGCCGGAAATCACCGCACCACCGCTGACCATCGGATTAACACCCGCTGTTCCTGCAATCGTCATACTAATCACGCCCATGGTTGCCGCTGTTCCAAATGAAGTCCCTGTCATAAAAGAAACAAGACAATTCATCAAAAAAATGGTCACGATCAAAACAGATGGCTTAAATAACCCCGCTGCAGATGATACGATATAAGCGATCGTACCATCTGCCCGCCACATTGCTGTCAAAATACCGACAATCGCCAGCACAATCAGGACATTCACAGCCTTTTTTATGCCATTGACTGCCATCCATATTAAATCATCCAGCGCAAAGCCACACCTGATGCCTGCAGCAAGTATAAGAAGCAGCCCTGCAAGTAGTATTGTAATTATCATTGATCGACTCCTTTGACACGGCCGCACTGTGAAGCGCCGTTTATCTCTTTCATTATTATAGCGATTACCACGGCCGTCTACAAGTTCCAAATCACTGTTTTTTACCCACCCGGGACCACCCACTTCTAACTCAAATGATACAATAGCAGCATAGAAAACAAATTGTTTTTCACAACTCATCCAGGATCAAGTGGAAAGAAAGGAATGGCTTATTCAATGTTATTATCAATTTTATTATCAATTATCGGGTTCGCAATTTTATTTATAGTACTTACCAATGTTGTTTTATTCTGTCTCGAAACAAAAGCCGTCGGCATCATCATTTCAATTATTGGTATTCTTAGTTTTCTGAGCGGTGGACATATCTTCGCCATTATTGGTATTATCGCAGGTATCTGTCTTTATAACCATGCGAAGGAACTCCATGAAAAAGAACACAGAAAATCTATCATCAAATATAACCAAAGAGCAGTCTATGAATTAATAGAAAAATGCTGGGATCATCAGACACTCGATTTCAACTGGTCTCTTTGGTTCGACGAGGAGGATGCCGTTTTCTACGATGATCCAGACCTGGCACTTAAAAAAATGGCACAATCAGAGCTTCAAAGCATCGGGAAGGCACAAATCAGAACACTTAATATGTACCTGGATATGATGAAAAATGCAGATGATAAAGACTATGCGATGAAAGAAATAAAGGCACGAGAGCACATCGTTTTAAACCTTGAGTGTATATTCAGCAAACCTTTTACTTGTACTTCTCAAACACCATTACAGCGGGAAGTCCATCAATACAGACAGGACCTTTATGATTATGTTCTTTACAAACGCAAGCCACTCAATCAGCAAAAACTATCCAGCATGATCAGACGGGGAGAGGCCATCATTTCTTAAACAACATCCATCTGGAACATTCCATGGTGATCAATAAGGTCACAAAAAAACTTCAATTCTACTTTCCTCGTGAAGTCTTGTAGAATTGAAGTTTCTTTATAATATAATAGCGATAAGGAAAACCGCCAGATTTTAAGACTCCAGCGGTTCCCATTATGACTTTTATTCAATTATACAGATTAGCCAAAGTATCTCTTAAGCAGACCTTCGAATGCCTTGCCGTGTCTTGCCTCATCGCGGGCCATCTCATGAACTGTGTCGTGGATAGCATCCAGGTTCAGAGCTTTCGCACGTTTAGCAAGGTCAAATTTACCTTCTGTTGCACCGTGTTCAGCATCTACTCTCATCTCAAGGTTCTTCTTTGTGCTGTCTGTAACAACTTCACCAAGGAGTTCTGCAAACTTAGCTGCATGTTCAGCTTCTTCATAAGCTGCCTTCTCCCAGTATAAACCGATTTCCGGATAGCCGTCTCTGTGAGCGACACGAGCCATTGCCAGGTACATACCAACTTCTGAACATTCACCTTCAAAGTTTGCTCTTAAATCAGCCATGATATCTTCAGGCGCACCCTGTGCAACACCTACAACGTGTTCTGCAGCCCATGTCTTGTCACCGGACTGTTCTTTGAACTTGCTGGCAGGTGCCTTACAGACTGGACAAAATTCCGGAGCGTTTTCACCTTCATAAACATAACCACATACTGTACAAACCCATTTCTTCATAATTATAATCTCCTTTTCATACTTTATAATATCCTGTAACCGTTCCAATCCATACTAACTGCCTTCAGCTATATGCCCGCTGACTGCTTCCCCATTATACGGAACGGTTACGATTAATATGTTTCTTTCAAAACAGTAATCATTACTGTTATCTATATATTACACCACTTTTCCCGCCTTGTCAACTATTTTTTTCATTTTCTTTGCATTTCCCGCAGGTGCCATAAAACAGAACGAAATGACCATCTATCTCACCGTCAAAACCATTCTTCGCAAGCACATCGATATGTTCCAACGGTGGCATATGCAAATCTGAAACAGCCCTGCATTTCTTGCATACAAAATGATAATGCTGTGATGTATCTGCATCATAATGATCCTGCCCTTCCCCGCATGAAAAGCGGAGAATTTCTCCCTGATCCACTAATAAAGAAAGGTTTCTGTAAACCGTCCCAAGACTGATCTTCGGATACTCCTCCCGCACCGACGCGTAAATCATATCTGCTGTCGGGTGATCCTTCCGCCCTTTCAGGCAATTAATAATAGACTCTCTCTGTCTGCTGTACTTCAATCCCGGCATACTAATCTCCTCAATTCTATACTAAATCTAACTCAATATAACTCTCCGAAGCCAGCTTTCATGTACCAGCTTCCACTTTTACAAATAATAATCGTTATCATTATTTTAGTATATTAACAACATTTCGTCAATATCAATTTCTCATATTCTCTACATTTTCTTGAGAAAACATATCCAAACACAGGATTCATTCTTTTACACTTCTGCCCATCACAGCGTGCAGTCAAAACCATCAAAAAAAAATTGCTCACTATTTTATCTTCCTCGATTATTCCCCACTCTTCCTCCGATTTCGAGAAACCATCAATACATCATATAAAATGCGTCTAAACACTTCGGAGAAAGGATATAAAAAGGAGACTCTTCAAACAGGTGCTTCTAGCTCGGCCAGTACTTAGATGCTGTTTTTTAGCATCTTACGTACTGTTGCCAGAGCTAGGCAGTGCAAACGTGCCTGTTGAAGAGTCTCCTTTTTATATCCTTTTCGAAATATACGAACGCATTTTAATCATTTTATTGATGATTTCTCGTCATATTAATACCGTATTCATCGTACTGTGCAACATTTTCAAGAACACCTCGATCATCCGCCTTGGCGATCTGACCATTTCTGTCCTTGAGGAATGTTCTGGATTTACCAAGCATTGCCGGACCGTTAACACAGCCGCCGACACATGCCATACCTTCAATAAAGTCTTCCGGAAGCTTGCCGACTTTCAGAAGCATCAGTGCTTTCTTGCATTCCTGCGCACCGCTGCAGGTCTTTACCTTCAGATCAACTTCTTTGTTGGCTTCCTTGAATGTTTCAAGGACGGCTGCTGTTACACCGCCGGATACAGAATACTGCTTGCCGAACTTACTTCCCTGCTGCAGGGTCTCTGTACATTCCTCAGGATCAATATTTTTCGCCTCAAACATGCTGGCCAGTTCTTCATAAGTCATGGCATAATCCGCACCACCGAAAGTAATGGAATCAATGACTTCGGATTTCTTGGCAATACATGGTCCTATGAAAACGCATACAGCATCCGGATGCATGGCTTTGATCAGACGTCCTGTAGCTGTCATCGGTGAAACAGTTGTAGACATATACTTGAGCACCTGCGGATAATGCTTCTTGATCAGAGAAACGAAAGCCGGACAACAGGATGTTGTCATTTTCTCGCCGGCTTCATAGTGCTCCAGAAGCTCCTGTCCTTCATTCTTTGAAACAAAATCTGCGCCCAGAGATACTTCATACATGTCTCTGAAACCAAGCTTCATGACAGCCTCACGGATCATACCGACACTGACATCAGGGCCGAACTGTCCTTCAATAGCCGGTGCCACCATGGCGTAAACCGGTGCGCCGCTGCTGATCAGTTTGATTACGTCCACCATAAATGAACGGTCTGATAAAGCACCGAACGGACAGTTGATCACACACTGACCGCAGTTAATGCATTTCTCCTCATTAATAACAACAATGTTGTCCTCATCCATTGTAATGGCATCTACAGGACAGCTGCGCTTACATGGACGCATCAGGTCGGCAATGGCATTGTAAGGACAAGCCTCTGCACACTTACCGCACTCTTTACATTTCTTATGGTCAATGACGGCATGGCCGCCTTCAAACTTGATGGCGCCAAAATTACATGCGCCAAGACATTTTTTGGCCATACACATCTGACAGTTGTTAGTCACATTAAATCTGTTGATCGGACAGCCTTCACAGGCAGCCTCGATCACCTGCACAATATTCTTGTTCTTCTGGCCGGACATGGCAGAACGTCCCATAGCCAGCTGTACACGTTCACGGATGATCTCACGTTCTCTATAAACGCAGCATCTGTAGTGCGGTGTACGTCCCGGAATCAGCTTGTAAGGAATCTCATTGGCTTTCTCGTCCAATTCTCCTGCAAAAGCCAGCCGGGCAACTTCTGTATTGACTTCAAATTTAATTTTATTAATATCAGTAATAAATGTTGTCTTCATACATATCATCCTCAATAATATTTAACACTGACTGTTTTTCCCATCTTCCTGCCTTCCTCAATGATCTTGTCCACCAAACGCATGCGGACACTAAGATCAAATGGAAGACCAGCTGCCTGATGAGCCGGGTTCATCGCTTCACCTACAAATAAATGCAGATGCGTGCATCTCTCAATAATGAGTTTTGCCAGCTGCGAACCGCCATTCTTCTCATCAAGCCGTTTGAAAAACGACTGATCCTGCCGTCCTTCATTATATTCATGCATCATACTCACCGCACGGTTCAGTGTCAGAACACCTTCCGTCACAAGATCCAGTCCGTCAATTTCAGCTGTCGGAGGAATATCCGGATCTTCGTAAATGAGGGATGCTTTTATATGTTTGTTTAATACACGTGCCGCTATTGTGGCACTTGTACCGCCGCTGACAACATGCAGCCCCTGTGAGCGCATGAATTCACGGATAGCACTTTCGTCATCTTCTCGCTTTGTCGGAGGACCTGTGAAAATATTCAGGTCCATTCGTGCTGTCACTTTCGCCACAACAACGGTTGTATCATCTCCCGGTCGCTGATGGTACAGCTGACTGCACTCATTGATCACATAGGATGCCAGGCGTGCTGCCGTCATCTTCGTATCATTGAACCTCTGTTGGATAAACTCACCGACTCTCGTCCGTCCCCATCCAAAACCATACAGACCGCCAACCCCTGCATGGGTCACACCGTCACTCATCATCACAAAATAATCGTCTTCCTGAATGTTAAAACGATATTCTCTGATAATCTTGCCTGAAAGCTCCCGCTCTGTATGCTCAATATCAAGCTTCTGACCGTCACGGATCACAATGCAGGCCGGTGTATCATACTCCACCAGATAGGCACGCCCATCTCTGAAAATCTGAAGGATCGCAAATGTGGAATAGGCCACCTGCCTTACTTTGCAGATTGGCAGTGTCATAGCAATGGTCTCCACGCAGTCTTCAATGGTCTCGCCGTTTTTCAGCATCGTACCGAGAATCCTGGTGGTCAATGTGGATAAGATATTGGCCTTTACACCGCTTCCCATACCATCTGACAGAATGATAATATCAGCATCCGCTGTCTTAACGATCTCGACAGTATCACCACAAAGTTCTTCTTCTCTTTTGTTCAGACTCTTGCTGCAGACATCCAGACTTACATTCATATCTTTATATCCTCATCACTGTCCATCAGTGTGTCTCTCAATTTGCGAAGGGTTGACTTCGTTTCAGCTGTTGTCTCACCAAGAAGCCCGGCAATCTCCTGAGCCACCATCATCTGTTTGTTGATGACATTCTGAGCCATAGCCACTGTGTCCAGTTTCACCTTCCGAAGCTGCTCCTGCTTGCGCACACCTTCCGTAATGTCACGCATAATCACAAGGGCCTTTTCCTGCTCACGCATGTAGATAATATTCTGCATTGTCTTAATATGATAGGCATCATAATCTACACGCTGATTAATAATACTTCGCTTCTCACGGAAAACCTTTTCAAAATATTCTGTGGAAATAAATTCAGATACCGGATGTCCCAGCGCTTTCTGCTGGGATACACCAAAAGCGACCTCTGCTGCATTGTTGAATTCGCAGATATAATAATCCTTATCCACAACAATGATCATACTTGGTGTCACAGCCAGAATAATATCAGACATACCCTTAGCCTGCTCATACATATACGGAATACACATGGTCAGTTGGGTTTTGCCGCGGTATACAGCAATGGCCTTATCACGGCATGTCGGGAAACCGCAGGCACCGCAGTTTAATTCTTTCTCCGGTGAATCCTTGCCAATCTTGGACAGGATCGCACGGATCTGCTCATCTGACGGGACAATTCTCTTTTCGCAGCGTGCCGTATATTCCTTATAAAGGCTGACACCTTCCGGCAGCGGCGGTAATTCCGGTGCCTCATGCTCATCTACTTTCTGGCTGACACTGATCTTGGATCTGAAACGGTCACGCTTCTTGCCTCCGGTCATTGGTCCGTTGATGCAGCCGCCGGTACATGAATTCAGCTCAATAACACAATTCTTGATCTCACCGTTGCGAATGCATTCAAAAAGCTCTTCACATGGTCCGATACCACTGACATACAGTCGCTTGTGCTTGTACTTACGGCCTTTTGCAGCCTTAATAGCAGAAAGAATCCCTCCACTGACAGCAAACAGACGCATCACCTTTGGATCCATACTGTCCATATGGCTGCTCGGACATTCCGGAATCTTGATCTGTTCGCTTCTGAGCCATTCACGCAGTGTTGCAAAATCCAACACCGCATCGATGATGCCTTTTGTTCTCGGATCCTTTAATGCATCTCCTCCATCTGAGACACATGGACTGATATAGATGATCTTCACATCCGGTCCATACTGTGCTCTGAGCATTCTTGCATGCGCGATAGCCGGTGTCACAACAGGCAGAAGATACGGCAGCATATCCGGATGATATTTCTCAATCAAGTTGTTGATGGCAGAACATGATGATGTCAGAAGGACTGCATCCTTATCGGATCTGTCACAATAATTCATGTATTCCTGCACAACATATCCAGCAGCTTCTGCCGTTTCATGTACATATGTAAATCCCAGCTGATGAAGGGCTGCCGCCATCTGGTTCGGATCTGCATCTCCAAATACCCCCAGGTACGCCGATGCCAGAGATACAACGGTCTTCTCCCGGTTCTTCACCATGGACTTGATCCACTGAATATCCTTGATAAATGTAATCGCATTCTGTGGACAGGCCTCCAGACACTGACCGCATTCCACACACTCTGAAGCAACAAACTGTGCGTGTTCATCCTTGATACGAATGGCCTTTACTTCACACAAACGGACACATTTATAACAGTCCTTGCACTTTGCCTTTCTAAATCCAATGACGCCCACCCTTAAAGCCTCCTGAGTACTTCATTTTCAAAAAATGTATTCACAGTCTCCGGTGAAACGCTGAACAATTCATCGTTAATCTTTACACAAACACCATTTGAACATTCGCCCATACAAAATGAACCATTAAGCTCAATTTTGTCGTTTAACTGACGCTCCGTGATCAATTCTTCCAGTTTCTGAATAATTGTTCTTGAGCCTTTCAGATGACATGAACTTCCAATACAGATTGTGATTGTCATAGCAATTCCTCCTTATTTTAGTTAATCATTCTCCTCCCCGAGTGATTAACAATATTTTAACAATAGTTTCTTTTTCTTTCAACACAGTTTCCTATAGTTTTTAATTTTATACAATTTGTATACAATATTCAATATTCATTTTTGAATAATACTTTTATAATCGCACTTTCAACAATCAATCGCTTTTATAATTTAGGTTTATATTTGACATAGTTTTTCTCAAAGACCATATCAATAACAGAACTGTAATCCTTATCACCATATCCCGCCTCAAGTGCCCGGTCGTAGACTTCCCTGATGCCTTCCAGACTTTCTGTCTGAACTCCTTCCGTCTTTGCCAGCCGACGACAGATATCAATATCCTTGGACATATTCCGGACCGAAAATGTCGTCGTATAATCTTTGTTCCTGATGGCCATCTGACGTTCATCAAAATAAGCATTCTGACCACCGCCAAAAGACAGGGCCGCTGTAAAACGATCCACATCAATGCCCTGTTTCACAGCCATAGCCAGGGCTTCATTGACACCATTCTGAATCTGTGCCAGCAGCGTGGTCTGACAGATCTTCATACCGATGCCCTTGCCGCTGGATCCCATATACAGTACATTTGATCCCATATACTGCAGGATTGGCTTCACCTGGAAATAAATTTCTTTCTCGCCGCCTACATAAATGCCGATATTGCCCAGCACCGCGGCCGCCTTCGACTTAACAACCGGCGCATCCAGGAAATGTCCGCCATGAGCCTGGATCATAACACTGATTTTCAATGAAACGGAAGGATCAATGGTGCTCATGTCAATACAGATTTTCGTTGCATTGACGGCCGGGAGTATTTCTTTATATACTGACAGGGAATCTTCTGATCTCGGCAGCATCGTAATGATCACATCCGAATGTTTTGCTGCATCAATGGCACTGTCACAGGCGATACCACCTTTTTCCGCCAACCGCTGTACCGGTTCTGTTTTTACGTCATAAATATAGACGTCACCGTCATGTTTTCTGATAATATTATAGCACATGGCCTCGCCCATAATACCGAGCCCTATAAAACCAATCCTCAACTTTATCGCCTCCGTTTATCTCCTGTTATTATCTATATCAAATATCTCATCTGCCTGAAAATATTTTTCTCTCAATGTAATCCTAATTTGATCCTATGCTTTATCTGTCCAGAAATCCTCCACCTGCTGCACGATTGTATTCAGACTGGTCTTACTGCAATTGTGCCATTCTCTCGGGAACATTTTTCTGTACTGACTGTAATTAAATCGCTCATCCAATAACGCGATCACGCCTCTGTCCTTCTCCGTTCGGATCACACGTCCTGCTGCCTGCAAAACCTTGTTCATCCCCGGATAAAGGTAGGCATATTCAAACCCTCTGCCGGATTTCTCATTGAAATACCGACTTAAAAGCTCTCTCTCTTCTCCAACTTGCGGCAGTCCTGTCCCGATAATGATGACACCGATCAGCCGGTCTTCTTTCAGATCAATGCCCTCCGAAAAAATACCTCCCATCACACAGAAACCAATAACCGCATCTGCAGCATCCGCCTGAAAAGCATCCAGAAACTTCTGTCTTGCATCTTCACTCATCTCGGATTCCTGCACAACCAGCTGCAGACCATGGCCTGCCTTCATTAATTCCATTTCCGTAAAAACTTCAAAAACATCCTTCATAAGCTGATATGACGGGAAAAAGACCATATAATTGCCATGCTTGCCGCGAATAATATCCCGGATATATGCAGCCATCCGTTCATACTCTTTTCTACCCCGCCTTGTATAGCGGCTGCTTACATCTGTTGCCGCTACAAGCAGACGGTTTTCCTCCGCAAAAGGTGAATCCACATAAAGATCGTAATCCGATGCTGCTGTATCACTGAGCATTTCTTTGTAGTACTGCACCGGGAGAAGCGTTGCAGAGAAAAATACGGCTCCGCATCCCTTTGCCAGACGTTCTCCCAGATCTTTGGAAGGATCCACACAGAAAATCTTGATTTCAAAGCTGTCCTCACTTCGAAGCGCATAGATCAAATAGCGGTCATCCGACCGGTCAAAGGCACATATAAAGCGTCGAATGTCAAAGTAAAATTCCATCAGAACTTCCCTGAGTGGCGCAGTAACGCCCTCCTTCAGTGTTTCCTCCAGCTGCTCACTGAGCTTCGTCAGGTAAACGATCAGACTGCCGATATTCCCCATCAGCTGGCAGGACTGGTCTGAAGACTCCCGAAGCGCAGACATGGCCAATATCGAACGATCCATATAAGTGACCAGTCGCCGGTCCACAGCTTTATCTTCCACTGCGTGACGGGCATGGGTCAATTCAGTCATTGACATCACGGCACTGTACATTTCCCTGGCACGATCCACCAGATTGTGTGCCTCATCGATCAGAAAAAGATAGTCCCCGCTTCTGTCACTGAAAAAACGTTTGAGCGCCACATTCGGGTCAAACACATAATTATAATCACCAATGACCGCATCCGCGAATAAAGCCGCATCCAACTGAAACTCAAAGGGACAAACCTGATGTTTGCCGGCATAAGCCAGGATGCACTCCCTGGTCATCCGGTCTTCATGAGTGACCAGATCATAAAGGGCTTCATTAATTCTGTCATAATGCCCCTTTGCCCTTGGACAGTACTCCGGACTGCACTGAACTTTATCCAGCACGCAGATTTTCTCCTTTGCCGTCAGGGTGATCACCTTCATGGCAAGTCCCTTATCCTGAAGAAGTCCGAATGTATCTTCCGCAACAGTCCTGGCAATAGTCCTCGCCGTCAAATAGAAAATTGTCTCTGACAACCCATTTCCCATCGCCTGAACAGCCGGATAAATGGCGGAAATCGTCTTGCCGGTACCTGTCGGTGCTTCTACAAAAAGCCGCCGATGTCTCAGAATCGTCTGATACACGCCTGAGACGAGCTTTTTCTGACTCTCTCTGTACTCAAAAGGAAAAGTGCCGGCACCAATAGAAAGATTTCTTTTTTTAATCCAGGCTATCTGATGACGCACCCAGACCGCAAATCTGTCTATCAGTTCAGTATACCATACTTCCAGCTCATTTCGTGTCATTTTTTCCCTGAAACGCTGAACTTTCCCCGTCTTCAAATGCACATACGTCATCTGGACCTGTATTTCCTCTAAATCCTCTTTTTCTGCATAAAAAAAGGCATAGCACTTTGCCTGTGCCAGATGAACGAGCACAGGCTCTGTGATATACCTTAAATTTCTATAAGTACCTTTGATTTCATCAATTGTCACAACTTCTTTCAGTCCCAGCTCGCCGCTTTCATCCGCTGCCATCTCAGTTTCTGTTATGACACCATCGGCACGTCCCTCAACAGTAATCGCCAGCGTCTCATCCATTTCTGTCGTATGCTTCAGAGACACCTCTGCCCTGTAAGAAGGCCCGGCCTCTTTTTGAAGTTTTCGATGCATCAGGCCACCCTGCTGCATTGCATCCATTTCTCCAAACGTGCCGGAAACGGTATCAATGTCTCCCGATCTGAGAATAAACTCCACAAGCCGGCGAACGGAAACGGTGACTGTTTTTTGTGACATTTTGTTTCTCCTTTTTAGACGCTGTCGTGCGGTCATCTATTCCAATTCAGGCACGCTCGCACTGCACAGCACTGTCAGCGGTACATAAGGCGCCAAAATACGCCGCTTAAGTACCGGACGTGCTGTAAGCACCTGATTTGGAATAGATGACCGTTCGACAGCTGTCTATGAAAGCTTTAAGATAACAGCAAAATGCCACAAAAGTGCTTATTTATGGCAGCTTTACTGAATTTATCTCATTAAATTTATCGATTCATATATTTCTTTAGGAACGCAAATAATGCTTCCATCTGTTCGTCTGTTCCGATGGTGACTCGCAGGTAATTGTTGATGCGCGGTTTATCGAAGTAGCGGACATAGATATCTTTTTCGCGAAGGGCTGCAAAGAGTTCTTTGGCCGGATAGTCCGGATGAGTGACGAAAATGAAGTTGGCACCCGGTTCCGGATAAGTAAATCCAAGGGCTGTAAATGCCTGTTTGGCTTTTTCCCGGGTTGCTCTGATCTTCGCGGTGCATGCTTTGAAGTAAACATCATCTCTGACAGCTTCTACACCGAGAGCCAGTGCAGTTTGACTCATTGTATAGGAATTGAAGGAGTACTTCACATCATTCATGGCCTTGATCAGCTCAGGATGACCGATGGCATAACCGATTCTCATTCCCGCCATGGAACGTGACTTTGAAAATGTCTGCACGATCAGCAGATTTTCGTAGTCATCCAACAGACTCAGGGCACTTTCGCCGGCAAAATCTATGTATGCTTCATCAACAATGACAATCACATCCTGATTGTGGTCCAGAATCTCTCGGATCACAGATAAGTCCTCATAGTGGGAGGTCGGTGCATTCGGATTCGGGAAAATCACACCGCCGTTGGCCGGATAATAATCCTGCGGACAAATGGAAAAATCCTCTTTCAGTGGCTTTGTCTCATACGGCACTTTAAAAAGATCCGCCCATACCGGATAAAAAGAATAAGTAATATCCGGGAAAAAGATCGGCTTATCTGAATTAAAAAATGTCATAAAGGCAATGGCCAGCACATCATCAGAGCCCACACCGGTAAATACCTGGTCTTTTCCTACATGATAATAATCTGCCAGTGCGCCCACCAGAGTTCCCGCTGTCGGATCTGGGTAAAGTCTCAGTCTGTCTTCATCAAAATGATCCAATACATCCCGCACACCCGGTGCCGGAGGGTATGGATTCTCATTCGTGTTCAGTTTGATCATATTCGGTCTGTTCGGCTGTTCTCCCGGTGTATAGGGTACAACTGAACGAATTTTATCCTGCCATGCTTTCATCTCGGTCACCTCTTCCTCTATCTCATTGCCTTGCATGCTTCTGCCAGTCTCTCAAAGGCAGGGAAAGAACGCTTGATCATCTCAGGGGATACACAATAAGCCAGACGCACATAGCCCGGGCATCCAAAACTTGAAGCATCCACCATCAGAATATGCTGTTTCTTGCCTTCTTCTACAAAAGCGGCATAATCTTCAATCGGTGATTTCACAAAAAGATAAAAGGCACCCTGTGGCTTCAGACATTCAAAGTCAAGCGCTGTCAGATGCTCATAGAGCATCTTTCTGTTCTGATCGTAAACTTCAATCTGAGGGCGCTCATTCAGGCACTCTTTGATGACAAGCTGCATCAGGGATGGGGCATTCACGCTGCCGATTCTGTTCGTTGTGATCAGTCCGGCTTTTACTTCTTCATAATAATCCATCTTCGGTGAAACAGCGATATAGCCAATACGCTCTCCCGGAAGAGAAAGTGATTTGCTGAAAGAGTAAACAATCAGACAGTTTTTGACATGGGCCGGCATAAACGGCAGCTGGTTATCATCATAAACAAGCTCTCTGTATGGTTCATCTGAAATCACATACAGCGGATGCCCGATGCGCGCTTCGGCCCGCTCCAGTGCCTTCTGCAGCTGATCCAGAGTGTCTCCTGAATAGATGACGCCGGTTGGATTATTCGGATTATTGACAATGATCAGCTTCGTCTTCTCCGTGATCACTGCATCCAATCCATCAATATTAATCTGGAAGGTCTCTGTGTCTGCCGGCACTGCCTTTAAAACACCGCCTGCGGTGATGACATAGTTCCTGTATTCGCCAAAGAAAGGTGCAAAGACGACCACTTCATCACCGCTGTCCAGAAAAAGATTCAGAATATCATTGATACCGGAAGCAGCGCCGACTGTCATAATGATATCTTCCATTTTATATTGCCACTGGAAACGCTCATTCAGATTATCCGCCACAGCCTGTCTGACTTCCTCATAGCCGGAATTGCTCATATAGCCATGCACAAAAAGCGGATCCTCTGTATCCAGGATTTTGATAATCGACGATTTGACAGCGTCCGGTGCCGGAACACTTGGATTGCCCAGGCTGTAATCATAGACATTCTCAGCGCCCACCTTTTTGGCCATTTCCTTGCCTTCTTCGAATAATTTACGGATAATAGAGCTTCCTGCAACAAGCGGCTCCATTCTTTTTGCAATAACCATGATAATTTCCTCCATCCAGTCTTGTTGCCGCCACCACTTTAATTCGGCGCACAACTAAATTAAATCGTCTTTTATCATATCAAATAATATGCATAAGTACAAGTCTATCTCTTTTGAAAATCCGGTTTCAACGCAGCCATCAATGCATAAACAGTCGGATCAGGAAATCAAAGACTTTGTTATACGGCTGATAGCGCATCGGAAGATCCATCCATGTCTTCTTGTCGACAATGCTCTTATAATGACTGAAGGTATCGAAACCTGTCTTGCCATGGTAAGACCCCATGCCGCTCTCCCCAAAACCGCCGAAGCCCATCTCACTTGTCGCCAGGTGAATCACCGTATCATTGATACAGCCACCGCCAAAGCCGCAATTTGTCATCACACGATCGGCATTGGCCTTGCTCTCCGTAAACATATACAAAGCGAGCGGATGCTCTCTGCGATTGATCTGGCTGATCACCGCATCCAGTGAATGGAAAGTCATCACCGGCAGAATCGGTCCGAATATTTCTTCCTGCATCACGGCATCTTCAAATGTCACTTGATCCATGATCGTCGGTGCAATCTGAAGGAGTGTGCTATCACACTCGCCACCTGCGACAACCTTCGTCGGATCGATCAGTCCAATCAGACGTCTGAAATGCTTCTCATTGACAATGCGGCCGTAATCGGCATTCGCCAGCGGATCGTCTCCAAACTGCTTCCTGATCTGTTTCTTCATCTCGTCAACAAGTGCATCCTTAACCGAAGCTGCGCAGTACACATAATCCGGTGCCACACAGGTCTGACCGCAGTTCAGATATTTGCCAAAGACAATACGTCTGGCCGCCAGCTTTATATTGGCTGTCTCGTCAACGATACACGGGCTTTTGCCTCCGAGCTCCAATGTCACCGGTGTCAGATGCTTCGCCGCATGGGCCATCACTTCTTTACCTACTGCCTGACTGCCCGTAAAAAAGATATAATCAAACTTTTCCTTTAACAGCCACTGATTCTCTTTACGTCCGCCGTTCACAACCACAACGTATTTTTGAGGCAGACATTCTGATATGATTTTCGCCATGATCTCACTCGTAAAAGGCGAGTAGGCACTCGGTTTGACAATCGCTGTATTGCCTGCTGCCAGTGCGTCCACAAGAGGCTCCATCGTCAGAAGGAACGGATAATTCCACGGACTCATGATCAATGTCACCCCATATGGCGACGGCTTTCTGAAGCTTCTGGACGCGAACTGAGCCAGCGGTGTCCGCACCGTCTGATCCTTGCCAAACTGCCGCATATGTTTAAGCATATAGCTGATCTCTGCCAGCACCATGCCGGTTTCACACATATACGCTTCAGATGCGCTTTTACCGAGATCCAGTCTGAGTGCCCGATTGATCTCATCCTCATGTGCCATAATGCTGATCTGCAGCCGCCGCAGAGCCATCTCACGAAATGCCATATGCTGCGTTTTTCCTGTATAAAAGAACCTGCGCTGCCTATTGACCAGTGTTCTGATTTCTCTCTGTTCCATCCCCAATTCCCCCTTACGCACCTTCTGTTTCTATAAAAAAACACGATCAGCACATGTATATTTCATTCTTTTTTTTTACTGAATCTGACTGATTGCGTCTTCTGTCAAATCCTGAAACGGAATATTTTCTTCATTGCCGACATTCTCACTGATCCATTGATCAAAAGCATCCTTGTCGAGCGGCTCGCCGGTTTCACTGCCATCCGGCGCCTCTAGGTAATACACAATGCCATCCCCGTCTTTGTCCGCATCATCCGGGAAGGCTTCCCCGTTATAATTGACATCGGATAAAGATTTATCCCAGGCATCGACAAAGTATTCGGCCCGGTAGCTGTCATTGGCCGCATCATAAGTATAAAACATATACGGCCAGAACTCACCGGCATAGCCCTGATTATGCGAAATACCGGCTCCGATCGTCACATTGTCATAAAATGTCAGCATCGGAAACTGTGAGAGTTCCTCATACAATTCACCGCTTGCTTCATCGTAATCATAAATCTTCGCTGTCATTGACGCCATGCTTGTTGCCGTATAGCAGAAAACAAGCTCTTCTCTGCCGTCATGATCGACATCGTAAACAGCAAATTTGTTGCCTGACATCTCACCACTGATGTCATCTCTCAATTCTGATCCGTCCGGCAAAATATGATTCTGATAAATATTTTCCAATGCTGCCTGATAGGCTTTGATTCTTGATGCACGGTCTGCCTGCACCGTCGTCTCTGTCTCGATTGCTTCAGCTGTCTCCACCTGAGAGGCCGCAACTGTTTCTGTCATTGTTGCCGGTGCCGTACTTTCCACGGTCTCCTTCTGACCTGCACCACAGCCTGCCAGGCTTACTATCACCAATGTTGTCATCATCCCTGTGATTACTCTCTTTTTCATTTTTCTATTTTCTCCCCCGGATTATTGATAATCAAACCTGCCGTCATTTTTTTCTTCAAGTGCCTTGATGATATCCAGCGCCAACGCATTGTATGGCGTCGGAATTTCCAACTGCTTTCCAAGTCGGAGGAGCACTCCCGAAAACATATCCACTTCTGTATGCCGCTTTGCATCCAGATCCTGAAGTGTTGAGAAGCGGGCCTTCGGCGAAACCGTCCTGCTGTCAAAGCTCGCCGCCTTTTCCTCCCGGATATCGATGCCGACGGCCAGGGCCACTGCCACTACCTCGTCCTTTAATTTTGTACTGATATCCATCACATACGCACTGTCTCTGTAACCGCCCAGACCACATCCAATGATGGCCTGCGGCAGATTCATACTGATATTCAGGGCATATTTCGCCCATATTTTTTTGAGGATATCTTCTGAAATATGGAATCGCACACCGGAATCATTGAAAAGATTCTCGATCGCCGCAACACGCCACGACAGGCTGCCGTCCGCCTCCCCAAAATAAACACCCTCCGTCACTTCCGGATTAAAACGGACGCAATGGCCGGTGCGATCGGATGCGATTTTGATCATCGAATACATCATATGCTGCATGCCGATCCGGTGGCCAATGATTTCTTCACTGTCAACACCGTTCATCACACTCATCACGATCGTCTCATCATCAACGATCTGTTCAATGGCATCCAGACTTCCTTCAAGACTGCCGTATTTGACAGCTACAATCAGAAGATCGGCACCTTTAGCCTCCTCAGGCGTCTTGACACAAAGTGACAGCTGACCGTCATTGATTATCAGGCCTTCATTTTCCAGCCGCTCTTTTCTGCTGCCTTCTGCGATAATCCAGAGGTTTTCACCAAGCTTTGGCGCAAGGCCCGCAATTAAATAGCAGCCCACTGCACCGGCGCCAAGAACAGCCACTGTCTGAATCCTTTTATTTAAATGTTCCATCTCATTGTCCTGTTGATTTGAAATAATCATATCTGTCCTTATCCTCCTGCCACTTCAAACGGATGTCCTGTCTCTATTCTATCTCTGTCTCTATTCTATCACATAACGGGCACCGTGAATACGCTTCGTCTGAACAGATCCACTACCACTCAATTGTATCGACTGAAAGCGGCTTCTCGTTGCGATATTCTCGCCCGACACGACCATTCTTGATCTCAATGACATGGTCCGCCATCGGTGTAATTGCGGAGTTATGTGTAATGACGATAACTGTCATCTTCTTATCCCAGCAGGTTTGCTGCAGTAATTTCAATATCTGCTTTCCTGTCTGATAATCCAGTGCACCCGTCGGCTCATCACACAATAGCAGCTTCGGATTCTTAGCCAAAGCTCTTGCAATTGCGACGCGCTGCTGCTCCCCGCCGGATAGCTGTGACGGGAAATTATCTTTGCGCGCTGTCAGTCCGACTTCCTCCAGCACCAGCTCTGCATCCAGAGGCTCCTTGCAAATCTGGGCAGCCAGTTCCACGTTTTCCTTTGCCGTCAGATTCTGCACCAGATTATAAAACTGAAAAACAAAGCCGATGGCATCTCTTCGATATTTTGTTAAAGCCTTTGCGGAATATTCGGCAATATTGTTGTCGTTGACCCACACCTCACCGCTAGTGGCCTGATCCATCCCGCCAAGAATATTCAAAACAGTTGTTTTACCGGCACCGCTCGGCCCTACGATAACTACAAATTCTCCACGTTCAATGGAAAAGTTGATACCGTCCACTGCCTTGATCTCAACTTCTCCCATCCGATATATTTTACGCACATCTTTTAGTTCAATAAACCCGGGCATTGCTTACTCCTCCTTGCTTTCACTGTTCTTCTTTCGGGCTCTCCGAATCAGCTTTCGGATCAAAATGATCACAAGCACAATGATAGCAACAACAATCAGACAGATCATGATAATGATCGCAGAGAACTTGTTAGGATGCTTCACAAGATCTATGATATTTTTACTGTCGTCCACCACCTTACGACCGTGTGTCGTCGCATAGTACTCAGGTACATTGGCAATGCCATCACCATCCGTATCATCAAAAGACTGCATATATCTGGCAATCGCATCCCAGGCCTTTAACTCTCTGCTACCTTCCATAATTGCGTAATCTTCCAGATTTTCAATCGGATGACCGTCCTTGTCCTTTGGCTGAAGTGAAAGTAATCCGTACGACAGATCCATGACGGATCCAAGCATTTGTCCGGTATATAAATCTGTCACAACATGATACAACTGATCATCCTGTATTTCTATTCTTTCCCCGTCTTTGCGCGTCAGATAACAGTCCGTCACTTTATTTAAAATCATTCGATTCGGATTGTAAGTAAAATTCAAACCACTGCAATATAACCGCGCCGTTGTCATAAAATCAGAAATGGAAGCATCCACCTCTGCTGCCAGTTTCAGCTCTTTTCCTGTCAGGTAAGCGTCAATCAGCGGATATCCGGGTACACCGTCTTTGCCAATACCTAATGAAAATGAATTGAAAATATCTTCAACTGTCAGGTTGCCCTTTGTATAGGTGTCTCGCACCGTACCACTCGGAACAACTGCCACGTCTACCGGATCTCCATCAAAATACTCTGAATTTTCGACAGCATAAATATACGCATCAGACATGATATCACCGAGATTCAGCTCTTCATGCTTTGTCCCCATTTCATCCAGACTGTTGAATTCCACTGCATTTTCTGCAAGAACCTCTTCTCTTGTATAACCAAAACCAGCAAGGTAATTCGTATCCACCGTATCCATTAATGCATTGATTCTTTCCTGCGTTGCCTGATCTGGCTCGACCTCCGAAGACACCGGAATCAGCGTATAATCTGTCAGCTCCCATCGGCCGTCCGCTTTCTGTGTCATCGACAGGGAACCGAGATTTCTTCCGTATTCACCACAGGAAACAACGTATGTATCGCCATGGCAAATGGCTGTTTTCAGCTCCGTATGCGAATGTCCGCTGATGATCAGATCAATATCCGGCACCGCCTTTGCGAGGATTTCATCCTCCGACTTCGACTCATCCTCCCACGTACCGCCATGAGACACGCAGGCAATCATATCGACATCTTCATTCTTCTTGATTTCCTCTACAGTTTGCTTAACAGCCTCCACCGGGTCTTTAAAAATCAGTTCGCATGTCGGTGCACATTTCAAAGCATCTGTTCCAAAAACACCCACCACAGCAATTTTTACATTTCCCTTTTGAAGCACAACGTAATCTTTCACACCGTATGTTTCAAAAGCGGATTGAATCTTCTGCTGTCCATCACTTAATCCCGCCTGTTCCATACTGTCCCAATCCACATTACAAACGACCAGTGCCGGCAATGTTTCACCGGACTTTACGGCTGCATTCAGCATATTCGCCAGACCCTTTGAACGATAATCGTATTCGTGATTGCCCAGCGTCGTAACATCATACCCAAGGAAACCAAGCATGCGCAGCTCTGCCGCTTCCGTATCATAAACCGTCTGAATCAGCGTTCCCATTGAAAAATCGCCGCCATCCAGTATAAGTGTGTCCGGATTGTCTTTCTTCTTTTTATTAATCAGCGTTTTTATTTTGGCAAATCCGCCGACTTCCTTTTGCTCCCCATCTACAATTGTCGAAAAACTGTTCAGATGCGAATGCGTATCGTGGGTAAACAAAACATCTACTTGTTTTGTCTCGACTGCCGCTTCCACATGAATCCCCATTCCCATTGGCAGCAGCAATACGACCATCAGCAACAATGACAAAAATTTTTTTCGTGTTCCCATAAACTTTCCTCCTGCAACGTCATCAGAAACTCTTTTTATATGCGCTGCATACCTGAACCCGCTCATCCATCTGACACGAATCCTTCGTCTGCTTCGCGAAGATATTTCTGCTACTTTTAGTATACACAAAAAGCCGTCAAACAGAAAGTGGAATTATACATTATAGTGATACAATTTTTCCGATTATAGGTATGACAAAAGCCCTTAGCTATGGGTTTTGACCCACAGCTAAGAGCTTTATATTGTATCGATTCGTTTTATTCGAATTCCACTGTTCCGGTTGGCTTTGGTGTGAAATCATAGAGCACACGATTAATGCCTGCGACTTCATGTGTAATACGGTCTGTAATATGTACCATCAGTTCATGTGGGATCTCAGCAACTGTTGCTGTCATGACATCTGTTGTACATACGGCACGAACGATGCAGCACCACTCAAAAGCACGCTTTCCGCCTTTAATTCCTGTTGATCTGAAATCAGGAACAACTGTGAAATACTGCCAGATCTTTTCGCCAAGACCGTTCTTTTCAAATTCTTCACGGAGAATGGCGTCAGACTCACGTACTGCTTCCAGACGATCACGCGTAATAGCACCCGGGCAGCGAACGCCAAGTCCAGGTCCAGGGAATGGCTGACGATAAACCATATTATGTGGCAGACCAAGTTCTTCACCTACAACACGTACTTCGTCCTTAAACAGAACTCTGACAGGTTCAACAAGTTCAAAGTCCATATCTTCCGGAAGGCCGCCCGCATTATGATGTGCCTTGATGCCTTCTTCTGACTCAAGAATATCCGGCCAGATCGTACCCTGTGCCAGGAATTCAATACCGTCAAGCTTTCTGGCTTCTTCTGCAAATACTTCAATGAATTCTCCGCCAATAATCTTTCTCTTCGTCTCAGGGTCTTCAACACCTGCCAGCTTATCAAGGAATCGATCTGTTGCATCCACATAAATCAGATTGGCATTCATCTGATTGCGGAATACTTCAACGACCTGCTCCGGCTCACCCTTACGAAGCAGACCATGATTCACATGGACACATACTAACTGCTGACCGATGGCTTTGATTAAAAGTGCAGCAACAACTGAGGAATCCACTCCGCCAGAAAGTGCAAGAAGTACCTTCTTGTCTCCTACCTGTTCTTTGATCAATGCAATCTGCTCTTCAATAAAAGTCTGTGCAAGCTCTGGTGTTGTAATTCTTTCCATGTTAGCCGGACGTCTGATTTCTGTAACGTTCATATGAATTTCCTCCTTTATATTTGCTTAATAGCTGTTCCTTTTTAAGAATCTCTCGCCATTTAACATCTTTTACATATATTCTATTGGCTTTCCGAGCTAAAATTTCCAATTTTTACCAATTTGTTCCATTTTATTATAACTAACATGGAAATATTTGACAACCTATATTTAGAGAACACTGCATCAATTTTTCACTTAATTCCCTTAAATTCTGAATCGCAATGCCTGTATGTCGCCGATGACAGTCCTCAAAAATTTCTACAGTAATGCATCAGAAAATCAAACAATTCTTTATTTGTTTCTCCATTAATTTGCTCTGCTTCCAGGTACTGCGGCAATGGTATTCCCTGTTGACATTCCCCGCAGATATCAATGCCCAGAATATTTCCGCTTTTTAAAAATGGCATCAGCAGCCGTTCCAGCACAGGCAATGACATTTTTCCCTGACTCCAATTTGTCTCTGAATATTCTTCATCCAAAATATCTTTGTCAATAGAAATATAAACCGGAAGATTCCTTTTTATCCTCGAAATTTTATTTTCATCTTCTACACTTTGAATCTCTTCTTCTGAAAAAGTAATCAGCTTTTCCTGCAATTCTGCGTCAGACACCAGACCTTCTTTTTCACGATATACCTGCAAAATATCGCTCTCCTGCGGTCCAATCAATATCAACTGCTGTAACCATGGATTTGTTTTTAATACTTTTCCTGCCCAGTCACCACAGCTTGTCATTTGCTCAATCATCGGTTTTTGCATATCTGTATGATGGTCAAGCAAAATTAAAGAAAATTTCTGTTTAATGAACGCCGTCATGATGCCTGTTACATAGTGATAATTTCCAGAATCCAGAAAATGAATTCCGTGAATGCCATAGGGCGCAATTCTCGCTCTGATTTCTTCTTCTGCACGTTTGGAACAATATAAATCACATTCCGTAATATCAGAACAGTCCAGCCAATGCACTTTATCATTCTTTGGAATCTTCTCGTCACAATATACATGTGAAAAATCTAAAATCAGATGATTTGTGATCATATTTCATTTCCCCTTGCCTTCATCTCACAATCTAATGTTTCAAGCTATCCTTTTACAGATCCGTGTATTCCATTTGTCTTTTTTTCGTTCGCATTCCCATTCTCTCATAAAATTTTTCTGCTGAAGTATTTCCTGTCCATACATTCAATGTCACTTCATAGCAGCCCCGTTGCTTTGCTTCTTTTTTTACATGTTCAAACAGACTTTCACCAATATGCTGGCCCCGTGCTTCTTGATCAACACACAAATCATCGATATAGAACGACTTAAATGGTACCATATTGTTTGAAACAGGCTGCTCCTGTAATTGGCAAAACGCATACCCCACACAAACATCCGCTTCATCCACTGCAACAAATATTGGCTTTTCTTTATTTTTTAAAATCTCTCTCAATTCGTCTATGGTATATTTTGTCGTACCTGGGATAAAAATATCAGGTCTTATATCTGCATGAATTTGCAGTACCTGTTCTAATAGCTTTAAAATTCTCGGAATATCTTTTTCTTTTGCGTCTCTGATCATCATTTTGTCTCCTCCATCAACATTTCCTGATACCCGGCAGTCCCATACGCTTTAATTCTTTCCACCACCGGTTTCAATCTATCATCCGTAATCCGCTCCAGTATCTTCATTCGCTTCGGCGATATAACTTCCTCTGACTTACACTTCTCATAATCTTCCGTTTCCATATGCCAGTAATGAAATTCTCCTTTATAATACCGTGATAATTTCTGTGCGATCAGTATACCTTCCGGATCCAGATCTCCCGCATAATACACTCTGGTTCCAGACTTTGCCAGAAGCTCCAGTACCATCAGTCCGGCCAGTCTCGGCTGTCCATTCATACACATATACGCTCTTCTTGTGTTTTCCTCTTTTTCTTTTCCACACAATACTGCAAAAACAGAAGGATTTTCCACAATGTAGATTTCATCTTGTGAACAATGAAGCAACTCCCACTCTGATATCACTGCAAGTGGCACCTGTACAATATGCTGCAGAATTATCAGCACGGCTATAAAAGCCAAAGCAGCCACAGACTGCAGTTGCTTCGGAAATATATATTTCATTTCTGTTATAACAAAATCCTCTCTCTATGTTTCCTGTCTGCTTATCCCATGCACCTGGAAGGCTCCTGATTGCTGCGGTTGCCTCATAATCATTCATGACAGGCATTTTGCTTTCTCAACTCTTCGCTTATGGTCTGCTTAATTTTTTCATCATCCAACGGCTTTGCAAGATGTGCGTTCATTCCTGCTTCCATACACTTTTCTGCATCTTCCCTAAATGCATTTGCAGTCATAGCAATAATAGGGATTGTTTTTGCATCCTGCCGTTCCAGGTCTCTTATTGTTCTTGCAGCAGTAAGACCATCCATCACCGGCATCATAACATCCATTAAAATAACATCGTATGTTCCCGGTTCGGAAGCTTCAAAATGCTGAACAGCTTCTAACCCATTGTTCACTGTTTCTACCTTAGCTCCATTTTCCGTCAGCATAAATTCTGCTATTTCCACATTCAGCTCATTATCTTCAACCAGCAATACCCGGATATCTGATATATCTGCATCAAAATCTTCTTTTTCTTCCGGTCGTGCATTCGTATCAATTTCAAATGGAAGTACTACAGTAAAACAGCTCCCTTCACCCAGCTTACTTTCAACTGTTATGGTTCCACCCATCTTTTCTACAAGTTGTTTTACAATAGGCATTCCCAGACCTGTCCCATTATAATCAGAACGTGGGGAATTATCTGCCTGTACAAATGGAGTAAACAATTCATTTTTTATAAATTCTTCTGACATTCCAATTCCATTATCTCTTATTTTAAATTCACATGTCATGTGATCTTCTGATCTTTCAATCGTTCTCATACTCATGTAAATAAAACCATTCACCTTATTGTACTTCATACTGTTTGTAAACAGATTCATCAATATTTTTTTCAGATGAACTGCATTGCTCCAAACATATATACCACTGTAATCATCATGTTCTCCTATAACGTGAAGTCCTTTTTCTTCTGCCTGAAAAGATAGTGACTCCGTGATTTCCTGACATACCTGATCCAGATTGATGGATTCATCACTAAAAACCACGGTATCCGATTCTAGCTTTGCCATATCCAAAACATCATTTACCAATGATAATAGCAGTTTCGAAGACTCATTTATTTTATTCAGGCAATCTTTTGCCCGCTCACCATCATTTCCGCTTTTTTCAAGAATTGTAAGCATGCCCATAATGCCATTGATCGGTGTCCTGATGTCATGAGACATGTTATTTAAAAAGGAAGTCTTAGCCTTATTAGCACTCTGTGCTTCTACAAGTGCATTTTGTAATTCCTGCTGTTTTTCTTCAAGCTCCTGATTCAGCTTCAATGCCTGCTCAGCAGACTTCTTGGATTTTTCTTCCGCACGTTTTGATTTTTTCAAAGAATCAAGAATTATACACAGGACAGCAAAAATAGAGATTCCAACTATGAGTGAGACAGCCAGTAAATTGTCCTGAATAAAATCCTTCGCTGTAACTTTTCGTGAAGAAGCATTATACGAAACCACTGCACCTGAAAATTGAGTTGTAGGCATAGATGTCAGTGTTTTATTCAGAATGGACAAAAGAACCGGTTCTCCCTGCTGAACAGCAAATGAAACATCAGCTTCTTTTGTCAGGAAAACAC
>QFCH01000582.1_pt1 | contig 64803 bp, 67 predicted proteins | sample 5346071 | NCBI WGS metagenome assembly QFCH01 (sample SAMN09062255, study PRJNA434731) | Human gut metagenome, whole genome shotgun sequencing project. | isolation source: stool timepoint B chromium assembly | host: Homo sapiens | collected 2015
CTTCTTTGGTACTGCTGTCCTTTTTCTATCTGTACTACAATGTCCTTCTCTATAAGCGTATCGTAATCTCCCGATCTGTCCGGTGATACTGATGATAACGCACCCCTGCAGCATCGAACATCCGCATAGACGCCTTCACTGCTGTAGAATCTTCGTACTTATTGCTGTCATAAATCACTTCTTTAATTCCGCTTTGAATAATCGCTTTCGCACACTCATTACACGGGAACAGCGACACATACAATTTAGCGCCTTCAAGACTGCCCCCTCGGTAATTCAAAATCGCATTCAGCTCACTATGCACCGTATAGACATATTTGGTCTCCAGCGGGTCTTCCCCATCCCGCCGCCACGGAAATTCATCGTCTGAACAGCCCTTCGGAAGACCATTATATCCCATTGATAAAATTTTATTATCCTGGCTGACAATACAACAGCCCACCTGCGTATTCGGATCCTTAGACCGAAGTCCTGACAGAATCGCAACCCCCATAAAATATTCATCCCAGCTTATATAATCTTCTCTTTTATTCCCCATATGACAGTCCTTTCCACCGCTTAAGCTCTCGCTATTTGGTTCCGAAAATTCGGTCTCCTGCATCTCCAAGCCCCGGAACGATATACTTGTGTTCATCCAAATGATCATCCAGAGCTCCGATATAAAGATCTACATCCGGGTGCTCTTCCTGCATTCTTGCCACTCCCTCCGGAGCTGCAATAATACACATAAAACGGATATTTTTCACCCCTTTATCCTTCAGCATCTGAATCGCTGCAGAGCAGGAACCTCCTGTTGCCAGCATTGGGTCTACCACAAATACTTCTCTTTCCCCGCAGTCTGCCGGAAGCTTGCAGAAATATTCTACCGGCTCAAATGTCTCAGGGTCTCGATACAGTCCAATGTGTCCCACTTTTGCTGCCGGAATCATATTTAAAATTCCATCCACCATTCCAATTCCTGCACGCAAGATCGGAACAATTGCCATCTTCTTGCCGCTAAGTTCTTTCACAACCGTCTTACAGATCGGCGTCTCAATCTCCACATCCTGAAGCTTCAGATCTCTGGTCGCTTCATAGCACATAAATGCGGCAATTTCGCCGATCATGGCACGAAAATCTCTAGATCCGATATCCTTTCTTCTAATTACCCCAATTTTGTGCTGAATCAATGGATGATCCATAACGTATACTTCTGACATCTTTTTTCCTCCTTGTTGGTTATGTCTTTCGTTGTTTTTTATATCATACCCGGATTACCCGGTGTCCTGCCGCCTTCAAAAGTCGGTTCATAATTGCGCTTCCAATTCCTTCGCCTGCAAACGCCTCGCTGAAAATGTAATTGACCTCATCGTCATCAAATTCTCTTAAAATTCCATATAAATGACTAGCGATCGTCCGCTCATCCTCACGGGTTCCGATACTTTTAATATCTCCTGCCTGATACCTGTCAACCGTCTCTTTGGTTCCAATAATTCCAACCTGAAATCCTTCCCGGATCTTCTCAGCAGCCATTCTGTTAATCTCCGCAACTACAGCTTCCGTACTGCCTTCCACCACAGTCAGATCAGCCTTAGGTGCATAATGACGGTACTTCATTCCCGGCGCTTTCGGAGCCAGCTTACTGTCGGAAGAGATCAAAGTCTTGTCCACGTCCACATCTCCGATCAGCTCTTCTAACATTTCCCTTGTCACTGCTCCCGGACGCAGAATCATCGGAGGAAACACGGTCATATCCAAAATCGTAGACTCCACTCCGATTTTGGAATCTCCGCCATCAATAATCATCTCAATTCTTCCATCCAAATCTTCTTTTACATGACTTGCTTTCGTCGGACTTGGACGCCCGGATGTGTTTGCACTCGGCGCTGCAATATAACCTCCGCCGGCACGAATCAGAGCCCTTGCCACGTCGTGATCCGGCATTCGCACAGCAACCGTTTCAAGTCCTCCTGTCGTTCCGTAAGGCACCCTGTCATTCTTTTCGAAAATCATAGTCAGGGGCCCCGGCCAATAAGCTTCTGCAATCTTCTTTGTACAAGGCGGAATCGATGCTGTAATCCCATCTAACGCTTCCAAGTCTGCGATATGAACAATCAGCGGATTGTCAGACGGCCGTCCTTTTGCTTCATAAATCTTCTTTGCTGCCTCCTCATTCAGCGCATCTGCACCCAGTCCATACACCGTCTCTGTCGGAAATGCCACCAGACCGCCTTCTTTCAGAATTTTACCTGCTTCCTCAATAATATCTGTATTTATCTGGTTTTTATTTATTTTTTCTACTTTTGTTTTCATGCGTTATATTATACTACACTCTATTCATTCAGACAAGTTAGGATTCCTTTCGCCACTGCTTTTGCTAGTTCTTTCTGATAAGCAGAATCCGTAAGCCTTTTTGCTTCCTCAGGATTACTTAAAAATCCACATTCTACAATGACAACCGGAACTTCCGTCTTTTTTAACAGATAATAAGAATCTGCCGCTTTCTTTTCCCTGGTTCCACTCTCCTCTACCGTTAATAATGCCTGCTTTAGGATTTCTGCTGCCCGCTCCGCTTCTTTGGAATGCGAATAGTAAAACACCTGCGCTCCCTTCACCGACGGATCCTGATAACTATTTTGATGAATGCTGACCGTAAGAGCCGGCATCGCGTCATTAATCAGTTTCACCCGCGCTTTCATATCCTGTACTTTTCTGTTGTGATCCGAGTCCCCTGCGAGATCCTGATCCTTATCCCGTGTCATAATCACACGAACCCCTTCTTCTTCCAGCAACTTTTTCGTTTTCATTGCAATCTGTAAATTAACATCCTTCTCTTTAACAGAATTAGCGCCAACCTTTCCCGGATCATTTCCTCCATGCCCCGGATCCAGTACCACCGTCTTTCCTTCTCTCCGACGCGTCATCTTCTTCTCCGCCTTTTGTCCATCCGTCTGCTCCGCAATGACCGCTGATGAAGACACCTGCTTTCCAAGATTTTTCCCAAAAACTAACAGGCCTGCAAGGAGCAGGAGCAAAATAAGAAGCTCTGCCTTTTTCATAGAACAACACCCCTTCCTAATATTTGTTTTGTCTCCACTTCCCCTATCCACATACTCCGATTAACAACAGTAAAAGAAAAGATATGAAAAGCTCCGGACAGTCTAATATATGACTGCCCGGAGCCTTTTATGGACGTTATTTTGTTCATTCCCTAATTTACATATTTTTGGATCAGGTTCCAAATATCACTGTTCTCCTGCCCCAGCGCCCACGCTGCTGTTCCGGCAAGCTGGTGATCTTTCATCAGCTGAAGCTTCGGTTCAATCGACTGTGCATCCTCTAGCCAAATCTTATAAGTCTCGTTCTCAACCGTCCAAACCGCGTAATTCTGCTGCGCTTCTTCATCCCAGGTTGTCTCTACACCCGCCTGAGCAATTCGTTCGCTTGCACTTGTCATTCCAAGCGCTTCACTCTCCACCTTCATTGGATACTCTGCATCTTCTGTTCCTGCCTGATTGTTCAGTTCCTCCTGTGTCTTAGGAGTCTCCTTCCACAATCTGGTAAAGAATGGAATACCGCTGATCACCTTTTCAGCCGGGACCTCTTTTAATGTTTCTTCAATTCCTTCTTTTACAAAGTTGTAAGAAGATACCGGTCCTGCTTCTTTCGAGCCCGCAAAATGCTCATCATATCCCATAATAATTACATAATCTGCAACAATTCCCTGCTCCTTGCGGTCATACTGCATGTTATATCCCTTCGGAACATAGTTGTCTACAGAAAGGATAATTCCATTCTGTCTGCATCTGACAGACAATTCTCGGATAAACTCGATATAATGCTCTCCGCATTCTTCTGAAATCTTCTCAAAATCGACATTAATTCCAGCAATGCCTATTCGAAGTGCTTCTGCAATCAACTGATTAATCAAATTTTCCCGGCTCGATGTGTGACTTAAAAGCTCATAAGATTCCTCATAAGAGTTAATCCCTCCGTCAAAATCTCGAATCGCTGCCCACACTTCAATTCCAGCCTGTTTTGCATAATTTACATAATCTGCTGAAGCAATGGATTCCAGACTGCCTTTTACATCCGCTACATGGAACCATGTCGGCACAATGGTCGTCAGACCTTTACTCTGTGCGATCATCTGCAGCACGCCTGCATTTGCATCCTCATTCGTCACATTATGCCATGCCATATTAATGGTATAATCCTTCGATATATTGGTATATTCCGGCTCCTTGAACTCCCGCTGAATCATCTTTTTCTCTTCTTTTTTCAGAGCGCTGTTTTTGACATACCCGATAAATCCATCTTTGGTTCGTACCTTTTTCCAGTTTTGTTCGCTCTCAACGATTGTAACTTCGTCCTTTTTCTTCAGTTCCGTTAAAATCGGGCTCTTAACTCCACCCTGGTAACGAACCTGCGTGTCTTTCTTTACCTCTGCAGTGGTAATATCATCCCAATCCGTGACTATCGCCACACGACTTGGATTTTCGTATACTTCATATTCAATATCCGTATACTGCTGAATAAAATCAAGTGCAATATATGCTGTACTTCCTTCGGTTTTTAAAATGACGTAGTCTTCCGACTTTTTCTCTTTTGAAACATTGTAATCTTTGCTGCCCACTTCCACAGACACCATATCCTTCGGAAGCATGTACAACAATACGTTCTCATTAGGATCCCAATAGAATCGGCTGTTGATATACTTGCGTACAACGTCATACTGGACATAAGCCTTTCCATCTGCGATCATACCATGCGGCTCTACCACCTGATTGTCTACTGTTAACGCCAATTGGTTTTCATTTTCTATTCCATAATATTTGTTCAAATCATATTTTTCTTTTGACGGACTATATCTTTTCCACAAAAATGCTCCTATGACTGCAGCGATAATCAATAGAATCAAGAGGGCGATCTTAAGCCCCAGATTTCTCTTTCTTTTTCGTTTGGACTGCGGCTTTCTTCCGGCCTTTTTCTGTCGCACTACAGGGGAAGTGGTTTCTTCCGGCATACGACGCTTTGTCTCTGCCCCGCTCATCCTTCCATCTGAAATTTTGCGGCGTCTTTCCTGAACCTTCTGTATATTCTGCACAGTTTCACGCTCACGGTTTCCCGTTTTTCTGCCGCTTCTTACACCTGCGCCCTGATCAGAAATCCGCCTTCTAGCTCCTGACTGCGGCGCCTGGCTACGGCCCTCTGCCGATCCTCTATTCTTAATCCCCGGTCGGTTTTCGCTTCTCGATCGATCCGAAGTTGTGCGGCGTCTTAAATCTTTTTCTTCCATGCTGCACCTCCTGTCAGATCATATTATATCAAATGCTTCTGCACACGTCATTATATATTTCGACATTTTCTTGATTTTACAGGGTGTTTGTATTCCTTATTATTTTTAAGTTTTACTTACTTTTACACCGTCGAACCACAGCTCCATAATATCCCCATTTTCATTCAGCACATAATCCCTCATATAGGCAGTATCCTCACTCATCATATGAGCCTGAACAATCTGCATTGGGCTTGCAGGCAACCGGTCAATACCAAGATTCACCTTTTTCCTTTCGTATCCCGCCAGTTCCTGAAACATCCGTTCCATATCCGACGTATTGCCCATTTTTCTCCTCCCTCCCAACCGACAGATAACTACGGCTGCACTCTTGCAGATACAGGAAGGAAATGTGCTGTGATACGATAAAATCTGTACCTGCTTACAGCTTTTTGGTATAGAAGATAGTCCCGGTATATACACATATTACATGGTTTTCAGTTACACATTTAACAGCTTATGACTGTCTCGTTACTCTTTTTTTCATCTCAGTGTTTGTTGATAGTTTCGCCAGAATCGGCGATTTTTGATTAGCAGTTCTGATTTGTACTGATAGATTATAGATTTAGATTCTATTTTGAGAAACGTATTTTTAGAAAAAATTTTTTATTCTTCCCTCCTTTATTCTAAGAACGTAGTTATCAGGGAAGACTATCTTCTAGTAACGTTAATTATAGCCAATCATATATTGGGATGCAAGCACTTTTTTATTTTATCATAATTTTACTACCCATCATGTAATTGCTGTGATATACTGAGTTGGAAGGAAGTGATGTATATGAAGATTGAAAAACTCAATGACAATCAGATCCGCTGTACTCTGACACACGCTGATCTTGCTGAACGCCAGCTGAAATTGAGCGAACTTGCTTATGGAACCGAGAAAGCAAAGTCACTTTTCCACGATATGATGCAACAGGCAGCTTTTGAATTTGGATTTGAAGCAGAGGATATTCCTCTGATGATCGAAGCGATTCCTGCTTCCTCCGATTCAATTGTACTGATAATTACTAAAGTCGAGGATCCTGAGGAACTCGATACCAGATTTTCCAAATTCGCCCCGTCACCGGGCAACGAACCGGATTTTCTAAAAAAAGATATTCCGGTAAAACTGGATGGAGCAGACGGCCTAATGGAACTGCTCGACAAAGTAAAGGAAAAATTTGACGCACCGAATCAGGAACAGGAGCCAAAGAAAAAACTTTCTCCAAAAGCTCCGGCACCTTCTCTTCGGTTGTTTTCATTTACCACTATGGATCATGTCCTTTTGGCAGCGCGTCTGCTTAACGGCATGTATTCCGGTTCCAACACACTGTACAAAGATCCTGCCGAAGATATGTATCTTCTGGCGCTGACACAGTCAGATCTCTCCACCGGAGAATTTAATCGGATCTGTAATATGTTGTCTGAATATGGCGCATTGGAAAATTCTTCTGGCTCTGTTCTTGCCTTTTTGGAAGAACACTGCGAGAAACTCGTTGCTGCTGATGCAGTAAAACAGCTTGCTGCTATCTAAGGATAGTGAAACTTCAGCAAAACAAAATACAGAACCCAAAACGGCTGTAACCTTTGGATAAATCTCCATGGTTACAGCCGTTTTTAGTTATGCGGACTATTCCCGCATATAATATTCTCTAATAATTAAGCATTCAAAGCTGCGTTGATCTTCTCAACTAACAGATCTGCATCTATCGCATGTACCATCGCTGCCTCTTCCAATGTTTCCATCTGTGCGGAAGGGCATCCCAGACAGTGCATTCCGATCTCCATAAGAATTGGAGCTACTTCCGGATGTGTATTTACTAACTCACCGATTGTTGTATTTTTGGTAATCTGTGCCATCATGACACCTCCTTCTTTTCTTCAGTATTTCCATTATAATCGCTTTTTATCATTGTGTAAACATTTTCACACAATTTATTCAATAAATTTGACTTCTCAAATGTCAATGTATTTTTCGCTTTTTTTCGACAAAACTATATTTTTATTATAACTTCACAAAACGTTCGTTCTTTTTTTACCCTTGAATAATCCCCCGATTTCCACCTCTTTTATGTGGATAATGTGGATAAATTTTGAAAAGTAACGTTTTTTCCACCTTTTTCCGCCTTTTCAATGTGGAAAACTTGGATAAGTTCTAATTTTACTTTTTTACATTTTTTTACAAATTTGTACATTTTGTACACCCATCCGACAAACTTTTTTCACCTGGTAAAAAGGTTCATCAGATATTTTCCCTTATGGTATGACATTAGAAAAGGACTATTACAAAATGAGATTCCGAAAATCTTTGAAATTCTCATTCTATAAAAGTCCTTTTATCTGCAAATCGTACTTTCTTAAATCAATCTTCTTATCGTAATAATGTTCGTGTAAGTGGCAGGAAGAATTCCGATTCCACGCGCGCTGTTAATTGCATTTACAATCTGTCCGTTCCCCATATAGATTCCAACATGTCCATCATAGAGAATCAGATCTCCGGCAATCGCCTGCTCGTAGCTTACAGGCGTCCCCACCTGCTCCATATCCCATGTAGTACGTGGCAGACTGATACCAAACTGTGCAAATACTGATTGGACAAATCCCGAACAATCCGCTCCGTTCGTTAAGCTTGTCCCTCCCCACACATAGGGATTCCCGATAAACTGACACGCATAATCTACAATTGCCTGTCCTGTTGCTGCCTTCGCCTGTGCCTCTTCCTGCAATTTTCTGGCTGCTTCTTCTGCCTCTGCCTGAAGGCGAGCTGCTTCCTCCTCTTTGGATTCCGCATACACAAAGGCTTCTTCCGGCGCCGCGGCCTCAGAATTCTGAACCATTTCCCGGGCTTTCTGCTCTGCGTTATTTCCTATTATTATATAATCAGAATACACATAACCGCTTACGGATCCCGACTGAACTTTCGTCCACTCTCCCACGGGACCGAGAATGTTAGCTGCATTATCCGGGTATAATTTTCCTACCCACTCACTATCCGTCGTTGGTTCACTTCTTATATATAGAAACGACTGGACATTGGCAAACGCCATATCTAAATACTCACCCTTTTCTGACGGCACCAGGTAATTCTCAACTTGAATCTCTTTTTCAGATAAGTAGCAATCACTTAGCACCTCTTCAATTCCAATCCGTGGCATCATATAGTCTTCCGCGGGATCGGAAGCCTCTGCCACAGCTGGAAATGCTGCAATAGATCCTGTAAGTGTAACCAGGAACAATCCTTTTTTAAGAATAGAATCCATAAACTCCCTCCTTTATGTTTTCTTATCTTTTGTAAATATTACAGAATTGTTACACACGTTACGTTAACCATTATACCACCTATTCTCCCTATGTCAACCGTATTTTCAATGCTTTTCATCGTCATTTCCGGCTATATTCCAACAGGAAAATACATATTTTTCCAATCTAATTATTACAAATTGTTACATTTTAAAATTAATCATTGACAAATGTCTTCTTCTGCCGTAAACTAATTTTAGTAACAATTATTGTTATCGAAAGGAGGCTTGCGGTGGCAACTTTAAAATATAGCAGACAGCGAGAATCTATCAAAGAATATCTGTCAAAAACACGTTCACATCCAACGGCCGACAGCGTATATCTTCATGTAAAGGAAGAATTTCCAAATATCAGTCTTGGCACTGTGTACCGTAACTTAAATCTTTTAGCAGATATCGGCGAGGCTGTCAAAATAGCAACCCCTGATGGCGGGGATCGTTTCGACGGCAGGACAGAACCTCACTACCATGTGGTATGTACTTCCTGCGGAAATGTATTTGATCTTGAACTGGATCCTCAATACATGGAATCTGTCAATCAGACAGCGAATCAGTATTTTGATGGAACCATTGACAATCACACAAGTTTATTCTACGGAACCTGCAGTGAATGTCTGAAGAAAAATTCTTCAAAAGATTTAAAATAACAATTGACAGTTACCGAAAAATATGTTAACTTAATATCAGTAACAATTACTAATATTAAAAAATAAGAAAAATTTAAATAAGAAAAGGAGAAAATTACTATGAAAAAATTTGTATGTACAGTATGTGGTTATGTTTACGAGGGAGATGCAGCACCAGCAGAATGTCCACAGTGCCACGTAGGCGCTGACAAATTCAAAGAACAGACAGGTGAAAGAGAATGGGCTGCTGAGCACGTTGTAGGTGTTGCACAGGGCGTTAGCGAGGACATCTTAGCTGACTTAAGAGCTAACTTTGAAGGAGAATGTTCTGAAGTAGGTATGTACCTGGCTATGGCAAGAGTTGCTCATAGAGAAGGATATCCAGAAATCGGTCTGTACTGGGAGAAAGCTGCTTGGGAAGAGGCTGAGCACGCTTCTAAATTCGCAGAGCTTCTTGGTGAAGTTGTAACAGACAGCACAAAGAAGAACCTGGAAATGAGAGTAGAAGCTGAGAACGGAGCTACAGCAGGTAAGTTTGATCTTGCTAAGAGAGCAAAAGCTGCAAACCTTGATGCAATCCACGATACAGTTCACGAGATGGCTAGAGATGAAGCTCGTCACGGAAAAGCATTTGAAGGACTTCTTAACAGATACTTTGGATAAGAAAACGTTTCGTTTAATCAAAAGAGAATGGATTTGAAAATCCGTTCTCTTTTTTATCATCTGATTGAGCTGCATTTTCAAAAATGGCATAATATAAGTATTAAGACTCAATCAATAAATAAAAGGAGGTATTTTACAATGTCCAAATACGCAGGAACAAAAACAGAAAAGAATCTGATGGAAGCGTTTGCCGGAGAATCCCAGGCACGCAACAAATACACTTATTATGCATCCGCTGCCAAAAAAGCCGGATTTGTTCAGATGGCAAATATTTTTGAAGAAACTGCCAGCCAGGAAAAAGAACACGCCAAAATGTGGTTCAAGGAATTTCACGGAATTGGCGATACTGCTGAGAATTTGAAAGATGCTGCCGAAGGTGAAAATTACGAATGGACAGACATGTATAAACGCATGGCCAAAGAAGCAAGGGAAGAAGGATTTGAAGACCTTGCCGAAAAATTTGAAGGCGTTGCAGAAGTAGAAGCTGCTCACGAAAGACGCTACCGTAAACTGCTTGAAAGTTTTGAATCTGGAACAACATTCAAAGGAAATGCCCCTCTTGGCTGGAAATGTAACAATTGTGGATATATTTATATTGGAGAAGAAGCTCCTGAGATATGCCCGGTATGCGCACACCCAAGAGCACATTTTGAAAGAAAGGTAGAAAACTATTAATACCGTTAACGAGGATTCACATTAACCATAATTCGTTTGTTACAAGAAAGTTCTGATATAAAAAGTCAGGACTTTCTTTTTATTGATTGGATAGAAATCCAAATAAACCACTTGCTATGCAAGTGGATCCCAAACCGGCTTTAAGCCCTAGATAAAGAGACCTCCTTTGTTATAATAAGTGTGGGTCCTAAACCGCACTAAAATAACAAAGGAGGTGTCCAGTATGGACAAAAATACTTTAACACATACAACTTGGGAATGTAAATATCATATTGTTTTTGCACCAAAATATAGGAGACAAATTATTTACGGAAATATAAAAGCAGATGTAGCTAATATATTAAGTACGCTGTGCAAAAGAAGAGGGGTAGAGATTATAGAGGCAGAATGCTGCAGAGATCATATACATATGCTGGTAAGAATACCACCAAATCAAAGCGTATCTTCTTTTATGGGATATTTAAAGGGTAAAAGTTCGCTGATGATATTCGATAGGCATGCGAATTTGAAATACAAATATGGGAACCGGAAATTTTGGTGCAGAGGATATTATGTAGATACAGTAGGAAAAAATGCAAAGAAGATAGAAGAATATATAAAAAATCAATTACAGGATGATATAGCATATGATCAGTTAAGTTTAAAAGAATTTATAGACCCGTTTACGGGTGAGCCAGTAATAAAAGGCAAATAAAACAATCCCTTGTAAGGGATAGCCGGGAATAAGGTGCGGTTGGGGCCTTTATTTCGTGGGACCTTTGAGGTCCAAGCCGGCAATCGTCCCTTACAGGGACAGAGCAAACCACCAGTTTTCACTGGTGGTTTTGATTTTTAAATAAAATACTGCTTATTCCTCTTGATTTTCTTACCATTTGGTTGTAATATACATATATGCTTTATATAGTTTTTAAAACTACGTATAAGATTGTTGACATTTGTTTATGCAAAATGAAAAATCAACATATCCTAAAATATGAGACAAAATAAGAATTGGAGGTTTTCACATGAAAGATATTGCTGTATTACCAAACAAACAGCCTATGAAAAATTTATTGGACTACTCTGATCGGGGAATTAACCTGACAATCCATATCAAGGATCCTGGCAGCGCAATTACCCATTTCATTGGAATGATAATGGCGGTTCTGGCAGCCTGGCCTCTTCTTCTAAAAGCTGCTCAAAATCCAGATCGCCTTTATCTGATCGCAATGAGTATTTATGCCGCAAGCCTGATTCTTTTATATGCTGCAAGCACAACATATCATACCTTTGATAAATCACCGAAAGTCAATACGCTTCTTAAAAAAATTGACCACATGATGATCAGCGTATTAATTGCCGGAAGTTACACACCCGTTTGCTTATTGGTCTTACGTGGGAAAATTGGAATCATCCTTCTGACAATTGTATGGAGCATCGCTATTACTGGTATCCTGATCAAGGCATTTTGGGTCTATTGCCCGAAATGGGTGTCTTCCATTCTTTATATCGGTATGGGATGGACCTGTATTCTTGCTCTTCCTCAAATTCTCGAAGCCTTATCCCCTGCGGCATTCGGATGGCTCTTGGCTGGGGGAATCATGTATACCGTAGGCGGAGTGATTTATGCATTAAAGCTTTCTATCTTTAATAATCGGCATAAATATTTCGGAAGCCATGAAATATTCCATTTATTCGTAATGGCTGGAAGCGCGTGCCACTTTATTGTAATGTACCGGTTTATTCTTTAACCAATCGGGGACGGAGGTTTTTTCAAAAAACTCCGTCCCCGATTGGTTTTTCCCTTGTCCCCAATAAACTTTCTTTCTCTCTTTTCGTCATTCTTTTAATTTCATACTCTCGTTTCATTGCTTCCTGTTTTGTCAAAAAGGTCTCATAATACACCAATTTTACTGGCCTTCTAGCTTTTGTATACTTTGCTCCGCGCCCAGAATTGTGTGCTTCTATTCGCTGTTCTATGTCATTTGTCCATCCAGTGTACAAGCTCCCATCCTGACACCTTACCATATATGTATAATTCCGTTTTTCCACTCTTTTGAACCACCTTATCCACCTTTTCCACATTCTATTATAAAATTCTCTATCTAAATGTCAATTAGGGACAGGGCAATATGTAAATGGGGACGGAGGTTTTTTGAAAAAACCTCCGTCCCCATTTACATATATTCCACCGGATTCACCGGCTGGCCATCTTTACGCATTTCAAAATACACGTTACATCCTTCCACACTATAGTACTTTGTCGGCTGACTTACATAGCCAAGTACTGTCTTTGCTTCTACCGGATCACCAACCTTTACGGGAACTTCCTTCAACTGCCCGTAGAACAGTTCATATCCATTTCCAATATCCACATTAACGGTTGTCCCTGTTTCTGCCGTAATATCAATAGATTTTACAATTCCAGATGTTGCAGAAATCACTTGATCTCCCTCTGCCCCTGCAATAATAACAGCCGGATTATATTTGTACTGATCCAATGTGGAAAAATAAACTGTTTTATCCATGCTAAAGCTCATCAATACATTTCCATCTACCGGCCATAAAAGTTTACTGTCCTCCGTAAATTTTGCTGCAGATGCACCTCCGGAAACTGGTTTAGGCTGCGGTGCCTGTACCTCCCCCGCATCGCTTAAATCAGATATCCCTTGCTGTTCAGGAGTATTTTTTTCTGCCTGCTGAGACTCTCCAGAAACACTGCCTGGATCAGTATCTTCATTACTAATCACTAAATTATTCGCCTCTTCTGTTTTCTCGTTTGTATGATCCTTTTCCTCCATCCGCGCCAATTGCTCGTTTTTCCGAGTCTGTTTGTACCCGTTAAATGTATATGTTCCTACAATAGCGATCGCTGCCACGAAGCACAACACTGCCGCGACGGTTGCCCCCTTCTTAGTCTGTGAAGGTCTTTGATCTTTTTTCATCTTATCACCACCTCTGACTATATTTTTGCCAGATAGTGACTTGCTTATTCTGAATTCAATAATATTTCCGCAACTTCTTTCATTTGCGTTCCTTCAAAAAAATATTGCAAAATTTCTTCATAGGTCTGATCTTTTTCCGCCATCTTATTTGCCGTATACTGACTCATTCCCAGTCCATGTCCAATACCTCTAGTCGTAATTCTCATTTTCCCATTATAACGCTGAAGTGTAAAACAACTAGACGCCAGATTATATGTATTTCGAAATTCTTCTCCACTCCAATTTTCCTCTCCTACCCGTACATTCATCACATATCCAGCTGTATCAAGAGCTGTAATTTCCGCATCCAAATCCTCTATCGTAATCGTCTGAATCTGTTTTTTCGCTTCTATATCCAATGGACATTCTACAATCTTAAGATATGGATACGCTTCACTTCCCAACACTTCCTTTCCATCTCTGGTACACCCCGTACTCAGACGGAAAAATGGCGTTAATGCCAATTCATTTTCATAGAAAAGTACCTTCCCTTCCGTATCTTCCCACGCCTTTTGAAATTTTTTGTAATATTTTCCATACTTGTCTCCCCACACCTTTTTCATTTGTGCCTGATTCCATCCTTTATTCTCCAGGACCGTATCATTTCCATTCTCTCGAATTTTCCGATACACCTCCGTACGTACTAGAACAGCCTGTGCTTTCACAGCTTCTTCCCGATATGAGCCCGGAATTTCTTGCGCCATTACGCCAATGCAATATTCCCGAATCGGAACTTCTTGCTCCTTCGTCTTTTTGTTATCCACATTTTCCACCTTCACTGTTGTATTATCCACATCCGAATCCGGTAATATGCTTGGCCCATTTAAAAATACGGTGACAACATAGGGCAATAATATAATAATTATTATATAACATCCTAGATTTTTCAGCTTTCGATACATCCTTTTTCCCTCCATACACTATCAAAGTATGAAAAGGGACAGGGTAAAATGCATTCGGGACGGAGTTTTTTGCAAAAAACTCCGTCCCGAATGTAATTATAATTTCCAAATATCATCCACATATTCCTGAATCGTTCTGTCTGACGAGAATTTCCCGCAGCATGCAGTATTCAGTAATGCCATTTTAGCCCATCCGTCTTTATTACGGTAAGCCTTCTCCACCTGCTCCTGTGCATCTGCATAAGAGCGGAAATCTTTCAAAATAAAGTACATATCTGCTTTATCGTATGGCGTACTCTTCAGCAGACAATTGTAAAGATCGCGATAGAGCTCCGTATCTCCATCTGCATAGGTTCCATCCACCAACTGATCTACAACCCGACGAACATCCAGGTCATTATTATAGATTTCATATGGATCATACCCGCCGTGCTTCTCATAGTTCATAACCTCATCAGAGCTTAATCCAAAGATAAACGCGTTTTCTCTTCCTACTTCTTCCACGATTTCTACATTGGCTCCGTCCATAGTTCCAAGTGTCGGTGCACCATTTAGCATAAACTTCATATTACCTGTTCCGGATGCTTCCTTAGATGCTGTAGAAATCTGTTCGCTGACATCCGCAGCTGCAAAGATCATTTCTGCATTGGATACGCGGTAGTCCTCAATAAATACTACCTTCAGCTTTCCATTAATGCTGCGATCATTATTAACCACCTCTGCAACAGAGTTAATCAGTTTAATAATTTCCTTTGCACGCACATATCCGGCAGACGCCTTGGCTCCAAAAATAAAGGTTCTTGGATAAAAGCTCTTCTCTGGATGCTGCTTGATCTGATTATAAAGATACATCACGTGCAGGATGTTAAGAAGCTGACGCTTATACTCGTGCAAACGTTTTACCTGTACATCAAAAATAGATCTTGGATCTACTTCGATACCATTGTGCTCCAGGATATATTTTGCCAGGCGCTCTTTATTCTTGAATTTAATTTCCATAAATTCTGCTCTGGCAACATCATCTTCTGCATATTTTTTAAGTCCGGACATCAAAGACAGATCTGTAATCCAGTCTTTTGTTCCCAGTTTTTCAGTTACCCAATCTGCAAGCAGCGGATTTCCATGCATCAGGAACCGTCTCTGTGTGATACCATTTGTTTTGTTATTGAACTTCTCCGGCATCATCTCATAGAAATCACGAAGCTCTCGTTTCTTCAGAATCTCTGTATGAAGTCTGGCAACACCGTTCACGGAATATCCGGCTACAATCGCAAGATGTGCCATCTTAACCTGACCATCTCTTAAAATTGCCATCTTCTTGACTTTCTCTTCATTTCCAGGATACATTTCCCGAACCTTAATAAGAAATCTTCTGTCAATTTCCTGGATAATCTGGTACACACGCGGAAGTAATCTTGAAAACAGGTCAATCGGCCATTTTTCAAGCGCTTCTGCCATAATCGTATGATTCGTATATGCACAGGCTTTTGTTGTGATCTCCCATGCTTCATTCCATTCAAGCTGATAATCATCTAATAAAATTCTCATAAGCTCTGCAACAGCTACCGTCGGATGCGTATCGTTCATCTGGAATGTTGCTTTCTCATACAATTTATGAATATCATCATGGCTCTTCATATACTTATCTACTGCAAGCTGAAGACTCGCAGATACGAAGAAATACTGCTGTTTCAGACGAAGTTCTTTTCCTGCATAATGATTGTCATTTGGATACAGAACTTCAACAATCGTTTTTGCCAAATTCTGCTGTTCTACTGCTTTATGATAATCGCCTCGTTCAAAAGACTCCAGCTGGAAGTCTACAATCGGCTCTGCATCCCAGATACGCAGTGTGTTCACCTGTCCATTTCCATATCCAACAATCGGATAATCGTATGGAACCGCTAATACGGATTCATAATTTTCCTGTTTAAACAAAGTCTTTCCTGTGGTATCATCATATTCCACCCGGATATTTCCGCCAAACCGAATTTCTTTTGCATATTCCGGTCTTCTAAGTTCAAATGGATTGCCGTATTTCAACCAGTTATCTGGCTTCTCTACCTGATATCCATCTTTAATCTTCTGTTTAAACATTCCGTAACGATACCGAATTCCACATCCATAAGCTGCATAACCAAGCGTTGCCAGAGAATCTAAGAAACATGCTGCCAAACGGCCAAGTCCTCCGTTTCCAAGAGCCGGATCCGGCTCTTGGTCTTCTACCATGTTTAAATCAATTCCCAGTTCATCAAGTGCTTCTTTTACTTCCTTATATGCCGTCATATTAATCAAGTTGTTTCCAAGCGCACGCCCCATCAGGAACTCCATGGACATATAATACACGATCTTCGGATCTTCCTTATCGATCTTCTTCTGTGTCTCAATCCAGTCATCAATGATCGCCTCTTTTACAGCATAAGATACAGCCTGATACAATTCCTGCGGATTTGCTTCATGCAGTTCTTTACGAAACAACGTCTTAATATTATTCGTAACATCCTTTTTAAATGCTTCTTTTTCAAATCTTGGATTATACATATAAACTCTATCCCTTCCCCATATTTCCAAATTATTGCTTTTCAACACCAAGTGTTACGTTTTCTCCGTTAATTTTCCACTCTTTTACATATCCAATTGGTGATTTCTTCTCAACAGATACTGCCAAAGTCTCCTCCCCAATCTCAGAGACATGATCAGCAAAAACAGCTTCTGCTTTCTCTGTTCCTTCATACGTAATTGCAATCTTATCCATTACTTCAAAATCCGCTTCCTTACGCATGGTCTGTACTTTACTGATAATTTCACGTACAAAGCCTTCCTCCAGGAGTTCTTCCGATAAGTTGGTATCTAAAACGACCGTAATACCATTGTCATTTTCAGATACATAACCTTCCATCTGTGCAGATTCAATCAGAAGGTCTTCGCGGAACAAGATTACTTCCTGACCATTGATATCAAGCTTCAATGCCTCTTTCTCATTCAGTTCATCCATTGCTGCATTTCCATCCAGTGAAGAGAGCGCCGCTTTGATTCCGCCAAGTAACTTACCATATTTAGGTCCAACTGTCTTTAACTGTGGCTTAAATGTATAAGAAGTAAATTCACGTACGTCCTGTGTAAATTTCACATTCTTTACATTCAATTCTTCCTTCACAATATCCTGGTAAAATTCAGGAAGATCAAATTCTGCCTTTACATACATCTGGCCGATCGGCTGACGGTTCTTAATGTTTGCAGTATTTCGACATGCACGTCCCATAACAACCAGTTTCAGCACTTCATCCATATGCGCTTCCAGTTCCTGATCAATGTGTGCTTCATCCGCTACTGGGAAGTCACACAAATGGATACTTTCCGGCGCATCCTTATCAATACTTCTTACCAGATTCTGATAAATATCTTCTGTCATAAACGGAATCATCGGAGCTGCAACCTTACATACTTCTACAAGCGCTGTATAAAGAGTCATATAAGCATTGATCTTATCCTGTTCCATTCCCTTTGCCCAGAAGCGTTCACGGCTTCTTCTTACATACCAGTTACTCATATCATCTACGAAATCCTGCAATGCTCTTGCTGCTTCCGGAATCCGATAGTTTCCAAGATGATCATCCACAGTCTTAATCAGCGTATTTAATTTGGACAGAAGCCATTTATCCATAACAGATAATTTTTCATAATCCAACGTATATTTTGTTGCGTCAAACTCATCAATATTCGCATACAGTACGAAGAATGCATACGTATTCCACAAGGTACCCATGAATTTACGCTGTCCCTCTACAACTGCTTTTCCATGGAAACGATTTGGCAGCCATGGAGCGCTGTTAACATAGAAATACCAGCGGATTGCATCAGCTCCATATTTTTCCAGAGCATCAAATGGATCGACCGCATTTCCTTTTGATTTACTCATCTTCTGACCATTCTCATCCTGCACATGCCCAAGAACGATAACATTCTTATATGGCGCTTTATTGAAGATCAGCGTAGAGATTGCCAGCAGGGAGTAGAACCATCCACGAGTCTGGTCCACAGCCTCGGAAATGAAATCTGCCGGGAACTGTTTTTCAAACAATTCTTTATTCTCAAATGGATAGTGGTGCTGCGCAAATGGCATGGAACCGCTGTCAAACCAACAGTCAATTACTTCCGGTACACGATGCATCGGCTTGCCACATTTCGGACAACGAATCGTTACGTCATCGATATATGGACGGTGAAGTTCAATATCATCTGGACAGTTATCGGACATTTCTTTTAATTCTGCAATACTTCCGATAGAATGCTGGTGTCCGCACTCACATTCCCAGATATTCAGTGGGGTTCCCCAGTAACGATTTCGGCTGATTCCCCAATCCTGAACGTTCTCCAACCAGTCACCAAAACGTCCTTTACCGATACTTTCCGGAATCCAGTTGATCGTATTATTATTCGCAATCATGTCATCCTTTACTGCCGTCATATTGATAAACCAAGATTCACGTGCATAGTAGATAAGTGGCGTATCACATCTCCAGCAGTGCGGATAGCTATGCTCAAAATTCGGAGCTTCAAAAAGAAGTCCTCTTTCTTCCAGATCTTTCAACACTTCCGGATCCGCCTTCTTTACGAATAAGCCCGCAAATGGAGTGGTCTCTCCCATATTTCCCTTCTCATCAACCAGCTGTACAAATGGCATATCATACTTACGGCCAACCTTTGCATCATCTTCACCAAATGCAGGTGCAATATGAACCACACCAGTACCATCTGTCAATGTTACATAGGTATCACAAGTAATGAAAAATGCCTTCTTATTCTGCTTTGTGGCACAGTCTGCCGCACACTGATAAAGCGGCTCATATTCCTTGTATTCCAGATCTTTTCCTTTGTATGTTTCCAGCACTTCATATGCCGGTACAGCCTCTCCATCTTCCGTTTCCTTTGCAAGCTTGCCAAGAACCGTATCAAGAAGCGCACACGCCATATAATAAACGTATCCGTCTGCTGCCTTTACTTTGGCATAATCTTCCTCTGGATTTACACAGAGACCGATGTTGGACGGCAATGTCCATGGTGTCGTAGTCCATGCCAGGAAATATGCATCTTCTCCAACCACTTTAAATCTTACGATAGCGGAACGTTCCTTTACATCCTTGTACCCCTGTGCAACTTCCTGTGCAGAAAGAGGGGTTCCACATCTTGGACAATAAGGTACGATCTTGAATCCTTTATACAGAAGTCCTTTGTCCCAGATCTGTTTTAACGCCCACCACTCTGATTCAATAAAATCATTGTGATAGGTTACATATGGATTCTCCATGTCCGCCCAGAAGCCAACGGTTCCGGAGAAGTCTTCCCACATTCCTTTGTATTTCCACACACTTTCCTTACATTTATCAATAAATGGCTCCAGACCGTATTCCTCGATCTGCTCTTTGCCGTCAAGTCCAAGAAGTTTCTCCACTTCCAATTCTACCGGTAAACCGTGAGTATCCCATCCGGCCTTTCTCGGTACCTCATACCCTTTCATGGTGCGGTATCTTGGAATCATGTCCTTGATTACACGCGTCAGCACATGTCCGATATGCGGTTTACCGTTCGCTGTCGGCGGTCCATCATAGAACATATACATCTCGTTGCCTTCACGTTCCTTCATACTCTTCTCAAAGATCTGATTTTCTTCCCAGAACTTCTCGGTCGCTTTTTCTCTGTCTACAAAATTCAAGTCCGTTGAAACCTTTTTATACATTGAAATCCTCCTTCGGGGACGTGTACAAATGAAAAAAACTCCGTCCCAAATTAAAAATACCCTGTCCCTTGTGGAATCCACATACTTATCTACACTTTTATCCACATTGGAACAAAAAAACTTCCGTCCTGAATAGGACGGAAGTTCTACTACCGTTTATAAACCACCTAAACATACTAACATATGCCTTCCCTATAACGGGGGAATTCCGACAGGGCCTACTTAGAAATAAGTCGATATCCTCTGCAATTCTTTTCGGCGACTGCAACTCGGGAGTGATATTCAGATATCTCTTACTTGCACCGGGCTTTCACCATCTCCGGTTCGCTATGCCGTTCTGATATACCTTACTGTCTCCGTCATCATTATTATCTGTATACACGCTATATTATAGTAAGAAAACACTGAACCCGTCAAGGCTTTTTTCTACCTTCTGGAATTTCTCCTAGGATTTCTTTCCCGCTGTTCCATGGCTTGTCTGCGCCTTCTTCTCTGTGCAATTCTGCGTGCACGCCTCCGGCGACGATTTCTTCGAATCAACATCCAGATAAAAAGAAGAATAAGAAGAATACTCACCACAATGCAAACCGCCAAAATCTTCTCTTTCAACGTCCATCCCTTTTCGTTTTTCTCTTCTTCTTTTTTGGTTGAAATCTTTTTTAACTTCGCTCCATGCTCGTCAAGATATTCATCACTTAATTTCCCTCTTACGGATCCTACGACATTTCCCTCATAGGTATAAGTCAAAGTTGCCTCATCGCTGGTTCCTCCATCCGGCTCAAGTTCCATCTTCAAATCTTGAAATTCGATTCCCTGTGGAAGTACCACATAGCCAGTCTCATCTTCATCCAAAATCTTTTTCACATCTTTAGATTCTTCCAGTCCTGCAACCTTAACTTTCTGGAAATTACTGTAAACATACTCACATAGATTCCGGGTATCCGAATATGTATTTCCGGTCTGAGTCCGAAGCACCACACAGATAAGCTTCATATCCCCATTATCTGTCATTGTTACTAATGTAGACAATGCATCTGAAGTAAATCCGGTCTTTCCGCCAATCACATATTCGTAATAATTCTTGTTCTCTGGCATCATCATCTTATGATGCTGCTGAAAAATATGCTCTTCTGTCGTCTCCGATGCCGGAATCGTATAATTTAATGTCTGAGCCATAGCAAAAAATTCCGGATATTTGAATAATTCCCGCCCAATTAATGCCATATCTCTAGCGCAAGTATAGTGATTTGGATCATGCAGTCCGCTTGTATTCACAAAGTTAGAATTCTCACCGCCAAGCTCCCGACATTTTGCATTCATCTGCTCCAAAAACCAAGGATAATCATGCCCCGCATTGACTCCCACACTTTCTCCCACCGCATAAGCCACCTCATTTGCGGATGCAAGAAGGGTTGCATATAATCCCTGTTCCAGTGTAAGCTGATCGCCTTCTTTCATTCCAATTGCCGAATCTCCCGGCTGAATACATGCAATACTATCATGTGAAAATGTTACCGTATCGTCCATTTCTCCGTTCTCTAACGCAATCAGCGTTGTCAAAAGCTTCGTAATACTGGCCGGATATTCCTGCGCATCTATATTCTTTGCATAAAGAATTGCACCGGTTCCCGCCTCCATCACAATCGCTGCATCTCCATAGGTTCCCGGTCCCTGCGGCCAATTTTTAATTCCATTTGACTCCACCGGAATTGCATATGCCTCTTCCAACGCTTTCTGCGCCTGTTCTTCTGGCGTTAATTCCTCTTCCGGCGTCTGCGCCTCTGCAGCGTTCTCTGTCCCATTTTCCGTCCCATTCTCTCTGGTCGCATGCGCCGTCATTCCCATGGATAAAGAAAAAATAAGCATCAGACTTGCCGACAGCAGTCTTACACCTCTCCTCATACATTCCTTCCTCCGATTTCAAACTCTTCTATCCCCTATGCGATTTATTCTACCATAAAGCCTCCTTCTTTTCCATCCTTTGTTCATTTACCTGTATATTTATCCACTTCTAAGGTCATAATTATATTGACTGACAGTCGTCGCCATACATGACTTTTCACAAAATCAAATTTCAAAAAACAGATAGAGGAGGATTCAAATGAAAGACAGAGGTTTTACAGATCAGATCAAAGGCAAAGTAAAGAAGACGTTCGGCGATCTTACGGACAATGAAAAAATGCAGGCAGAAGGAATTCTCGACCAGACAATTGGCAAAACTAAGGAAATGGCGGCTGATATTCAAGATGCAGCTGAAGAAGTCATCGAAAAAGCAAAAGAGAAATTTCACAAGGATGGTTAAGGCTTACGCCTTCTCTTTATTTAGGATTACTCCACTCATTACTTTATCCATTATTCCATCGAACTTTTCCTTATCAATCTAAGCTAATGTAAAAGAATTCCTATTAAAAATGCAATTGACATAAAACACGCAGAAAGTTATTATGATGATAAAATATAATCACATAAAAAAGGAACGGTTCATAATATGAAATTGGAAAAAAACAGGAAAGACCAAATGACGCCATGGGAAAGAAGACAGGCTATCACAAAAGGAACAACGGCAGACCGCGTTAAAGTCATGCCGTTTGCTGATGAATTTAAAGGTGTTTTAGCCGGTATCAGTATCTGGGAATTTTGGCATGATATCGATAAAATGCTCCTCGCTGAAAGAGTTGCTTTTAACCGATATGGATACGACCGGATTGTAATCGGACCAAATACTCGCGGTATCTCAGAAGCTTTAGGCGCTAGCTATACTTATCCAAAAAATGGAATCCCCTATGCAAATGATCCCCCGATCCAGGATTATGAGATTCTCAGATCACTGGAACCCGTTGATGTATCCTCACATCCAAGAATGAAAGTTTTTGAAGAAGAAGCAAAAGTTCTCAGCTCTGAGGCCAAAAACATTGTCCCAGTCAGCGCAAGCATTGGCGGACCTTTCACAATCGCCTCCATCTTACGTGGTGTAGAACGGTTGCTTCGAGACTGTCGAAAATATCCGCAGGAAATTCATCGTCTGATGAGAATCATAACAGACAGTCAAAAAAATTATATCGATATAGCTGCAAAATATGGAGTAGAAGTAGATATGGCAGATCCTGTTGCAAATCCCGCCTTAATAGGACCTAAAATGTACAAAGAATTTGTTTATCCTTATACCAAAGAATTGACAGATTATGGATTTCAAAAAACAGGTTACAAAGTATCTCTTCATATGTGTGGAAATACTTACAGTATTTGGAAATATTTGGGTGACTATCAGCTAAATGAATTGAGTTTAGATAATATTATTGATTTGAAACGCGCAGCGGCAGAAATTGGAAGCCATGTCCCAATTGCCGGCAATGTAGATCCCGTAAATATCGTTATGAATGGAACAAGGGAAGAAATTTTTCTTGATGTACAGAAATGTATTGACGAAGGACGCCATGCAGAAAAAGGATATACATTAGCAACCGGATGCGATATACCTGAAACTACAGATCCTCAAAAAGTAGAATGGTTTATGGACGCCGCAAGAGCCTATGGAGAATACACAGAATATAGAAAAATCAAATAATGCTTCATAATATATAGAGTGAATCTATTTGATAATAGATTCATGTTTTGATATGCTTAATTAGATGGAACATTGTTACAAATACAAATAAATTTAAATGTTTCTATCGATACAAAAAGGAAAAAGAAAGGACAACTAAAATGAAGAAAAAATTGGTAAGCATCATGTTATGTACAGCAATGGTAGTATCATTAGCCGCAGGATGCCAGGATAAAAAAGAGGCGAAAAATTCTGATGGCAAAACAATACTTACTCTTTGGTGCCACGATAACGAACCTTGGATCAAAGCATATCAATCAATGGCAGAAAAATTTTCAAAGGCAAACCCGGAATACGCGGTAGAAGTAAAAGATTTTCCTTTTGAAGTATACAATGATAAAATCCAGACAGCCTTAACGTCTAAAACAGGGGGCCCTGATATTATCACTGTATTTGGCGGAAACGCAACATCCTTTATTGAGTCAGATGCACTTTAAAAATGTCAACATTAAAATCGACATTTTTTCGTGTTTTTATCGTTTTGCCATTTTGCACAATACGTAGCCTGTTTTATTGTATATTTTCACTTTTAGACAGCGCAGTAGCAAGGCTGCCACTGCTGCCAGCCTCTCACGCTCCCTGTATCCATTGTTATGCAAGCTGTTTTACCTCTTCCTTGAATAGTTCCCCTGCCGAATGATAGCCATGTATTTTGCGTGGGTATCCGTTTATCCAGTTCTCTATACTCTCTACCTCTTCCTCTGTCCTGTCGTCAAAATTTGTGCCTTTCGGTATCTTCCTGCGTATCATCTTATTTGTTACCTCATTCGTGCCACGTTCCCAGCTACTATAAGGGTGGCAGTAATATACTTTTGTACGCTTTTCTCCCTCATTGATAATAGAACGCTGCAAGCCCTCTGCGTCTGCAAACTCGCTGCCGTTGTCTACTGTGATTGTCTTAAATACCCGCTTAAACATATCAGCGCCCCATTTTCTTTCTAATCTATCCAGCGCCGCTACTACTGCCTCGTCTGTATGGTCTGGCAGCTTAAATATAATCTCGTTTCTGGTTTTCCGCTCTGTCAGCACCAGCAGTGTATTTTTTGACTTTCCCCGCTTGCCTAAAACGCTGTCCATTTCCCAGTTTCCGAACTCTGCCCGTGTATCTATCTCTTTCGGGCGTTTCTCTATACTCTCGCCTGCTGCCGCCCTTGACTGCTGCCGCTGCACTTTCTTATATTTCCGCTTTTTATTCTTCTTTACTGGCAAATCCTTATTAGACAGCTTAAGGAAAATGCCCTTATCAATGTAGCTGTATAAGGTCGTTACGCATACCGTTACGGAAAAGTCCCCCTCTTTTCCCTGCGCTTTCAGCTCTCCCAGTACCGCCGCTGGGCTGTAATCTTCATTTACTATCTTGTCCTCTATATAATTTGCGTATGTAATATCGTTTCCTATTTTAAGCTGTGTGCCTCTCGCCTTTAAGTTTTCCTCTGCCTTTTCCTGTGCAATATCTGGACTATAGCGCAGTTCTTCCGTATAGTCGCTATTTCGGTGCATATACTGCCCTCTCTTAAGCTCATTATATATAGTGCTGCGGTGTACACCCAGCTGCTCTGCTATCTCTATCACGCTATGACCTGCTTTTTTCAACGCCTCAAGGCTTATACGGTCTGTCCATGTCAGCTGTCGGCTGCCTTTCTTATTCGCCATTTCTGCTACCTCTCTTTCGTTCCTGTTCTTTCCCCATATACGACGAAAAGCCGCAAACTCTTTTACAAGTCTGCGGCTTATGCCTTTACCTATTTACAACACTTTTTACAAGCGGTGTATTTCTTCTTTGCTTGGCTTAACGGTATGCTCTTTGGGTTTTTCATTCCCGAACAGTTAGGCTTACTATGGTATTTTTTGTTGCTACGGTCTACATATACTGTAGTTTCTCCCGTATGCTGGCTTGCGTTGGGCGTTGCGTCCTCGATTACGTCAAGCTCTATATTGCACCCGAACGTCTGTACAGAAATTTCCAGTATTTCTGCGGTGTAGCGGGCTTTCGGGTACTTTCTCGCTAAGTCCCCCGCCAGCTCTGCCGATAGATTGCCTATTACCTTATCGCCCCACTTTACGTATGCGGCAGGCTCTCCGTTGTATGTATACTTTTCTACTGTAATATCTTCACTGCCGGACATTCTGCTTAAAATATCCTGCCTGTTTTCTCCGTCCTCATTATTAAACGTCACGCCTACTACTTTCGTTCTGATTGTATCTAAAGCTCTGCCACCAGATGCAGCGGCGGGCGCTGGTGTTCTGTTTCCGTTCTCTTTTCCTGCGCTTTTCTTTTTCAGCCCAAAATAGGCGCATACTGCTGCAACCACAATGCAGCCCACCCCGCCTGTTATATTTCCAGACGGCAGCGCCGTTAAGCCACTTACTGCAAATAATGCAGCCACTACCAATAAAATTACCTTTTTCTTTGTCATAGTAAGCCCTCGCTTTCGTATCTACTTCAATTCTAAAATTTCATCAGCAGAGGCGTTAAGCTCTCTGCATATTTTCGCAAACATTTCTATTGTCGGTGCGTGCGCCCCGTTCTCCCACCTACTTATATCTTTCTGGTGGACTTGCAGGCGTTCCGCAAGTTCCGACTGTGAAACGCCCGCTGCTTTCCGTGCTTTTCTTATGTTCTCTCCTAAATTCATGCCTTACCTCTCTTTTCTTTTGCTCTCAAAATGAAAGCAATAAGCAGCTTTACAAGTCCTACTGCTACTAAAAATACTCCTAATTTCAAAAGCATACTCTTTACTCGGCTGTGGGTTTGTGTTATATTTCTTATAGGCGGCGGGCTTATCGCCCGCCTGTCGGTTAGGGCTTTCGCCCTAACCTATGTACTTACCAATTACGATAAGTATTATTCCTATGATTAAGTCTATCAATGCGTTGATTGTCAGGTCTCGCCATTCGATAGGCTTTTTCTTTTGTTTCTTTTTCTTACCCATTGTGCCGTTTCTCCTTTCCAGTGGCTTTGCCTCTTATTTGTTCTTATCTCCTTTCCATGATTTTATTATATACCAACTTTGGTATATTGTCAACGCTTTTATGAAGAAAATACGATAAAATTGCAAAAAAATAGAGGGCAGACGGCAAACCGCCCACCCTCAAAAACTTAAGCTAATCTTGTGACATAATCTAAGCTAATCCAGCCTGCGCCACTCTTCAAGCGTCCCCAGCCAGCACTTGCACCCTGTCCAGCTTTCACTTCCACAATGGTAAATATTCCCTGTCCCGTGGTTCTTCCTGTCTTTGCATAGTTCGTGCCTGCTCCCGTTCTGATATTAAGGTCTAAAATATCCACCTGTACGCTAAACGGAACATCTGCGCTTGCCTGCTGTCCCGCTGCGGTATATACTGCTTTGCCGTTATCATCATATACGGTATAGCCTGCCTTGCAAGCGCTCTTTGCATTTTCCAGCGACGTAAACGCCCCCAGCTGGCTTACTACGTCCGTCCATCTCTTACGCACTCTGTAATACTTTGTACCGTTTCCTGCTGCATACTTTTTATAGTATCCCTCGCCGTACTCTGCACGCTTTTTCTTTACTGTTTCGCTCTGGTCTGCTGGCTTTTCATATCCAGTAAGAACGGCATCAGATGCAGCACGCACGCTGCCCGCCTTTTTCAGTGCGTCCATTACTGCTGTGTAGCTCTGCAATTCTTCCCATAAAAAGCCCAGCTGCATATTAAGGTCTGCAATGGATACGCCCGCCTGTTTTGCATGATTAAGCAGCGCCTGCTTTCTGCTCCAATACGTCCACTGCGCCAGCCCATAGCCTGCACTGTCCTTTACAAAATTACCGTAGTTGCCATTGTCCACCGCCGCTGTATATTCTGCGTCCGTTTTACCCAGCTTATTGTTATAGGTATTCTGTAAGTTGTTCGGCATAAGCCCGCTTTCAGCGTACAGATCACCCATAATACCAGCCACGGCATAAGCATTTAAGCCCTTGCCTGTAAGAAAATCCCAGATTGTTTTTTCATTGCCGCCCTGCGATGTTTCTGCCTGTCCGCTGATTTTACGCTTAAACTCGTCCCATGTGTGGGCGCTGGTGTTATATACATACGGGTTAGGGCAGATTTTACCTGTTACGTCGTAATGTCTGATTACATGAGATGCAGGCACGCCGTACAAATTCATAAGGTAACGGGTAAGTTCTGCCGCTGCCTCTACTGTTGCGTCCTCAAAATACCAATCTTTATCTGTAGCGCCCAAATTCTTTGTATTTTTCTTTCTCACGCACAACTCAATACCAATACTGTTGGAATTTCTGCACTCTGCGTGCTTATAGCTCGACGCTCCGCAATGCCACGCTATATTAGCGTCCTCTACGCACTGCCATACCTCGCCGTTAAATCCTACAAAGTAATGCGCCGACGCATTTCTATTGCCGCCGCCATAATACCGGCAGTTGTCCTCTGCGCCGCCCAGTGCGCCTACATAATGGATAACAATATACTTAATTCTTGAAACGCTGCCCTTATTGAAATTGTACTTACTTATCTTTCTGTTAATGTTCATATTTCCCGCCTTTCCGCATACAAAATAAGCGCCTGCGGTGTCCCGCAAGCGCTCTTTGTTGCTATATCCTTATCTTTCCTGTGTCCTGTGTACTATCAAGAAGTGCGAGAGCGGGAAAATCACAAAGGAGCAGTTACAAAAGAGTATACAGAGCTGGACGGGACACGCAGGACACGCAGACAGCTATAACCTACGAAAGAAAATAGAAACGCTGGCAGAGGCAGCCATAGAAAAGGCTGCTTAAGCGGAAAAATGCAGGAGCGAGTACATGAGTAGCAATTTATTAAGGGTGGTACAGGAGCAACAGGAAACCATAGAAAAGCAAAGCAGGCTTATTGCTGATTTAATAGCCACTCTGGAAAGCTGGGAGCAGACAGCGGGCTACGACGGCGCAGAGCTGAAAGAGCGGGCAGAAAATTTGCAATTAAGAGAAAGGCAGGATTTATGAACATGACTATTACAGAATTTATTGAGGCGGCGGCACATAACAAAATTATCCAGCTGGTAGTATTGGCGATTGTGTGCGACACGGTTTTTGGCGTGCTGCGTGCAATCAAAGAGAAGAAATTTAACAGCTGCGCAGGCATTGACGGGGCTATCAGAAAAGTAGGTATGCTTATTTCTCTGGTATTCATGCTGGCAATCGACGTACTGATTAAGATTAACTTAATCGGATTTATACCGGAGCAGGCACGTACATATTTAGGGCTTGATACCGTGGGTGTGGCTGAATTTTTCGCACTGCTTTACATTGCCTATGAGGTAGTGAGCATTTTTAAGAATATGGCATTATGTGGGCTGCCCGTAAAAAAGGTATGGGAAAAGGTGCGGGAGTTTCTGGCGAAGTATACGGACGAACTGCCGGACACAGACGAACTGGACGGGGACAGCACCACAGGCAACGTAGAGGAACACGTTGTTTATGGCGTGCTGTACCACCCTGTCATAAAACGGCAGCGCCATTATCTGCCGCTCTTTCGGTTCGTACACCTTAAAGTAATGGTATTCGCTCGGCTCATAGGCAAGGTTTAGAATATCTTCCCGCACCTTGTCTAAGTTTTCCTCTTTGTCTTTCGTAAAAATCAGTACGTCTTTTCTATGGCGCTTGCACTTTCTGGCTTTGTTATAGGCTTTCTGTACGTTTCCATAGTCGCCCATAGCCGCTAAAAGCGTAATGCGCCGCCCGTCCTTATCGGTAATGTATCCTACTCTCTTCAAGTATTAAGCTCCTGCCTTTCGCCGTAGCTACTAACCAGCAGCCGTATTTTTTCTCTTTGCCTCACGGCGGGACAGCCGCTCTGACTATAGGATATTAAACACTCGGTCTTATCCCTTTCTAAGTCCTTGCCAGTATTCCGTAGAACTCTGTGCCTGTAATGTTCTCACTAAGTCACACGCCCCACGAGCGCCAATGTTCGTATTGACATTCCACGGGTAGTTGTTGCAATTCACGGCACGAGCGCCGCAATTCGCCCCATTGTTCCAGTTGCCGCCCGCTATCAGCGCCGCCAGAGGCTGTAAGTAAGCAGCTGCTCCATATCCTGCTATTTTCTGGTCTTTACCTCTTCTATCAGTTCGCCCAGCATAACGCCTATTTCTTTCAGCTTGCGGCAGCTCTCGCCGTAGTGCCGTGCGTTCATGCAGCCCGCTTTTACTGCTTTGGAAAGTGTAAGGGCTGTCCTGTCGTTTCCTGCCTCTCCTGCTGCCGCTGCCTCGTCGGTCTGGATATGTGTTACTCCCTGCACCGTGCCGGATACGTCGCCCGCTACAAATTTCATACCTACCGCTGCCTCGTCGCAGTAATATACCGTAACCGCCTTTTTCTCTTCCTCTACAGTTGCTACGCCGCACTCAATATAACGCTGGTTCTCTGCGCTCTCGATTTTTGCCAGCAAATCTGCTGCCGCCAGTTCTCCGCTTGCTACCATAGCAAGGCAGTTGTAATAATCCTCTTTTGTCTTTAATACTTTAGGAAATCCTTTCATGGTCTGCCGCCTTTCTAAAATGTATTTGCAAGATAGGAATTACCCACGTAGGTAGCCCCTAACACTGCCGTTTCTACTGTTCTTTCGTAATGCTGGCTCATGTATGCTGCACCCATGTAGCACAATCCCAGTACAGCATCATGCTTATAGTCAATGCCCCAGCCGCTTTCTACTCTCTTAAGTCGCTCGTCCAGCGCTGCTATTGCCTCTTTGGTTTCTTTCGTGCCTGCCTCTGCCTGCTTTTTCACTTCCTGCATGGCTGCTGCCAGCTCTTCAATTTGCAGTTGCAGGCTGCCTGCTATGTCCTCGCCCAGCTTGTCCTTGATACTCTCAAACCATGTGTTAAATTCGTTTTCAGCGTCCGACTGGAATAGCTTAATTTTTGCCATAAAGTCTGTATAGGCGCTTAAAAGTTCCTTGTCCCAGTTGTCAAGCGTGCTTTCAAAACTGCTGTATCTTTCGTTAAACTGGCTTTCATACTGCGCAAATAAGCCCTCTGTCTTGCTTACGTAGCTGTCATATACGCCCGCAATCTCTGTAAGGTACTTTTCCATGTTCTGCTTATATGCGCTGAACTCGTCCAGCACGGCTGCGCTGTAAGTGTTGAAAAAGTCCGTAAACTGCTTTGTAAGCACGCTTGCGTCTATCTCTTCCACCGTTCCCGTCACAATGCCGCAGACTGCGCTATTAAAACGCTGGTCTGTGATATTCTGCGTCTGTATCCTTGTTACGCCCTTGCCTACGTAAATATCTGCAAGTGCAAGCTCCCATATTTCCGTAGTACGGGTTACTGCCGTTGCCGTCGGCTTTGCAGACGGTGTGCCTTTCAGCACCGCAATATACATATCTCTTTGCGGCAAATCCCAGCGAACTACTACCCTGTCCACCCTGTTAAGCGCTCCCTCTGCCGTATCCAGTGTTACGCTAAGCGTTGCAGGATTTCTAAAGGCGTAGCCATTTATAAAGGCATAGCCTGCATTTACTCTTATTTCCATGCCGCTGTAAGCTACCACCTGTAGCCCGTCGCTCGGCTTTGGAAAAATGCCATTTGCAATGAAAGTAGCAAAGTACCACGCCCAATCCTCGGCTTTATATACCCTGTCGTACTCTCCGTCTACTGCCACGGCATTAAACGGTAAGCTGTTTGCCATTTCTGCTACCTCACTTTCCTAATCTGGTCTACCAGCGTCGGCAGGCTGTCGCCAAAAGTCGCCTCTACGGTTTCCTTGCCTTTCTGGTATGTTTCTGTTACTTCTGTAATACGTGCATCTATCTGTATGCCCCACTTGGTTTCTTTGCAAGTAATACGGTCGCCTAAATCAAAATCAGCCTTGAATTTCAAGTTTGAATTTGTATTTATGGTACTTACAAAATTTATGTTCTTTCCGTAGTTTTCCAGCTCTGCGCTGCCTCTCGTTTTCAGCATTGCAATATAGGTATCCAGCGGTATTGTTACCTCTGTTTCCCCCTGCTGGTACTTTCTGGCAATGTCCGTAGCGTCGCAGAATACCTCTACCAAATCCAGCCCCGTTGCGCCCTCGCCGTCCACTGTGGTTACCGGCTGGCTGCCGTCGTCGTCAGCTGCTCCCTGCACATAAATAAAGTTGCCGCAGTTCTCTATACTGGCTGTATATTCCTGTTCGTTGACATTATCAAAATCTTTTGAAAATATGCAGGGTGTGTTGCCCTCGGTATTTGTGGCTGTAAGGTCATTGCCCTTATACAGATAAAAGCCAAACAGTCCCTCTCTTTCGTTAAGCAGAATGTCATAGCCCAGCTTTCCAGCCTGCGCCCTTGCCTTTACTTCCTGCCCCAGCTGTGCGTATACCTCGTTTGCATATTCAACCGCCACGCCGTCTATGGTTTCCTGCGCCAGAAATGTAAACAATGGAAAACGCCGCTTTGTTCCTGCTGCGCTGCCGCAGTTGTTCTTTACCATAAGGTTTATAAGATACTGGTTTGTACCTGTTGCCATAATCTGCGGATAAATGCAGCGTTTATTAAGCCACCAGCTAAGCATATAGCCCTGTGCCTCTAACTGCTCTAAGCCGTTCTCGTCTTTTGTAATGTGTACGTAGGTTATCTGCGCTGCCCTGCGCCATACGCCGCCGTCAGCGGTCTTTACTTCCTTTTTCCCGTCGTGCTTGGTTATTAAATTGCCCTCTACCAGCAAACGGCTGTTATTGTCCGTAATCGGCGCAAGTAGACTAAAAGTTCCTACGTCAAAATACTTTGTATGCCATAGCAGGCTTGGCAGCTCGTCTATAGCTCCCAGCGGCTGCGCCGTCTTATCGAATACTCTAAGCTCCATACCGTCACACTCCTAAAAATTCCTTACTGTAGAATATGGATACTTCCAGAGAATTTACGCCGCTGGCTGCATCATACCTAAACATATTGTCGCCAATGGCAAGCTGCATAAATGTACTGTCTACATCAATGTAGCGGAAATAGTCGGTTTCTACGCCGTATTAAGCACGTAGTCCTTGAAATTGAAAAGGAATGCAAAAATTGTATCTTTCGTAAGTGCTGCGCTGTAGCTTGCTACGTAATCGCAAAGTACAACTGTTCTGCCTAAAAGCGTTCGCCCTGTATGGGCTGCATATATAAACCTTTCTCATACCTTTTTACCCGCTTTCTGTTGTGCCTCTGCCCGTGCCTGTTCATTTCCTGCCAGATACGATCGCTATTGTTCCATGAATAACCGGCAGCATATCCGGATAATCCCTTATCCCTGTTATCTGTAAAAGAAAACATCCTGAAAATACCATTAAATTCATCCAAAATACATTTAAAGATATTTTTTTGTTTTTTTCCTTCATCCGAAAGTAAATATATAAATAAAAAAATGCTGGTATTAGAAGAAGTGATAAAAATACAAAAAAGTATTGAGTCATAGAAGAAACTTTTGTAAATGGCATTTTTGCTTCTCCACACAACCAAAAGGAAGTAAATATAAATAAAATTCCCAGGGATATCTCTGCCTTATGAGGTTTCTTTTGAATCGCAAATACACTGACAAGCAAAATCACGCATCCTATAAATCCTACCATTACTCCTACTATTAAAGACAATAAATATTTTCCTCTCACATGAGCAAATATCGCATGATATTCTCCTATATATATTTCTCCTATTCTTCCTGAAAACTGCTCATACTCTGATTGAAGTCTAATTGTCAGGAGCTTTCCTTCCGAATCAGCTGGAAGGTCTACCATATTCCAATTATTTGGAGTCAAGTCCTGAAAACACTTTGATTCTGGATACCTATATATCAAATTATCATCAATCAATATCTCCACCTTCTGTTGAAGACTTCGAAAGAGAATCCTGCTTTCCGATGGAAAATCCCACGATATAACATGCGAGATCTCATACGGCTCTCCTAATTCCACGTTCTGACTGGATGGAATATCAATAAGTGTTTCTTTTCCTTTGTATGAAAATGTCCAATTCTTATGATACTGTTCAACAGACGACTTCGGTATTTCAGATACTCCGCACACACACCATACATATACAAGAAAGGCTATTACTATAGACAGCTCTAACGCTTTCCTTCCTTTGTATTCTATGGTTTTCATTCCTTTTCCTCCATTTTCTCTTTATCTACATTTTAGCTTTATGCTTAACATTAGCACATTTATCCTGAATTTTTGTGTTAATGTTAAGCATAATATAAGGGAATTATTGCTCTGCGCAAGTTGTAGAAAGGATAAGCCTATGAAAATATACACATATGGCGGGAAAAGAAATATAAGCGGTACTACAATTAAAGAATTGCGAAAAGCCCAAAATTTATCACAACAAGACCTGGCTGCCCGACTTCAAATTGCAGGAGTTAGCATGGAACGTGATAGTATCAGTCGTATCGAAAATGGCTCTCGCTTTATCTCAGATTTTGAACTTAAAGCAATGGCTCAAATTCTGGGAACTTCTGTAAATCATTTGGTCGATTTTGAAGATTAAATATTTTCTAGCATTATAAAAGCAGCATTCTCCACTGGAAAATGCTGCTTTTTGAATCTTTTATTTTCCTTCAAATATCTTTTCTGGAATAAAGCTGTCGAACATGATAACATCAAAGGTTTTTTCTGCTTCTTCTAATTCCTCTTGATTTTTAATCGTCCACGCTACATTCTCTACCGGAAACAACCTCCTGCAAATCCTGTATGACAGATTATTTTTCCATTTATGATTATATGCAATAAAATCCGGCCTGGATATACAATTCACCAGTAGATTCGTCAAAGCAAACTTCTCATACCATTTTCTGTTCAAATTATCTTTCCAATAATTAGTTGACAACTGTCCTCTAATTACGTCTGGCCGATTGTCTCTGAACCATTTTACTGCAAAGGGATGGAAAGATTCCATACAATAATATCCTTCATAATTATCCATCATTTCTGCCATTTTTTTTGTTGTTGCTTTCCAGTCTCCTTCTGACTTTACTTCTACAATCAACGGCACTTTTCCATCAATCACATCCAAAACGTCCTTAAATAACGGAATACTTTCATCAGAATTCCCTAATTTATATTTTTTTAATTCTGAATAAGAGCATTCTCTTAATTTTTTATTTATACCACACATACGCAGTAACGATTCATCGTGGAATACTACAAGTTCTTTATCTGCAGTAAGCTGTACATCCAACTCTATTCCGTAGCCTTCTTCAACTGCTTTCGCAAACGCATTGATTGAATTTTCCGGTCTATTTGTCGAATTATCAAACAGTCCGCGATGAGCAATGTATTGTTGTTCCAGCGGTTTCATCCGCTCTTTACGCTTCGTTTCCGGCAGGATACTGTACAAATACGCTCCTCCTGCTACACATCCCAAAAAACCTATCATTTTATAACGCATATTCTTATGATCCCCCTCTTTCTAATATTCCATTGTAATTGATTCTCTTAATAAATCTATAAATTCCTTCTCCGGCTTTAAAATAGATCTTGGCGGTCTTACTTTGAAATCCCCCGAATTCAAGTAGATACAAATTCCCTTTCCATACTCTCTCGAAAATACAAGTGGAAGCCCTTCTTCTGTTTCAAAATATACATCAATATCTTCCGCCAATTCTCCCCAACAAACTTCCGCGTCATGCAGGATAAAGTCATCTGGAAGACTGGTAAATCTTTCGCTTTCCGTGCATTCTTCTGTTTTCTTGTAATTCACTTTCTCTTTCTGTTGGAAGTTGGTAATCTGACAGCCATACATATCCTGCAGCAATGTATTTTTGGTTCTCCGGTAAATCACATCATGCGCACAAATCAGCTTTCCGCCCTTTTTCACATACTCAACTAGTGTTTCATTCATTCTGGTTCGCGCATCACTATTTGCCGAAAATTTTGTACAGTCTGTAACAATTAATATAATCGCATAGATCTGCTCCAGATTTTTTGACAACACTTCTATCGGCTCATCCATAATTTCCACATAGTGATCATCATCTAATTTTAATCGGTTCGCAATCTTTTCTATATTTGCGACATCAAAGTCTCCCCAAAACAAAATATGCTTTATATTCTGTTCTGATTCCAAAGCTTTCTTCCCGGTTGATAAAGACATACACTTAATAATACATTTAATCACACCATCAAAGAAGTCAAATGAGACATTTACACCATTGTAATGTTTCAAATCCACTATTTCATCCGGCAGTTCCTCTGGCCACTCAAATCCATTCATCATAATAGGGATAATGTTCTTGCCTGTTTTTATGCATAGGAAATCTCAAGTCGAAGCCAGTCTTCTTCGTCTTTACATCTATCCAGCCCTCCTGGAGGAAGAATCACCAGCATATCACTGCATTCATCCATCACTTCCAATAATTTGGAATTAAACTTTCCGCTGGCCAGAGATTCTATGTCATAAAACACTTTATACCCGGCTTCTGACAACTTTCCGTTAATCAGATATGCCAAACTTCCCCGCCCATTCTTCTATAACTAATAAAAATCTGATATGCCATCTTCCTCTAACTCCTTTCCGAATCTCACGAAAACTTATCTTAGGTTGCCTTCAAGCTTTTATTCCAGATATTCTTTCGAATTGGCTGTTTTCCTTTCAGTGTAATACAACTCATTTTTCCTATGCAACTGTTTCTAGTGAATTTCAAATATAAAGCAGACTGTAGCTTCCGTCTTTTTCTGAGGGTTTGCACCCGAGATTAAAAACCAGACCGCCCGGGGAAGGAAAACTGTAAATCAAAAAAGCGCCCCATTATTTGCATTTCTGCTACAACAATTTCCTCAAAATCTTTTTTTCATTTGTTCTCGAAAAATCACTCAACCGATAGGATCGAACTCTTGTCTTGACAATGAGCGGAATCAAAAAACCATTATTTGCAAGTTTTGCGCATCTATTAATAACTGTTTTGTTGGTTACACCAATCATTTTACTTACTTCAATTGGTGTAAACTCATATAATCGCTTTTTTAACAGGAACACTAAAAACTCTTTTTCTTTTGCGTTTAAATAGGATAGGCTTCCTTCTAACTCATCGTTCTCGGTCTCTTTCGATAACTCATATACCTTTTTAGAATACAATTCCATCATTTTCAAAAAATAATTGATCCAAATTTCCGGATGCGGAGGATTTTCTCTTCCTGAATAATACAATGCAGGTAATCCCATTTGTAGAGACGCATAATACTCATATGAATCATAGGCAAAATATTCTTCCAAAGAACCTATTCCATTAAAACCGTACCCATAATAATCAAGAATATATCCTGACATCAGTCTGGCAGTTCTTCCATTCCCATCTTCAAAAGGATGAATGGTAACCAGTTGATAATGGACTACAGCAGCAATGATTAACGGATGATCATCTGTAGTATTTACATATTCAACAAGTTCCTCCAGCAATATTGGAATATCTATATACTCCGGTGGAATATATTCCGGTACTCCCGTTTCAGAATCATATACTGCAAATAACACGCCTGGCGGCATAGGTCCTCTTAATCCTATCTTTTCTTTTGAAGCACCTTTTTCGACCATTGCCTGCACTTCAAAAATCATTTCTTTTGAAAAGAGTTCTTTCTTTTTCAGTTTTTCTTCTAAAAGATTTAAGGCCAAAAAATAATTACGAATCTCCTGTTCTGGTTTTAAAAAATGTTTGTGAGGATCGCTATCAATGGCTTCATTTGCCTGTTTTTCAGTCAATGGATTTCCCTCAATCTTATTAGAAGCATATGAACTTTTTTTCTTAGAGTTTTTTCTAAGTCTATTTTTTGTAACAGGTGGCATTTCTATCGTGCTGAGAGAAAAACGATTTTCATCAATTTTCGATATCATTTTTAAAATTTCATTCGTTAGTGTAACTTTAATCACATTGTCCACCTCCATTTCATCAATATATATTATATTGTTTCACGAATTATTTTTCCACTAAAATTACACTATTTTTTCACTATTTTTTCTTTGCAAATTATATTCCGCAAAGAAATAATTTCATGCATTTTTTCTAATCAGAAAAAGCGCCCCATTATTTGCATTTCTGCTAATAATCGAACGCTTCCTACCAGCGTCTCGTATAGGAATCGAACCTATAATTGAGTCTTAGGAGGGCTCCAACCTATTGTCACTCTCTGTCAATCTGAGGTAAGGTAAACCCATATGGGACACTATTAAAAACTGTTTCCGATTCAATTTGAGTTATTCTGAATACCCCCTCTGTCAAGCTCTGTAAAGCTCTGAAAGTTAGCTGATTGTTTGCTCCAGCTAATAATTGGGGAATGCCTTGATATTACCATCGACATCTGTTATATGACCACCATGCTTCGTACGTTCGATCATGGTAAACAGTATTCAATTAAACTTCCTATCGAAAGCACAAGATATTTTCTTGTCTATAAATAATATAACGCATACGAGACGGTTTGTCCATGCGTTTTTGACTGGCAAATTTTATTCAGTAAAAATATCTGTAACCTTTTTTGTAACTGAATCTCCATCATTCCATCATCAAATGATGGAGATTCCAATAGATATGATGGAGATAGACTAATTACTTCATCGTCTTCGCCAGTGAATTGAGCAATGCCCGCATCTCTGGATTTGCCAACACTTTTGCCAAAAGTTCCGGATTGACTTCATCAGCAACAGTTGCATTATTATTTTCCTGCTGTACATGCATCTGTGGATCCAGATTCTTTTTCTCATAAAACGCTTCTTCAAAAAGCTCTGCATTTTTCCTTCGGTCATCATCCAGAATATGAGAGTACACATCCGTAACCATATTGACCTGAGCATGACCGGAATCACCCTGTACCGCTTTGATGTCTCCACCATTCAATTTCAGCTTATAAGTAACGCTGCTATGACGAAAACTGTGAAATACAACCGGTGGGAGATTATAGTCCTCGATCAGTTTTTTTAAAGGACCACGGATTGCTCCATCTCCGAGAGGAAGACCAAAGGTACTTGCCATAACCAGGTTATAGTCCATGTATTCATCACCAAGGATTTCTTTCATTTCATCCTGTTCAGCTTTCCAGTCTACCAACATATTAGCGACACTCTTTGGTAAGAATATCTTACGCACACTGCTTTCTGTCTTTGGTGTTTTCAGAATACGGACCGTAGAATTCTTCTTATGATTTGTCGGGAATACCAACAACACATCTTTTCCATCCAATGCATTCAACGATTCTTTTCTTATACGCTGTGATTCTTTGTTGATGAAGACATATGCACGGTTTTCTTCAATTGCCTCAGGAGAAATATCTACACAATCCCAGGTAAGACCAAGCAGCTCACCAAGTCGTAAGGAACATGAAAAGGATAGATTTATTGCAAGCTTTAATCGCTCATCTTCACAGACACTGAGCGCATACATTAATGTATCTGCTGTCCAGATGTCTCTTTTTTGTGATTTATGTTTTGGTACAGTCGCATGGGTGCAAGGATTCTTCTCCATCAACTCCCATTTCACTGCCTGTTCAAAACAGTTTCTAAGCAGCTTATTAATATCCCTGACCGTACTGGAAGATACAAATTCATTTCGACTGGTTTTATTCAATGGATTGATAACTGCACGTCTCTTCAAAAGACTCTGATAATATCTTTCGATGAAACGGGTATTGATCTCTGAGAGTTTCGTATCACCAATGATCGGAAGAATATAGTTATTGATAAGAGAGACATTTCCTTCATATGTAGAAAGCGCCCAGTTTTCTTTGCCATAAAGTGCAACATATTCTGTAATAAGCTCGTCCAGTGTTTTGCATTTACGGACGACAAATGATCCCATCTCTTTTTTATATTCAATTTCTTTTTTTCTTCTCTTTGCTTCGGCTTTCGTTTCATAGGTTTCCCACTTCTGTTTCCTCTCACCTTTTTCATTCGTATAAGAATAGATTACATTAAATTTTCCGTTTCGTTCTCTTATAGATGCCATATTATTGCATACTCCTTTCCAAATCTCTTTGCTCCATCCAGTCCTCAAATTCATCCCGACGGATCCTAACTCGACTGCCAACTTTTATTACTGTGAACTTTCCTTTATCTGCCCACTTGTTGATCATGCTTCTGCTGACCTTTGCCAGATAGGAAGCTTCATCAAAAGTAAGATACTTTATATTTCCATTGCTTCCTCGTATTCCGGTCTGTGATAATTTCTTCCGCCGGAAATTAGCCAGGGCAATATTTTGTTCCTGTGCAAGTTCTTCATAATCATTCGATGGATCCAGCTTATACCGATCCTGACCTTCCAGGAATTTTTGAAAACTCTCTTTTGTGATCCTTTTCTTTTCTGCAATCACAATGAATTCAAAAAAATGACTATACTTCGGATTATCAAGAATTGTATATACTGAGCTTCTGGTTGTTCCAAGCAGCTGTGCCATCTCAGGCATCGTAATTGTTGCATCTTCCAGAAGAGCGTCTTTTTCTCTGTCCTCCTTTGTCCGATACCGGGACTGGCTTTTATACCAGTTCTGAAAAGATTCTTTTGGTATTCGTTTCCAATAATCGACAATAACAACTTCCATTTGATTTTTCTTGAGTAAATCATAAACAAGATAATCATCAACCTCCAACAGATCTGCGACTTCCTTAACGGAATAGGACCAGGATTTCAATTCTTTCCCGGGTTTTTCTCCGGTAACTTTATGATATTTAATCTGATTGGCGTACCATTTTTCAAAGCTAGCAATGTTGATTCGTATCTTTCCGGCAATCTCTTTTGATTCAAAAACATTTTTATGAACCAGCCAGTATCGATCTGTCTTTTTTAATCCCAACAGCTTTCCCATTTCCGGCACGGTCATCCAGGTTCTCTTTTGCGTTGGACGACGTTTGTAAGGACTGTCCTCTGATATCTTCGAAATGATTTCTGCAACATCATCCATTTCCGGAACTTCTTTTTGTTTCATAATTGCTGTTGCCATTTATTCTTCACTTCCTGTCTTTTTTAGTGTTAGTGTTTTTTCTTATATCATATCTCAAATCCAGATAAAAATTTAGGATGTCGATTGCAGACAAAATCTGCCAGATCAACACCCTGTTTTTTACTGTTCCAAGTTATCGAGCCAGTCATCGAAACTCTTCTTAGAGATGCGATACTTTCCGCCATCCAACTGGATCCACCGGAATTCCTTTTTCTTCAAAAGGTTATAAATAGTAGGTCTGCTGACTCCTAAGATTTCCTGTAACTCTTGAACTGTATAACATCTTTTCTCTGACATTTCTTTATCCTCTTTTCCTTGAAATATGAAAGAAAAATTATCCCTTCATATAACGAAACGCTCAGAGCATGTTTTACAGTGGTCAAAAGCAAATTTTTTTACTTTTTTTCTTGCGAGTTTTTTTAATGCAACTCGTAAGAAACTCGTAACATTAGATTTTTACATTTTTCATGAAATTAAGTAAAGAAAAAGAGCATATGGAATTGAATCCATACACTCTATGATTACTGAAACTTTATTTCATTTTTAATTCAACAAACTTGAATTTATATATGTCTTTGCAAATATACCATATCTATTAGCTGTACACCGCCCTCATAAATTGTGTGGTCATAATTGTCAGTAAAAAAATTGGGAATCTTGTGAGAACGAACAAATCCACATTTTTCATAAAATGGTATCGTCAATGGACTGTCACCTGTTCCAACTTGCAAAACAGAATATTCATCTGCATATTTACTGGCAAGAAAATCAATTAGTGCTTTGCCATAGCCCTTTCCCTGGTTTTCCGGATCGACTGCGATATTCTTGATTTCAAGTATTCCGTTACCTTCATCGGTGACAACACATTCAGCTTTTACATCATTATCTTCAAGCACATACATAGTTCCTTTTTCAAGATAACGATCAACCATGCTCTCCTGTTCATCAGCTAATAACAATAATGATATAAACTGCTTTTTATTTTTGTTAACTTCTCGAATTTTCATACAACTTGTTACTCCATCAATTGCCATCTAATTTAATTCATCAAACTTGAATTGAACTAAATCGCTGCGCGGTGGCCTGCGAAGGCTGTGGCGCAGTTTTCTCTTTAACTTAAAAAGGCAGTAGATAATGAGTCCTAAAAGTAGTATTGTTAAATCACCACAAAATAACAATCGAAGAGGATCAACATTAACACTGCCATGAATATAATAACACTAGACTCTCTTTTTCACAAGAGGGTATCTTTGATACGTGGACCTCCATGATGGCAGTGACTCATTAACGTTACTAGTATCATGGAGGTTTATTATGTACGAAAAATATTTTAACAAGCTCAGAGAGGAATGCCTGATTCGTAACAGGTCCTCCCGAACTGCAGATACCTATATCCACAACATACGTCACTTTATGAAGTGGACAGGCTATAAATCAATGGAAGATTTATCCCTTCAGGATGCCAGATCATTTATACTGGAAAAACGTAATTCCGGTCTTTCATCTGCAACCTGCAACTTTTATAATTCTTCCATTTGCTTTCTATACAAACATGTCTTACACATTCCATGGGATCAAGACATTGTTCCAAGAATGCGATTGGATGTAAAGCTTCCGAAAGTGCTTTCTCTTGAAGAAATTGAAAAGTTAATCAATTCTGCAACCCAGATCCGTAACAAAGCAATCATTGCCCTGCTTTATTCATCTGGAATGCGTGTAGGAGAACTTGTCTCTCTTAAACCTGAAGATATCTATATGAGTACTATGCAGGTATATATTTCCAAAGGGAAGAATCATCGTGACAGATGGACGATCCTTTCAGAAAGAGCCCTTGATTTACTAAAAGAATACTGGAGAAGTTATCCGGTAAAAAGAGAGTATCTTTTCGTTTCTTTAGATGCTCCTCATGAGCCACTAAAAGTGAGTGGTGTTGAAATCATGCTCAGGGCAGTAGGAAAAACAGCGGGCATTAAAGCACATCCGCATACGCTTCGCCATTCCTTTGCAAGCCACATGATTGAGCAAGGTGTCCCGATCAACTATGTACAAGCAATGCTTGGACACCGCTGTCTGGAATCAACACAGGTATACATCCACATATCCAATAAAACTGTTATGGGAATAAAGAGTCTGCCTTATACCCCATTTGATAGACACATAGAACGAGTGGTATAATCTATCCAGAAAGTCAGGAGGATGAATTATGGCACAGACGTACAGTATCGAATTCAAGGAAGAGGCATGTAAACGTGTACAGTCGGGGATACCGGCGGCACAGGTAGCAAGGGAACTCGGAATCAATGTAAATACCCTATATACATGGATGTCACGGTTTAAAGAACATCCAGCACAGCCCTTTGTAGGCAGCGGCAATCTCCATCAAGAAGATGCTGAACTGCGGGCACTAAAAAAGCGGATCAAAGATTTGGAAGAAGAGAATGAATTCCTAAAAAAAGCAAGCGCCTTCTTTGCAAAGAACCTGAAGTGATCCGTTACCTTTATATGGAGCAGCACCGCTCCCAATATCGGGTCGCAAAGATGGCGCAGTGGCTTCAGGTTTCAAAAAGCGGTTATTATGCGTGGCGGAAGCGTTCCAAAAACCGACGATGTACAGAGAATGAATCTTTACGGAAAGAGATTATCCGAATCTATGAGGAGTCGCGAGGCACTTATGGCACCAGAAAGATAACCCATGAAATAAACCGGAAATCAGAAAAACCGGTCAACCACAAGCGTATAGAGCGCATCATGCGTGAAAACGGTATCCGGTCAAAAAGTCACAGAAAATATAAAGCGACAACAAATTCCGGTCATAACCTTCCAGTGGCGGAAAATATCCTGAACCGGAATTTTACGGCAGACAGACCCGGACAGAAAATGGTAAGCGATATTACATATATCCCAACAGATGAAGGCTGGCTGTACCTTGCAGGGGTTATGGATCTTTGCGGAGATAAGATGGTCGGGATCTCGATGGGTGGGCGTATAACAAAGGGGCTTGTGATATCCGCGCTTAAGGATGCAATCAGCCATACGAAGAATACAGCCGGATGTATCCTGCATTCCGACAGGGGAAGCCAGTACTGTTCGCAGGAATATCAGAGGCTTGCCAAAGACCATGGTTTTATCAGTAGCATGAGCCGCAAAGGGAACTGCTGGGACAATGCGCCGATGGAGAGCTTCTGGGGGAAGCTTAAGCAGGAGTGGCTGAATGAACAGCATTTCCATACCCGTGAGGAAGCGAAAGCGGCAGTATTTGAATATATATGGATATTTTATAACCGCAAACGGATCCATGAAGCAAATGGATATCTGACGCCGGAGGAGTACTATCAAAAACGTGAGAAGGATTTGAAAGCAGCATAGCTTATTTTGCTCCAAAACCCACACAGGCACAGCAGGGCTAGAAAAGAGTATCCTGCCAGCCTGAATGGATAAAAAAATGAGGAAAATCAAGAAAAACTAAGAACAGGATAGAATTCTTTCGTTTTAGGTGTCTATGCTGACGGGGACGGCTCAAGTCCGCTTGATCATCCTGCCAAGAAAAAACGGGGGCGTAAATCTAAGAGAAACGCAGGTGATGCAAATGAATCATGACATCACCATTCAGGATGTATTCCATCGATTTCTTCCGCAATACTGTGAGACACACAACTTTTCTCCCCAACAGCAACTAATGGCACTGTGTATCTCCAAATGTCATACGCTTGAAATGGGAGCCAATTTAAGCGAATGCAAAAGCTGTCACAAGAAATATATTCATTATAATTCATGCAAGAACCGTCACTGCCCCATGTGTCAAGGAATGGAGGTCGATGAATGGATTGACAAACAGCAGGAAAATGTACTGGATGTTCCATACTTTCATACGGTTTTTACAGTTCCTCAAGAATTATATTCCCTGATTTATTCAAATCAGAAACTCCTTTATGATGCTTTGTACCATGCAGCACATCAAACAATGGAAGAGCTGTCTGTGGATCCGAAGCATCTTGGAGCAAGGATTGGATATATCTGCGTACTTCATACCTGGGGCTCCAGGATGAATTATCATCCTCATCTCCACACCATTGTTCTTGGCGGTGGACTTGATTCTGCAAACACGTGGAAGGATAAAGGAAAGAAGTTTTTCTTTCCGGTTAAGGTCATGTCTGCCGTCTTCAAAAAGTATTATCTTCGTGAGTTGAAACAACTCTGGGAAGATAAAAAACTTGAGTATCATGGAACGGCAGCACATTTGAAAAATCATTATGAATTCAAAACTTTACTGAATTCCCTCTACGATAAGAACTGGGTTGTATATACGAAGGAGGCATTCAATGGAGCGAATTCTGTGATCCACTACCTTGGTCGTTACACTCATCGTATCGCTATCAGTAACCGTAGAATTGTCAGCATGACAGATGAAACTGTTACCTACCTCGTAAAGGATTATAAGAATGGCGGTAAATATATCGAACAAACCATTAAAGGAACAGAGTTTCTGCGAATGTTTCTAATGCATGTGCTTCCTAAAGGTTTTGTCCGAATTCGCCACTATGGCCTGCTTTCCTGTAGGAACAAGAAAGAAAAGATGGCACACTGCCGGAAGCTTCTCAACTGTATTCAATATATTTCAAAACTCCGAGGTAAGACCTGCGCTGAGAAGCTGATGATCCTTTACAAAAAGGATATCTGTAAATGTGAAGCCTGTGGAGGAAATCTTCTTTCGCTATCGCTTCGAGGACACTACATGTTGACTTGAGCGAAGGAATTTGAATACTGAAAAACAGCCTCCTGAATGAAGGCTTATTAAGTGCACCCTTCATTCGATAAGACAGGTTACTATTTTGAATATATGATGGAATCAGTTTCCAATGCATAGATTCTTTGGTAAAATCAAGAAGAAGGAAATCGATTGAAACTCCATACTGTATCGGCTGGAGTGACGCGATTTTGTTCAATCGGTAAAAATCGGTGTGCAGTCCAGAGAAAAGGGCAGCTATCAATAGATGGTAAGCTGTTTTTTTCTCTGTCCTGACACCGATTGTTCACGTATCAAGTTGTAGGTTTCTTTGCTATTATATCTTTAAAATTCGTTTTGCTTTCGCATTAACAAATTGGATAATCGGGCCTGAAATGATAACTGTAATGATTGTGCATATGCCAAACTTCCCGCCAAGCAAAACACCTATTATCACAACCAGAATATCTAATGCTATTCGAACAATTTTAACTTGCCAGTTGTTCTTTTCTGCCAAGGCAAAAGTAACTGCTTCATAAGAGCCACGACCAAGTGAGGCAGACGCATATAGTCCGGTCCCGACAGCAAACAAAATAACACCCAGCAACATGATAAAGAAGTTGAACCATCGATATGTACTGTAGACATGGCAGGTGGCAAATACATCTACACAGGTGCTGTATACAATTTGATATAGCACCGTCCCAATATGGATTTGACTTTTATCGTAAATTAATGCAAACAAAATCATCCCCACTGCTACAACAAAAGATGCCATACCGATGCTCAAGTGAAACGTTTCAGCGATACCCTGCCATAGCACTGCGAGCGTGGCGCCACCAAATCCTGCATACAGTGCAAGTGTAATGCCATAGGCTGCAACAATGGAACCTATCACAATAATTATCAATTTCTTTAATAAGTCCCGCAATAGCAAGGATTCCCTTTTGTGCTTATCAAACATCATAATTCCTCTATTCTACAAATTCCGATTTTAATGTCTCTATTATACCATAATGATACTATTATAAAAAAGGAAAAAGAGCTCCTTCGAGCTCTTTTGATTCAGTTCTGTAAACTTGAATTTGACTTGCCTATTTTCTTAAAATCTCATGTGGAGCTTCTATTTCATTTGCCAAGGTATGCTCTGTTAATTCTGACATCAATTTCAATTTTTTATTAATCAATGGTCGCATACAATTAGGAACATGTTCCTGATGCGCTCTGTGGATTGCTACACATTCCTTACAGTTTCCGTGATAACGACAGGCTTTCAGGCAAGGACAGTGATCTTTGTCTTTATACTCCTTACGAAATTCCGCTGCAAATTCTTCTTGCAGTCTCAGTCCCTCGACACGGTTTCCCTTATGAAATTCTACCATTGCATCCAGTTCTTTCTGGTTCCCTTCAATCTTCATGTTATTATAGCGCCTCCATTTCAACTATTCTTCATTTTCTGATAAATTCCGATTTCTATTTTCGTTTCCATAGCATAGTGTACTCTTTTTCACCAGTAGCTTCATCCAAGCCTTCATATTGAATAATGAACCCTTCTCTTTGGTAAAAAGAAATTGCTCTGGCATTCTTCTGGTATACATTTAATCGTAAGCTAACTTTTTTATCCTTAACATAATCTAATAAAAGCTTACCTATGCCACATGACTGCATTTCATCGGAGACAAAAATACCTTCTATATATTTATCATTTAGTCCTACAAATCCTTGTATCATTTTATCTGCTTCAAACACATAAACTTCGTATTGTGACATCATTTCTTTTACTAATTCATAATTACTTTTCCAGTATTGATTGGAAATAAAATAATGGGCTTTCAGATTTGTCTTTAACCATATGTCAGCAATTCTATCGATATCTCCGTTCAGCAACTTTCTAATCATAACAAATATTCTCCACAACTACATCCTTTATGCTTTTCTCTTTTTTCCATTCTATCACAAGCTCACCATTAATCATCAATTTTTTGATATTTTTTCTTTTTCCCCACTGTAAAACAGCCTCTGAGCGTTTCGTTATATAGAGGGATACAAATAAGAGCAAGATCCACCCAGGTATTACCGTATCGCCATTTTATGGCTACGGCATACCTCCGGGTAAGTCTCTTGATGGGGATTCCGATTCCCCATACCCTCGTACAGACATCAAAGATATCTGTTGGCTCTCTATCAAAGATAGTCGCAGCACTTTATATAACCGGAAGGGACAGCCGGTTAAAAAGTGTAATCGCACATCCAAGATGTCTTATCAAAAAAGAAGGAGGACTATGGCACCAAAGAAGAAAGAAAAGAATCTCAAGAGGAGTAACATCATCACATTAAAATTAACGGATATTGAATTGGCAGTATTAAATGAAGCCGCTGACGTTACAGGACTTTCTCGTTCTGAATATGTGAGAAAACTACTACTTGAAAAGCAAATCAATCATCAGATTGAAGTGGTTGCAGACATGAATGATCTCAGAAAACTGGTCAGTGAATATGGAAAAATTGGATCGAATCTCAATCAGATTGCCAAGCATTTTAACAGCGGTGGCAGTCAGTCACGTGCTATAGAAAATGAAATCCATCAGTGCATCACGGACTTATTCCTATTGAGAAAAGAGGTACTGAAACTGGCAGGTGGTATGAATGGCAATCGTAAAACACATTAAAAGCAGAAATGCAAATTACTCAGCTGCTATCAATTACCTTCTGTTTGAACATGATGAAAAAACCGGGAAAAAGATTGTAGACGAATCCGGACGAAGCATCATGCGAAAAGAGTTTTATATGGATGGGCTGAACTGTGATCCGATGTCTTTTGACAAGGAATGTGAACTGACAAATGCTCATTTTCACAAAAATAAGAAACGTGCAGATATCAAAAGTCACCACTACATTATCAGCTACGATCCAGCCGATGTTACAGAAAATGGACTTACCGGACCAATAGCACAAGCAATCAGTTTGGAACTTGCAAAGCAGATGTTTCCTGGATATCAGGCACTGGTGGTTACTCATACTGACGGTCACAATGAGTCCGGAAATATCCATACCCACATCGTCATAAACAGTGTGAGGAAGACTGCAGTGGAAAGGCAGCCGTATATGGATAAGCCACATGAGGAAGCTGCCGGTTACAAGCATCGTTCCACCGATAAATTCATGAACGCATTCAAGAAAACAGTCATGGAACGGTGTCAACAAGAAGGATTTCACCAGATAGATCTTCTTGTTCCAGCTGAAAGAAAAACTACTCAAAAAGAATATATAGCACAGAAACATGGTCAGCAAAAACTGGATGAAATCAATCAGAAAATTATCGAAGATGGTCTCAAACCAACATCCACTGTATTCCTTACGCAGAAAGAATATTTGCGAAATGCGATTGATGAATGTGCTTCCACATCCAATAGTTTTGATGAATTCCAATCCAAACTTCTGGAACAATTTCAAATCTCTGTAATTGAGCATCGTGGGCAGATACAGCTATCTTCATCCTGATCGACAGAAGCGGATTACTGAACGTTCACTGGGAACACGATATGGAAAAGAACACCTGAAACAGACCTTCTTACGCAAGGATCCATTGGCCATTCTCTACGTCAGATCTCACCTGCGCCTGGTTGTAAATCTCCAGACAAATGTGAAAGCAATGCAGAGCCCGGCTTATGCTCATCGGGTAAAACTTTCTAACCTGCAGCAAATGGCAAATACCATTATCTACGTGCAGGAGCATGGATTTGATACGCAGTCAGATTTGAAAAATACACTGCTTGCATCAAAGCAGGAACTGAAAGAAATGCAGACACAGTTTGCTCAGCATCGGTCCGATCTAAGGATCCTCAACGATCAGATTCGTTATACCGGTCAGTACTATGCAAACAAGGAAGTTTATTCCCAGTTTTCAAATGCAAAGTACAAAGGAAAGTACCGAAAAGAACATGCGAAGGAAATTCAGAAATATGAAGAAGCCAGAGATTGGCTGAGATCCTTTTATCAGGATGGAAAGATGACAAGCCTAAAAACCTCTGACTTTGCAAAAAGAAAAACTGCAACAGCAGATAGCTTCCGAAGAAGAAGCAATAAGCAGCTTGAAAGAAAAATTAAAAGATCTGGATACTGCCGATCAGAATGTTGATGCCATTCTTCAGATGCAGATTCCGGAACCAGTGAGATCAAAAACCAAAGATCTCGAACGATAATTATCACATAACAAAGGAGGAACTATCACATGACACAAGAAGAATTTAATGTTGTATTTGAACTTCAGATGAGAAAGTGTGCCGATATTCTGGCACATAAAAAGAAAGAATATACCGGTGACAATATTGACCGCCTCAGCGCATTCAAGATTGCTGCCGCATTACAGAACTGCGATCCAAAAGCAGCACTGGCCGGTATGATGTCGAAACATGTCGTATCCCTTTACGATATGTGTTATTCCACTCTGTTACATTTTGACATGGAACAGTGGGATGAAAAGATTACAGACTGCATCAACTATCTGATTCTTTTAAAAGCTCTGGTAAAGGAGGAACAGGCCTATGGATCACATTGAAACAGCTATCTTAAACTGCTATGGGATCCGGGAAGCAGAACAAAATATGGTCTTTGCTGCCAGGCTCACACAACACGGTCATACAATCCAGAGCATGGCAGATCTGATGGACCTTTACCATCAATCCTACAGTCAGAAGACCGTAGAAAACATTGCGGGGCTTCCACATCCAACCGTACAGAAATTCATGGTCATTACCGTGGCTGTTGTTGGTGCAAGCAGACGCTTCCTGGCACAGATCACAAGGCATCAGAACGAAGTAAAGTACATGAGTGCATCTCTGCAGTACAGCAATTATTCCGGTCACGCTACATTTGCTATTCCATATGGGATCATGAAAGCAGATAAAGAAATCCAGGATATTTACAAAAAAAGCTGTCAGTCAGATCTGGACCACTATACAGAACTCTGTGCCTTAGGCATTGATCATGATTCAGCCGGATATGCCACACCTCAGGGACTTCGAAACGTACTGATCATCAGTGCAACGCCTTACCAGTGGAAGCATATGATCGGTCAGAGAGCCTGCAGAAGAAATACGGATGAAACAAGGATTGTGATGCTACAGATCTGGCAGAGATTGTACAAATTAAGCCCGATTCTTTTTGCACCGGATCTGACCGGTCCATTCTGTCAGAGAGGAAGCTGTATGGAAAAACAGATGTCCTGCCAGAATCCTATTTCAAAACTTTGGATACCGTCAGATATCTTAAAAGCAGATTATCCATTGCTCATCAGAAGGGAGGTGAGCAGCCATAAAGATTAAACTGATTGACTTTGGTCTGAAAGCAGATCATCATCCCTTCCGGCCACATGAAAATGATGCCGGTGCTGATGTATTCATGCCTTATGATTGCGTATTAAAACCAGGTGAGGTTGCAAGAATTCCACTTGGATTTGGTCTTATCATCCCCGATGGATTTGCCGGATATGTCTTTCCACGAAGCAGCATGGCAGCAAAAGGACTGGTATGCGAACTTCCACCGATCGACTCCGGTTACCGTGGTGAGATCCATGCCATTATCAGCAACGTGAGCACATCTTCTCAGACCATTCATAAAGACACACGCGTCGGTCAGCTGGTGATTACACCGGTCGTGATCGCAGATTTTGTCCTGGACCTTGGTGAAGAACGAGGAACTGGGGCATTCGGAAGCACAGGAGAATAATACTATGATTACATTTGGAAGAAAATTAAAACACTTAAGACAAAAAAATCATCTCACCCAAAAAGAACTTGGCATGGCTGTTGGATTTCCCGACAGCTGTGCTGATGTCCGGATTGCTCAGTATGAGAGTGATGTCCGAACACCGAAAGAGGATCTTATGAAGCTCTTCGCATCAACACTCGGTGTTCCGGTTGAACTCTTTACCGTACCGGTACTCTCAGAACCCAGGGAGTATGAGGCGGCGGAGTATTGGAGGTATGAGTTAGGGGCGGAACTAGATTAAGTGTCGTATACTGTAATGAGGCAACGGATTATCCGCTGCCTCTCTTTTATCATTTTAGGGGTAATAATTGAAAATAACCTGTATTGAGCAATCCTCTTTTTCTGCGCTTTATCTACATATCTATATATTTCACTTTATTTCTGTTCCATCGATAAGAAGCACATATTTATCCGGATTATGAACAAGATCATAATCTTTTCCATATTCAATCGGTCTAAATTCTATTTGCATAATGGATTCGCCATTTTCGATATCTTCTTTCCAAGAATATACGGTCATATCAAGGCTGGTTGCATATCCATGATCTGTAGAAAATTTTATTGAATGAAATGAATTCTCTTTGTACATTTTTAAAAGCAGTCTTGCAAATGCTTCTTTATCAGAAATATTTTTTCTGTTAGCAACTACTGTAAAATTTTCATCTCTATTCATAGAAAAACTGCCAACTACATCTGGCTCACCTTCTTTATACTTTAATAAGCTTTTTCCAATTATCATTCCAACAATAATCGAAAAAACGATAGCAACAAATACAAGTGTTATATTATTTTTCTTCATTTTATTAAGTTCCTTAGAATTATATAGTTGAATTAAATCTGTATTTCAAATAAAACGCCTACAAAGTGGGCGTTTTATTATCTTAATACTATTTAATTTTTTTCATTTCTTCAACAAACTGTTCTTGTGTAATTCTCGCATTTAATACATTTTTTCCTAAAAACAATTCATCTTTATCACATGTAGCAAAACATGATTTTACCCAATTAACTTTTTTATTTATGTTAAATTTTATATCTAATTTTCGATTATCCGCATAAACACTATACTTTCAAGTATTTTGAAGTATAGAAAAAACTCATTTTACCACGAATTTACCACGATTGAATGAGCCTTGATATGACCTATAAAATAACACCCAAAAGACATCATTACACCTAAATGGTGTCTTTTTAAAAAGCAGTCAATCCTAAGACTAACTGCTTTGTGTGTATGGATATGAAATTGTCAAACTGGGATTTGTCTTACAACAATTTATATATGCATAAAAAGCAATATATTTATGAAAACACCCTAAATCCAAAATCTACTCAATTCATTTTTCCTTACATAAAATGTTCTCGTATATTTCACTTCCTCACCAAGTGTTTCCCCTATCAAAACTTCAAAATCATTGATATCAAATTCTGGAAAGAATGTATCTCCATCTTCAATATTTAAATCTACTTCTGTGATATACATTTTATCTACTATTTGCAAAGCTTCCTTAAATAGTCCATATCCACCAGATATGTATACATCTCGTCCTTTAGCCAATAATAATGCATCTTCTAATGATTTAACTGAAACTAAATTATCTCCTTGATACTCTGTTGTGGTGGAAACAACAATATTCATTCTATTAGGCAACGGATGACCGATTTCTTCATAAGACTTTCGCCCCATAATAACCACATTACCCGTTGTTAACTCTCTAAATTGCTTTTGTTCTCCCTTTATTTTCCATGGTATATTACCATTCTTGCCTATAACATTATTCTTTGACCTCGCAACAATCAAACCTATCATCTATTTCATCCTCCATAATATGATGTCGTACCTGTGATTCCATCAAGTGCACCACATCTTAACAAACTCAAAATTATCTCGAACTAACCAGCTCGACAAATTCTAGTTTGTCCGTTTCTTCATATCCACATTATATCATTTTCATATCTGCACCACAATAAAATTTTATGCACCGATAATCTTAGTGAACAGCTCTAACAAACACCATTTCATCACTCCAATCTGAAATTTAGGTATGAAAAAAGCAGTCAATCCTAAGACTAACTGCTTTGTGTATAGAGATATGAAATTGTGAAATAGAATTTGCCTATTTCAAATCAAAAAGAGAATTTTCATAGTCCTTTACATAGTATCGTATATTTTTACGCCCCTTTTGAATAATGGTATGTCCCTCTGCTTCTAATTTTTCTTTCTGTGCTTCAATACCATTTGGATATTTAGCATTTAATTCTCCGTTTGCTTTTAATGTTCTCCAATAGGGTGTTTCATCTTCGGAACGCTGATAACTCGCCCACGCTACAATAGAAACAAATATACCCGCTGTAATCGGCTCTGTAAAATCTGCACCACTCAATTTTGCAAAGTGTTCTCGTATTTTTCCAACCGTAATCACTTTACCATACGGAACTTTTTTCATTACTTTGTCATAGTCAATCGGGGGAGCAAAATACATTTTGTTTCCACCATATTTCTCAATACTTTTCTGGTCTATGATAATTTGAAATTTTGGCATATCCTTACTATCATGCAACATAGCATTAAAATCTTTTTTATCTTCATTTGCCATTTGTGCCACCTCCTACTTTAAGGATAGTCTGTTTCTTATTTCCATGCAATGAGGCTGTTTGAAAATTATTAACACTTTCAAATTTGTCGCTTTCTTCATATCCATATTATAACAGTTCCATATATCCGCCACAATAAAAATCAGCATACCCTTAGCATTTATGGAACAAAAATGCACACTTTTTCTTTCTTCCTCTTGATTACCCCACAACAGAAAAGAAAAAGCCCTGTCAAGAGCCTTGCCACCATTGGTGGTGCTTTGCACTCTTTACTGGGCTTTTTGTTTGCTGTATCTTCCATGCAAGAGGAAATTAAAGACCTCTGTTCCATTTCGCCTTTAGATAATCTTCATAGTCTGCTTCATTGAAGTCTACTTGTGGAGAAGTGTCGGGAATGTTGTTTCTGTTGTCTATATCCGCAAGCTGACGAAATATCCAATCATCATAAGGGTCATGGTATTTATACTCTTTGGGCTGTTCTCTGTATCGGTCTAACCCTCGCATTTCCTTATGCACTTTTATCATGCGTTCCAGTTTTTGACGCTGTATCAACTGCTTGATTTCCATAAGTTCTTCCAACTCCGTAACCTCATTGGTAATGTAGTTATGGATATACTGTATGAGTTTATATGCCTTGTAAAATGTGCATTCTTTTTCATCATCGAAAAATTCATTTTCAGACAGGTAATCTAAGGAAACATTGAAGTCTTGTTCCCGTTTGATAATATCCATGATATAGGGCTCGGTGTGGTCAATATACTTCCATTCTCCCGACAATAATTCATTGGGCGTTACACCCAGCACGTCCATTATCTTCTCTAACGTATCAAAGGTAGGATAATTCACGCCACGTTCAATCTTGGAAAGGCTCTGCATATTGATACCGATTTTGTCCGCAAGTTCCTGTTGTTTCATTCCTCTGTGTTTTCTTATGGTCTGTATGTTTTCTCCTAAGAAACTGATTTTCTTTTCATAATGCTCCATAACTTAGTATAACCGCTCCTTTCGTTGCTTTTCTTGGTATTTATAAGCATATCATACTTAATCTATATCTAAAAGTCAACAAAAACTTCTTGACAAGTAATTCTAATGGAGTTATTATCGTATTAGACAGAGTGATTAAGCACGCTAGGGTCAATCACACGCTTGAGTAAGCATATAAAATATATATTTTCACTTTGATAGCATGAATAAGCATGGACTATCAGACCGAAAATAAGGTTTCTGACTGGGGCTGTTCCGTTTAGCCACGAGCCTTATAAGGCTCGTGAGCGTTAAGAACGGGGCAGACACAGGAAGAAAGGGAACGCCTTTAGGCGTTCGTAAAGGGCGTATATGTAACACCGCCCTGCGTATACATGTCATAGTACCTAGAAACTGTGATAAATAAAGGAAAAAACACAATTTTTACCCCGCAAAAAAACGGGGCATACGAAAGGAGAAATGCACTATAACTACACACAAAAATTTATCCGTTAAGATTGATTACATCAGCATTGTATTTGATACTGTAACCGCTGAAGATGTAATCATGCACATTTTAGGTTTACCAACTGATATTTTTAATGTCTATCCGGCAAGCGTTAAATTCAAGACGTATCAAGCACGCTGGCAGATTGGAGATATTTATGTATCGGGGGACGCAAGAAAGACAGAGGACAACCCACAGGGGCTAGGCTGTTATCTTGTTATGACTGGCAGAGGTTGTGATGATATTTTCCGTATTCTCGACAGTAGGAATTATACCTTTGGGGATATGTTCCGACGCTGTGAGCGAAGATACGGACTGGATAATTTCCATTTCACAAGACTGGATATTGCCATTGATGATAAGAACGAAAAGCCATTCTTTACCATAGAGCAGATAAAGAAGAAATGCAAAAAAGAGGAATTTATCTCGAATAGTGAGGGCTACCACTTTGACGAAAGCAAGTTTGATGATTTCGACACCGCAAAGACCGTTTATATCGGTGCTGGTAAATCAGGATTGTCCTACCGCTTTTATGATAAAGATAAGGAAGTCTGTTCAAAACATAATAAGACACTTGATGAAGTCGGCAGTTGGAAACGGACAGAAATGCAACTACGTGATGATAAGGCTCATGCTTTTGCCATGACATTCAAAGACAGACCGCTGGAACTTGGGGAACTGGCTTTCGGACTGCTGGCAAGCAACCTACGCTTTGTCGTGCCAAACAGAAATGAAAGTAATAAGAGCAGATGGAAAACGTGTCGGTTTTGGGAACGCTTTTTAGGGGCTGTGAAAGTCTTAAAACTGCAAGTACCGAAACTACATAATTCTCTTGAAGAAACACAGCAATGGCTCACAGAGGGTGGCGTGATTTCCGCTGTCAAAAGTTTTTACTTTTTAGAAGAACATGACGCATTAGGTGGATTGGAAAAAGTGGGAACTATGCTTGATAAAGCAAGATACAGCAATTCCCTTTCCAGTAAACTAACCGCCCACTTACAGAGGATAGACCGCACCGACCTTATCCCCTATATCCAGTATGACACGAAACATGGGAAAGGGGGTATCTGATGAATAACAACGATATTCCTGTATGGAAAAAATACACCCTTACCATTGAAGAAGCGTCAAAGTATTTCCGTATCGGAGAAAACAAGTTAAGACGATTGGCAGAGGAAAACAAGGACGCTGGCTGGCTCATTATGAATGGCAACCGCATACAGATTAAACGCCGACAGTTTGAACAGGTCATTGACAAATTGGACGCAATCTAATGCAAATGAGCCTTGTATGTGTTATGATGAACACAAGTCATATCAAGGCTCTTTCCAACAAGGAAAGGAGCAGACACCATGAAAGAAAAAAGACGGGATAGTAAAGGACGTATCCTGCATACTGGAGAGAGCCAACGAACAGACGGGAAATACTTATATAAATATGTAGACGCATTTGGAAACACAAAATATGTGTATGCTTGGAGATTGACACCCACAGACCCAACACCAAAGGGAAAACGGGAAAAACCCTCACTTCGAGAACTGGAACAGCAGATAAGACGGGATATTGAGGACGGTATCGACAGCACAGGCAAGAAAATGACGCTTTGCCAACTCTATGCCAAACAGAACGCACAGAGGGCAAACGTGAAGAAAAGCACAATGAAACAACGGGAACAACTCATGCGGTTATTGAAAGAGGATAAGTTAGGTGCTAGGAGCATTGATACAATCAAGCCCTCTGACGCTAAGGAATGGGCGTTACGCATGAAAGACAAAGGCTTTTCCTACAATACCATTAACAACCATAAACGCTCGTTAAAAGCGTCATTCTATATCGCCATACAAGACGATTGCGTAAGGAAGAACCCTTTTGATTTCAAGTTAAATGAAGTCCTAGAAAATGATACCAAAGAGAAAGTCGCATTGACAGAGGAACAGGAACAAGCCTTATTGTCATTTATTAAGACGGACAATGTGTATCACAAGCATTATGATGATGTGCTGATACTGTTAAAAACAGGACTTCGTATCTCGGAACTGTGCGGACTGACAGTAGCCGATATTGATTTCAAGAATGAAGTTGTGATTATCGACCACCAGTTATTAAAGAGCAAGGAACAGGGCTATTATATTGAAACGCCTAAAACAAAGAGCGGAATAAGGCAAGTGCCATTAAGCAGAGAAACAATACAGGCATTTCAACGGGTTATGAAGAAACACCCAAAAGCAGAACCATTTGTGATAGACGGACGGAGCAATTTTCTGTTTGTCAATCATAAAGGGAAGCCCAAAGTTGCGATTGATTATAACGCCTTATTTGTTCGTATGATAAAGAAATACAACAAGCACCACAAGGATAATCCCTTGCCACATATCACACCGCATACGCTACGCCATACATTCTGCACAAGGCTGGCTAGCAAGAACATGAACCCAAAAGATTTACAGTATATCATGGGACATTCAAACATCAGTATCACAATGAACTGGTACGCTCATGCGTCCATAGATACCGCAAAATCAGAGGTTCAGCGTCTAATCGCATAAGAAGTAGTTACCACGATTTTAACCACGCTTGATAGCGAAAATATAAGAAGATAGACCTAGATATGTGAGGTTTACCACAAAAGCAAAATGCCCGTAGAGCCTATAAAATAAGGCTTTGCGGACATTTAAGAAGATATAAAAAGATAGTCAAAAAGACATATATAATTTAATTTTAAATAATGTATGAAACCAGATAAGGAGAAAACGTAAATTGTGTTAATGATAGCAGACATGAGTATGGAGTGAATATCTTATTTGGAGGAAAAACAAATGGTACAATCAATCTTTGAGGAAATGGGCGGCAGATACGAACGGCAAGGCGAATACATTTTACCCTGCCTTACCATACCACCCGAAAAGGAACAGTCGATAGACTTATTCGGACGGCGGCACTTGGACTATCTGCGGGAGTACCGCAAAATTACATACACCAATCTTCTCACAAGCGGCAGGCTCAATGCTTACCTTGCCGACATTGACAGACAGGCACAGGAACACTTTGAACGGCTCATAGAGGGCATGAAGCAAGCACAGGGCATAACGGAATGCCTAAAGGAAGAAAACGCCTTAGAATGGACTGGAAGAACGAATAACATAAGGGCTTGTGCGAGGGAGATTGTGGAAAAGGAAATTATTTTTGCATAAACAGATGATTAGTGGCAGGGGGAAATCCTGCCGCTTTTTCTGCTTTAGTTTGTCAGCTTGACAAATAAAGGGTTAAGGAATATAATTAGATTCAGTATTATACAAGGAGTTAATAAATATGCGGCAAGGTATTCTTAAATAAACTGTCAATTTGATAGTGGGAACAAAAAGTAGCAGTCCCGTTTCACTTTTAATATGGGGCTTAGTTTTTTGTACCCAGTTTAAGAATACTTTTATCATGTAATTTTATATGCCCGAAAACATATAAGTGTTTTGGGGCTATTGGAGTTATTTACCCAGTGATAGGAGTATTTATCACTGGGTATTTTTATGCCCTTTTTTGGGTGTTGATAGGAGGAAAATCACATGAAAATAATTAACTTAGGCATTCTGGCTCACGTTGACGCAGGAAAGACAACATTAACGGAGAGTTTATTGTATACCAGTGGTGCAATTGCAGAACCAGGGAGCGTAGATAAAGGCACAACAAGGACAGATACAATGAATTTGGAGCGTCAAAGGGGAATCACTATCCAGACAGCAGTGACATCTTTTCAGTGGGAGGATGTAAAAGTCAACATTATAGATACGCCAGGCCATATGGATTTTTTGGCGGAAGTATACCGTTCTTTATCCGTATTAGACGGAGCAGTATTATTAGTTTCTGCAAAGGATGGCATACAGGCACAGACCCGTATACTGTTTCATGCACTACAGACAATGAAGATTCCGACAATTTTTTTCATCAATAAAATTGACCAAGAGGGGATTGATTTGCCAATGGTATATCAAGAAATGAAAGCAAAGCTTTCTTCGGAAATTATAGTGAAGCAAAAGGTTGGGCAGCATCCTCATATAAATGTAACGGACAATGACGATATGGAACAGTGGGATGCGGTAATTATGGGAAACGATGAACTATTAGAGAAATATATGTCAGGGAAACCGTTTAAAATGTCAGAACTGGAACAGGAAGAAAACAGGAGATTCCAAAACGGAACGTTATTTCCCGTTTATCACGGAAGCGCTAAAAACAATCTGGGGATTCGGCAGCTTATAGAAGTGATTGCCAGTAAGTTTTATTCATCAACGCCTGAAGGTCAATCTGAACTATGCGGGCAGGTTTTTAAGATTGAATATTCAGAGAAAAGGCGGCGTTTTGTTTATGTGCGTATATATAGCGGAACATTGCATTTGAGGGATGTTATTAAAATATCTGAAAAAGAGAAAATAAAAATCACAGAGATGTGTGTTCCGACAAACGGTGAATTATGTTCATCCGATACAGCCTGCTCTGGTGATATTGTAATTTTACCAAATGATGTTTTGCAGCTAAACAGTATTTTGGGGAACGAAATGCTGTTGCCGCAGAGAACATTTATTGAAAATCCTCTCCCTATGCTCCAAACAACGATTGCAGCAAAGAAATCTGAACAGCGGGAAATATTGCTTGGGGCACTTACAGAAATTTCAGATGGCGACCCTCTTTTAAAATATTATGTGGATACTACAACGCATGAGATTATACTTTCTTTTTTGGGGAAAGTGCAGATGGAAGTCATTTGTGCCATCCTTGAGGAAAAATATCATGTGGAGGCAGAAATAAAAGAGCCTACTGTTATATATATGGAAAGACCGCTTAGAAAAGCAGAATATACCATCCACATAGAAGTCCCGCCAAATCCTTTCTGGGCTTCTGTCGGGTTGTCCATAGAGCCGCTCCCTATTGGAAGTGGAGTGCAGTATGAAAGCAGAGTTTCACTTGGATATTTAAACCAATCGTTCCAAAATGCGGTTATGGAGGGGGTTCTTTATGGCTGCGAGCAGGGGCTGTATGGATGGAAAGTGACAGACTGTAAAATCTGTTTTGAATATGGATTGTATTATAGTCCTGTAAGTACCCCCGCAGACTTTCGGCTGCTTTCCCCTATCGTATTGGAGCAGGCTTTAAAAAAAGCAGGGACAGAACTATTAGAGCCATATCTCCACTTTGAAATTTATGCACCGCAGGAATATCTCTCACGGGCGTATCATGATGCTCCAAGGTATTGTGCAGATATTGTAAGTACTCAGATAAAGAATGACGAGGTCATTCTGAAAGGAGAAATCCCTGCTAGATGTATTCAAGAATACAGGAACGATTTAACTTATTTCACAAATGGGCAGGGAGTCTGCTTGACAGAGTTAAAAGGATACCAGCCAGCTACTGGTAAACTTATTTGCCAACCCCGCCGCCCGAATAGCCGTATAGATAAGGTTCGGCATATGTTCCACAAGTTAGCCTATTCATCCGCCTGCGGTCTGTCCACCGCAGAATTTATGCGTCAGTTATGCAGGGGAAACGCACCGCAGCCACAGCCAGAGAAAGAATTTTGGGAACTATTAGGCACGCTTTACGAAGTACACGTAGCCTTTAAAAAGTGTATCCCCTACGCCCCTTCCGCTGATGAAATATGCAGGGAGATTGAGGATTTTATCTTGGAACTGCAACGGAATTATACCCTCCCACAGCAGTTTGACATGGAAAAATTGACGGAACAGGGGGCAGTCTGATATGGCGGCAACGAGCCTCTGGCACATCGAAGGACGGTTGAAAGACTTAATTTCTTATGTGGAAAACCCAGAAAAGACCGTGCCGAATAAGGAGATGCAGGACTTCTTTGACGTGTTCTCCTATGTGAAGAATCCACAGAAAACGGACAATGGAGAGTTTGTTTCCGCCATCAACTGTTTAAAAGAAACAGCGTTACAGCAGATGATTCTAACGAAAAAGCAGTACCAGAAGACAGGCGGGTATATCGCTTGGCACGGCTACCAGAGCTTCAAGCCAGACGAAGTAACGCCCGAACAATGCCACGAAATCGGCTTAAAACTTGCGAGGGAAATGTGGGGCGACAAGTACCAGATAATCGTTGTCACCCACCTTGACAGGGGGCATCTCCACAATCACTTCTGCTTCAACTCTGTTTCCTATCTGGATGGGAGCAAATATAATTACTCAAAATCGGAGCAGAAACGGCTAAGGGAAACGTCAGACCGCTTGTGCAGAGAGTACGGATTATCGGTGATTGAGAACCCGAAGAAAGCACCGTCAAGACCGCTGTATCTGGATGAAAAGAGCGGCAAGCCGACACGCTACAACGTCTATCTGGAAGATTTAGCGGAGGCAATCAGCGGCAGTCGGGATATTCCGCACATGATGAAGTATCTAATCGACAAAGGCTACGAGGTTGATTTTTCGGGCGGGCATTGGAAAATGAAGCTGCCGCAGTATAAGCATTTCACAAGATTAGATACGCTTGATGAACGCTTAACGCCCGATTTTATCCGTTCACATTTAGGCACAAGGGCAAGATATGGGAACTACAAAGCAAAGATTTCCTACTCTCCCCATATGCCCGAAGAATATAAAAAGGCTTGGAAACCGCACCAGAAAACAAGGGGAATCTTAGCGTTGTATTACTATTGGTGCTATCAGTTGGGGATATTTCCCAAAGGCACGGACTACAAGCCGACAAGCCCGCTTATGAAAGAGGAGCTTCGGAAACTGGATGAGATTACCACACAGGTACGCTATATGTCGGAGCATAACATCTCCACCCTCTCCGATTTGCACGCCGACAGGGAGAAGAACCAGACGGAAATGGACAGGCTTACCAACTATCGGCGGCATTTGCAGAATAAGATACGGCGTGCTTCACCCGCCGAGAAAGAAACGCTCCGAGAAGAAAAAAACGGGGTGACGGAACGGATAACGGAGCTGCGAAAGCGGCTGAAATATGCGGACGGGATTGAAAAACGCTCTGCCCACATTGATGACTGCTTGAACCAAATCCACGATACGGTTGAAAATCAAAGGTCAAACCAGAATGGCAGGACAGACCGCAAGAGGGAGGACGCATTGCGATGAGCAGACTGACAGAACAGGAACTTACGGAAATTTTAGACGAAAATAAGGGTATCTCAATGGTAAACCCGAATAGGGTGTACCCGCCCCTGCCGCCTGCTGAAAACATTATGCCCCTTATGCGTATCCCTGAACAGGCAACGCTCTGCGAGAAAATCGGCGGCACGGAATATACAGTGACCGCACATTTCCGAGAGGACGGGAGGGACTTGCTTGGGCTTCTCAGCAGGATATTCATGCGGGACACAGCAGATTACAGTTTTGATTCCGAGGGTTATGATGAGGATTAAGAAATATCGGAAAGATTATCGCTTTAAAGCGTTGAAGTTTGACCGCAGGCGTGGTATACTGTATCTACACTTCATACTATCGTGTCTGCTGTCGGAAAGGAGAAAGCATTGCAAAGACAGCAGGAAGAAATCACCGCCTTGTACTGTCGTCTGAGTCAGGACGATGGACGTGAAGGCGAGAGCAACAGTATCGTAAATCAAAAAGAATATCTATTCAAGTACGCTAAGGAACACGGGTTTCCAAATCCCACCTACTATGTGGACGATGGCTATACGGGTACGAATTTTGCTGGGGTTAGATAGCGATACTTTTTACATCTACCATGTTGCGGCGGTCATGGTTGACAACTTGCGTCGGCTCCTGCTCGGTATCAACCTGTCCGACAAAGCTATAATGGATTTCGATTTTCCGGGTGTTGGTTTCCCGGTCTAATTCATGTATCAAAATACGGTCGATAAACTCATGGACGTTTTCATAGGTCAATTCCTGTATGTCGCTGTATTTCCCGACAATCTGAATAAACCTTGATATATCCCTTTTTCGCTCGGTAACGGTTGCGATCTGCTGTTGTAACTCGTCTATCCTTGCGGCAAGGGATTTCTTTTCGTCCTCATAGCCGGAAGTTAGAAACACAAACCGTTCATCTGTCAGTCTGCCTAATGCGTTGTCCTCATACAGCTTGCGGAAAAGCGTGTCAAGTTCGGTCATACGCGCCTGTGCTTTGAAAAGTTCCTTTTGCTGCTGCGCTAATGCCTTTCTCGCTTCCATGTCGCCGTACTCGGTAGCTTTACAGATAAAGTCCTGTTCGTGTTCCTTAACATACCGCAAAACCCGCCGCATATCTTCCAGCACTAAATCAAGAAGTACGTTTTTGCGGATATAATGAGAGGTACACTCGCTGCCTGTCCTTGCCCTGTTGCGCCATGCGCCGCAAGAATAGGAAAACTTGCGCGGCTCGATATTTACGCCCTGTTGGTAATACATCTTATGTCTGCAACCAGCGCAAAACAGCAAGCCGGAAAAAATATCAATCTCCGCTGCTTTTGTCGGGCGGTGGCGGGTAGCAATCCGCTTTTGCGCAAGTTCAAAGGTTTCCTCGTCAACAAGCGGCTCATGGGTGTTTGGGAAGAAATAGCGTTGTTCTTCTTCGTTCTTCCGGGCCTTTTTCGACTTGTAGGATACCTTGTGAGTTTTCGCGGTTATGGTATGCCCTAAATATTCCTGCCTTGCTAATATGTCATAGAGCGTTTTGTCCGGCCAAGTATAGGGGGCGATCATTGCCCGCTGATACCGCGCCTGTCCTGTACGCTGATAGCGCAACGCTCCAATCGTCAAGACTTTGTTTTCCGCAAGCCATTTTTGGATTTCGCACATACGCACGCCGCTAACAAACATAGCGAAAACCTGTTTGACAATCGGCGCGGTTTCCGGGTCGGGTATAAGGTGGTGGCGGTTGTTCGGGTCTGGGATATAGCCGTATGGATATTCCCCGTTGACGCGCTCGCCTTTTTGCGCCTGTGCCTGTTTAACTGCGCGGATTTTCTTGCTTGTGTCGCGGGCGTAAAACTCGTTAAACCAGTTCCGCAAGGGGGTAAACTCGTTATCCTCCCGCGCTGTGTCAACTCCGTCGTTGATCGCGATATAGCGTACTCCGTTTTCGGGAAATACAATCTCTATGAGTTCGCCCGTTTTCAGATAGTTTCTGCCAAGACGGGAAAGGTCTTTGGTAATGACCGTCGCCACTCGTCCGGCTTCCACTTCCTGCAACATCGCTTGCAGCCCCTCGCGCTCAAAACTCACGCCGGAAAATCCGTCGTCCACAAAAAACTTTGTGTTCAAAAAATGGTGTTCGTCCGCATAGCGTTGAAGTATCATTTTTTGGTGCTGTATGCTTCCGCTTTCTCCGGCTTGCATATCCTCTTGACTTAAACGGCAGTAAAGGGCGGTGATTTTATTCGACTGTAACATTAGTCCTCCTTTCCGACAGCCGAATAAACAGGTATAATGTGTTGCTATCATTATACCATATCCCGCCGCCTAATGCACTACTCGGACGCTAAAAATCCCGGATTTCCGGGCTTTTTCTGCAAATCCTTTACAATGAGTTTCTCAATCTTTTTATGGATTGTATCGGTTGCCTTTTCACTCGGCAACGCTTGAACAAGATAGGTGATTTTCCCTATTTTGCGTTCG
>QFCH01001602.1_pt1 | contig 63497 bp, 48 predicted proteins | sample 5346071 | NCBI WGS metagenome assembly QFCH01 (sample SAMN09062255, study PRJNA434731) | Human gut metagenome, whole genome shotgun sequencing project. | isolation source: stool timepoint B chromium assembly | host: Homo sapiens | collected 2015
TACAATATGATCCTGCCCTTTTACCTCCTCAAATTCGGAAGGGCGCCATTTACGGTAAAGTGCCTGATAAGACATTCATTATTCCTCTTTCTAAAATCTTAGTTAATCTCCAAAACTGATTCCCAGGTCTTTTGCCTGCTGAATAATCTCGGATGCCGGGTCTACCATCTTCAGTTTTCCAGCCACCTCTTTAAGGGGAACCGGGATAATCTGATCACCACGAAAACCGACCATATAGCCATACTTTTCTTCAATAATAAGACGGCCGGCCGCTGCGCCCAGTCTGGTAGAAACAACACGGTCATAGGAGTCCGGACTTCCGCCCCGCTGTGTATGCCCCGGAACAACAATACGGACTTCCTGGCCCAATGCATCGCCGATCTGTTTTCCGATTTCATAAGATACCGATGGGAACGGACTGGCAGCCTTTTTCTTTGCCAGTTCTTTCTTTCCCAATTTTGCATCCTCACAGGAAACAGCGCCCTCTGCCACAGCCAAAATAGAAAACTTCTTTCCGGCCTTATTTCTCCGCTTAATGGCATCAATCACATGCGTAATATCATATGGAATTTCAGGCAGCAGAATAATGTCCGCACCACCGGCAATACCGGCATGTAATGTCAGCCATCCCACCTTATGCCCCATCAGTTCCACAATAAACACACGCCCATGAGACGCAGCAGTTGTATGAATACAGTCAATGGCACTGGTAGCAATATCTACGGCACTCTGAAAGCCAAAGGTCATATCTGTGCCAAAAATATCATTATCAATTGTTTTGGGCAAAGATACAATGTTAAGTCCCTCTTCACTGAGAAGATTGGCTGTTTTCTGCGTTCCGTTACCTCCAAGAATAACAAGGCAGTCCAGTTTCAGATTTCTGTATGTTTTCTTCATGGCTTCTACTTTGTTAAATCCGTTTTCTCCGGGAACCCGCATTAATTTAAAAGGCTGTCTTGATGATCCCAGAATGGTACCGCCCTTCGTCAGTATTCCAGAGAAATCCGAAGGCTTCATGAGAATATAATCATTGTACATCAGACCTCTGTAGCCTTCCTCGAATCCAAAAATCTGAACATCATCGCCATATTTATTATAGAGTGTTTTGGCCACGCCTCTCATGGTCGCATTCAATGCCTGACAATCGCCGCCGCTTGTCAGCATACCAATCTTCTTCATCAAAATCACATCCTTATTTTTTATAATCAATTTCCCTACCTGTCCATTTTAACATATATGAAATGCCTGGTAAACTTATAATATTTAAAATCCCTGGCAAACTTGCCAGCCAGAAAGCACCTGTCAAATTTATTGTCTGAAAAAGATAAAAGGATTATTATGAAAAATGCACCGAATTCGATCCATTTTTCATAAGAACCCTTTTAATTAATCAATTTATATATTTAATCCGCGCATCCCGCTTCGAATCACACCCATAAACGTTACCTCTACAGTTAACTCGGCCCAGGCACCCTCACGGCACACAAAAGGTCCCGCTTAGTGCTGCTCCATTCCTGACCTGACACGGTTCACGAGTTTCTGTTGCGTGAGACCCAGGCGTCAACGCCACTTATAAAGGGCTGCTCTACAGATAATGACCCTCAGCGAAGACATCACCCCTGCTGTAGCGGATTGCAGGTACAAGGCACCGCTATCTCCCCGGCTGCGCGGAAGCTTTATGACATCTTTAACTGAATATATCTATACATCTAATTTTACGTATTAAATATTGATTGTATCACATATTTAGCTATGCTTAAACAGTATATCGGGTTTTAGACGGAATGTCAATAGCCGGATTTTGGATTTGTACCGTATCATTCATCTTCTGGATTTTTCCACCCACTTTTCCTCTTCTTGAATCCAATCGGTAAAAATGCTATATTTAGATCAGATATTTGAAAAATTCTACTAAAACCTTTTGGAGGAGGATTGACCGATGACACTTAAACAAATCGAATATTTTCAGATGGTATGCGAAAAAGGAAATATTTCTGCGGCGGCCGATGCTCTTTATGTTTCCCGTTCTGTCGTATCAAGAACCATTGCCGAAATCGAAGAAACCTTTGGGGTTCCCATGTTCACCCGTTTAAAAAGCGGTGTTGTATTAACCGAATATGGCAAGGTCGTGGCATCTTTGTTTAACACATTTGCAAACAATCTGGCAGCAACTTCCAAACGAATTGAGCAAATCCAGCAGGCGCACTGCTGCCAGGTCTTACGCCTTGGTGTTACCCCTACAAATATATATACCATCTACCACGTCTACCTTGAAAAGTTTATGCAGGCCTACCCCAATATTCCATTAAAAATTGAGGAACACAGCGCCTTTGATGCCTGGGATCTTTTACAAAACGGTTCCTTAGATGCCTTTTTTACCCCGGCCCCGCCAAACACCCGGATTTTTAAAACTATTGATCTGTATGAAAATCCCATTATGCTTGGTGTTGCCAAAAATGATCCGCTCCGTAAGAAGAAAAACATCAGCATCGCAGATCTTTTGCATCTTCCTCTGGCATTCTTTAATGCCCCTATGCCGATTGAAACCATCCTGAATGCTGCCTTTGCAGTTTTTGAAAAACAACCCAACGTTATCCTGCGTACCTCGGATCTTATGCTGATCAAAGATCTAACAGCAGCCCATAAGGTTTATCCACTGCTTCCTAAAGATACCATGTCCACCTGGAGAGAGATTCATCCAATCCCTCTGGATTTTTTTCATTCCAGTATTAATCGGCTTGTATGGAGTCATGCCCTGCCCTGTACAAAAGAGCTGAAAACCTTTTTAGATTTTATGCATACCCAAATTCCAATGCCGGGATAAGGAATATCTTTCCAATCCCCGGCATTGCTTTATCCTGCTTATTTATTTTTTCACACTAGGACCGTCAAATTTCTCCTGGAAATCCAAATTAAGGGGTTCCCCGTTTTCCCTCTGAACCTTCGCCAACTTTGCTTTATCCGTATAAAGCCCGTATTCATAAGCCTCTACCATTTCCTGATAGGAAGGATCCTTTGCCATAAACTTAGCATTGCGTGGTAATGGGACATCCTGATCCACAAGAATATCCTGCACTCTTGAAATATCTACCTGATGCACTGTTGCCTGTGTATCTACAGCAACTGCCGCCGCAACGCCGGCCGCCTGTCCCGTACCGACGCACTGAGGGATCAAATCCAGCCAGTCGATCGCAATACCGTCTGCCGACAAATGGCGTCCTGGACAAATAAGGTTTTCTACCTTCTGAGGCAGAATAGCACGGTAAGGAATTTCCACCGGGCCACAGTCATTGACCTGACAGATGGTCGAATGCCATGCAATAACATCCGGATGATGGATCGCATACGCAAAATCTGCGGTACTCATTACATATTCTCCTTTAAGTCTTCGACTGATACGTGTTCCAAGCTGCGGTGCGATGTCATACAGATAAGCATCACTAAATGCCGACGGCACTGCCTCCTTTAAATAACCAAGAACATCTCGTATGGTATTTCGCGTATTCATTTCAGTTTCTGTCTGATCTTTTACAACGGAACAGTCTCTGTTGCCATGCCAGTTATTCACCCAAAACATATCCTTTGAGTTTCCAGCCATGGGCAGACATTTAAAACCTGCTGTTTTTATAAGGCCTTCCCGAAGTGCCTGCATCTGATTCGGATGGCTTTGCTGCCATTGATAATAAGCATCCCCATTAACACCGCCAATACGCCACACAAGCGCCGTTGTATTGGCCCGTGTCACCTGATCAGACATGCTCATAAATGGTGCATTTGCCCGGGAATAAATATCACCGTCTCCCGTAGCATCTATAACAACCTTCGCATAAATGGCCTTACGCCCTTCTTTACTTTCATAAACAACACCCTTAATTACATTTCCATCCATGATTGGACGGCTCACCCAGCTATGACACATCACGGTGATAGCATCTTTATGTTCCAGCAGCATCTTATCTAACTCAATTTTAAGCTCATTGGGTTCAAAATAAACCGACCGTACAAGGCATGAAGGCTTGCTGCCACCATAACCGCCCCGGCTCACACAGTCGTGATGCGCGCGCCATGCGCCCAAAAGTGCCGCATCCGTTGAACCAATACGATCCAGAGACGGACCACATACTGCTCCGGGAATTTTTGACAAACGGGTAAACCACTCCTCCTGAAGTCCACGAACAAAAGATTTATCATACCAGGACAGATTTGGAACCATGATGACATAGCCACCAGTAACATCTCCCCCCATATAGCCATAACGTTCCAGTAAAATAATATTTTTTGCACCGGCTCTTGCTGCAGCAATCGCTGCGGAATGTCCGGCAGCCCCGCCACCGACAACTAATATATCACACTCTGCTTCAACAATAAGTTCAGACGCAGGCTCTACATACATTTTTTTGCTATTTTTTTCGTTCATTATTTAATCTCCTCCAATTTTGGGTTATTTACTGCTAAAGTATCTACTTTCCAAAAATGTATCTGATTACCGTTAAAAGATATATCCTGTCACAATACAAATAACACTGGCCACTGCCATAAAAATGAAGGCGGTAACGACGCCCTTGGTAAACATAAAGCGCGTGGTCATTTCCTCACGCCCAAGCATAATCGGTGCATAGGCGATGGCACCATTCGTCAGAAAAGCACACATACTAGATAAAATCGTAGCAACGCCTAAAATTGTGGCATTTCCGGTACCGGCTAACTGGAAAGAGCATGCCAGTGGAATACATACCGCATTGATCGTAAAACTTACCGGCATGCCATTGGTAAAGTTTGTAAATACAACAGAAATAACAACACACAAAATAACCATAACCGGCCAACTGGCATTACCTAGAATCGGTGACAGCGCATCTGCTATCGCAGCCTTGATCCCCAGATCATCCGATGCGATTCCTGTACCTAAAATCGTAAAGCAGCCAGCCACAGCAACAATCCCCCACATGGTCTTTTGCTGAAGTAATTTCACTCCGTTAATATAGGCATTTCCTTCTTTATCCCGAATCAGACATAATATTGTAAACAAAATAATCCAGATCCATGTGGAACCAATCTTATTATAAAGACTGTAGATGGCAGAATCTTTTGGCAATACCATACTCACCAGTAAAAATACAATACCAAATAACATGAAACATAAAAGTACGATCTGCTTTTTAGTCATTTTTAGATCTTCGGCTTTAAGCCCCAATTTTTCCTGTTTAAATTCTTTAAGCGGTGTCAAATCTGTTTTCCATACAAAACGGATAAACAGACCATAAATAAAAACAACGGCAACAACAACAAGGGTTGCTACAAGAAGGTATACACCCTGGTTAAATTCCAGTCCGCTGCTCTCCATAATTCCGCTGATGATTGCAATAGACGAAAGATGAATCCCCTTAAATGGAAGGACATATGCACCCATGGCCGCTATGTAAACACCAAGCAGCAGCTCTCGTTTTAAATCGCTGTTTTTATCAACACCACACATCTGACATATACTGTCAACGATGGGATACCACAAAAGCAGCATGGTCGTCGGGCTGCTTACCAATGCCGCACAGATCAAAATAGTAATAAACAGTGTCATGATCAAACGCATCGGATGATTTTCCAATGCCTTAATTTTTAATATTTTTCGTGCAAGTACATTAACCGCTCCTGATTCAGTCACGGCGCCGGTCAATGCCATCACCCATATGATCTGTTGGATTGTTGCATTTCCAAACCACATAGAAAGCAACTCTGATGCGCTGGCATAATCGCACAGAACAAGCCCCACCAGCCCAAGCATAGCCGGCCAAAAAGTTTCCCCTGTAATCATTGTAGCTAGAAGAACACCTAAAAATATGCCCAGAACACTAATGCCTACGTGGGTAATCCCCGCAAATTCAGGCACAATCCGGCCAAACAAAAAGATTAAACATGCGACAACAGCAACAATGATATAGTGCTTCGTATTTTTTGCTTTTGCAGTCGTTACTGACATTTTTCTCCCCACTTTCTTTGTTTCAATTTAAACAACAAAATAATACCTTCTGCCCTCCGTTCCCTTTTAATATCACAAGCGCAGCGATTCAGCCCTGTGTATGAATCGTTACTAAGATTATTATAAGTGTATATCCATGATTAGAAAAGAACTATAATCGATCATGATGAAACATTTTTAGCACGGATAATTCAGCATAGACGATACCTTATATCTTATGTTATACTTGTCATACCATTTTAGTCTCATGGCCTAAACTTTGGCCAAACATTCCTAACGAATTTATTTCTTACGGAGGTTTATTCATGAACTATATAAATTCTTATTTGTCTCCACTGGGTCCAATCACCATGAGCAGTGACGGAACCGCTCTGACCGGTCTATGGTTTGACGGACAAAAATATTTTGGAGGCACAATAATCAAAGAAGCCCCTGAGTCAAAGGTGCTGCCTGTCTTTGAGCACACCCGAACCTGGCTTGATTTATACTTTAACGGAAATCATCCGGACTTTATACCTCAGGTCAAACTGACAGGATCTTTGTTCCGTCTGTCAGTTTGGAAAATTCTTCAGGATATTCCTTACGGCCAGACAATGACCTATGCTCAAATTGCAAAAATTATTGCAGCTCAGCGTGGCCTTAAACATATGTCCGCTCAGGCTGTGGGACAGGCTGTGGGACATAATCCCATATCCATTATCATCCCCTGCCACAGAGTCATCGGCTCTGACGGAAGTCTCACCGGCTATGCAGGCGGCATTGACAAAAAAATTCGTCTGCTTACGCTGGAAAAAGCTATGGACATTCCACAAAACTATGAACATTCCACAAAAAATAATATCAAATAGGAAAGGTGATTTTATGTTTAAATCTTACTCAAAAACCCAGCTATGTTTAATGTTGGCGGCATTGATTGTTTTTCTTGTGCCTATCATCTTTCTGGTTTGTACATGGCGAACAATCCCCGGAGAAATTTCCACGCATTTCGGCGCCTTAGGCCAGGCCGACGCCACGGGCAGCAAAATGATTCTTCCTATCCTTGTACTTATGGAAATGTTCCTGTTCTTTTTCCAGATGGTTCTTTCTTTGATCCCTGGCATCATCAATCAGAATCCAAAAGCCCTGGAAAAAAAATCTGGTTCCATTTATTATCACATCCGTTCATTTTTCTGTATTCTGACGCTGATCACCAATGTAATTTTCGGCTATATCATTATTCAGATTGCCAGACAGAAGTCTCTGGGCTCATGGTTTTTGCCGGCTGTGATCATTGGCGTGACAGTACCCATTATTTACTATGTGGTGAAAATTGTACGGGCTGGGAAATAAAAAGATTTTTCCAAATTCACTCTTGATTTTCTCCTGGAAATTGATTATAATAACCGTGTTACAGATTTCCGGGGGCATAGCTCAGTTGGGAGAGCGCTTGAATGGCATTCAAGAGGTCATGGGTTCAAGTCCCACTGTCTCCACGATTATATAACCCGTAAAATTAAAGAAAGTGCCGATAAATACTGAGTTTATCGGCACTTTTATTTTGTGATTGAAACTTATTTTTGACAACTAAAACGGGAATTTATGCAATAATGAATATTTACGGAATCATCTTTCCTGATGCCGCATATAATCCATACCACTCCTGACGGGTCAGACACAGATCTGAGCCTTTCACTGCATCCTTCACACGGTTTACGTTTGTTGTTCCGAGAACAACCTGCATATTAGCCGGATGTCTGGTCAGCCAGGCCACAGCGATCGCCGTAGTGGTCACACCATACTTTTGTGCCAGCTCATCGATCATATCGTTAAGCTTTGCATATTTCTCTCTGTCGTTTAAAAATACACCTTCAAAATATCCTTTCTGGAATGGCGACCATGCCTGAAGCGTCATATCCTTTAATCGGCTGTATTCCAGAATACTTCCCTCGCGGTTAATGCTCTGATCAATATTCATATTTACAGCCAGACCGCTGTCAACAGCCGGGCAATGTACAATACTCATCTGAAGCTGGTTAATAACTAATTTCTGAGACACATATTTCTGGAGCAGCTCAATCTGCATCGGGTTCTGATTAGAAACACCGAAATAACGTACTTTTCCGCTGCGCTCCAGCTGATCAAAAGCCTGAGCCACCGCTTCAGGTTCCATCAAACTGTCCGGACGATGCAGCAGAAGCACATCCAGATATTCTGTATTCAGTCGTTTCAAAATATCATCTACGGATTTCAAAATATGTTCCTTTGAAAAATCGAAATATCCCTGTCCAATGCCGCATTTACTCTGAATATACATCTTTTCGCGCATTGAAGGACTCATACCCACAGCTTTGGCAAAATGGCTTTCACATTCTCCGCCGCCGTAAATATCTGCATGATCAATATAATTGACGCCTTCCTCAAGATATGTATTTACAAGCACGTTCAATTCTTTTTCCGTTAAAGCATTAATGCGCATGCACCCCATAATCAAATTTGAAACTTCCATATCTGTGTTTTTAATTTTGAAATACTTCATAAAAAAATACCCTCTTTCCTTTAATTAATCTAGATTTCCTATATTCTGTTTACTGCTTTCCTGTGGATCCATGGCCACCCCTGTCCTCATGTCCCAGTGTGTCTACGGTCTCAAACGCCAGAGCCGGCTGATGAGACATAATGCGGAACTGGCAGATACGATCATTCACATGAATAACGGTATCCCGCATGGCCAACGCCGGCATAAACCACTGGTCATGATCCCCACAGTAGGATTCATCGATCAGTCCCATGCTGTTTGTCTGAAGGATTCCAAAATTTTTAAATGTACTGGACCTGGGAATAACATGAGCTTCATAGCCTTTAGGCAGTTCCATGGCAATTCCCAGCGGAATCAGCTTAAATTCTCCGGCTTTCATCTCCACATCCTCAGCTGCACGCAGATCAATCCAGTCCGACTTTCCGCCAATATACTGAAGCTTTTCGATTTTATCCGTAAAATATTTGATCCTAATTTTTTCCATCCACTTCCTCCTTGTATAATTGTATCGTTTTCCATACGCAAGGTATAATCAACACGCTTTATTATACCCTATTTAATACCCCTCAACAAGTACAACTTTGGCCTGTTTCAGAGATTCCTGAACATCAATGGTCCGCTGGTTTGCTGAGCCTTTAAAGCGAAGCGCCATGCTTTTTTGTTCCTCCACAAATTTCCCGTCAACCATCACATCAAAGCACGCCAGCAGCTGCTTTGTTTCCGGCCACTGATCGTACATACGCCCCATAATATCCTGATCAAAAAGATAACCCGTAAAACACCATATATCTTTTTGAGGATAAGTCCGGCGAATACGGCGCACCAAAGGCAAAAGCCCCTGCTGATTCACATGCTCCATAGGTTCACCGCCCAAAAGTGTAATTCCCCGTACATAATCAGGCTTCATGTATTCAATAATTCGGTCCGCTTCTTTTTCGGTAAATTCACTGCCGTAGTGAAAATCCCAGGCCACCTCATTGAAACAATTTTTGCAGTGATGGGTGCATCCGCTGACGAATAATGAGACGCGCACCCCTGGCCCATTGGCCACATCATACTGTTTAATATCTGCATAATACATCACTTAATCGCTCCTAACATTAAAAACAGCGACGGAAGCCCGCCTTCCGCCGCCATTTTTTATATTTAAATCTATTTTAGAGGTGAAGCACCCGGCTCTTGATCTCCTTTGTTTTGCCCACATTCCAGAAATTTTCGCCAAGATAACCACAGGTTCTTCTTGTCACGTTCATCTTTGCATGATCCTTGTTGCCGCACTGAGGACATTCCCATTCATTATCATCATTAATGATAATTTCACCGTCAAAACCACATACGTGACAGTAGTCCGATTTTGTGTTGAACTCGGCATACTGAATATTGTCGTAAATGAATTTGACAACTTCCTCCAGTGCCTCCAAATTATGACGCATATTAGGAATTTCCACATATGAAATCGCACCGCCGGAAGAAATTTTCTGGAACTGGCTTTCAAATGTAAACTTACTGAATGCATCAATGGTTTCACGCACGTCTACATGGTAAGAGTTTGTGTAATAACCTTTATCTGTCACATCTTTAATCACGCCAAAACGCTCAAGATCAATTCTTGCAAAACGGTAGCATAAAGATTCTGCAGGTGTTCCATATAAACCAAAATGAATTCCTGTCTCTTTTTTCCACGTATCGGTTGCTTCTCTCAGTCTGTTCATCACCCGCAGAGCAAAATCTGTGCCCACAGGATCTGTATGACTGACACCTTTCATCAGTTTTGTAACCTCGTAAAGTCCAATATAGCCCAGAGAAATAGTGGAATAGCCATTATGAAGCAGCGGATCAATGGTCTCACCCTTTTTCAGACGGGCAATGGCACCATATTGCCAGTGAATCGGGCTTACATCCGAAAGCGTTCCTTCAAGTGCCTCATGACGGCACATCAGCGCCTCATAACATAACTGAAGACGCTCTTCCAGAAGCTTCCAGAAAACCGCCTCATCGCCCTTTGCGATAATACCGATCTGGGGCAGGTTCAGGCTGACAACCCCCTGATTGAATCGTCCTTCAAATTTATATTCACCGTTTTCATCCTTCCATGGTGTCAAAAAGCTGCGGCAGCCCATGCAGCTGAACACATTGCCTTCATAATTTTCACGCATTTTCTTTGCGGAAATATAGTCCGGATAAAGCCGTTTGGCAGAGCACTTCACAGCCAGCTTTGTAATATAATCGTACTTGCCGCCCTTTAAACAGTTATGTTCATCAAGTACGTAAATCAGCTTTGGAAATGCCGGTGTAATATAAACACCCATTTCATTCTTAATGCCTTCCAGACGCTGACGAAGAATTTCCTCGATAATCATGGCATTTTCTTCAATATACTCATCATTAGGATCCAGATTCAAAAACAGTGTCACAAACGGAGACTGACCGTTGGTTGTCATCAATGTATTAATCTGATACTGAATTGTCTGAACACCGGATTTCAGCTCATCTCTGAGACGCTGAGAAACAATTCCCTCCACAAGATCAGCATCCAGACGGTCTCCGAATTCCTCAAGCACTGCAGCTTTATATTTATTATAACTTTTTCTCAAATATTTTCCCAGGTGACGCACATCCACAGACTGTCCGCCGTACTGACTGCTGGCCACCGCAGAAATAATCTGTGTCATCACCGTACAGGCTACCTGGAAACTTTTAGGACTTTCAATAAGTTTGCCATTCATGACAGTGCCGTTATCCAGCATATCCTTAATATTAATCAGACAGCAGTTAAATATAGGCTGAATAAAGTAATCTGCATCATGAAAGTGGAGAACACCTTCTTCATGAGCCTTAGAAATTTTTTCCGGAAGCAGCAGACGTTTTGTCAAATCTTTTGACACTTCTCCGGCAATCAGGTCGCGCTGAGTGGAGGCCACGATGGCATTTTTATTGCTGTTTTCCTCCATAACATCTTTATTGCTGTTTTTAATCAGACTTAAAATAGACTCATCCGTTGTATTGGCTTTTCTGACCAGTTCCCTTTTATAACGATAAATAATATAGGCTTTGGCAAGCACAAACTTTCCTTCAGCCATGAGACGCTGCTCGATAATATCCTGAATATCTTCAACAAGCATTCTCTTGCGATTTCTGTCCTCGATATAACTGACAATTTCTTCGATTTTTTCCTCTGTGATTTTTTCATCCTCGGGCACTTCCGCATTGGCCTTGCTGATTGCCGTTATAATTTTGCTGCGGTCGTAATCTACCTCGCGTCCGTCTCTTTTAATTATTTTCATTATACCTTGTATCTCCTTACCGTATTGGCAATGGCAGCCTGAATAACAGGCATATGAACCATTATTCTCTTACACATTTTCAAAATCTTTTCTCAACGTTCTCCATTATAGCACCCCAATACTTAAAAATCCATTCCGAAAAATACACAAAATATAGTTATCCACAGCTTATCCACACTATATCTAGTATGTCACCTCAACCCCCCGTATTTACTGATTCAACCCATTTAAAACCTGTGGACAAGTCGGTGGACAAAATTTGTCAACATGGCAAATGTCACAAAAGTATAAAAAAATAATTACAGTTCAAAACTTCCGGGAAAAATATCTGGCTGCATTGTCCCGGCAAATGTCCGTAACGACCTGTCCAGCCTTCACATAATCTTCCGGAATCTCCCCGGCAGCCATCCATTGTCCCAAAAGTGCACACAAAATCCTTCTGAAATATTCATGCCTTGGGAATGACAAAAAACTTCTGGAATCTGTAAGCATGCCCACAAAAGAATCCAGCGCCGTGCTGCGGGCAAATTCTGTCAGCTGATTGGCAATGCCGCCCTGATGATCATTAAACCACCATGCGGCTCCAGGCTGAACCTGTCCCTTTATACAGGCATCATTGTTATAATTCACGGCCATAGATGCAATCATGGGGTAATCCTTAGGATTCAGCGGATATATAATTGTTTTAGGCAAATGTCCCCGGCTTTTCATATAATCCAAAAGCGCAGACAATTGTTCAGCATAATCAGTATCATTCATACTGTCAAAACCAGCATCCCTGCCCAAAGCCCTGTAGCCTGAAGATGAATTATTTCTCAATGCACCGATATGAAGCTGCATCACCAAATGACGGGCGGCATACATTTCCGAAAGTTTACATAACACATAGGATTGATATTTCAAAATCTCAGCACCTGTCCCCGTGTCCCCGTCCATTTTCTTTTTTAACACAATATCCGCCTCTGCTTCTGTACAACTTGTATACACACCGTTTTCAAGGCTGTGGTCACTGACCAGGCAGCCCAGATCACAAAATATATCCAGTCGGGCTTCCAGCGCAGACAGAACCGTTTTCACAGTAGGGTCAACGGCATCACCGTTTACCTGTATCAGACGATGTATATACGCAGCAAAATCGGGACTGCGCATATTCAAAGCCTGATCCGGCCGGAATGTAGGAAGAACTTTAACCTGAAATTCCCCGCCCGAGTCCCGTTCCTCCCGAAGCAGGCAATGATATTTTAAATCTTCCAGAGGATCATTCGTTGTACAAAGCATCTCCACCTTTTGCATGGACAACATCCGACGTACCGTCAGCCCGCTCTGAAGCTGTCTGCAGCATATATCCCAAATCCGGTCTTTACTTTCCACAGTCAGCGGTTCATGAATGTCAAAATACCGCTTAAGTTCCAGATGCGTCCAGTGATACAGGGGATTTCCAAAAGCCTTTTCCACTGCGTTTACCCAATGATCATACTTTTCCCGGTCACTGGCATTGCCGGTAATATACGTTTCACGGATTCCGCAGCTGCGCATCAGACGCCATTTATAATGATCTCCCCCCAGCCAGACCTGTGTCAAATTTTCATAGGCCTTATCCTCATAAATCTCCTGGGCACTAAGGTGATTATGAAAATCAATAATCGGAAGTGCCTTCGCAAATTCATGATACAGCTTTGAAGCCTGCGGGGTATTTAAAAGAAATTCCTCGTCCATAAATACTGCCATTTCAGTCCTCCACCTTTCGTTTAAGCCATGCATACACAGCTCCAGGCCCTGCCGTCATCGCCATAAAATCACTGACAATTTCCGGCACAAGCCCTGCTTCATACAAATCAACGCCCCATATGTCCGTTTTAGTCAAAATCGGTCTAAGCAGTGCCTCATACCGTTGTTCATCCCCAGTGGATATTTCTGCATCAGACATTTCTGTGCCAACGCCGACCTTGCCATTTTCTAATTTCTTCATCATTCCGGTCAGTTCCTCAAGTCTGGGATCCGGACTTAACGTCATGCGCCGGCCGTCATCATCGGTTCCCATAAGATAGCGCAGCCATCCGGCGAAAACAAGAGGAATCAATTTCAGACTTCCGGCACCTTTACCCGAATCATTCATATAGGCCCGGATTGTTTTCCCAAAGCGCACAGAAAGCTTCTGGGAAGTATCGGTTGCAATCCGTGCCGGTGTATCCGGAATAAACGGATTAACCAGACGCCTGTAAACAACATCATCAAGAAATTGTTTTGGGCTGAGCACCCCAGGATCTTCCGCCACCGGTAAGCCTTCGTCATAGCCAATCCCCATGACAAGTTTTCTTAAAACCACATCCGCCATAGCCTGGGCAATCGTCTTTTTTCCCAGCAGGCAGCCAAAAACAGCCAATGCCGTGTGAAGGGGATTCAGACATGTACACACCTTCATCTGTTCGCCCCGATTTACAGTTTTCCGATCCGTTAAAATAAACCCCGCAGCTTCCAGTGGCGGACGGCCATTGGGAAAACTGTCTTCAATCATCAGATACTCACAGGACTCCGCATTCACATAAGTTCCAATAAATGTATGCTTCGCCGTTTCCAGACAAATCATTTCTTCCACACCGTCTGCTTCAAGTACAGCCACCAGCGACGGATCTGGTCTTGGCGTGATTTTATCAATCATTGTCCATGGAAAAGAAATTTTTTCGGGAGCGGAAATATATGTCAAAAATGTTTCAGGTACAAAATCACGATCTGCCCAGCCTTTTGCAATCACCAATACAGCATCTCGCAATTTCTGTCCGTTATGAGAGCAGTTGTCCATACTGACCAACGCCAGGGGATAAGCGCCCTGGTTAAAGCGCTCAAAGAGCAGTGCCACAAGCATTCCCAAAGTTGTTCTGGCCCCATCCGGGCCACATTCCATGTCCCTGGCAATGGGTTCAAGCAGCTGTTCGTCCCCATTGCTGATCTGATATCCTTTTTCAGTTATCGTCAGTGACACAAGCTGCAGTGACGGCGATGCAAAGACAGATCTGAGCCGTCCCATATCATCCGTCATACAAAGGGACTCCATAACGCTGCCAATCACACATTTATCCATACTGCCATCGGCCTTTAATGTCACAAGAATACTCATATTATCATAAGGCCGGTAAATCCGCTCAATGATTTCCGGATCATAGCTCTCTGCCACAATCAAACCTGTATCCATAAGCCCCGCATTAAGCAGCTTCTGCACACCATGTGCCTGAAACGCTCTGAAAATATTTCCAGCGCCAATATGCAGCCATACCGGATGACTGGCCGTTGCAGCTGCTGCCTGTTTCCTGTCAAATCGGGGAACCGCATAGCCTTTTTTTTCCCATAAATCTTTTTGGTCAAAAACACTTTGATTCAGCTTCATTTTTTGTCCTCCCCTCCGACTTTGACAGCAGACTGTGAGGCCATACGGTCACCGTTTTCTTTAATACCCGTTTTTCGATGCGTCTTGTCAATAGCCTCCCACAGCCCGTTAAGATAAGCAGCCCCCAGTGCCCTATCATAAAGCCCATAGCCTGGCATCGCCTTTTCTCCCCAGATCATCCGCCCGTGATCCGGCCGGATCGGTCCGTCAAATCCAATCTCGTAAAGCGCCTTCATGATTTCATACATATCAAAATCACCGTCCGATGAAAGATGTGCAGCCTCCTCAAAATCGTCCTGAGAATGAAATTTCAGATTACGCACATGAGCAAAATGAATCCGCCCCTTCAGAGCACGAATCATATCCGGCAGATCGTTTTCCAGATTCGTTCCATAAGAGCCTGAACAAAATGTAACGCCATTATGGGGATTGTCCACCATTTTCATCATCCGAAGTATATTTTTTTTATTTACAATAATCCTGGGAAGCCCGAAAACACTCCAGGCAGGATCATCAGGGTGAATGGCCATATGAATATCATACTGATCGCAAACCGGCATAATACACTCAAGAAAATACTTAAGATTCTCAAATAATTTCTCTTCATCTACATCACGGTAGATTTCAAACAGTGCTTTGATCCCGGCCATCCGTTCCGGCTCCCAGCCAGGCATCACTGTACCGTTCATATCCCCTAAAATAGACTCAAACATACGCTCAGGCACAAGAGCATCCACAGCGGCCTGAGTATATGCAAGCACGGTAGAACCGTCCGGGCGCCTTCTGGCCAGTTCTGTCCGAGTCCAGTCAAATACCGGCATAAAATTATAACAAACCATATGTATCCCGGCCTTTCCAAGCCGCTCAAGTGTTGTTATATAATTCTCAATATACTGATCCCGCTGGGGAAGTCCGGCTTTAATGGCATCATGAACATTCACACTTTCAATACCCGCAACATGAAGTCCCGAAGCTTCCACCTCCCGAATCAGCCTGTGAATATCCGCTTCCGGCCACGCCTCACCGGGCCGGGTGCCATACAAAGTTGTAATGACCCCGCTCACACCCGGAATCTGCCGAATCTGTTCCAATGTCACCGTATCATAACCACTGCCATACCATCGCAAAGTCATTTCCATAAAACATATCCTCCTCCTTGACCTTATATTTTTATTATAGTAATATTCTTAGAAAACAGTATTTGCAATATTGCCCTCTACTTTGCAGTTATTGCTCAGCACTGAGGCACGGACACTATAAATGAAAGCGTGTAAGCCCATGAAAAATTCAGACACTACAAAATTTTTATACCGCCAGTATATGCTGGAAAATTCATTTGAACTTTACTACTATAATGACTATCCGACCCGGGGCGTTGCCCCCCACCGGCACGATTTTTATGAATTTTATTTTTTTCTGGAAGGCCGCCTGGAGATGACTATTGACGGGCAATGCCGCCCGATTTATCCTGGCAATGTGGTGATTATCCCACCCGGAATTTCCCATTGTCCGTCCTATATTGACCCAAAGGTTCCTTACAGACGTTTTGTTTTATGGATTCATAAGAATTATTATCAGAAATATTTTTCTAAAATTGAGGCCTTTAATTACCTCTTTTCGGGTAACGGACAGGTCTATCCCATCCATGCCCGCCTGTTTAACGATATTCAAAACAAAATTTTTCAGATGATACGTGAAATGCATGAAGAAAGATTCGGCAAAGACATTCAGCTCTCACTGCTTTTGCAGTCCCTGCTTCTGTCTCTGTCCCGCTTTATTTATGAAAAAAATCATCACATCAAGCCCTCAGCCGGTTCGCTTAAAAGTCGTATATGTACCTATATTGATGAACACCTTGACGAAAATCTGACACTGGAAACCCTTTCCCAGGTATTCTTTTTAAATAAATACTATATCGCCCATACATTCTCGGAAACCATGGGTATTTCTATTCATCAGTACATTGTAAGAAAACGGCTGGAAGCCTGCAAAAATGCCCTCATGACCGACAGCGCTCTTGAACAGATTGCCGCCGACTACGGCTTTACAAGCTATTCATCCTTTTTCAGATTTTTCAAAAAGGCCTACGGCGTTTCTCCCAAAAAGTATCGGGATCAACTAAAGCAGGCCATGAAAACAGATCATTAAAAAAATAAGTGTTTCAAAATGTTTTTTATTTTAATAAATCTGCAAATGGAGGCAGAATAAACCTCACAGGAACCCAATCACAGCCGGCAGTTCCCTATTTTCCTCCCGCATCAGAGCATACCCAATTCCGGACAGCCCGGTCATAAATCCAGGAGACAGTCTGTCCTCCAATGATAGTGCCCCCACAGAAAGTATATTTCTATTATACTGTGTTTGCCCTAAATAATCCAGCATCATCCAAAGACCCGTATTCCCATGGCAAAGACATTGATCCGGCTTTACGGTATGTTTAATTTTATCATAAATTTCTTTACTTTCCCATATTTGGGATTTTATTCCTGTGTCCGCTTCGATATGTTTTCTTGCAATCAGGATGCCTGGAGCGCCGTGGCACCATGCCAGTGTATGGGTACCTTCTCTGTTTGTACTTCGCAGATCTGCCCAGTTGGCCTGTTGGCAATCATAAAGAGAATCCTCATAAAGCAGAGCCGCTTCTACCAGTTTTTTACACGCCAAATCTCCTGTATTTTTATACAGCCGTGCCACCGCCATAGCGATGCCGCTGTTTCCATGCGCCATTCCGGCCAGGGGCCTGGTCTGACCAGAACACAGCCATCCGATTCCCGGAAGCAAGGAAACCGCACCCTTTTCCAACATCTGCATCAGCTTTCTGGAAGCCTGTAAATATGACGGGTCCCCACATATTTCATACATCATCAAAAAGCCCAGCATAACACCTGCCTGTCCGTCCAGAAGGTCATATCCGCTGATTTCATCCAGATGCGCCGCTATATACGTGCTGTGTTTTCCTGCATAGCATATATAATCACTGTTCCCCGTGATCCGATACAGGATTATATACCCGAAAACAATGGACATTTCCCCGGTAAAAAGCCCCCATCCCTCAGGTTTTTTCAGCCCCCCACACAAAAGATCTGTATAATGGAACAAGTGATTTGTAAGCATACGGCTAAAAGTTCTGCACGCTTTTATGTCACCATACTTTGCCATGGCCGCTATAAAAATTTCAATGCCGCAAATCCCGTTATACAATGACATATTGACAGGCCCCAGACCTGCCATCCCATCTGTATGATAGTAAAGTCCCATCCATCCCTGTTCCTTTTCACAGATGCAATATTCCGTCATAAGCCTGCGGGCAATCCATGCCGGTGTCAGTGGCTGATTTTTATCTCCGTCAGTTTTAAAGACAGCATTAGCGTTAAAAAATGCAGTCTGCATGACCTTTACCTGAAAATCCATATTTTCCGATGTCAGCCGTTGGCCTATGCGCTGTAACAGCCGATCCCTGTCCCATGAAAAATAATGATTTAATTCTATGTTGTTTCCCATAATCAAGGACGTATCTTTTGCGGTATATACAGGAAAAATCATCCGTCGTATACACGACAGCTCGTATTTCAAAAATTCCCCCTGATGTGTACCATTCAAACCATGGGGAAGATGAAGGGCCATACGCATTAGAAGCAGGGATCTTTTTTCCCCATTTTTCATCATTTCCGGAAATTGGGATAAATTCATATACATCAGGTATTCCTGAGTATTTCTCATCACAAATCTGCCCGCTGCCGGAAATGTCTTTAACAGATCATAAACCTGATTTTCTTTATACCTGATTAAGGTTTTAAAGGCCTCGATAAATCCCTGCTGAACCTGATCTGCATAATTTCTGAAGTTTTTGGGTTTTCCGTTAAACACCGGATGATTTTTTCCTTCTTTAACGGATGTAAAAACATAATCAATACCAATGTCCGAAGTTCCGGCATTGACAACAACCGGCATACGAAATGCCTGCTGTACATGTTGATTCTTACCCATCCCCCCGGGATTCATACCGCCGGGGCCTGCTGCAGGCAAAATACCGGTATGCATCACCGTGTCTTTTTGTATATCTTTTAAATATATCGGACCATGCATCAAATCCATATGCCGGTCTCCCATAACTTCTAAATCTATAAATACAGGATATTTTCCGTTGGCCACCATATTTTCCTGATGAAGATCAGACACCCACAAAACATAGGCCAGGCACAGCTGTATGCCCAGCCGGTAATAATATTCCCGCACCTCAGCCTCGTTTTGGCATTCTTTATATAAAATTTCTTCTTCCCATCCATAAGTGGATCTGTCCACAATCCTGTAGTCCGCCGCATCCATACCCATGTGTTTCAGCAGCCAGCCATGGAACGCATGATAATACACTGCAGTTTCCAGACCATGGGGCTTATAGTATATACCGCAGCCGTTATCCAGGGTCAGACGTACAGCCGTTTCTCCGGGTCGGTGTTCATCGGATAATCCGGCCGTCACAGACACCACCCTGGAAAAAGCACGGCCGCTGCAAATCGTTTCCTTTATTGCCTCACGATCCTGTTCCAGACGGTCCAGCAGTGTTTCAGTGGCTTTCACAAAATCTCCTGCTTTGCAAATCAGCAGCTGTGTTAGTTCCGGATATTGTCTGAAAAATCGATTTTGGTATTCAAAATCACTGAGATATTTCTCTATATAATATCGATATTCCTCGCTGCTGTCTCTGCCGCAAAGGGCGCCTGCAAGCTTCTTGTTTTTTAAATCTTCGATCAAACAGCGCATACAATCGGTCAGCATTTTTTTAGCCATCTGGTGAGACAGCTGAATTTTTATCTCTTCATCAACAGCCCATGACTGAATTTTAGTCAGCTTCCCGTGAATATAACGATACAGCCGGACGTAAACAGGCTCAAACAAGCCTTTGGGTACCATGCTGAAGACCACATCCGTTCCGGCTTCACTGAAGTTGTAAAATTCTGAAGTTTCTTTGTCTTCTGTATGCCAATCCTTACAGACAGCTTCCCATATTGCCGTCATCACCGGCTGTTCCAGCACTTCATTGATTAACGGTGCGCCCAGCAGTTTTTCCCATTCGGCCTTCAGTTCAGGACTGTTTTTTATCTGGTTTAACAGGTTCATAAAATAATCTCCCCAAAAGAAAAAGACAGGGCCAAGCCCTGTCCGTGATTTAGCAGCATAAAATTGTTAAAACCGGTCCTGCCAAAGTATTAATCCCCTTATCCTCATCACCAGTTTCCGAATTCTGAATAAAGTTTTCCAGTTCTTCAATCTCTGTGATCATATTTCCTGCGCTCAGATTTTTTTGTTCATTTCTGTTCATTTGCATTGTTCTCCTTTTGTACATTTTACACAACGCATTATAATCTATTTCTTTATTGCATTAACACTTGACCGTATTCTCATGTTTTTTGTCTTTATTCTGATGTGTTTCAAACAAAGTCAACTTTACATGAAAAAGTCTGTCCTGATCTGAGATTTCCGCCAAACAATTGTAAGCTTCGGCAATCCGTTTCACACTTTCCAGGCCAAAGCCATGGTTTTCCTTATCCGCCTTTGTTGTCTCATAATGGTCACCGGATTTTTTCAGTTTCCCTTCATAGGGATTTACCATGTCCAGCAGAAACATATGATTCACTGTTTTCAGGGACAAACTGATCCACCGCTTTTCCTTTTCCAGATCCCAGACCGCCTCAACTGCATTATCCAAAAGGTTGCCCAAAATAATACAGATTTCACTGTCCGCCACAGGACAGAACACGGCATCCGAATCCAGCCTGAAATGAATATCATATTTTTCAAACAGCTCCACTTTATAATTTAATATACAGTCCAGAGCCGGAAGCCCTGTGTATTTGTGCTGGGTACGGCTGCGTTTTTCCCTGAGATTTTTCTGTAAGCAATCCAGGGCCTGCTGGGTCATTCCCTTTTCCAGATACCCCTGAAGTAAAATATCCCGCTGAATACTGTCGTGAATCTGACGTCGTTTCTGTGCATATCTATTTAACATGGATTGATACTGAACCTGCAAAAGCTTAAAATTCTGGTCAGACACCAAGGCCCGCTCCCGCATGTGAAACCAGGATTTAATCACAATGAGAACAACTGCCGTGCAAAACGTAAATGAAGCCATAAAAAGCATGGCCACCACCGATCCCACCGTCATGTTTTCAGCTGCTGTAACCTCTGAAGTTACCGGCTCAACAAAAGGCCCGGCAAAAATAATCATGGAAAGTAGTATATAGCTGAGCCTGTGCTTACAGACAATAAATTCCTCCCCTTTTTTAAAAAGCACCAGCAGGACTACCAGCGCCATAATTCCAACCATCAGCAGTAAATGGGCCCAGTGCCAGGAAATCAGATCCGTATTATCTAAATAGGATTTAATGCTTACGCCTGCATTGAGGCAGATCATATAAACTGCCACAAGCTGAATAAACATCAGACTTCCCCAGTAAATAAAATTCTGCAGACATTGCTGCCAGAACTTTACCTTGAAAAACAATACCACAATAAAAAGCAGCATAATTTCACGGATTGTATACTCCATCGAAGAAAATTTTGTATAAAACGTATTCGTTATTCCAAAGATCATGACGCCTGCGATCATGATACTGCAAAGAATTTTAGCCACCCTGTGGTTCCATCTCAGCCTGTACGGCCCTGCAGTCAAAATCACACTGCCCATAATCGTCACTACGGCTTCGATCATGGCTAATATTTGTCCTATCATTTTAAATTACCCCTCCAAAGATCACTGAGGGCTTTCTTAACCGCACTGCGCTGAGGCACACTCAGGTCAATCAGTTCCCCGTCACGCATAACCAGACTGGTCCCATCAATTTCAAGAATATGCTTTAAATTCACCACATAGCTTTTATTTACAAACCGAAACACTGCACTGTCCAGTGTTTCAACGGCCTGTTTAAGTGTACATCTGTCTCTGTAAGTCCCTGTTCTTGCATAAAAATATGTATATTTTCCTTTAATATGCAGGTAATATATATCGTCATAACTGACTTTAACTGTTTTGGCCGGGGATTCAATAATATAAAACCGCTCCTGCCGTTCTTTAAGCTGCTTAATCAGGCCTTCAAATGCCAGGGGAAGCTGCTCATCTACCCGGTCCTTGATAATATACCGCCACACATCATACTCATAACCTTTGATGGAATATTTCATATGTGCAGTTACAAATATAATATAGGGTTCTGCGTATATCATCCGTATACACTGAGCCAGCGCCAGACCGTCCATTCCCGGCATCTCAATATCAATCAAATAAATATCAAAATAATCGCCATCCTCTACATCCCACCTTAATTCTCCGGGAAGGGTATAAGCCTTAATTTCATAATCAATATCTTTATCTTTGAAAAACTTATCTGCGATCTCCCTGATCCGGTCCGCAAAAAAGAGTTCATCATCTACGACCGCAATCCGAATCAAACTTATCCCTCCTGAAAAAAGAAATACTTCTTTCGCCTGACATCATAGAAGAAGCTTTCTTCCTCCAAAATGACAAGTTCATACCTATATTCTGTTTTACCACAAATATATTTGTACGTAAATATTCCCTTTTCCTGTTTTTTCACTTTTTCAATGATTTCAGATGCAATATCACCAATTTTTCTCGGATCAGCCTCCGTTGGATACCAGCGCCCGATAATCCCCCTGATCTGAACAGGGGTAAGCTTTACCGGATGATTCAAAAAACGAAAATCCGCCGTCAAGCTTGCTTTTGTCATCCCCAACATGTCAAGAATACTGTCAAATAATTCCCCGTTTTTTTCATATTCAAAACCCATTTTTAAATAAGCTTTCATATGCAGCAAGGCCACCCGAAGGTAAGCCTCATCCTCATGTTCCCTAAACAGGCCATAAAGTCTTTCAATGCTTTCCCTAAAAACCCGGCTCACAGAGCGATCGGCATAATGGAGACTGCCATACGCCAGAATGATGGAACTTATCTTCTGGTCTTCCTCAGGATCATCTATCAAAAAAATCGCCTCCCACAGCACAGGCTGTCGCCCCCGACGAATCCATCGCCAGAAGCGGCAGCCTTAATCTTGCAATCATTATACCGCGCGCGCAGAAAAGGAAGCGCCGCATGGTATTTACTTTTCAAGCCGTGGCTTGCTGGTATAATCCGTCACGTATGTGACGGCAAGCTGATGAAATCAGCTTGGATTGCACTTTATGCAATCATTATACCCTGATTTTATTGATAAATTTCTGTCTGACAGTTTTATCTATCTTTTTGACTGTTTATGACTTATATCCAAAATCCGGAATCTTTGTCCAGCGTTCTTTCAAATGATAGGCCGCCATCTTCGGCCGTCTGTCCCTTGTGAAAATGCCCTTCTTGTTGCCCTGCACACGCATAATCCCCTGGCTTGTGGCAAAATCCGCAAAATTCCATACCTGTTCGCCGATGAAATTATCCAGAGTATCAATGACCCGCTCATTCATTTTATAATATTCCACCTGATATTCCTCGGTAAACATCACAGGAACCGTATCCCGAAGACCTGCCACCGTGTCCGCACCGTACTCAGTGAACATGAATGGCTTGCCAATGGCATTCCAGCCTTCCAGTTCTTTTCTCAAAGCGACCTCCGAAGCTTCCAGTTCTCCGCCCAGTACATACCATCCAATATAACGGTTCAGACAGATCACATCTGAGAGTTTTACGGTCACATCCTCGTCCCAGTTTGGCTCCATCATGGAAACAAGGGTACACGGGCGTTTCTGGGGATCCGATGCCTTGGCTAAGTCAAACAAAGGCTTAAAATATTCATAAGCGCCTGCTGCGCTGGAATCCGGCTCATTGGCAATGCTCCACATAACCACACAGGCATGATTTTTATCCCTGGCAATCAGATCTCGGATAACCTCTTGATGATGTTCAAAGGTTCCCACGCCGCCTTCATCATAAGGCCTAAACGTTGTCATCTCCCTGTTTTTAGCTGCCGCTCCACCGCCAAAGCGAAGATTGACCCCAACCGCAGGTGTTTCATCGATGACTACAATACCTTCCGCATCACACAGACGCATCATTTCCTCGCTGTATGGGTAATGACTTGTCCTGAAACTGTTTGCCCCCATCCACTTCATCAGGCTGATGTCCTTGGCATTCATTACCGGATTAAAGCCACGGCCATTGGGGAAGGTATCTTCATGTTTGCCGTAACCCTTAAAATAAAAGGGCTGTCCGTTAATCAGGAATCGATTCCCCGACACTTTGACAGTACGCACACCATAGGGCAGTACATAGACATCCTCACCGTAAGTCACTCTGACCTGATAAAGATAGGCATTTCCAGGCTGCCACAGATGTACATTTTTAATCTCAAGCATGCCTTCAAATACGCCGCGGCACACGCTGTCTCTGTTTTCAGAGGCCAGGCTCCCTGCCGGGTGCCGCAGTTGTCCCTCAGCCCGGCACACCTGCCCTCCGGTTTGATCGTACACTTCCACCTTTACACCTGATGGCTCACTGTTTGTATCGCCGTTTCCCATTTCCCCGGAAATTCCTGTTGCCACCGAAAAATGGATTCTGGCATCCCTGCCTTCAGTTTCCGGAACAAGGGTTATATCTTCAATATAATGCATTGGCGTGGTATAGATCTTCACCGGCCTTGTAATACCACAATAATTAAAAAAGTCAAACTGTGGATAATTTCTTTTCTGAACCGTTGACACACCGTCTGAATCAAACATGGATTTTTCATCGCCTACCGGAAGTGTTGTCCGGTCAATCCGGTTATCCACAGCGATTGTCAGCCTGTTTTCCCCCTCCGAAATATGGCCTGTGAGGTCTGCCTCAAAAGGCAAAAATCCCCCTTTATGCGTACTGACCAGTTCCCCGTTCCAGTATACCCGGGCTTTATGAGTCACCGCGGCCATGCGCAGTACAATTCTCTGGTTTGTAAAAATCCGGGGAACCATCACAGTCCTCTGGTAAAATACCCATCCATAATGCTCCTTTAAATTAAAATCCTCTTTTAAATCATTGTAAGAGGCCGGAACCGGCATGGTCTCGGCCTCTGTCAGCGGTCCGGCATACCATTTTTCTTCAAATCCTCTGTTTTCCCTGTCTGCCTTAAAATCCCATGTACCGCTTAAATCCATCAGACATCTGGAATCTGTCAAAATCGGATATAGCATAAATAAACGTCCCCTTTCATTGCTCCTGCTACTTTATCATCTACGGTTATTGCTCTTATTTTCTCATATCATTTTTCCCTTCACAATTGCAAAACAAAGAAAAAACATTGCAAAATTTGCTTTTTTACAACTAAAAGTTAAGTTTGAATATTATTTTCAGTTTTTTGCAAAAAATAATTTATATTTTCAGTGATTGTGCTATAATTGATTTATCATCAATACATTTCAACAAATTTTTCTTAAACGTTCGAATGATTAGGAGGGGTCATTATGAGGAAACCTATACTTCAGATTTCATTGGGTTCTTTGCTGACACTGATTGCCGTCAATTTCTTTATTTTTCTTTCTCATATGGATTTCAGTGACATTGCCATACTGCTGCCACTGATTGTCACCTATCTGATCATGCGCAATTACATGATCTATGTTTACAAAATGGACAGTGATGACTCCATGGCCGGCGTGATCACCGCCGGATCTTTTGTATTTGCTATCAGCAGCCTGATCGAAGCCACAATCATTTACATAAACACGAAAAATATGTACAGCGCCGTACTTTTTGCCTTCTGCATGTTTTTCAGTGAAACCTGGCCTCTGCTTGAAAAAATTTTTGTCACTAAAAAGTATCAGATTTCTCAGATTTTTGCCCATGCAATGTATATCCTCCAGGCTATGATCATTACCCTATTCGTTGGTGTCATGGTTTTATTTGGTTCCCACTATCTGGAATATTACCTGCTTCTTGCAGTACTTTGCTGTATCGTTACACTGATTTTAATTGTTGTGCCCAAACAGAATGAAAAATAATGCCAGCTGATCAGAATAAAGAACATTAATTGAATGACAAAAAGCCTGTGTTTTTCAGCGCTTAAATACAGCATCGAAAAACACAGACTTTTTTAATTGATTAAATAACTTTTACCGGTAATCCATACATTTTCAGATTCGTGTCATCAAATGTATACTCAATATTTTTGTCTACACACAGTGTAACCTCAATGGCATCTGCCTTTCTTTCCACACCCACGCGGATCGGACCGCTCACAGATCTGTAACTACAGTTAAACCGGTTCATGGTTTCCGGAAGATACGGGCAGATTGTAATCTTTCTAAATCCCGGCACCACAGGCACAATTCCTGCAATTCCGTTATAATACCACTCCACAATATGTCCCATCATATCATGATTATGGCTTCTGGGATTATTTTCCCAGTATTCGCCAAGGGTTGTTTCTCCCTGAAGTACAAAGGCGTAGTAGCTGGGATGCTGTTCTTTCAGAATAAAACGGCTGACCAGATCATTCATTCCGTACTTTCTCATGGATTGAATGATATATGGCAAACCGATTTCGCCGCTGGCAAAAGTGCCCTTTTCCTCCATCACCCATCTGAGGGCGCTGACAACATCGGCTGTTTTGTCTTCCGGCACAAGTCCCCAAAACAGAGGCATCGCTTCGCAGGCCTGAGTCATAAGACATTCATCCGGATGATCAAAGGAACGATAACACCAGAACCCCTGATCCGGATGCTTTACAAGCAGTTTTTCATTGTAATTGTTCCGGATTTCTTCTGCCAGACAGGCAAGCGCCTGTCGATCCTCATCTTTGCCAAGCAGCTGGGCAAAATATGCCATTGTTTTTACATCTGCAAAGAAAAAGCAGGTTTCCACATTTTCTCTGGCCATCAGCTGATCCGGATTGCCCCAGTCGCCAAGACCGTGTTTAATAAAACCGTTTTCATCACGGGTCGTTTTCAAATACTGCACATACTTTAATCCGGCCTCATAATTATCCTCTACGATTTTAAGATCACCGTAAAACATATAATTCCAGTAAGGTGCCAGAATCATGGCACTGCCCCATGCGATTGTATCATAAAAGCTGCCCATGGGCGTCGGCAGAACATTTTTCTCATAACATGGTGCCTGAGACGGTACAAGCCCTTCCGGAAACGGCAGTTTCTCGCCGTTTAATCCGTTATAACAATCTCCGGCCTGATGCTGATCGATTCTCAGATCATCCATGATCTTCTCATAAAAGCTTCTCAGATCTTTCATGTACATCATCGACGGCCCCATAAGATGATTCGGTTCATGCCAGGCTGTCCGTTCAATCGTCGGACAATCCGTATGTACACTGTGAAGGTTGCTCTCCACAGCCTTTAATACAAGATCATAAATCTGCTCATATCTGTGGTCATCACAGTTAAAGCTTCCGATATCCTCACAGTCTGCGGTCATATAGTAACCGGTTACAGCCTCAATCCGGGGCAGACTGCCTCCTCCGGAACCGTGTGAAACGCCCTTAACAAGGACATAGCGTCCGGCCTGATGACACAGATAAGGTCTGTAGGATTCTGAAACATTATCTTTTCCGATAATGTATGTTGTATACGGATCAACCATCGTCCAGCCCTTGGCCTTCTGATCCAGGCAGCCCTGATCATCCAGTTTTTCCGCCGGATAAACATCAATCACGCTGCCCGCATTTCCTTTCACCGTAATACCGATAAAACCGGCCATGTTCTGGCCCAGGTCAAACAGACAGGCCCCGGGCTGTATTTCCCTGATGAACCTTCCTTCATAAACCTTTTTAATCACCGTCGGCGGCTGGGTCATCTTCACAAGCCGGCCCTTCGGACACTCTGACGGCAAAAGCACATCGGCGGTCTGCCAGCTGTATTTGATATGCCCAGCCTGAGCAGCTTCGCATTTTCCGGCAGGATCCTGGTCCGGATCAAACCCCGGCATATTCCACCCCTCCGGATAAAGGCGGGCATCATAAATTTCAGAACCATATACATTTGAAAGCGTTACCGCACTGGCACGCACCTGCCATGTCTCATCCGACCGTACAGTTAAGCAAGTTTGATCCTCAAACTCAATCTCCAACTGTACATTGGCCGTCAGATAAGGACCAAAGGGCTGATATGGATTTGGATTGGGCGGTAAAAAGGAGAATTCCGGGGCTTTAGGCGGCATACTGAAAAAATAACGTTCCTCATCGCCATGCCACCAGCCGTTGCCCACTTCGATGCCTGCCGCATTTAAACCTTCTCTTAAATACGGTGTTATATCGAAAACAACATATTGAACTTTTTTGTCAAAATTCGTCCATCCCGGATCCAGTTCATGATTGTCCACCTTACGGCCATTGATAAAAAATACAAACTGGCCCAGACCGGTTACCAGAGCCTTTGCCGTTCGAACCGCCCGATCGCACATAAATTCCTTTCTGGCATAAAACGGCTTTGCCGTCTTATTACTGATCCATTTTCCGGTTAACATATCACTCATTTAATTTCCTCCAAGTTCGTTATCTCAGTCATCAGCTCAGTCATCTGAACCGTCATTGGCATGCATTTCCTGCTTCATCTTTGCAATTTCCGGATAATACTTTTCAATCGGATAGAACATCAGGCATACAATGATGATGACACAGGTTGCTGCAGGCAGTGCAAATCTCAGGCAATTAATTGCCAGCAGTGCGGATTCCGGCTGCTGCCCCACTGCATTGGCAATATAGCCCGAAACGGCAAGTACTGCCAAAATACCCGAAGAGGTCAGTGTGGAACCGCATTTATAAGCAAATCCCTTAATTGCAGAAAGCATACCGTTCATGCTGACCTTTTCTTTTAACTGGATATAGTCGATGGTATCCACCAGCAGGAAATTGATCAGTCCCTGTTCCATGGATGCAAATGCCGCTGCAATAAAGGATAATACAAACAGCAAAGGCAGGTTCTTTCCAAAGAAGAACAGAATAAGGTAGCAAACCAGTGTAATGCCCTGAGAAATCTGAAGAACTCTCTGCGCGGTTTTGAAAATTTTCAGCATGATCGGCATAACGACCATCATGGACACAAGGGCACCGATAGAAAGTACAAGCATATATGTAGGAATCAGATCCGGTCTCACCTGATAGTACATAATATAGTATACGGAAGTTGAGAACATACAGCCGTATCCTAAAGAGGCCATACACCAGACAATCAGGATGCTGAACAGACGCTTATGTTTAACAAGAATCTTCATATCCTCTTTAACCGGACGTTTGTCGGCATTGACAATATATTTTTCTTTGGCAGTCTTAAACAAAGCAAAGCAGGACAGGACCATTAAAACACCATAAATCAGCATTAACGGACCATAGCCGCCAAGGATTTCCACAAAGTTTGTTGTAAAAGAAGAAGCAATCGTAAAGGCAATCGCTGTCATAATAATCCCCAGCTGCATGATCTTGCTTCGTTCGCTGTCCTTTTTAGTCATAGCCGGAACAAGCGCCATCATCGGCATGGTAATGGCTGTAACCAACATACCATAAAGGATATAGAAAACCGCAATATAAATAATTTTTGCCGTGTCGGACATTCCTGAAGGTGCCAGGAACAGGAAATAAGACACGATCACAAGAAAGATCGGACAGAATATCATATAGGGACGATATCTCCCCCATCTTGATCTTGTTCTGTCGCAGATTCCGCCCATAATGGGGTCATTAATTGCATCCCATAAAGTAGCGATAAACATAATGATGGATGCAGCACCTGCAGGCACACCAAAGGTATCTGTCATAAAAATAGAAAAATAACTGGACACCGTGGCCTGAATCAGCATAAAGCCACCGCCTGTGGACAGCGCATGACTCCATATGGCCGCATTGCTGAGTTTGTTTGTCTGATTGGACATTGTTTTTTCCTCCCCGTAAATATTCACTCAGGGACATCCTTAAATCTCAGGATTTCTCTGACTTTGATTATTATTTTACCATTTTCAGCTTCACAAATCTTTTCCGCAGTGAAGTTTATTACAAAAAATAATGTCCCTTTTATCCCTTTGGTTTTTATATATACTATAATATTACCTTTCTAATCCCTATTTATATTATATTTTTTCTTTATATATCCATATGATCCACTGTTTTTCTAAACCCTCCCGTGATTTTACATTTCAATCTCCGGGTATATCTCCATATTGTCTTGTCTTAACCGTTTTCTCATGCTAAAATAATTATAATTTTACATATTTATTATTTTAAAGGGAGAGGACTATGAATACAGCCTTTTATGAATTGGCCATTACCGATCACTTTGGGTCCCATATCCAATGCTATCCTCATTTTAACATACTCTTTATTTTGGAAGGTCATGCGTCTGTTCTGTTTTATAAAGAATCGTGGGCCGTTAAAAAAAATGATATCATTTACTTCAAGCCATACGAAATCCATCAAATTGTCAATGCATCCCAGAATTTTAAGGCCGTCATTTTTTTAATCCATAACACGTTACTGGATACCGTTCACCTTGATCTGACAAAAGTCCATTTTTCACCCCACCACCTGACTGCAGATACCGCGGGGGAAGCCTATCATTCGATCTGCTATGACCTGGCTCAGGTTTTATATTATAATCTGAAAAATGACGATTTTAATGAACTTCTTATTTTAAAACACCTGACTTCGGTTTTAACCAGTATCTTCCGTTTTTATGGCAGCAAAACCGTGCCCATTCAAAGCAGAGAGGATCCGGACAGAATATATCAGGCCATCATTTATATCAGCAAAAACTATACCCGGACGCTGACCATGCCTGAGGTTGCCAGACATCTGAACATTCATCCCCAGTACTTTTCAACCTGGTTCAAAAAAAATATGGGGGAAAGTTTTTCTGAGTATCTTGGATGTCTCAGGGTTGTAAGCACATTTCCTCAGCTGATCCATACAAATCAAAGTCTGATCGATATTGCCTTTGCCAGCGGTTTCAATAACTATAAAACCTACAGCACCGCCTTTAAGAAGCATACCGGTATGTCCCCAAAAGAATACCGGCGCACACAGGCTGTCAGCTTTTCCCCCTTTGAGGCCGTCAATATCAGCAATGATCACGCATCCATCTTTGCTTTTTTTCAACAATACTGGAATCAGGACCGACCCGAAGCGCCTGCAGCTCAATCTCAGATTCCTGACTTTAAACAGCATATTTCTCTGGACTTTAATGCTTCCGTATTTAATCCCCACCACTTTTGCGGACATATGCCCAAAATCTGTTACTCCATCGGCCGTGCTGCAGATCTGCTGCGTCACGATACTCAGGAGCAGCTTCGCAGAGCCCGTAAAGAGCTTGGCATTACAGTGCTTCGTTTCAGAGATATATTTTCAGATATGCTTTTTGTTTACTACGAAACACCGGATAAAACGGCCATCTATAACTGGCAGTATATTGATATGATTTATGATTTTCTGATTAACCTGGATATCAGCCCGTTTACAGAAATCGGTTTTATGCCCCGCCTTCTGGCATCCAAACAGCAGTTTGCCGGATGGCAGCACCGTCCCAATGTCAGTTTTCCAAGATCTTTGAAAAACTGGTCCCGCCTTGTCACCGGATTTATAAGCCATCTTGCAGAACGGTACGGCATTTCCAAAGTCCGCACATGGATATTTAATATATGGACAAATCCTGACCTTAATTTAAAAAATGGATACTGGTATGAAACAATGGATAATTTTTTCCTGTTCTACCGGGTCACTTACAATGCAATCAAATCTGTGGATGAGTCCATCCCTGTAAGCACACCTGATTTTACACTTCCTTTTGGAATGAAATGGTATGAAGCTTTTTTTAACTACTGTACACAATATGAACTGTATCCTTCATATCTTTCAGTCCATTTATATGCTGAAAATCCCACGGAGGAAGATTTTCAGGATTCCCTGAAGCATTACAGTGCCATCAGCCGTCACCCATCCGGTTTTTATCCTGGGCAGCGGCTGTATCAATCATTTTTTGACCTTATACATACCGTTAGCGGCTATGATTATTTCAGGGATTTGCCCATTGTTATCCCTGATTGGAATATAACTTATACATCCATCAACTATAACCGTGATACCTGCTTTATGGCCGCATTTATTGCCTACACCCTCCGGCTTTTATGTACCCAGAATATTGCCCTGCTCAGCTTCAGTTCCTTTAGTGACATCAATGAAGATTTCTTTCCCGATGAAATACCTTTTGGCGGCGGCCCCGGACTTTTAGACATCCATGGCTTTAAAAAAGCTTCCTATAATACTTTTTTTCTGTCCAGCCGCCTTGGAACTCAGGTTCTGTCCCAGAACAGATATCATCTGCTTTCCAAAACCCCGGACGGTTACAGCCTCCTTCTTTTTCATATGGTTTACGATGAGCTGGAACATCCGCCAGTTCGAAATGACCGTTCCTCCTACTATAACCGTTATGACTGGACACTTCGGCCGCAAAATCTCATGCTGCATATGATGATGGATATCGGCCCCGGACTTTGGGAAATACAAAAATTTGAAGTCAGCCGTAACCACGGCTCCGCTTATGATCTCTGGATTCAAATGGGAGCGCCCCAGAAGCTGACATCTGAAATATGTGATTATATCAAGGCACTGTCCGTACCCGCTTTAAATATATGGCAGGAAACCGTAGAAGAACGCCTGGTCTTCAATGTGGAACTGACACAACACAGTGTTGTACTGATAGAATTAAAGCATATATAAAAAACAGAAGGAAAAACGCCGTAAAACCTAACGTTTTTCCTTCTGTTTTTATGTCCATTTTTATGTCCGTTTTTCTGTCCGGATTTTTGATCATCAGCCCTTGATGGAACCGATCATCACACCGGATTTAAAATATTTCATCACAAAAGGATATAAAATAACCATCGGTGCACTGGATACAATAATGGTACAATATTTAACCAGCTGTCTGTAAACATCCAGATTTGCTGCCACCTCCCCGGCGGACGCTGCAGTTGTTGTTGTATCATTAATAATTAAGATTTCCCTCAGCACAAGCTGAAGCGGGTATAAAGCTCTGTCTTTAATATACATTGCTGCAGGAAACCAGGAATTCCAATGTGCTACAATATAGTATAACGCAATCGTTGCCACTGTTGCCTTGACAAGCGGAAGCATAATCCGGAAAATAATCGTAAGATCTCCCGCACCGTCCAGCTTTGCAGATTCCTCCAGTTCTGCCGGTACAGACGCAAAAGCGGTTCGCATAATAATCAGGTTAAATGTGGAAACACACATTGGCAGTATAATTGCCCATGGTGTATCCAGCATATGGAGTTTCTGGATCACAATATATAAAGGTACAATACCGCCGGAAAACAACATGGTAAATGAGATCAGGAACATGATCACATTCCCCCATAGCAAATCCTGTCTTGACAATACATAAGCGCCGACGATTGTAATCAGCATACCGATCACTGTGGCAGCGGATACATAAATCAGCGTATTTAAAAATCCACGGATCAGCTGTTCATTTTCAAACACAAGCTTATAGCCCTCAAAGTTCAGGCCATGCGGCCATAAAACCAGACCTCTCTGAGTATTCAGCCAGTTTGGATCACTCATTGACGCAAACAGCACATGAAGCACAGGAAGGAGACAAACCACGGCAAACAATGTTAAAATCGTATAGTTGATGACTTCAAATACGATCCTGCCCTTACTCTTTTTAATTTTTTTACTTACTTTGGTTGTATTCTTTTTCATAAAAAATCCTCCTGACTAGAAAAGACTTGTATCACTATATTTTTTACTGATTTTATTTGTAATCAATATGGACAGAACCAATCTGAAGGCCGTCTTCCAGTTCCGCCAGATGACGGTATTCCGGACGTGCAAGCCAGCTGGTCATATGTCCAAAGCAATTCTGGTTCGGCACAAAATCAATACATCTTTGACGGCAGTAAAGATTCAATTCTCTGAATTCCTCCGGTGTCATCGGTGTCTGACCTTCCCAGCAGTGTTTAAAGGAAGGGTAAGCAAAGGAAAAGCCTTCAATGTATAATTCAAAATGATTGTACTTAAACAAAGCCAGCAGATCAATCACATGCTTTACCGTATCCAGCGTCGGCACTTTTCCTCGGCTGATATCCATTAAAAATCCTCTGGTTTTCAAATCCGGATAATCGCTGATGGTACAGCAGGGAAAACTAACCGCTGTATCTTTAGCTGTTTTTTGTCCAAACCACAGCTGATACAGTGTCACAAGTCCATAAAACAGCCCTGATCGCTCAGAACAGCTGATTTCTACAGCCGATGTATCAATATTCAATATATAGGCCTGTGATGCAATATCTGCATCTTTATTCAAATAAATCCGTACCGCATTTTCTGAAACACTATGACATCCCTCAGATACAAACACAGGCATTCCCTTATCTTTAAAAAATGCCAGTATCTGTTCTGCAGGTATTTCCTCAGAAAAACCTTTAAGATCAGCAAGGGTCAGGTAAAACCCTTTGCAAAAGAGGCTGCCTTTGTGCCAGACAGCCTCCTGTGGGTACGGATACAAAAAAACGTTCGTATCCATCAATGAAATTCCTCCTGTATGGCGAATCAGCCTTTAACGGCTCCCAGTGCGATTCCCTTTGCAAAATACTTCTGCAGGAACGGGAATACGATCAGAATTGGGATAATGCCTACAAATGCAATGGCCATTCTTACGGATGTACTCGGGAAATTGGACATATCCACGTTTGCTGCCGCCTGAGCATTTGAAGACAGGTACTGGATATTGGTGATCATCTGATTGAGTAAGCTCTGGATACCCCAAAGTTCTTTTCTGTCACTGATATAGTACAGACCGTTTGTCCAATCATTCCAATAAGCCAGTCCCGCAAACAGACCCATGGAAACCAAAATCGGTTTGCCAAGGGGCAGAACAATTGTACGATAAATCAGAAAATGTCCGCCGCCATCGATCTGACAGGCTTCATATAATGCTGTTGGTATACTGTTCTGGAAAAATGTACGCATCATAATAACATTCATGGCACTCATTAAAAATGTGGGAACCACAAGTGCAAAAAATGTATCCGAAATATGGAAATATGTGGTATACATCAGGTATGTGGGAACAAGTCCGCCGTTAAACAGCATTGTAAAGAATACAATAAAGGACAGCACCTTCCGTCCAGGCAGGTTGGACAGTGAAAGTCCGTATGCCAGAAGAGAGGATATTAAAGTATTGACCAGTGTTCCTACAATAGTGATCGCAAATGTCATGCCATATGCGCGAACAATCTTACTGCCGCTCTGGATAATATATTCATAAGCTGACAGGCTGAATTTTTCCGGGAAAAAGGAATATCCGTTGAGTATAAGTGTTGTTTCATCTGTGATCGAGCATAAAAACAACAGGATAAAAGGCATTACCATAAACAACGCCATTAAAATCAGTACAATATGTATAATCACCTGATAAATTTTTTGTTTCTTGCTTATAACCATATCCGATGATCTCCTCTCTAAAATAATGCGTTGTCCGGACTGATTTTACGTACAATCAGATTTGAGCAAAGTACAAGAATAAAGCCACAGCATGACTGATAGAAACCAGCGGCTGATGACATACTGATATTACCCAGCTGAAGCAGTCCTCGATAAACATAAGTATCAATAGTCTGGGTCGTTGCATAAATACTTCCTGAATTCATCGGTACCTGGTAGAACAGGCTGAAATCAGAATAGAATACACGGCCAATACTTAACAGTGTCAAAGTAATCATCGACGGCACCAGCGCCGGCAGGGTCACATGACGGATCTGGCTGAATTTTCCTGCCCCGTCCAAAGATGCAGCTTCGTACAGGGACGGATCAATACCCGCAATCCCTGCAGTATAAATTAACACCCCATAACCGATACTCTTCCAGCACTGGACAAGGATAATGATAACCGGCCAGTATTTGGGTTCATTGTACCACTGGATGGGTTCCATACCCATTGCCGGAAGAATAGACATGTTCAGCATACCTGTGTCGCCGCTTAGAAATGCGTAGACAATATAGGATACAATAACATAAGACATTAAATACGGCAGAAGTACAGAACTCTGATACAGCGTTTTTGCCCTTTTTCCACGGATTTCATTCAGAAGAATCGCAATCAGAACACCCAAAATAAGGTTCAGTATAATAAATGTCACATTATAAAGCAGTGTATTTCTTGTAATGATAAATGCATCCGGTGTCTTGAACAAAAATTCAAAGTTCTGCAGACCAACCCACGGACTTCCAAAAATGCCCAGGTTAAAATTAATCTGCTTAAAAGCAATCACCAGACCGGCCATCGGCAGGTAGTTGTTGATCAGTAAATAAAGCAGGCCGGGAATCATCATGATATAAACCGGTGCCCATTGTCTAAATACAGATCTTTTTTTCTTTTTGTTCAGTTGAACATCGGGAATCTGTTGTTTTTTAGATGCCATACAAAATTTCCTTTCTACAATGGTATCATTTCTTTTTTAATCTGCAACGGGCTGCGGCATTGCCGCAGCCCGTTTAGGACTTTCTATCAAAGAATTATTCTGCAGTGCTTCCCTGAGTCGCAAGCCACTCGTCTAACTGCCGCTGTTTTTCATCAATAACTTTCTGAAGTCCGGCTGTATATAAAGCGTCATTCCATAGCTTCACACATACGTGCTTCTATCCCATGGTCACATACTGGATGCACCTGATCCGGGTCATTTTTCAGATCAAACAGCTGTGAGCCATAAGATGATGTCACCCGATCCAGTTTTATTGGTACAGGAATTTTTAACACTGGCATATTTTTTGTAAAATCAAATGGATCCGTCAATACAGCTTTTTCAAGTTCCTGCCCCATCCTGCTGTTCATACGGTTTGGCATCAGTGTATATTCATATACATCCATGTCAAATGCCTGAGCCGCCCTCATATAAACATATCTGCCATCTGTAATATTCAGCTGATTTGCATGATATCCGAACATCGCATAGTCCCTGACCTTCTGGTCATTATCAATGACATTTGTCAGCGAATGGCCCAGCATATCTTTCGGTACCGTACAGCCAAAATAATCCAGCAGCGTGGGGGCAAGATCGATGGTCTGAACAAGGCTCTCCCTTGACACATTGTATTTTTTGCATCTTGGATCCCATATAAATAAGGGGATATTGGCAATTTCGTTAAAACAGGGCATAATATTTTTGCCCCACCAGTCATGCTCACCCAGCAGGAATCCATGGTCTGTATTAACAATTAACATGGTGTCTTTCCACAAGTCGTATTTATCCATCATATCCAGGACCTGACCCAAATGTTCATCACACATGGATACACAGGCCGCGTATTTATTTCTAATGTATTCGACTTCCGCTGCTGTTTCTGCAACGCGGTTATAGGATGGCCAGTCAAGATCCTGATCAATTACCGGCATTTCATAGCCGGACAGATATTTTTCAAAAGAATAAAAAGGTTCATGGGGATCAAAGGATTCGATCTGCAAAAACCATTGATCATAATTTCGATTTGTTTCAATAAACTCCAGCCCCAGTTCAAATACTCTGTGCTGACAGCTGTTTGCACTGCTGTTCCTGTAAAGACGGTTCACTGCATCCTGGTGATAACATTTTTGTTTTCCGGCATTAATCATCGGATTTTGATCAGGAATAAATGTCGAGGGATGAATTTCCGGTGATAAATTTCCTTTCCACGGATCCCCCTCCTGTCCACGAACGCCTTCCCAGGTCGAATACCGTGTGTGGTAAGTGGCACCGCCGTCTTCCCAGTAATGTCCATGGTCACTGACCAGATGCGTATGTATCCCTGCTTTTTTTAAGATTTCCGGCATGGAATCATCAAATGGTTCTAATGGAGACCAACCTCTGTGCATAAAGTTATATCTTCCGGTATGCAGTTCCCTTCTGGCAGGCATACAGGGAAGGCTTCCTGCATAGGCGTTCTGAAACATCACCGTTTTCCGTGCCAGCCTTTCAAAATTAGGGGCATGCACCCAGCTGCATCCATATGGCGGAAGAAAGTTCCGATTTAATGAATCAAACATAACCATTATTGCTTTCATAGTATTCCCTCCACTTTTTCATCCATTATACATTTGGTAAAAATGGATTTATATCGTTTTTCTCAACTTTATATCGTTTTTCTCATTATTTTCACAATATAATAAAAAAACTGCCGAAGGTTGAACCTGAACCTTCGACAGTGAAAACTGTTTTTTCATATATATTATTTAACCTTCCCCAGATCAACTGTTTTTTCATAACCTGCACACACGGCTTCAATAGCCGCTGACCGGAATCCCTGCTTTTCCAGCTGGGCAACGCCTACAATCGTAGAGCCCCCTGGGGAACACACGGCATCCTTTAACACACCCGGATGCTGCCCGGATTCCAGTACCATGGCAGCTGCCCCCAAAACAGTCTGGGCCGCATAGGTCATTGCCTGTGCTCTTGGCAGCCCAATTTTTACACCGCCGTCAGCTAAAGCTTCAATAAACATATACACAAACGCCGGTGCACAGCCCCCTACAACAGAAAACTGATCCATCAGATTTTCTCCCAGGCACTCCACACGGCCTGCGTCTGAAAGAATACCACAGACACCACTGATATATTCGGATTCAACCTCCGGACCTGCACAGACTGCCAGCATCCCTTTACCAATGGCCGACGGCGTATTTGGCATCACACGAACAACCTTAAGCGCATCGCCGCACATGGCCAGCTGCTCTTTAAAGTAAAGAATTTTAAGTCCTGCCGCAATAGATACCAATATTTTTTTCTCTCCCCGATCCAGACATGATTTGAGCACCGGTGCGATTTCCGACAATAATTCTCCCATCATCTGAGGTTTCACGCAAAGAAAAATATACTCACCGGCCAATACTGCATCCCTGTTGGATGCTGCCAGGCTGCATCCCAGTTCATCCGCCAGGGATCTGGCCTTATCCATAGAACGGTTTGTAATATGTACCAGCTTTGGATCATGCACCCTGCAGGCTGCACGAATCAGCGCGCCACCCATATTTCCTGTGCCAATAAAAGATACATTATCATTCATCTCTGTCACTCCATCTCTATTTTTTATATAAAAATTAATTTGTCTTTTTTATCCTATTTCAGCCTGAACTGATTGGGGGATATTCCACATTCGCGCTTAAAGGCCCGAATAAAATTTTCAGGATTTTCATATCCGATCAGCTCACTGATCTTATGGACACTATAATTTGTTGTCAGCAGATAATTCTGTGCTTTCTGAAACCGTATTTTTTTAAGCAGCTGGACAAAACTGCATCCGGTAACTTCTTTAATATATTTTGAACAGTAGGGTACTGAATAATTCAGTTTTTCCGCAATATGCCCCAAAGTAATTGTATCATAGTCATTGACAATATAGTGAAGCAATCGGGCCGATGCCTCATTATTTTGCCGAAATGACGGAAATTCTGCGGTTTTCTTATATTTTCTGACTAACCTTGTGAAAAATATAATCAACATACTGCTTATGATCCTGTCACTGAATGCATCTTCCTCGAACTGTTCCATATACATTTCCAGAATCTGCTCCTTCACCTCAGTATCATCCAACGTATGAAAGGTAAGGTATGTCGCATAATCTTTAAGATAAATACTATTCACCAGAAAGTCCGAAATAATATTCTGATCTCTTAAAACATTAAAAAATATATCTTCTATATTACTTCTTCGAATCAATATATTAATTACGATACTGTCTCCACCGGCAAAGATCGAATGGGTCACTGACGGAGACAAAAGACATAGATCTCCCTCTTGCATCTGGTAACACTGATCAAAAATATGATGGGTACATGTGCCCTTGAGCACATAGATGACTTCAAAAAAGGCGTGGGTATGCATAAACGGCGGCGTATACCTGTTATGCTTGCTTAAATACACGCTTTTTCCAGTTTCCATATTAAAATACCAGCTGTCCTGCATCGGTACATCTGTTTTTACTGTAGAGTTGGCCAATTCCGGAACAACCAGATAATTATTATGGATATATTCCGGGTCCAGCTGACTCAAAAATGCCGTAAACTCCCGTTCATTCTTCTTTTTCTCATAGTATTCCCTATAAAACAGTTCATGTTCATTATACGTTTCGAAATATTGAAGAAGCATATCTGTATTCATCATCTAACCTCAACTTACCATTCCTGTGATTACGATTCCTGTGATTATTATTATAATCATCTAAGACAAAAAATGATAGTATTTTTGAACAAACAGAACAATTGTATGTCCACCTATTGTTTCATATACTACATTTACATAAAACTGATATACCGGCTGATGTCAGTATCATCGTGCAGGAAAGGAATGAATTTTTATGAAAAATATGAATAATATCCCTACATATACCCCAGCCATGGAATCCGCAAAACATATGCTTCAAAAGGTTAGGATCGGCTGGAATCTGGGAAATGCACTGGATGCCTGCGGCATTGACCCTGGCAGTGTGTCTGAGCTGACAGACTATGAAACACAGTGGCATAATCCCCCCATCTGTCCATCACTGTTTCAGACAATACATGAAGCCGGATACCAGGCTGTCCGTATTCCTGTCACCTATTTTGAGCACATGGATCAGGACGGAAATATTGACATTGCCTGGCTGAACAGGGTAAAAACTGTCATAGACTATGTACTGGACAATGATATGTACTGTATTACCAATGTCCACCATGATACCGGTGCCGGTCTTCAGGCCTGGCTTAAAGCAGACATAACAACCTATACCAAAGTACGCGCCCGATTTATAAAGCTGTGGACGCAGATTGCCGTTGCTTTTAAAGATTATGGTGAAAAGCTGATTTTTGAAAGTTTTAACGAAATGCTTGATGCCCGTTCTGCCTGGGATTATACAGATCCGGAAGGTTATGAATGTATAAACCTGTACCATCAGGATTTTGTAGACACCATCCGACAGTCCGGCGGCTGTAACCTTAGACGAAACCTGCTGCTGAACACTTACGGCGCTTCTCCTATGGAAGCTGCAGCCCAAGCGTTCCGTCTGCCTTCGGACATCCATCCCGGACATCTAATGGTGGGTGTCCATTTCTACAAACCCGATGCCTTCACGTCCGGCGATATGCAGACATGGAACAGTGAAGGCGAGAAAGAAGTTGACGCATTTTTTCAACGGATGGACAAGTATTTTCTAAATAAAAATATCCCTGTAATTATGGGAGAATGTGGAACCCACGACATCCGTACACAAGATCAGCGCACACTATACGTCAAATCGGTTCTTTCATATATAAAAAACAGGCCCATATCCTACTTCTGGTGGGATGACGGCGATCATATGAAATTAATTGACCGTTTGAGCGGACAGATCATCTATAAAAAATTACAGGCTGCACTTACGGATGCAGCCGGAAAGGCCGGTTATGAACAACGCTGAAAATCCCCAAATTGCATTTAAAATTGACAAAATTTATACGGAATACCAGGAAAATCCCATGGGACTTGATGTGCTTAACCCCCGTTTTTTCTGGAAGCTCTCCTCGAACCAGAACAATATCCGTCAGGCTGCCTGTCAGATACAGGTTCTTTTGGATACACCTTTGCCCAAAAACCAGTCCGAAAGTCAGCCAATTGTTATATGGGACTCCGGCAAACAATATACAGACTGTTCTTCCGGTATGACTTACAGCGGCCCAGCACTTTCTCCCTGTACAAGATATTCTGTACATCTGTCCGTCTGGGAACATTCCGGTTGTCAGGCTCTCCAGGCAGGCTGGTTTGAAACCGGCCTTTTAGATACCGGTCTTACTTCCTGGAATGGGGCACAGTGGATCTGTGCGCCTGCATATACTGTATATGCAGCGGCAAAAGGCGTCTTTCAGATTGAATCCGACTTTAGATTTTTGGACAGCGCCGACCGTGGCGGAATTGTTTTCGGTGCAGACGATGCCAGACTGATGGATGAAGCGATGAATGAATACCGCCTGCATGGTAAAAATTACATCCGGTATGAGGTCAACATTCAGAACCCGGAAAAGCCTCAGCTTCATATTTACCGTGTGGGCTATGCAGTTGATGATGACCCAAATATCCCGCTGGAAGTCATCCCGCTCATACAAACAGATACCGGAGCATGCCTGCTTACCCCGGAAAATATTCATGATTTTCACACCCTGACCATTAAAGTCACCGGAAATAATGCCCAGGTCTATTTTGATCATACATACCTTGACAGCACACAGCTTAATCCCAGAGGCTCTAATGATGTCCTGACCTATCCCCGGCTTAATAACATCGGTTTTTTTGCCGGACCAAAGGGAAAAGTCTGTTTTAAAAATTATACGGTATCTCATATCCGGGCGCCCTACGGAATCTTTATTGATGAACGTCCAGCACATGGCCTCTGCCAAAAAGCTTCCATATTTGCCGGAAAAATTCGATGTAAAGATGACTGCTTTATATTATCTGATGCCCAGATTACAGCAGATCCATCCAATACAGGTCTGCCAATGCTTCGCAGAAGTTTTTACGTAAAACCACAGATCACACGTGCCCGACTGTACATCACCGCCTGCGGTATTTATGATGTATGTATTAATCAAACGGCTGTGACACAGCGTTTTTTTCCACCGGGTCTGACCCAATATGACCGACGGATGAATTATCAGACTTATGATATAACCCCCCTTCTTAAAACCGGTGAAAACGCCATTGGTGTTGTCCTGGCTTCAGGGTGGTGGAGCGATGCCCAGACATTTACAGTTCAAAATTATAACTATTTCGGCGACCGCGAAGCACTGTTATGCAAACTTGTCATTGATTATGCAGACAGAACTTCAGATGTTATCGTTTCAGAACCAGCAAACTGGGCATACAGCGGCGATGGGCCTTACAGATATGCCGGATTTTTTATGGGTGAATATTACGATGCCCGTCAGGCACATATTTACAATGATTTTTCATCACCTGACTTTAATCCGTCAGGCTGGATACGCCCGGAAACTTATGTCCCTGCCTATATTCCGGCAAGCAACCCAGGTTTTGCCAGGGACTGGCCTGAAGTCCACAAAACCTCACCGCTGCTGGAAGGCAGCTACGATGCACCAGTTTTTGTTGTAGATACGCTGACGGCCGTTTCCCGTGTGCAGCAGCGCGAAGACATTTTTATTTATGACTTTGGCCAGGAAATGGCCGGTATTCCGCAGATCACTTTTCATGAAGCGCCGGGAACAGTGATCAAAATACGTTACAGCGAAATGCTGTATCCTGATCTTTCCAGATATGCCGGAAATGTGGGACGTCTCATGCGGGAAAACTACAGAGATGCGGAAAGTACAGATATCTATGTATGTACCGGCAGCCCCGACGGTGAAACGTATTGTCCTAAATTTACATTTCACGGATTCCGCTATATGGAATTAAGCGGAGTCAGTACACCGCCGGAAGTCGGGGAAGTAAAAGGGCTCCAGCTTTCATCGGTCACAGAATTTACAGGATACTTTGAATGCTCAGAACCGCTGCTGAATCGCTTCGTACAAAATGTCCGCTGGTCACAGCTCTGTAATTTTATTAACATTCCAACAGACTGTCCTCAACGAAACGAGCGGATGGGATGGGCCGGCGATACACATGTATTCTGCAGTACTGCCCTGCACAACAGCAATTTAAAACTGTTTTATGAACGTGTGCTTCAGGCCATGGCAGACCTGCAGGAAGAAAGCGGCAGATATCCGGAAATTGCACCTGTGGGCGGTGGCTTCGGCGGAATCACTTATGAATGTGCATCGATATTTATTACATGGGAGCTTTATCAGCAATATGGTGACATACAAACAATTCAGGCATTTTATCCCGGCATGAAAAAGTATATGCAGTACATGGAAAAACAACAGCTTCCGGGAAATGGCAATCCAGATACCATCGGGCCGTTAACTGACTGGCTGGCTTTTGAAGAAACCGACGCCCAGCTGATGTGGAACATTTTCTATTACAGAGAAGTCTTTTTAATGGAAAAATTTGCGAAGCTGCTAGACCTGACCGAAGATGAGGAAAAATTCAGAGCAATCCGGAATCAGACAGCAAAATACTGGAATCAGACCTTTTTGGACCCCGTAAACGGCCTGACCCGAGCCGCCAATGGGACAATCTGTGATACCCAGTGTTCCTATGCCCTGGCACTGGCCTATAATATTGCCGATCATCCCCGGCAGCTGGCCGGTCATCTGGCACGAAAGATTAAAGAAAGTGGCAACCGGATAAAAACCGGATTTTTTGGCACAGGACTGATCAGCCGTGCCCTAAGCGCCAATGGCTATTCTGATGTGGCATGCCGGCTGATGCTTCAGACAGCATTTCCATCATGGCTTTATCCTGTCACACAGGGTGCCACAACGATATGGGAACACTGGGATTCCTATACCACTCAATGCGGCTTTGGAAGCTATAATACCATGAATTCATTTAATCACTACGCTCTGGGCAGTGTACTTTCCTGGATTTATGAAGAAATCCTGGGTATCAAAAAACAGCCGGACTGTCCAGGATATAAACACTTTATTTTAAAGCCCTGCCTGTGTAAACAGCTTTCCCATGCCCGGGGCTGTATCGACACCATTTACGGACCAATTAAAAGCGGATGGAAAAAGCAAAATGGACAACTAACCTATTTTTGCAGTATTCCCGCAAATACAACTGCAGTCTTGTATCTCCCCAACACTGCTGCCCGCAGGCTTGGTTCCGGAAATTACACCTTTACCGAAGATGGGTCTGTCTGAACTGATGTGGGGAAACACCATATTCTTTTTTAAACAGGCGAATAAAGCTCTCCGGATTTTCATATCCCAGCTTTTCACTGACAGCCCGGATATTCATTGTTGTAGTGGTGAGCAGTGTTTCTGCTTCCTGAAAACGTACATTTTTTAAAAGCTGCTGGAATGTAAAGCCTGTAATGTTTTTAATATACCTGGAGCAGTACGGGATACTGTATCCCAGTTTTTTGGCCAGCCAGGCCAGGGTTACATTTGAACAGTCCTCAAGAATATACGAAATAATCTGTGAGGATCTGTTCAAAGTAGCCTCTGAATACGGGGGGATATAAACAGTCTTTTTATATTTCCGTACAAGCTTTGTAAAAAACACCATAAGCATACTGCTTACAAGCCGATCCGAGTACTCGTCTTCTGTAAACTGCTCCATATACATATCAAGAATCTGCTGCCGCACAGCTTCATCATGTTGCGTATGAAATAAAACATAGGTTGCATAATCTTTCAGATAAATACTGTTTCTCATAAAATCGGAAATAATATTCTGATCTCTTAGTGTATTAAAAAAAATATCCTCAATTGTTCCCCTGCGAATCAGAATATTAATAACAATACTGTCATTATTAACTTCCAGTCCGTGGGAAAGTGACGGGGATAGTATACAGAGATCTCCTGTTTTTAGTTCATATTTTTCATTCAGCAGAATATGGGTGCATCTGCCCTCTAAAACATAAATCACTTCAAAAAATATATGCGTATGAAAAAAAATGGTGTATACCGATTATGCTTACATAAATATACACTGGCAGAGGATTCTCTGCCAAAATACCGGCTGTCCATCATAAGCCGCGGAATTTTTTCCGGAAGCCGTTCCGGTATGATCAGCTTATGTTTATTCACATAATCCATGTCCAACCTGCCAAGAAACCGCTTTAAATGCTCCGGATCTTTTCTGGCCCTATAATAATTGATATAAAAAAGTTCTTCTTCGTTATATTGTTTCAGATAATCTACTAACATCTGTGCATTCACCTGAGCATCCGTCCTTTGTCTGTTTATTTTTGTAATTACCCAAAGTATATCGGACCTTATATTAAACCACAATGTCACTGCTTATTCTCATATACTATCATTTTTTCAGGTAAATTCCGTTAAAAAATGATAGTGTAAATGGTTAAAAGCAACAATAGTAAATTTAAGTCCTTCCTTTATAATAAAGTACAGTAAAACTGACAGGAGGAAACGATTATGAAAGTGAAAAAAAAGGAACAGAACAGACAAAAATTTAATCTGAAACTGCTAAAGCGGCAAAAGCATCTGCTGTTCATGTCTGTCCCTTTTGTTATCTGGGCATTTATATTCTGCTACATACCTTTATGGGGCTGGACAATGGCGTTTCAGGATGTCCGTCCGGCGACTTACGCCAAAAGCTTCTGGGAACGGGATTTTGTCGGCTTCGACAACTTTATCAAAGCATTTACAGACCGGCTTTTTCCCCAGACAATGTTAAACACGCTGGCAATGAGTGTTCTTGGAATTGCTCTGGGAACTTTTTCCGCAATCTTTTTTGCACTTATGCTGAACGAACTCCGGTTTCAGAAATTTAAAAAGTTTACACAGACCGTATCCTATCTCCCCCACTTTGTCTCATGGGTAATCATTGCCAGTATTGCCAAAGCATTCCTCAACGACGGCGGTGTCTTAGACAGTCTGACCGGCACCAGTCTGCACCTTATGTCTACCAATTCACCACTGTTCTGGCTTGTATGTGTATTGATTGACGTCTGGAAAGAAATGGGCTGGAGCGCCATTATCTACCTTTCAGCCATGGTCAGCATTGACGAAGGCCTCTATGAAGCCGCCAAAATCGATGGTGCCAATCGTTTTCAGAGAATGTGGCATATCACCCTTCCCGGCATCCGGCCTACAATTATTGTGCTGCTCATCATGGGAATCGGCGGCGCTTTGAACCTTGGAATGGAACGTCAGATGCTGCTCAGCAACGGTCTTGTTCAGGATCATGCCATGGTTCTTTCCTGGTTTTCATACGAACGTGGTATCGGAAACAATAACTACGGTTTTGGTACAGCCATTGGTATGTTCCAGTCCGTTGTCGGTATCACACTGCTTCTGATCGCAAATAAAATTGCCGGACGTTTTGGAGAAGATAAACTTATTTAGGAGGCGCCTGTTTATGAAAAAGAAAACGCAAAAAAAAGGAGTTTTTGACTATATACTGCTTGTTTTTTTCACTGCAATGATTGTCATTACCATATACCCTTTTCTTAATGTACTGGCAGTATCACTCAATGATCCTACCGATACAATGCGTAATGTAAATTTTGTTATTCCAAGAGTTTTTACATTATATAACTATAAATACATATTTGAAGAAGAAAACTTAATCGGCCCGCTGCTGATGTCCGTAGCCAGAACACTGGTCGGCACTGTTTTAAGCCTGATCTGTACGGCCATGCTTGCTTATGTGCTCAGCAGAAAAGATTTTATTTTCCGGAAAGCCTTTACCACCTATTTTGTGATCACAATGTATGTCAGCGGCGGTCTTATTCCTACATACCTGTTAATCAGCAGAAGTTTGCATATGACAAACAGCTTTTGGGTATATATCATCCCAGGACTTATTTCCGTATATAACGTTATCCTGGTACGTTCCTATATCGACGGCCTTCCAAAAGCACTTGAAGAAGCCGCCCGGATTGATGGCGCCAGTGATTTCACCATATGGTATAAAGTCATCGTGCCATTATGTAAGCCTGTCCTGGCAACCATCGCCCTGTTTGTAGCTGTCGGTCAGTGGAATTCTTTCATGGATACGTATCTGTATGCCAAAGAACTGCCCACACTGCAGTTTATTCTTTATAAAATCATGCAGCAGGCTTCCATGAAAATCGACCCCCACTCGGCCAATGTTCAGCAGCTTGCCAACGCAGTTTCACCATTATCTGTACGAATGACCGTCACTGTTGTCGCTACTGTGCCTATTTTAGTTGTTTATCCATTTCTTCAGAAATATTTTGTCGGCGGAATGACACTGGGCGCAGTCAAAGAATGAATCTATATAAAAATGAATGCTAAAAGAATAAATTTATATAAAAGGAGAAGAAAATTATGAAATGTAAAAAACTGAATGCTGTATTGCTGACCGCCGCTATCGCAGCTGTCCCTCTGTCCGGCTGCAGCTCGGACAAAAGCATGGCTTCCACAGAAAATAAGGATTCAGACGGCGTATTGGAACTGACCTATTATAATGCGGACACAAACAAGGATGATCCGTGGACAGACCCGGTCGCCCTGGCCATTACCGATGCAACAGGCGTTAAACTGACCACCAGCTATCCTGTTTCTGACGCGGCGGAAGACATATCTTTAATGATCGCTGATGACAAGTATCCCGATATTATTTATTCAAAAGGGTTTGCCAACAGCCTTGTAGAAGCCGGTGCTTTAATCGATCTGACAGACCTCATCGAAGAATACGGCCCGAATATAAAAAAAGTATACGGTGATGAACTGAAAAAACTGCGCTACTCTGCCGATGACCCGGCCATTTATCAGCTTTCCTCCTATGGCGTGGGGGGAAGCCCTATGAAGCCTGCCGGAAACGCCCAGATCCAGTGGCGGGTTCTTGAAGAAAATGGCTATGATTACCCGACAACACTTGCAGAATACGAGCAAATGATCAAAGATTATCTGGCCAAACATCCGAAAACAGAGGATGGGCTTGATCATATCGGACTATCCATGTGTGCAGCCGACTGGCGCTGGATGATCACCATGGGCAATCCATCCGCATTTATTGCTGAAGGTTCGCCGGATACAGGTGAATGGCTGGTTCAGGAAGATGACAGTGTGATTTTTAAATATCGTTCAGAGAAAGTTAAAGAATACTTCCGCTGGCTGAGCCGTATGTACGATGAAGGCATCCTGGATTCTGAATTTGCCACCCAAACCTATGAAGACTATATTGCCAAAATCGGCTCCGGACGTGTGATCGGACTTACAGATAACAGCTGGAACTACGCCGAAGGGGAAACCATCTTAAAGGCAGATGGAAAGGTAGATTTAACTTATGCGGGACTTCCTGTCACGCTTGATGAAAATACAAAATGCGCAAGCCTGATGTATCAGGGACTGACTGTGGGCTGGGGCATCGGCATTACCAAAGACTGTAAAGATCCCGTGGCAGCCATTAAGTTTATAGACTTTATGTGCAGCGATGAAGGTATGGTGCTTCGCCACTGGGGCATTGAAGGCGTTAATTATTTCGTCGATGAAAATGGACACAGATACCGCACTGAAGAAGAAATCCAGGCAGCGACAACCGATCAGGACTATGCTCCCAAAACCGGCGTTGGCTTCCATGTGACCGGATTTCCTATTTATGGAGATGGCGTAACAGATCCCACAGGCAGCACTTACACGCTCAACAGTGAAGAAAGTATCATCGCTACCTATACGGAAGCAGAGAAAAAAGCCTGTGAAGCTATGAATGTCCATATGCTCAAAGATATTTTCCCACAGCCTGATGAATTCGAAACTCCGTTATATTCATCCCCGGCGACCTACAGCATGCCATCTGAATTAAACGAAATCTTTAATATTCTTGAAGAAATCGCATGGCCTGGACTGGTCAAGGCCATCTCTGGCGGACAGGCCAATTTTGATGCAAACTATGATGCCATGCTCGCTGATTTTGAAGCCAACGGAGTGAAAGAAGCCGAAGCAATGATGACCGAAATGGTCAAACAGTCGGCTTCCTGGCAGGAATGGTAATATAGCAGAAAATCCACTGCTCTAACACAGGGGGAGTGACTCAAAATGAGTCACTCCCCCTAACTTTATGGGAAACTAAAGTTCTACAATTATTTAAAAATTGTATTTCCTCAATACATCCGATATAATAAAAATATAAATAAAAACATAAGCAAAGGCAGCCCCAAAGGGCTGCCCGCTGTAAATGGAGGGATTTATCAATGAAATCATTCTGTAAAAAATATGGTGTGACCGTTCTTCTGGCCCTGACACTGGTCTTATCTCTGTGTTACATCCTGTATCTGAAAAATGATATTCAAAAATATGAATATCCAGTAGGTACCTATACTGTCTTATCCCCTGAACAGCCAACGAACAACCGATATTTTATCCTGGACAGCCAGAACAACTACTATGTTTATGTCCAGGGCTCCCCGATTCTTGAGCAGGGCACCTACACCGTGGATCCCAATGATCACAGCATTATCACCCTGACCGGAAACGATGGCGATTCATATATAATCCTGAATAACGGCACCATTTACGACAGCCGCACCATGGAAATGATGGTTTACCACAAAACCGATAATGTCCCTGTCTTCGTCAACGTGCCGGATGCACCGGGAATACCTGATTAGGAAAAGCAATACTCGTAATCACCGCTGCCCACTTCCTCTGTATGTCCGTCCGGAAGTATAACCGTAGCACAGCTGTTGGCCGGTACACTTAAGTGATATGTATAACCATTTTCAGTTTTCTTCCATCCGGCCCGAATTGTTCCGTAAGGTGACTCAAAAAATCCGTCTGCGCTGTCCCAGCTTCCAATTTCCGGTTTTGCCGTAAAATGTTTATAACCCGGACGATCCTCATCTCTTAAAATGCCAAGTACATACATATACAGCCACTCACATACAGCACCCAGAGAATAATGGTTAAACGAATTCATAGAATTGTTGCCGCCAAAACCATTTTCATGGGTATAGGAGTTCCAGCGCTCCCAGATCGATGTGGCGCCCTGAGTTACAGAATACAGCCATGATGGACACTGCGTCTGCGCCATCAATTTGTAGGCATCATCTTTATGACCGGTGACTGTGAGCATGGGATTCAGGGGGGCTGTCCCGAAAAATCCTGTTGTCACACGATAATCTGTACGTTTTGTTTTGTCTGCAAGATGATCGCCAAAAGCCTGTACATACGCTTCATCCACCATCCCATAAGCCAAAGGCAGGGCATAGGAACACTGAGTATCATCTGCAGTTTTCCCTGTCTGCTTGTCCACAAACCGCTGATTCCAGTAAGCCTTAATCTCGTGATAAAGTTTTTCGTAATCCCTGGCATCCTGTTCTTCACCGATCGCACCGGCCATTTTAGACATAATCCGTGCATTGTAGCCATAAAATGCATAGCAGATCAAATCCAGATCTGTTTCCTCCGGTGACAGCCAGTCTCCCAGAGTCATCACACCGCCGGTAAGATTATCATTTACATTAATGCGGGCAGAATAATCCATAAATGCTTTCATTGCTTCATAATTATCTTTAATAACCTGCAAATCTCCATATTGCTGATAAACTTCCCATGTGACAATCAATCCCGCACTGTTATAAGTATAACCGCCAAAACCGCCGCCCACAGGTGCAATATCCGGATATTTGCCGTCAACCTGCAGGTCTCTCATGGCCTGCAGATACCGATAGTAAAACAGGCGGACATCCGAATTAAACGATGCGGTTCTGGAAAATACCTCTGTATCTCCATCCCATCCCATACGTTCATTTCTCTGGGGGCAGTCTGTAGGTACGCTGATAAAGTTGGCCAGCTGAGAACGGCGGACATTATCAATAAACATATTCAGCATATCAAAGGATGTCCGCACATTTCCTGTCATTTTCTTAACTGATGAAAGCTGAACTGTACGAACTTCATCAAGCGCAGGTGCTTTGTCCACACCGCTGATTTCAATATATCTGTAGCCTCTGAATGTAAATCTGGGCATATATGCCTCGCCGTTCTCATCACCGGCAAAGGTATACAGATCCGTACAATCGGCATCTCTGAGATTTTCAATCATCATTGTGCCTTCAAGGCCCTCATATTCAGGAAGGTCAGGATAAAGAATCTCTGCAAAACGAATGGTTGCCTGAGTATTCCGCTTTCCATGAAGTTTCAGTTTCGGTACACCGGCAATGTTATATCCCATATCATAAATATAAACACCAGGGCTGATCTCCTTCACACTCTGCGCCTGAATTTCACCGACAGCATACACTCCGCCGCCAACCTGGCCAATAATTTGCGTGTTCCCCATATTGACTGTGGGCCACGCAAACGGGCCGTTATGCTCAACATCATCAGGACCGATGGACACAGGTTCAATAACGGCCGGCGCCTGCCATAAGCTGTCATCATATCCTGGCTTTGCAAAATCCGCATAAGCTTCCCCTCTCACAGCATCATAATGTTCACCATGAAAGAAGCCTGCATATGTGAAAGGACCGTCTCCACTGTATTTCCATGAATCTGTATCGGTCACATAAACATCCCTTGTACCATCTGCATAGCTGATTACGATTTTTGCAAGCAGTGATTCTCTGTCTCCATAATAATTATAATTTCCCAGTACAAATGTCTGGGCATCACTCCACCATCCGGATGCCAGAATCACACCCACTGCATTTTCTCCCGGTACAAGCATATGATCCAGCGCATAAGTCTGATACATAAGATGATGATCATACTGGGTTTCACCAGGATTAAACCATGTATCTGTGACAGGCTGACCATTTATATGACACTCATAAATTCCCCGTGAAGTTATATAAAGCCGGGCCCCGGCGATCGCCTGATTTCTGACTGTAAATGTCCGGCGCAGCATTGGAATAGACGTATGGCCTGGATTTCCGCAGACAAGCACATCCGCTGTGCCCGCCTGTACTGCAAACATTTTACAGCCGTCCACGGTTTCAACGGTCAAATCTTGACTGGACAGGGCTGACTCAAAAATACTTCCACATTTTCCTGTACAGGCTTCGTTCATACCGTGAGCCGCTGACTCCTCAAAAATAACCGCTTGAGGTTTTCTCAGGTTGGATACCTGGATATTATCAAAATAAGCCTTCTGTCCTGCCGGGACATAAAATCCAATTTCATTCAGTCGTGGAAATGTATTCACATCATTATTTCCCAGAGGATTAATCTGACGCGGCGCTATAACCTGAGCGCCCCAGGGCAGCGTCTTTTGATCCGCATCAATACGAACCCCATCCATATATGTATACACGCAGTTTCCTGTGATCTCCAGACGTATTCTGTGAAGATCATATTTATTTTCTTCTGTAATTACCGATTCATGGGACTGACTGTCGTAGCTGCAAACGTCAAAAACAGCCAGCGGCACATCCTTTTTGTCATTTTTATCAATACCAACTCTGTAAATCGAGCATTTTGCCGGCATCTGTTCAATGTTTACATCAAATCTGAAATAATTTTCATGTTTGATTCTCCGGTCATTAGCCCCCAGTACGATTCCGGCCTGATAACTGCCCCTGGCAATCATAAATGATGCTTCCAGCGCAAAAATCCCACGGACATCCGGGCTAACCGTATGATAAGGGGCTCCGATCCACTGCGCCTGATCCCATGCCGCTTCACCAGGATCCATGAGACCCGTCTCGAAAAACTGGCCTTCACTGACCACACACTCATCCTTCTCATTCCACACGCTGACATTCCAGTAATAGCGGGTACATGGTTTTAAATCACTGCCCCCATAATAAATTCCATTGGATTCATCAGAAACAATAACACTGCTGTTCCACACATCCCCGCAATCCGGAGCGGTGCCTACAACAATCTTATATTTTGTCTGTCGTGTTCCTTTGGCATCTGACTTCATTTTCCAGGAAAATCTTGGACAAACACAGTCAAGCCCCAACGGATTTTCCATATATTCGGTTCTTAAATCATAAATTTGAAAACTCATATAAACCTCCCTGTTTCAGCCTTAAACCGGCATTATCTGATTCTAAGCTGGATCACACCAAATACTGTATCCATAATATATAATAAACGCAGCCCCCAAATAATTCTATAACAAATGGGACTTTTTTTATCACTTTTGTGTCCATTTATTATTGACAAAATTTCCCGCCTCATGTATAGTAAAAACGTCATGGAATGATGCTTTTGAGTTTCCATGCAAATATTTTTGACCACCCGAATCGGGTTAAGGCCATACGGACAGCCGGGTCAACTGCCGATTGGCAACATAAGATTGTTGCCCTATTGATTGAGTTAAAAGCTCAAATTTTATAAGTTGGTTACTTTATAACCTGTACATTTTGTACATCAACTTGTGAAACAATCAATACGAGTAGTAAAAGTAAGATATTTGCTATATAGACTCTAAAAGTTTGAATTCCACCAGATGAACAGGGAACTTTTTTATACTGTCAAAGCATTTTGTGCGCTTGTCTTGTCACAAAGCTGATTTGATGCGATAGATTTGGGTTATTTTGTATGGACAGACATCCATTCATTTGCACACAGCCCAATCATGCTTATTTTTATATGCTTTTTCCCTGTGTTCAAGATCAAACATATGATAATTCACAAGGTAATGATGTATAGTCATTACCTTTTTTTGTGTAAAAATACGGCTATACATCTACCGATCTCTATAGCCGCAAAAACCTGGGAATCCGGAGGAAATGGAATTATGGAAGAAAAACTAAAGCTTTATGGCTTTAATAACCTGACCAAATCGCTGAGTTTTAATATATACGATGTATGTTACGCCAAAACAGCCAGAGAACAGCAGGATTATATTGCCTATATTGATGAGCAGTACAACTCCCAACGCCTGACAAAAATCCTGACCACGCTGACCGATATGATCGGCGCTCAGGTTCTGAATATATCCCGCCAGGACTATGATCCCCAGGGGGCCTCTGTCACGCTGCTCATAGCAGATAACTCCATGATTCCCGCAGGTGAAACACAGCTGGCCCACCTGGATAAAAGTCATGTAACGGTTCACACATATCCGGAATATCATCCCGGTACCTGCCTGGCAACGTTCAGGGTCGATATCGATGTCGCCACCTGTGGTGAAATTACACCGCTGTCCACCCTTGACTATCTGATCAGTTCCTTTGATTCAGATATCATTACCATGGATTATAAAATTCGTGGTTTTACCAGAAATATTGACGGACATAAACTTTTCACGGACCATCATATTACATCTATCCAAAACTATATTAATCCCGAAACACTGCGCAGATATGACGCTGTTGATATCAACGTCTATGAGGCCAATCTATTTCATACCAAAATGATGCTGAAAGAAATTGATCTCCAGAACTATCTGTTTAAGACTGATGTTTATGAACTTCCGCCACTGACCCGTCTGGATATTATGAATAACCTTAGAAAAGAAATGATTGAAATATTCAGCGGTCGCAATATTTACTGAAAAAGCCCGGCAGATATACAGACTGCCGGCAAATGTAATTGATTATAGAGGTGACCGAAAATGAATCAACTTAACCAGGAACACGCCCCCATCTATGAAGCGCTGGAAAATTTTGGAAAAATGCGCGTTGTTCCTTTTGATGTGCCTGGCCACAAACGTGGCCGTGGCAATCCTGAGCTGGCAGCCCTGCTGGGTGAGAAATGTGTAGGCATGGATGTAAATTCCATGAAGCCGTTGGATAATCTGTGCCATCCCATATCGGTAATTCATGAAGCCGAATGTCTGGCCGCAGATGCCTTTGGTGCCGACCACGCCTTTCTCATGGTCGGAGGCACCACATCAGCTATTCAGAGCATGATTCTATCCGTTGTCAAACGTGGCGAAAAGCTTATTCTTCCGAGAAATGTTCACCGCAGTGTGATGGGGGCCATGGTTTTATGCGGAGCCATACCTGTTTATGTAAATCCCCAGTGTGACCACAGATTGGGCATTCCTCTGGGAATGAGTGTTGATGATGTCAAAAAAGCCATTCAAGAAAACCCTGATGCCAAAGCCGTTCTGGTCAATAATCCCACCTATTACGGTATATGTTCAGATTTAAAGGAGATTGTCCGTCTGGCTCACAGCCACAACATGCTCTGTCTGGCCGATGAGGCTCATGGAACCCATTTTTATTTTGGCAGCGATCTGCCTGTATCAGCCATGGCGGCCGGTGCGGATATGGCGGCTGTTTCTATGCATAAATCCGGAGGCAGCCTGACACAAAGCTCACTGCTGCTTACCGGGCCTGCTGTAAATAAAGGTTATGTTCGCCAGATTATTAACCTGACACAGACAACCAGCGGTTCCTACCTGCTGCTGTCCAGTCTGGATATTTCCAGAAGAAATCTGGCGCTTAACGGCCGTGAAACCTTTGGCCGGGTCATCCAGATGGCCGAATATGCCCGCAGCGAAATCAACGCCATCGGCGGTTACTATGCCTATGCAAGAGAACTGATCAACCATGACAGTATCTTTGATTTTGACATTACAAAGCTTTCTGTACATACACTGGACATCGGTCTGGCCGGAATTGAAGTCTATGATATTCTTCGGGATGAATACGATATTCAGGTTGAATTTGGCGATCTGGGAAATTTCCTGGCCTACCTGTCCATCGGCGACAGACAGCGGGATATTGAACGCCTTGTCAGCGCGCTCTCTGAAATCAAGCGCCGTTTCGGCGGCCAGGAAACCAATCTTATGACTCAGGAATACATTGATCCGGTTGTGGCGGTTTCTCCCCAGGAGGCTTTTTATGCACCTAAAAAATCACTGCCCCTGCGCAGCACAGCAGGACATATTTGCAGTGAATTTGTCATGTGCTATCCTCCGGGTATCCCCATCCTTGCCCCAGGCGAGAAAATTACAAATGAAATTCTTGATTATATCGAATATGCCAAATATAAAGGCTGCTCCATGACCGGTCCAGAAGATGCGGCAATTGAACATCTGAATGTTCTGGAATAAATTAATCTTTATATGAAGGAGTGATCCCCTATGGATTTCTGGTTTTCCGAGGCTCAGACCCCCAATGTCAACCTTTCAATCCGGGTTGACCGCCAGCTTTACAGTGGGCAAAGTGATTTTCAGAGAATCGATATTTTCGAATCTCCGGAATTCGGCCGTTTTCTCACATTGGATGGCTTTATGATGCTCACAGAAAAAGACGAATTTATTTATCATGAAATGATTACCCATATACCTATGGCTGTTCACCCCAACGTCAGGGATGTCCTTGTGATCGGTGCCGGTGACGGCGGTGTTATCCGTGAACTGGCCCGATATCCCTATATTGAAAAAATCGATATGGTCGAAATCGATGCCATGGTTGTGGAGGTATGTAAAAAATATCTCCCGAAGACAGCCTGCGCCCTGGATGATCCACGGCTGACCATCCACTATGCAGACGGACTTAAATTTATACGCAGCTGTGAGGACAGCTATGACCTGATTATTGTAGATTCCACAGATCCTTTTGGTCCCGGTGAGGGCCTGTTTACTAAAGAATTTTATGGCAGCTGCTTTAAGGCACTGCACTCAGATGGTATTATGGTCAATCAGCATGAAAGTCCTTTTTATCCAGATGACGCCGCAGCCTGTCAGCGTGCTCACAAAAATATTGTCCAATCCTTCCCTGTAAGCCGGGTTTATCAGGCCCATATTCCCACCTATCCGTCGGGGCACTGGCTTTTTGGTTTTGCATCCAAAAAATATCATCCCTTAAAGGATCTGGACGAAAAACGATGGAACAGTCTGGGAATCAAGTGCCGTTATTATACAACAACATTACATAAAGGCGCCTTTTACCTTCCCGCCTATGTTGAGGAGATGCTAGAAAATGTTGAATAAAAACATTGAAACATTCATGTGCTGTGACAAACCATCAAAAACAGCCCAAACAATCCTGTTTGGAGCACCTTATGACAGCACAACATCTTACCGTCCGGGTACACGTTTTGGTCCGGCGGCGATACGCCATGAATCCTACGGAATCGAAAGCTACAGCCCTTATCTGGATCAGGACCTGGAAGACTGTCCGGTTACAGACTGCGGTGACCTGGAACTTTGTTTTGGAAACTCTGATATGGCATTGTCAGCCATTGAACAGCAGACATCAGAAATTCTTTCCGCGGGTAAACGTCCTTTTATGCTGGGTGGAGAACACCTTGTAACCCTTGGGGCTTTTCGGGCTGTCCACTGTCACTTTCCGGATATTCAGATCATCCACTTTGACGCCCATGCCGATCTTCGTGAGGATTATCTGGGCAACCGTCTGTCGCATGCCTGTGTACTCAGACGCTGCCATGAAATCGCCGAAAACTGCTCCATTTTCCAGTTTGGCATCCGTTCCGGGGACCGCAGTGAATTTCGTTTCAGCGACCAAACAGCAACGATACAGACGCAAAAATTTAATTTTGATACACTGGAACAGGTGATTGAAAAAATCGGTTCAAAACCTGTGTATTTCACCCTTGACATGGATGTTCTGGATCCGTCTGTTTTTCCGGGAACAGGTACACCGGAACCCGGTGGTGTTACCTTTGAACAGCTTCGTCAGGCAGCTACGCTTGTTTGTTCCAGAGCCAATGTTGTAGCCTGCGATGTCAATGAATTAAGCCCCCACTACGATTCCAGCGGTATTTCAACCATTACGGCCTGCAAAATCGTTCGGGAAATGCTGCTGTCATTTTCAAAATAACCAAATACAAATATACAACTACAGGAGGAATATATGATGGGAAAAGTATTAATCATCGGCTGCGGCGGCGTCGCTTCCGTAGCAATTCACAAATGCTGCCAGAACAGTGAAATTTTTGAGGAGATCTGCATTGCAAGCCGAACAAAATCCAAATGTGATGCATTAAAAGAAAAGCTGGAAGGCACTACAAAAACAAAAATTACCACAGCTCAGGTCAATGCTGATCATGTGGATGAACTGATTACTCTGATTGAAGAAGTTAAACCTGATGTTGTGCTCAATCTTGCTCTGCCTTATCAGGATCTTACAATTATGGATGCCTGCCTTGCAACAAAAACCCATTACGTGGACACAGCCAATTACGAACCTGAAGATACCGCAAAATTCGAATACAGCTGGCAGTGGGCCTACAGAGAAAAATTTGAAAAAGCCGGTATCACAGCCCTTCTGGGCAGCGGCTTTGACCCTGGTGTTACAGGTGTATTCTCAGCCTATGCCCTGAAACATGAATTTGATGAAATTAACTACATTGATATTTTAGACTGCAACGGCGGAGACCATGGATATCCATTTGCCACAAACTTTAATCCTGAAATCAATATCCGTGAAGTATCTGCCAATGGTTCTTACTGGGAAAATGGCCACTGGGTTGAAACAAAACCAATGGAAATTAAACGGGTTTATAACTTTGAGGGTGTGGGAGAAAAAGACATGTACCTGCTTCACCATGAAGAAATCGAAAGTCTGGCATTAAATATTCCGGGAATCAAACGAATCCGTTTCTTTATGACCTTTGGGCAGAGCTATCTCACACATTTAAAGTGCCTTGAAAATGTTGGTATGACTTCCATTGAACCGATTATGTATGAAGGTCATCCGATTGTACCTCTGCAGTTTTTAAAAGCCGTACTGCCGGATCCTTCCACCCTCGGTCCCCGCACTAAAGGAAAAACAAATATTGGCTGTATCTTTACAGGAAAAAAAGACGGCAAAGAAAAGACCTACTATCTCTACAACATCTGTGACCATGAAGAATGTTATAAAGAAGTCGGTTCTCAGGCCGTTGCCTATACAACCGGTGTACCGGCCATGATCGGGGCCATGATGCTGCTTACCGGGCAGTGGAATAAACCTGGTGTCCACAACATCGAAGAATTTGATCCTGACCCATTTATGGATGCCCTGAACCGCTGGGGACTTCCATGGAAAGAATCTCACCATCCGGTTCTGGTTGATTAATCTTATGAATAATGTCATCAATCATATGGAAAATCATACGATGGATCATACAATTCCAACATGGGGTTCAGACCCTCTGTTCACACAAATAGAGAACAAAAAACTGCGTACACCCTATTTTTTAATCGATGAAGAACGGCTTATAAAAAATCTTGAGATCTTAAAAAATATACAGGAAATGACAGGCTGCAAAATTCTTCTGGCGCAGAAGGCATTTTCCATGTATACCTGTTACCCACTGATTCAGAAATATCTGTGGGGAACAACGGCCAGCGGGCTTTACGAAGCCCGCCTTGGCCATGAATACTTTAAAGGCGAAACCCATGTTTATTCACCAGCCTACCGTGAAGACGAATTTGATGAGATCTTAACTTATGCAGATCATATTGTATTTAATTCTCCAAACCAGGTGCTTAAGTATGCTGCAAAAGCCCATCAGCAAAACAAATCCATCGGGCTTAGAATAAACCCTGAGTGTTCCACCCAAGAAGGCCATGCAATATATGATCCCTGTGCCCCCGGATCCAGATTGGGGACAACCCTGGAAAACTTCGATGAAAACTTACTTATCCACCTGGATGGACTGCACTTTCATACACTTTGTGAACAAAATTCCGATGCACTGGCCATCACTGTGGATAACTTTGAAAAAAAATTCGGTAAATATCTTTATCACCTAAAATGGCTTAATCTGGGCGGTGGTCATCACATCACCCGAAACGATTATGACCGTCAAAAGCTGATTAAAATTATCAAATATTTAAAAAATAAATATTCCGTTGAAATTTATCTTGAACCCGGTGAGGCTGTTGTACTTAATTCAGGCTTCCTTGTTTCCAGTGTACTGGAAATTATCCATAATCAAATGGATATTGCCATTTTGGACACATCTGCAGCCTGTCATATGCCTGATGTTCTTGAAATGCCTTATCGGCCGCCGGTCTTTTCCAGTGGCCTTCCAGGGCAGAAAAAATATACCTATCGCTTCGGTGGCCCTACCTGTTTGGCAGGGGATATCATCGGTGACTACACATTTGATTATCCTCTCTGTGAAGGAAGCAAAGTTATTTTCGAAGACATGGCACTCTATACAATGGTAAAGACCAATACATTCAATGGCATGGCACTTCCATCGATTATTTATCGCGACAGCAATCACGTCTTTCATACCGTCCGCAGCTTTGATTACGAAGATTTTAAAAACAGACTGTAAAATTACAAAAAAGGACCTGCGCCGGAAAAAATCCGGTACGCAAGTCCTTTTTTACCGATTTAAAGTGGCTTTTTTGTGCCATGGAAAATCCTCTAATAAGATTTAATAAGGAAAATATAACTTATACATGAAGTACATACATTAAATAAGTACATATTTCAAAATAAATAACACTGCCAGAATATACATCAACAGGCTGATCTTCTTCTCTTTAGCTTTTCCTGTAACCAGGTTGATAATCACATAAGAAATAACGCCCATTGCAATGCCTTCAGATATACTGTACATAAATGGCATGGCAATAATACAGATATATGCAGGAATAGCCTCCGTATAATCTTTAAAATTGATTTTAGTCACTGAAGTCAGCATAAGGAAACCAACAATAACTAAAGCCGGTGCTGTGGCAAATGAAGGAATTGCCAGGAAAATAGGTGACAGGAACAGCGATAATCCAAATAATGCTGCTGACACAAGCGCTGTTAATCCTGTACGTCCGCCTTCGGCCACACCAGAAGCACTCTCAACAAAGGTTGTTGTTGTTGATGTACCCAAAACAGCACCAACTGATGTACCAATTGCATCAGCCAGAAGTGCACCACGAATTTTAGGCAGTTTACCGTTTTGATCCAGCATATCAGCCTTTGATGCAACACCAATCAATGTACCTAAAGTATCAAACATGTCCACAAACAAAAATGCACACATAATGATCACAAAATCCAAAGTAAATACAACGGAAAAATCCATATGCATAAATGTAGGTGCCAGACTTGGTATTGAGATTCCTCCGGAAAAATCAGGAATCAGACTTGCACCTTCTGCAGGTACATAAAGGCCTGTCAGCTGACATATAATTCCTAAAGCCCATGTAATCAAAATTCCCCATAAAATATTGCCCTTAACATTTTTAACAACAAGAATACCTGTAATTAAAATACCGATAAGGGCCAGTAAAACAGTAATCCCTTCTGTTCTGAATGTTCCGCTGTTTATAGATCCTTTAAACGAATAAATCCCTACAAGCGTACTGCTGTCTACAATAATCTTAGCATTCTGCATACCTACAAAAGCAATAAAAAGACCGATACCAACCGATACTGCATGTTTCAGATTCATGGGTATCGCATTAAATATTGCTTCTCTGACATTTGTCAATGAAAGCAGGATAAAGATCAAGCCCTCAACAAATACTGCCGCTAATGCCATCTCCCACGTATAGCCCATACCGATAACTACAGTATATGCAAAATATGCGTTTAATCCCATCCCTGGTGCCAGCACAAACGGATAGTTAGATAAAACAGCCATCAGACACGTTGCAATAAATGCCGCCAGCGCAGTAGCCGTAAACACGGCGCCTTTGTCCATTCCAGCCTCTGCAAGAATAGACGGGTTAACTGCCAGGATATACGCCATTGTCATAAATGTTGTAATACCTGCAATAACCTCAGTTTTCACATCCGTATGATTTTCTTTTAGATGAAAAATTCGATCCAATTTCATAATAGTCTCCTTTCTCCCACCTTTGTCAATCAATAGCCACTCTTAATCAGTGCCAATACATTACACTTTCCCCATAAATCCCTCCTTCAATAAAAAAAGCCCTGTCAGCAATCTTAATATTAAAAACACAAAATTTCCCAAGAAACCATATTTAAAGAAACTATAGAGAAACCGTATTTTAATAAAAAGAATCTTATTCGCTAAGATTGCTGCCACGGCAACTTTAAATCCGCTAAATTAATAATACTATAAATTAGGGTATTTTTCAATAACATCATTCCAGTTATTGGGATACTTTTAAGACATTTACCACAGATAATACAGACTATTTCCAATTATTCTCCACAAAATATACAATAAAAAAACTCTTGAAAGTACTTTAAAGTATTTCAAGAGTTTTACTTTAGTGAGACATCGGGGGTTCGAACCCCGGACACCTAGATTAAAAGTCTAGTGCTCTACCGACTGAGCTAATATCCCACAATATTAAATATTAAATTTAATATCAGTGCCCAGAGCCGGAATCGAACCAGCGACACGAGGATTTTCAGTCCTCTGCTCTACCGACTGAGCTATCTGGGCATTGCGGATAAAATATCCGAGTTGCGGGGGCAGGATTTGAACCTACGACCTTCGGGTTATGAGCCCGACGAGCTACCGAACTGCTCCACCCCGCGATATAATGGATGGAGAAGGATTCGAACCTTCGAAGTCGTCGACAACAGATTTACAGTCTGCCCCCTTTGGCCACTCGGGAATCCATCCATATTTTTTTAAGCCGATGATCGGACTCGAACCGATAACCTGCTGATTACAAATCAGCTGCTCTGCCAATTGAGCCACATCGGCATTCGTGGGGCCTATAGGGCTCGAACCTATGACCCTCTGCTTGTAAGGCAGATGCTCTCCCAGCTGAGCTAAGACCCCATGGGACATTGAATTTCTTCAATGAGCTAATAGATATTTAATTATATCTAAACGACCCAGAAGGGACTCGAACCCTCGACCTCCGCCGTGACAGGGCGGCGCTCTAACCAACTGAGCCACTAGGCCATATAATGTACCTTCAAAACTACATATTCAAATACTTCTCCATCTCTCCGCTTCTCTTCTTCTCTCGATAGTGACCAGCTTTAACGCTTCTTCTTCTCGTTAAGCTTTCAG